>WNFJ01160813.1_pt1 | contig 14073 bp, 10 predicted proteins | sample 5400461 | NCBI WGS metagenome assembly WNFJ01 (sample SAMN13153349, study PRJNA577476) | soil metagenome | isolation source: 115 cm saprolite on Douglas fir-dominated hillslope | place: USA:California | collected 2013-09-17 | reverse complement strand
CGGCGCGGCGTGTCGCCAGGAGCACGTTGACGCCCGCGCAGTCAAGGAACGTCACGCCCGCCAGGTCCAGGGCCAGCCGCGGCCCGTGCCGGCGTACCACCCAGAGCAGCTCATCCCGCAGCGGCGTGGCGGACTCGATGTCGACCTCCCGCAGATCTCGACCACGGGCGGGACGCCAGGGTGGATGTCCACCTACAGATCCGCCCGTTCGGCGAAGTCCCGCACTGGCCACGTTGGCAGGCTCGATTGTGGCATGGTAGATCCGTGTCGGCTCGCCGGTCCGGACTAGAAGTGCCTGGCCGGAGGCGACGCGCTCACCGAGACCAGCCCGGCATATCGGGCCGGGGCCGGCGATGTCACGCCGTCCGCGGTCTCGAAGAGGATCTGCTGGAGCGGGCGGGGCAGGTCACCGCTCCACACCAGGGACGCCGTCGCGGTCAGCGGATGATTTTCAATACTGACCCGGACCATGTCGTGCAAGCCCGTCGACCGGGGCAGCCGGATCAGCCCGGGCCGGATCCCGGCGATGACACTGGGGCCTGTCAGTACCGCGGTAGGCCGGTCCCCGGTCGCGGCGAAGACGAGCGCCATGGGCAGCGAATGCTGGAACGGCGGATCGGTGAACTCGAAGCGCGGATTGGTGGCCCGCAGAACCGTCGTCCAGGCGTCGTAAGTCGCCGCCTCGGCGCGGCGCGGCCCGTGGATGACGTCTATGCTGACCAGCTCGTCGAGGCTGATGCTCCCGCGACGTGCCGCCGCGTGCGAGGAAGGAATCCACACGTCGGGCTCGAAGTCCCCGAGGCTCATGACGTCGAGCGGGGCGGCCAATGCCTCGGGCTTGGTGGTCAGCCAGCCCAGGCCCGCGTCGGCCCGGTGCTGGCGGATCAACGAGAACTCGGCGTCGAGCGGCGTTTCCATCCAGACGACGTCCACGTCCGCGGCGGCCGCCACCGACCGCAGCGCAGATGCGGTTTCTACCGCCAGGGCATCCGGCAGACCAGGCGGCACGACCACACGCAGGCGCCGCCGGCCCAGGCCTGCCGCCTGCCGGGTACGACTCACCTCGTGATCCACCAGAGACAGCACGTTCCTGGACGCGTCCAACAATACGGTGCCCGCCTTCGTGAGCTTCAGGCCTTCGCGCCGACGTTGCAGCAACGGGGTGCCGACGATCTCTTCCAGTCGCCGGATCTGCTGGCTCAGGGTTGGCTGAGCGATGAACATGCGCTCCGCGGCGTGCGTGAAGCTGCCCGCATCGGCGAGCGCTACAAGGTAACGCAAGTGCCGCAGCTCAATCCCCGCCGGCGCTTCCGCGACTGCCGCGGCCGCCCGGGGCAGACAACTCGATCCCAGCTGTGCTTGCTCCATATCGGTCACCTATATCTGGTGTGGTGTGCTGTGCTTCCACCTGAATACTGCCGAGCGCGGCACCGCGGTCGAATCCACGGATTCCCTAGTCATGCCCGTAGAGCCCCGAGGACGGCGGCGGGTTTGGCTGAGAGAGTGGCTCGTGACCAGGGGGTTCGGAGGTCGTTCCCGACCGGCGCGATCAGCCGTCCGCAGAGCACGGACACTGAAGTGGCTCGAATGCTGGAAATTCCTAGTCCCGCGGGCCGCCATCAGGCAGAACACGACGACGTCGAGCCAGGTGCGCCGGTCGCCGGCGGTGAACGGGACCCGCCAGTGCAGGGCGAGTACCTTCATGCGCTCCATGAGCGGCTGCTGCAGAAATGCCTCCGGATCGACCGGAGGAAAGTCCGCCTTGGTGAATCCCATGATCACTCACTAAGTCTGCGAAGACGGAACGACGGTCCCGTTCACCTATGGGTGGTAAGTGGCCTGTGCTATGCGCTCTGCACGCTCAGTGATTCAGGCGTGCGTTCCCTCCGCTGGATCCTGCTGCCGCAGGCGTTCGCGAAGCACTGGCTTGGCGATTTTCCCGACCGCGTTCTTGGGCAGTGTTTCCTCGACGTACACCGCACGCGGCACCTTGTACCGTGCCAGGGATAGCCGGCAGTGCTCCATGATGTCCTCGGGCACGGCGGTATGGCCGTGACGAAGAGTCACGAAGGCCACCGGCTGCTCGCCGAAGACCGGATCTGGCTGCCCGACGACCGCGGCCTCGAGTACCGCCGGGTGGGAGTGGAGCACGTCCTCGATCTCTTTCGGGTAGATGTTCTCCCCGCCCCGGATGATCAGGTCCTTGACCCGGTCGACCAGGGTGAGGTGGCCGTCGTCGTCGAACCGGCCGACGTCGCCGGTGTGCAGCCAGCCGCCGCGTAGGACGTCCGCCGTCTCATCCGGCCTGCCCAGGTAGCCGCGCATGACGTTCGGCCCGCGGACGACCACCTCGCCGGTCTGCCCGGCAGGCAGCAGCTGGTCGGCCGCGTCGACCACCCCGACATCGATGCCGGGCAGCGGCAGCCCGACGCTGCCCGCCTTGCGGACGCCGTGCAGCGGGTTCAGCGTGCAGGCCACCGTGCACTCCGACAGCCCGTAACCTTCCACCACCGGGACGCCGAACCGCTCCTCGAACTCGCTGATCAGCTGGCGCGGCATGGGCGCGGCCCCGCAGATGACAAAGCGCAGGCTCCGGGTGTCCGGCTGCGAGCCGGGCCGGGACACCAGCAGCGCGTAGATGGTGGGAACCGCGGAGAAAAAGGTGGGCCTGACCTGTTCGACCGTCGCCCAGAAGCTGGCCGCCTGGAACCGCTCGGCGATGAAGGTGGAGCCGCCCGCCAGGAGCGGGGAAACGACGCTGACCATGATCCCGTTCACGTGGAACAGCGGCAGCACCAGCAGGCAGCGGGTGTCATGAGTCATGTCGAACCAGCCGATGATGAGCTCCGCTGTCGCGCTGATGTTGGCGTGGTCCAGCATGACGCCCTTGGGCCGGCCGGTCGTCCCGCTGGTGTAGATCAGCAGCGCTAGCGCGCCCGGATCGCTCACCAGGGCAGGCGGCGCCGACGGCGAGATCGGGGCGGTCACCTCGTCGAGCCCGATGATCCGGTACGGGCCGTCGCGCAGCATCGCGGCGGCCGCGTCGTCCGCGACGACCAGGGTGGCGCCCGCGTCGCCGATCTGGTAACGGGCCTCCTGTGCGGTCAGCGCCGGGTTGACCGGGGTCACGGCCGCACCGAGCCGCCAGGCGGCGAACATGCTGGTGACGAGCTCGACCCGGTTCGGCAGCATGATGGCCAGCACGCCGCCGCGGCCCAGCCCGGCCGCCGCGAACACGGCTGCTACCGCGGTCACCTTCTGGGCGAAACCCGCGTTGTCAAGGTCCTGGCGCTCATCGGCAATGCAGGCCCCAGCGGGATCCCGCCGCGCCCTCTCGTCAGGAATAGCGGCTGCTGTCACGATGCACCCCTTTCGTTGCGTCCCGACGCCAGGCCGCGGCGCGGTGTCCCTTTTGTCGTCATGCTGGCCTCCTTCGCCGACCTCGAAGGTAATCACCGCGCCGCCGTCGGCCACGGTGCGCGCCGCCCCAAACCGGGCGGGTTCCTCGTGTGCTGCGCACGGTGGCTAACGGTTCGGCCATCCGTAACGTCGACGACACCCAACCCGGAGGGAGCACCGTGACCAGGCTGATCAACATCGATAACGGCGGGACGCTCACTGACGTCTGCGTCGTCGACGGCGACGGCGTTCGCTACACCAAGACGCTGACCACACCATTCGACCTGAGCCGCTGTCTGTTTGACGGGCTCACGAAGGCATCCAGGCTCGTGTACGGCGAGGAGCGGCTGGCCGCCTTGCTGCAGGCGACCGACTACATCCGCTACTCCACGACCCAGGGCACCAATGCGCTGGTTCAGCGCCAGGGCCCGCGGCTGGGCCTGCTGGCCGCCGACTCCACCCTGGTGGAAGGGCTGGCCGCCACGGCCGAGGAAGAAGATCTGCTGTCGGCGCTGGTCGGTGACCGGTATGCGGTGATCGACGCCATCGCCGACGACGAGACGCTGTCCGCCCAGCTGGTCGCGCGGGTCAACGAGCTGGCCGCCGTCGGCGCCAGCCGCCTCGTGGTCTCGATCGGCGGCACCGAGGGTGCGGCGCAGGAAAAGCGGGTCAAGCAGATGCTGCTGCGCCTGTACCCGCGGCACTTGCTCGGCGCCATCCCGCTGCTGTTCTCCTGGGAGCTTGCGGCTGACCGGGACGACATGCGCCGCACCTGGTCGGGCCTGCTGAACGCGTTCCTGCACCCGGCCATGGAGCGGTTCCTGTTCAACGCGGAACAGCGGCTGCGTGACCACCGCGCCCGGCGCCCGCTGCTGATCTTCCGCAACGACGGCGGCTCCTCCCGGGTGGCCAAGTCGGCCGCGCTCAAGACCTACAGCTCCGGTCCGCGCGGCGGCCTGGAGGGTACCCGCGCGCTGGCCCGCGGCTACGGGTTCAGGCACGTCCTCATGCTCGACGTCGGCGGCACCACCTCCGACATCGGCGTCGTCGCCGACGGCGCGGTGCGCGTCGATCGCCGCGGCCGGATCGAGCGGGTGCCGACGTCCTTCGAGCTCGCCGCGATCACCAGCCACGGCGTCGGGGGCAGCTCGGTGATCCGCGTTGCCGACGGCGCGATAACGGTCGGCCCGGACAGCGTCGGCGCCGCCCCGGGGCCTGCGTGCTTCGGCCTCGGCGGCACCGAGGCCACGATCACCGACGTCTACCTGCTCACCGGGCTGCTCGACCCCGGAACCTACCTCGACGGGTCACTCAAGCTCGACGCCGAGCGCAGCCGCAAGGCGGTTCAGGCGCACATCGCCGATCCGCTCGGCATCGGTATCGACGAGGCGCTCGCCCGGATGGAGGAGGCCTACCTGCAGCGGCTCGCGGGCGCGCTGCGTACCGAGGAGCTGGCACCGGACACCGTGATCGCGGCCTTCGGCGGCGCAGGCCCGATGTCGGTGTGCGGTGCTGCGCGCCAGGCCGGGGTCAAGCACGTGATCATTCCCCGTACCGCCGCCATCTTCAGTGCGTTCGGCATCGGGTTCTCCGACATCTCGCAGACCTACGAGTACCCGTTGACCGCCGCCGACACCGAGACGCTCGCTGAGGCAGCACGCGAGCTGCGGCTGCGCGCCGCGAGGGACATGTACGCCGAAGGCGTGGAAGCGGGCGACTGCGTAGAGTCGTTGCGGCTGCGGATCGAGCATGGCGTCATCGACGGCCGGGCCGCAGGTGACACCGTCATCGACCTGTCGGCCGCTGATGACGCTGCCGCCGATGGCGCCGCCATTACCGCGCACCTCGGCGACGGCGACGTGACGTCGCTCGAGTTGTCGCTGCTCGCGCCCCTCCCGCACGTCACCATCGGCAGCGGACTCGACGTCGCCGCGCAGTCGGCCGCCCCGTCGGACGCCCGCACCGTCCGCGGCCGCACCGGCAACGCGGTCGAACTGCCCGTCTTCACGCTGCTCGACCAGCCCTGCGGTGTCCAGGGCGCAGGTCCGGCGGTCATCGAGGGCCCGTTCTTCACCATGCGCCTGCCCGAGGGCTGGCAGTTCCAGATCACCGCGGCGGGCGACCTACTGCTCGCCGACAACATGCCTCACACCCTGCCTATCACCGGGCCTATCACTGGGAGCCACTGATGCGCGTGCCCATGACCGAGTACCTCGAGATCGACCTCGACAGCGAACGCTGGCAGTGCCGTCGCTGCGGCCAGGACCTGGCCCCAGCGGCGGGCAACTACAAGACCGGAACCCTGGTCCACGACCGTGACCCGCGGGAGATCCACCGACCGCTGATCGACCCGGCCACATACGAGTTCACGTTCGCGCCCGACCCGGCGTGGTGCCGGATCCTCGAGTACTACTGCCCCGGCTGCGGCACGCTCGTCGAGACGGAGTACCTGCCGCCCGGCCACCCGCCGACGTTCGACATGCAGATCGACGTCGCCGCGCTGAAGGCGCAGTGGGCGAAGCGCCCGGCGGACACCGTGATCCCGCTGGGCCGGGACGTGCCCGTCGACGCCGGCCACCGACACGGACGGTAAGGAGACCAGATATGAAGCGCATCTCCGTCGACATCGGCGGCACGTTCACCGACTGCTTCTTCGCCTGGGACGGCGACTACATCCAGGCCAAGGCACTCACCACGCACCATAACCTCTCCCAAGGCTTCAACGAGGCCCTGGACCAGGCGTGCGCCAAGCTCGGGCTGCGGCGCACCGACGTGCTCACCCAGATCGACTCGGTGCGGTACGCCACCACGCTGGGCACCAACGCGCTGATCGAGCGCAAGGGCCCCCAGATCGCAGCGATCGTGACCGCGGGGTTCGAGGCGACCATCCCGCTGTCGCGCGGCCGCGGCTACGGCGAGGGCTTGGACGAGCTCGCGCGCAATGACCTGTCCAGCGGCACCCGCCCCGACCCGCTGGTGCCGCAGACCCTCATCAGGCCCGTGCGGGAGCGGGTCGACTACGCCGGCCGGGTGCTGCTGGCCCTAGACGAGCGCGACGTCCGGCTGCAGCTGCGCGAACTGGTCGACGCCGGCGCGCAGGCGCTGGTGGTCTGCCTGACCAACGCGGTAGAGAACCCCGTGCACGAACTGCAGGTGCAGGAGATCTTCCTGGAGGAGTACCCGGCCCACCAGCTGGGTGCGATCCCCATGCTGCTCTCCCACCAGCTATCCGGCCGCAAGGGCGAATACGTGCGGGCCACCTCCACCATCGTCGACGCCTTCCTGCACGCCACGATGTACCACGCCCTGTCGGAGCTGGAGCAGAACCTCCGCGACCACGGCTATACCCAGCCCATGCTGGTCAACCACAACTCGGGCGGGATGGCGCAGCTCAACTCCACCGACGCGCTGCAGACCATTCACTCGGGGCCGGTGTCCGGGATCTCGGCCAGCGAGCATCTCGCGAGGCAGGCCGGGCTCGGCAACGTGGTCGCCACCGACATGGGCGGCACCAGCTTCGACATCGGCCTGGTGCCAGCCGATGGCGTCAAGCACTACGACTTCATGCCGGTCATCGACCGGTGGCTGGTCAGCGTCCCGATGGTTCACCTGGTGACCCTCGGCGCCGGCGGCGGCTCGATCGCCTCGTACAACCGGCTGCACCAGTCGATCCAGGTGGGACCGCAGAGCGCCGGGTCGGACCCGGGGCCCGCCTGCTACGACCGCGGCGGCATGCGGCCGACGACGACCGACGCGGACCTGCTGCTCGGCTACCTCGACCCCGCGAGGTACGCGGACGGCCGCATCCCGCTGAACCGCAAGCGCGCCGAGTTCGCCATCGAGGAGGAGTTCGGCAACCACCTCGACCTCGAACCCGTCGAGGTCGCGAAGCGGATCAAGGCCGAGGTCGACGAGCAGATGGCCAACGGCATGGCCAAGGAGCTGCGTATCCGGGGCTACCTGCCGGAGGAGTTCACCATGCTGGCCTACGGCGGCAACGGGCCGCTGCACGCCTGCGGCATCGCCGGCCACCTCGGCATCTCCAAGGTCCTCGCGCCGCCGTACAGCTCCGTGTTCTCCGCGCTCGGCGCGGGCAACACCCCCCAGCTGCACATCCACGAGCGCACCGTCCCCATCGTGCTGTTCGACGCGTCGACCCGCGCGTTGTTCACCGACTTCGGCCGCTTCAACGGCATCGTCGCCGAACTGGAGTCCAAGGGCCGCGACGACCTGCTGCGGCAGGGCCTGCCCGGCGAGGCGGTGCAGCACCGGCTCGAGCTCGACATGCGTTACGGCAATCAGCTCGTGACCATGGCGGTGACCGCCGACCGTACCCGGCTGGAGAGCGTGCGGGACGTGGTGGCGCTGATGCACATGTTCGCCGATGACTACGGCCGCCGGTTCGGTGAGGGCAGCCAGTCGCCCGAGGCCGGCATCCGGATCACCACCATCCGGGTCGCCTCCTTCGTCGAAGGCGCGACCGTGGAGTTCGACGCCTCACTGCCCGATGGCGAGCCGGTGCCGGCCCAGCCGGTCGGATCGCGGCGATGCCACTTCGTCGGTATCGCGGGCCGGGTGGACACCCCGGTGTACGACGAGACGGCCCTGCAGCCGGGCGTCACCGTGCCCGGCCCGGCCGTGGTCACGAGTCCCACCACGACCTACCTGGTCGAGCCGGGCTGGCGTCTCGAGACGGGTGCGCACGGCGCCATCTGGTTCCTCAAGAGCTGACACGTAAAGGAGACATTCCGATGACCGAACTGGCCAAGCAGGAGTTCGCCCCCGGTGACCAGGAGTGGGTCGACCGGTTCCTGGCCGAGACCACGCTGTTCCTCGGGCCCGATCCCGAGATCATGACCGACCACCGGATGGCGCCCCGAACCGCGGACGAGGAGCGGCTGCTGTCTGGCCCGATCGACGCCAACGCGCTCGACCGGGTCCGCAAGCGGATCGTCGCGGGCCTCGACGAGGCCTTCGAGATGATGGAGCAGACCGGTGCGGCACCCGGCGCGAAGTGGGGCGACCTCACCAGCGCCGTCTACTCCGCGTCTGGCGACCTGATCCACATCAGCACCGGCGGCGTGCTCGCCTTCGCCTCGGTGCTGCATTACCCGGTGCGGTTTATCAAGAAGTACTGGGTGGACGACCCTTCGGTCGGCGTCCACGACGGCGACGGGTTCATCCACAACGACGCCCGCTATGGCAACATCCACAACACCGACCAGAGCATGATCCTGCCCGTGTTCTACCAGGGTGAGCTGATCGCGTGGGTGGCGACGATCATCCACGAGGGCGAGAATGGCGCGAAGGAACCCGGCGGCATGCCGTCCAGCTCGGAGTCGGCGTACGACGACGGTATCCGGATGAGCCCGTTCAAGATCGTCGAGCGCGGCCGGATCCGCCGCGATCTGCTCACCTTCCTGCAGAACTCGGTGCGCGAGCCGAAGCTCCAGTACCAGGACCTGAAGGTCAAGCTGTACTCCGCGCTGCGGATCAAGGAGCGGCTGCTCGCCCTGGTCGACGAGGTGGGCCGTGATGCGTTCGTCGTGTCGCTGCGTAAGTCGCTCGAAGACGTCGAGGCCGAAGCCCGGCGGCGGATCTCGGAACTGCCCGACGGCACCTACCGGGTCAACTTCTTCTCCGACTCGACGCTCCGTGAGAACGCGCTGCTCAAGTACCCGTGCGCGATCACGGTCAAGGGAGACGAGCTGACCGTCGACTGGCGCGGCGCGGCTCCGCAGATCATGAACCGGGCGTTCAACGCCACGCTCGGATCAGCGAAGTGCGGGATGAACCAGGCCTTCCTCGGATTCTTCTGGCCGGACCTGCCGCGCGGCATCAGCGTGATGAACCCGATCGAGGTACTCACCGACCCGGGCAGCTGCATTGACCCGGGGATCGACGCGCCGCTCGGGCAGAGCCTGCAGGGCATCTTCAAGACCTTCGGCGTCACCCAGTCGCTGTTCGCGAAGATGCAATACTCCTGCCCGGAAAAGTACGGGTCGGTCATCGCCCCGTGGTTCAACCAGATCAACACGTTCCTGTTCGGCGGCGTCACCCAGCACGGCGAGTTCGCCGGCAACGTCTGCGCCGACCTGAACGGTATGGGCGGCGGCGCCCGCGCGTTCCGCGATGGCGAGCATTCGATGGCCCCGTTCTTCGCCGCGATGGCCGACATCGCCGAGCAGGAGATCGTCGAGGACGACGTGCCGTTCCTCCAGCTGATCTCCAAGCGGATCAAGCGGGACAACCAGGCCTTCGGCAAATACCGCGGCGGCATGGGTTACGAGATGGCGGTGGCCGCCAAAGGCACCCCGTTGTGGGGCTTCGCGACGGTGTCGAGCGGGTCGAAGTTTCCTTCGGTTCCCGGCCTGTTCGGCGGCTACGGCTGCCCCGCGTACCCGCTGGCGAAGATCAAGGGCGTCGACGTCTTCGACACGCTGAAGGATGACCCGTCGACCTGGACGTTCGACTTCGAGACGCTGATGAACACCCAGCCGTTCCCGCAGGCGCGCTACTCCACCCATCATATGGGCATGGGCTTCGAGCTCGCCGACGAGGGCGAGGTCTACATGATCTGCCAGGGTTCCGGCGGCGGGTACGGCGACGTGCTCGACCGGGACCCCGAGTCCGTGCTCGCCGACGTAGCGGCCGGCTATCTCTCGCATGCGACGGCCCGGGAGATCTACTTCGTCGTGTACGACGAGGGGAACCTGGCGGTCGACGCGGAGGCCACCACGGCCGCCAGGGACGCCGAGCGCGCGGCGCGCAAGGCTCGCGGCGTGCCCTACGCCGACTTCGTGGCGAACTGGGTGACCGCGGAACCGCCGTCACATCTGCCGTACTACGGCTCCTGGGGCGATGACAACTCCGTGATCCACGCGACGGCCTGGACCTCGCGCGGCCCGCTGCGCGTCGCCGGGCCGATGAGTGAGCTGCCGCAGATCCTGCTGCCCGATCCGAACGTGCTGGCGCTGGCCGCCCAGCAGGCTAGGATCGCCGAGCTCGAGGCCCAGCTGCACGAAGTGGAGCCCGGCGATGGCTGACCTGCTGGCGGCCCTGGACGTCCCCCCATCGGGTCGCTCCCAGGCCACGTGGTTCGACTCGCTGGCCTACTGCCGGGCGAAGCTGATGTCCTACGGACCCGTGCCGTGGGACTCGCCGGGAGAGGTGGCGGCGTTCTTCGGCAAGGCTCAGGCAATGTTCCGGTCCGACGCGCTCCTGGTCGACCTCGGCGACCTGCTGGCGTGGCGGGCGGGGCACGACGGCCTGCTGCGGACGGCCATGGCGGCCCGCAGCAGGCCCGGATACGCTCTGCGCACCCTCCTCGGCGACGAGCAGGCCCGCGCTGTCGCGGCGGAGGGGGTGACCGCCGTCGCGGCGAGCGCTGGGGTGGTGCCGGTCGTGCTGTCGGTACCGTCTCCCGCCCGCTGGCTGGCCGTCGCGGCAGCGCAGGCCGGCGCCGGAGCTGGCGCTGAGGCGGGGCCGCCCGACCCGGACCGCGCCGAGACCGCCGCCATGTACACCGCCGACTTCCTGCGGACCTTTGCCGGCTTCGGCGTCGACGGGCTCCTCCTCGACGAAGGGCCGGCCTCCGCCGGCGAGCTGATCCACCCGGAGGCCTACCGCCCGGTCCTCAACGTCGCGGACCACTACGGGTGGCCCGTGCTGATCCGCGCCGGGAGCGCTCCGGCGTGGCCGTTCGGCGAGGTCACCGGGGTCGCGGCGTGGCTTGGGTCAGACCCGAAGACCCCCGGCCAGGTCGCCGGGCGCTGGGGCATCGTCGCGAACGCGGAGTTCTGGCACGGCATCGATCCGCCCGCGGCAGCAGACCTGGTGCTCGCGGCCGTCCCGGCGGACGCCGATCCCGACACCGTGATGCAACGGGTCCGCGCCCTCACGCCGTGAGCACTGCCGGCCCAAGCCAATGGCAGGCGAGCAACGCCAGTTCGACGACGAACCGGTCGTCGGCGACTTTGCGGCCCCGGACCTCCTGGGCCTTGCGCACCCGGTAGAACACGGTGTTCTTGTGCAGCGACAACCGCTCGGCGGTCTCCTGATAACTGCCCCCGGTGGACAGGAAGACGTGCAATGTCTCCCGGAGCCGCGCGGTCTGGTCATCGTCGGCGGCCAGCGGCCCGAGGGCCCGGCCCACCCAGCTGCGCGCGGCGCCGATGTCCTCGGCCAGCAACGCGACCGGAGCCACCTCGCCGAAGCGGATGACCCGCGGCGCGGCCGGGCCGGCCATCAGGGCGACGGCATGCGCACGCAGCGCCTCGCGGATCGTGACCCGGAAGCCTTCCGGCCCCTCGGCCGGTTCGCCCACGGCCAGTCGTACGGAGACGTCAGACGTCAGCGGAGTGCCGCCGAACACATCGGTCCTCAGCGCCTGTTCCGATCCGAGCGGCATCCAGATAAAGGCGCTTGATTCGTCCCGGGAGACGAAGAGCGCACGCGCACCCTCGGACAGATGATCCGCGAGCCGGCCCGCCATCCGCTCCAACTCGACCAGCGTGCCTTCCTTGCGCGCCGCCTCTTCCACCCAGGCCACGATGCCCAGGTGGTACTGGCGCAGCCGGTAACCGAGGGCCGGCTCCACCCGGTTCACCTCGATCGGCCCGCCCGCGAGCAGCGACCGTACCTGCGCCGTGCGGACGGCCACGGTGTTGCGTACCCACTCGTCGCGTTCCCGCACGTACGCGGTGAGGACAAGCTCGGAGACCCGGTCGATGTAGGAGAACGTGCTCTCGGTGAGCCGCATCGCGGCCGCGAGGGCCGTCGTCAGGTCGCGAGCCTGGACCGCGAGCTCCTGGTAGCACCACTGCATGAAGCAGGCCTGGCCGACCCGGTAGGCGCGCAGCAATTCCCCGACCGGCACCCCGCGCTGAGCGAGTCGCCGGGCGTACGCGAGCGCGGCGGGCGGGGCGTCGGCCGGATGCGAGTCGATCTGGTAGCCGATGACGTGCACGAGAGTGGTCACGTTGCTCTCGACGCTGACGGTCAGCAGGTCGATGATCGCCTGATCTTGGGACAGCGGCTCGATCTGCTCCAGGATGCTGTCGGTCACCGCCTGGCACAGCTCAGGCAGTTTCATCCGGAGGGCGGCCGAAACTGCCGTCAGCTGAGCTGCGACCGCGCTGTCGTCAGGCTCCATGAGGCTGAATATAAGGTGCAGCTAGTCTTGGGCGTGCACCGCCGCTCGTTCGGCCAAGGTCTTTAAAATCCTTTCTTCCGAACGGGCCTGGCATCACGCCTCCCATCCGTACCTGCGTTCGGTGCGGGTACCTTTCCGCCGCGGAGCGCTCTGCGCTGCCGAACATGCCAGCGGCTGGGCTGTTCGATCGGTCCCGCTTCTTCGGCCTCGGCCGCCCTACCCCCCGTGACCCGCGTGATGAAGGCGGTAATGCTCGGCGAGCACGTCGTCGCCGAAGTCGTCCGCCGGATTGCGCCACACCGAGTGAATGTGATTGCCGTTCCCCTGGGTGTTGTCGTGCTCGATGAGCAGCCTCAGACCCTGGATACGGAAATAATGCCGGTGCCCGGGTTCGGTGCTGCCCGCCCAGGCGAAGCTGAGGTTATCTGTCCCGGTGCGTTCGATCTCCCATAGCTGGACCCCGGCCACTTCGTCCGGCAGCCGCCTGGTGAACGCCCCGACCAGCGCACCGAGCTCCTCAAGCTGCCGATCACTCAGCGCAGAACCCGCGACGCCCTTAGGACCGTGACGGACGTAGCTGAGGATGTCGCGCTCCTCCTCGCTGAGCACGTAGTCCGGCTCGGGACCGAACACCGGGTCGGGCCGCTCGACTTCGCCGATCCTGGGCACGATCCGGGTGGCGAGATCCGGCGGCGAACGGTGATAGATGATCGCGGCGCGCCGCTGGGCGGCGTCGAGCGAATTCACGAACCGGTAGCCGAGTTCCTCGTAGTCGGCCAGCGGAGCGAGGGTCCCGTACGAAGCCGGCTCGGCGCCCAGCAGGCACGGAGTAGGGGAGACGTAGCGGCCATCGGCAATGGTGAAGTTGAGCGACACGTGATGCCCGGCGAGCTGCCAGCCCCATGTCACCTCACCCGGCGCCCCGAACACCTTGAAGCAGTACCGCTCGGGGTCGAAGAGCTCAGCGGAGGCCGGCGTCAGCGCCCGGAGCACGTGTTCCATGGCCATCACCGAGACCACCTTCGCGTACCCCGCCATGCTCGTGCCGGTCACGATCAGCTCGTGCGCGAGCCTGCGCTGGCCATCGTCGAGCGCGCCGATCGGCAGTCCGTCACGGTCCCGCGCGGGCAGGAACGACCAGTCGCGGCGCTCGTCGCCGAAGGCGAAGGACGCCTTCTCCCGCTGCGCCGCGGTCAGCGCCGCCAGGAAGGCGGCCGCGGCCCTGGCCATCCGCCCGGCCGTCTCCGGCACCGCCAGCCGGTCCCCGTCACTCATCGGTTGCCTCCGCAAATCAGCCCAGCTCGCAGCCAGCCCCCCGACCTCAGTATCTCTAGTTTTTCTGCCGAACGATCCGTGGTGACACTCGCGCGAAGCTGTTCCGGTCCGGGCGCCGCGCGACAGTGCGGTGATCGTGCCTGGATTGCGCAGTGCGAGGAGTTCGCAGCAGCACGCTGGTGGCTGATGTCGATGTGCTGCAACGGGAGTTACGGGCCATCCTGGGAGGATGAGGGAACGGCACG
>WNFJ01586230.1_pt1 | contig 14076 bp, 12 predicted proteins | sample 5400461 | NCBI WGS metagenome assembly WNFJ01 (sample SAMN13153349, study PRJNA577476) | soil metagenome | isolation source: 115 cm saprolite on Douglas fir-dominated hillslope | place: USA:California | collected 2013-09-17 | reverse complement strand
CCAGGTGTACAGGCTGGTGTAGGAAAATGCGATCGAGACAATTGCCGTGACAACGTAGACGGCGATCAGCATGGAGCGGCGGCCGACGTGCCGGCCCGAAGAGCTGAAGCCGATCAGCCAGGCAACCAGTACGAGCGCGGTTTGTAGTCCGATGGATGCCAGCGCGGAAAACCAGACGGACAGGTACAGGCTCATGCCTTCGAAGGTGGTGTACCAGGAAACAATAGCCAGAAAGCAGCTCGCGACGAAGAGAGTCTTGATCATGGGGCGGCTGACGCTCGCGAGGTCAGGTGACGCGTTAGAGGACACTAATGGCACGGAATCCTCCTCCTGAAGAAATGAAACGTACGGCCGAGGCGCCAGGTTCCATAATTCCGCGAAAGAAACCAAGGAACTAAAGAACCAAGGAACGGTTTTTCTTATTCCTCTTCTTCTTCCTCGCCCGTCTTGTCCCGGTTGGCCGCCGCTATGATCTTCTCAGCCTGCAGCGCGGGAACGTAATCGTAGTGGTCGAACTCCATCTGGAACGACGCGCGCCCCTGCGTCATCGAAATCAGATCATTCTGATAGCTGAGCATTTCGGCCATGGGTACTTGGGCCTTGACGATCTGGGTGCTGCCTTTTGTGTCCATGCCCTGAATGCGCCCACGGCGGCCGTTGAGGTCGCCCATCAGGTCGCCTGCGTACTCAACCGGCGCCTGCACCTCGACGTTCATGATCGGCTCCAATATGGCCGGCTTGGCTTCCTGCATGGCTGCCTTGAACGCTTTGCGCGCCGCGAGCTTGAACGCCATTTCCGACGAGTCGACGTCATGATACGAACCGTCATACACGGTGACCTTGAAGTCCACAACCGGGAACCCGGCTAGAAAACCCTTCGACGCCGCCTCCACGATTCCCTTTTCCACCGCTGGAATGAAGTTGCGCGGGATCGCGCCGCCGAATACGTCGTTCTCGAATTCGAACTTCCCGCCGCGTGGCAACGGCTCCATCTTGATCCAGCAATCGCCGAACTGCCCGTGCCCGCCGGTCTGTTTCTTGTGACGGCCCTGAACGTCAGCCTTGCCGCGAATGGTTTCGCGATACGGAATTTTCGGAGCCTTGAGTTCGACATCCACGCCGTAGCGTTTCTTCAAACGGCTGACGATCACCTCGACATGCTGCTGGCCGCTTCCGGCGAGCAGAAACTCTTTGGTTTGGGGATCGCGATAGAATCGCAGCGACTGGTCTTCCTCGAGGATCCTCTGGATCGCATTGCTCAACCGGTCCTCATCCTGCCGGCTCTTAGCGGAGATCGCGAAAGCAATGGAAGGTTCGGGCAATTGAACCACTGGATAACTGATGACCGAACTCTTGTCGCACAGCGTGTCGCCCGTGAGGGTTTCCTTTAGTTTGGCCACCGCGCCGATGTCGCCGGCATGCAGCTCCGTGACGGGCTGAATGGTCTTACCCATCAGGCAACCGATGTGCGCCAGCCGTTCGCCGGACCCGTTGCGCGCATTCACCAGATTGGCGTCGTTCTTGACAATGCCGGACATCACTTTGAAGTACGTCAATCGCCCGGCAAACGGATCGGCAACGGTTTTGAAGACATAGGCCGAGGCCGGCTCGCTGTCCTTGATGGCACGCTGGATTTCTTTATCGTTGACTTTTCCTTCGACTGGCCCGTTATCGGTCGGCGCCGGGAAGTACTCCACGACGAAGTTCATCAGCAGATCGATCGCGATACTATGCAGCCCCGACGCACACAGGACCGGATAGATGCGCCGCTCGCGGACCGCCTGGCGTAAACCCTCCAGCATTTGCTCGGGCGCGAGCGTTCCCTTGTCGAAGAACGCCTCCATCAGGGCGTCGTTGCCCTCGGCCACCATTTCGACGAGCGCTTCGTGGCCTTTTTGCGCTGCCTCCGCAAGATCGGATGGGATATCGGCTTCCTTGCCTTTGCCGTCGCCGTCGCTCGTGTAGGTACAGGCTTTCATGCGGATCAGATCCACGACGCCCTTGAAATCCTTCTCCGCTCCGATGGGCAACTGAATCGGCACTGCCAACCTTCCGAAGATCTCCTGGACGCTGGTTAACGCGCGATCGAAGCTGGAGCGCTCGCGGTCCAGCTTATTGATGACGATGGCGCGGGGCAACTGGAATTCTTCTGCGAAGCTCCACACTTTTTCGGTCTGGACCTCGACGCCGGCTACTCCGTCCACCAGCACCAGCGCGCAATCGGCGGCGCGCATCGCGGCCTTCGTATCGTTGATGAAGATGTTGAAGCCGGGCGTGTCGATCAGGTTGATTTTCTTCTTGGCCCATTCGGCGAACGCCAGAGCCGTGGAGATAGTCAGCTTGCGCTGGATCTCGTCATCGTCAAAGTCAGTAATTGTGTTGCCTTCGTCAACGCGCGTCAGGCGATTGGTGGCGCCGGCCGCGTACAGAAATCCCGCGGTTAGCGACGTCTTCCCGCTGTGTCCATGACCAATCAGCGCAACATTTCTGACGTCCGTGCCTTCGTATACTTTCACTGTGTTTTTTGCTCCAGGAGGGGTGTCAAAAGGGGATCTTAGCACAATGATGGCTGCTTAGGGTGTCGGCTTCCACAGACGGTTCGTCATTCCAATCCTGCTACAATGTAGCTACGGATGTGGCTACCAGTACACTTATGAAATCTGCAACTGTGCGCGAACTGAAGAATCAGGCATCCCGGTTGCTGCGTCAGGCTGCCAGCGAAGACGTGATCATCACCTCCCGCGGGCGGCCAGTGGCTTGTCTGATCGGTCTCCAGCCGGGGGATTTGTCGGTCCGTCCGGGGATTCGCCGCCGCGGTTATGCCGACGACAGACAGCGACAAGAGTCTTTGCGACTGCTCGCGCGAATCTGGAAGATCAAGCCGGATAAAGGCAAGAAGTGGATCTCCCAGGCAGAACATGACCTGGTACTTTATGGTGGTCAGCCGGAATGACCTTCGTTGACACTGGCGCGTGGACTGCACTGTTTGTTCCAGCAGATCCAATGCATGCGGCGGCTCGCTCCTGGTTTCAAGACAAACGTGACCGCCTGATCACGAGCGACTACGTGGTGGACGAAGTCCTGACGCTTCTGAAAACGAGGTTCAGCACCCAGGCCGCGATTCGCGCCGGCCAGTCGCTGTTCGGCGAGCGCCACTCCACACTTGTCTATCTCGCGCAGGATGACCTGGAACGCGCCTGGAAAATCTTTCAGACTCATCGGGACAAGGGATGGAGCTTCACCGACTGCACCAGCTTCGCCCTGATGCAACGCCTGCGAATTTCCGCCGCGTTCGCCTTTGACCAACATTTTTCGCAAATGCGGGGAATCCGACGAATGCCGAATTAGTTCACGGGCTCAACCACCGCAGCGGCGCCGTTGTCAACCACGGCACATACCGTCCCCATCAGGATAAACAGAAACGGCAGCGTCGCCCAGATAATCGTCCCCATCGGCTTTTTGAAGCGATAAGCGGAAAGAAACAGGTTGATGCCCACAGGCGGATGCAGGTAGCCTAGTTCCAGATTTGCGATGAAAATTACGCCCATTTGAACCGGATCGATGCCATACACCGCCGCCAGCGGCTTAATCAGCGGCACCACCACCAGGATGGCTGCGAAGATGTCCATCAGCGCGCCTACCACCAGCAGCGCGAGATTCAGCAGCAGGAGGAACAGGTATTTGGACTGCACGTGCGTCTGAACCCAGTCGATCAGTTTCGACGGAACCTCGGCGTCGATCAGGTAATTCGTGAACCCGAGCGCCACGCCCAGGATCAGCAAAATGCCGCCTACGATGGTGGCGCACTCGACAAAAACTTCTTTGTAATCGCGGGTCAGCTTCAGGTCGCGATAAATGAAGACTTCGACGATGAAGGCACAGAATGCCGTCAGCGCCGCCGCTTCGGTGAGTGTTCCAAATCCGCCGAACAGCCCGATCACCATGATCACCGGCAGCATGAGTTCCCACTTGGCGTGCCAGAGGGCGGCGGCCGCCTCACGCGGTGCAAACGGCTCGCGCACGGCGTTGTGCTTCAATCCCATATAAATGCCGACGGACGCCACGCATCCCACCATCACCAATTCGGGCAGAATCGCGCCGGTGAACAGGCGCGGCAGCGGAGTTTGCGAATACACGCAATATAGAATTGCGGGCACGCTGGTAGGGAACAGCAATCCCAGCGATCCGGAAGCAGTCAGCAATCCGATGGAGAAGTTTTCGGGATAGCGAGTCTTGATGAGCATCGGGACCAGGAGTCCACCAAGGGATAGGATGGTGAGCCCGGAACCAGCGAAGGTGAACACCGTACAAATGGCTACCGTAGCGATTGCCAGCCCGCCGGGGATCCAACTGAAGAGGGCGGTGAAAACGCGCAGCAGGCGCTTGGTAGCGCCGCCTTGAACCATGAAATAACCGGCGAGCGTGAACAGCGGAATGGATGGCAGCAGTGGCGATGCCACCAGCCGGTACATTTCCACGGGCACGGAAGCGGCTGGCGTGCCGGCATTCCAGAAAAGCAGGAGCGAGAGCCCGCCGAATACGGCGAATATCGGAAGACCCAGAACCGTGACGATGAAGAGACCAACGAGCGAAATTGAGAGCACGCCCTTTATGCCGGCCGGAATCACGAACCCGAACAGCAACGGAATCAGCGGGCCCAGAGCGGCCAGCGCGCGGCCCTTCCAGCTTTTGCTGGCATGCCACACGGCTCGCAAGGCGATCACCGCGAACCCTACCAGCATGATCGCGAGCGCGGTCCACTTGGGCACGCCGGGCAGCAGCTCGCTTCCGGATTCGCGTTCGGTCTTCACGAACACGAAGCTGGCCCACGCCAGGCACGTCGATACCGCGGCCAAAACAGCGCCGGAGAGAATCCTGGCAGGCCCTCGCCAGCTTTCCGGCAGCAGCGTGCTCGAGGACAGTCCCAGCAGCCGGTCCGAGCGCGACGCCAGCATACCGCCCAGCATGCCGATCCACAGCGTGAGCTGCTGCACCACTACGGCCGACCCCGGAATTCCCGGCCATTGGAATTGCCGCGCCACCATCTCGATCACCGGCAAAGCGGTCATCAGCGATAGCGCTGCGATGGAGAAGAAGTTTTCGAAAACCTGAAGTAACGTGCTGCGCTCGGACGTTTCCGGCGCCGGCGGCGCGATGCTCACGGCATCCCCGTGGCGCCGGCGGCCGGATGCGTCTTCCGATATTCGTCGCGCAGCCGCTTCACTTCCTCGAACAACTCCGGCGATACCATGGTGCCCTTCAATCTCGGCCAGATCGATTCGGCAAGCTGGCGCCATTCCGCTTGCGCCTTCGCGTCGGCGTGTACCACGTTCAGGCCGAACTGCTGCATCATCGGAATCGATCCGGCCTCTGCTTTGCGGATCTCTTCGCGCAAGGCCACGCCGGCCGTGCGCGACGACGCCAGTATGCCTTTTTGCGCCGAGGCCGGAATCTTGTCCCAAGCGTCTTTCGAGATCAGGGTCGCGCCTACGAGTTGTGCGAACCGGATGTCCAGCATGTTCTTGGCGCCACCGAACCACTGATTGCTCAAGGCGAACAGCGGCGGCGATTGGAAGGCCTCAATCAGTCCGGTTTGGAGCCCGGTGAAAATATCGGTTGAAGCCAGCGCCACCGGGCGAAAGCCGTAAAGCTTATACAGCTCGAACATGCTGTTGTCGCCCTGGAGCACGCACAGCTTCATCTTGCGGATCTCGTCCGGATGCACCGCCGGTTTCTTGGTGAAAAAATGCACCCAGCCGGCATCGCCCCAATTCAATACAATGAAGCCCCGCTTCACCAATTCCTTCTCCACACGCGCGGAGAGTTTGTCGCGCACGAAATCCAGCTCTTCGTACGAGTTGAGCATCATCGGAATTTGCAGAGCGGAAACCGACCAGTCGATTCCGCTCAATCCGGCGCCGGAAAGCGCTACAGCTTGCAGTTTCTTGATCCGGACCTTCTGCACCATCTCCGGCTCGTCGCCCTGTTCGCCGCCCGGATAGATTATTAGCTCCACTTTGCCGTCGGAGGATTTCTTCCACTCCTCGCCCATCTTGAGCAGGATCTCGTGCCAGGGCGACTTCTTGGGCACCATTGTGCCCAGCTTGATGACGGTTTGTGCGGATAGGGTTGCGCCGGCAAGCAGCAATCCGAGAAGAATGCGGGCCATGACATGCATGTTAGCGCAGACTCTGCCAGTACACGCTGAGACCACGTTACTGGTGCGGATGAACTGCAACGTGATGCTCGAAGCTCACCGGCGGGTTGTAATAGAGGATGCGGCCGCAACTCTCGCAGAACATCAGCTCGCCGCTATGCCGCAGATCCTGAAAAAACTGCGGACGCAGCACGATCTGACAAGCCGTGCACCGCCCGTCCGCCGCCTCCGCAACCGCGACGCCGTGCCATTTCCGGCGGATCCGTTCGTAAGCCGAATACGTTTGCGGCTTCAAACCCGCGACCAAGCCCTTCCGTTCGACCTGCAACTCATCGAGCTGTTTCTGATCGACGGCGGTGCGCTCGCGCGCGCTGGCCTTCTCCGCCTCCACGTTCTGCTTCTCTTCCTTCAGAGCCGCTTCCGCCTTGGTGACATTGCCGTCCAGCGGTTCGGCTTCGGCCATCAGGTCCAGGATGCGATCCTCGGCTTTGCGGATCGCGTCTTCGCAGAAGCTGATCTCATGCTGAAAAGCGCGGTACACCTCGTTGGTCTTCGCCAGGAGCATCTGGTCTTTCAGCTTGGAGATCTTCTGGCTTTCGATTTTGGCTTCATCTTCCAGACTCTTGCGCTCTTTTTGATTCGCCGCCAAGGCGGCTCGGTCGGCTTCCAACCTGCGGTTGTGCGAATCCAGCGTCTTTTCGATCTGCGCGATATGCTTTGGAAGGGTGGCTATTTCCCGCTGCAACTCACCGATTCGCAAATCGAGAGATTGCAGGCGGGTGACCTGCTCGATGTCTTCGGTCATCTCTTGATATTTTAACATTATCTTTGTGCGTGACAAGATTTTACTCAAGGCACGTAACGTTTGGCCCGCCGTCAAACATCTCTAGGTACACATGCCGCGAATGAGAACTGTGCTCTTTCTGGCCGCAGGGGCGTTGATGCTGCCGACGCTGAGCGCCCAAGACGCGCTGCCAGGGGCTCAGGTCAAAGCAGGCGGCGCCACCATCGACGTGACGTTTGCTCCCGGCCGGATCGACCTGCCGCAGTCGGCCATCCTGGCTTGGATTTCCACCGCCGCCGAAGCGGTTTCCGAATATTTCGGCCGCTTTCCGGTGCCGCACGCGCATATCGTCGTCAGGCCCGCCGAAGGACGCACCGGCATCTTCCGCGGCATGACTTATGGCTCGGAGGGCGGTCTCACCAGGATCTCCGTGGGCCAGCTCACCGATCAAGACGAGCTGAACAACGATTGGATGATGACTCACGAGCTGATCCACATGGCCTTCCCCGACATCGCCGGCGAGGAACGCGAGCACCATTGGATCGAGGAAGGAATGGCCACCTACATCGAGCCGATCGCGCGCTGTCAAATCGGCAAGATGAAGGTGGAGAGAGTTTGGGGCGACATGGCGCGGTACATGCCGCAAGGCCTGCCGCGCGACGGCGACCGCGGCCTCGACAACACGCATACCTGGGGGCGGACGTACTGGGGCGGAGCGCTGTACTGGCTGGCAGCGGAAGTGAAGATCCGCGAGGCCACCAACAATCGCAAGGGACTGCAGGACGCCATGCGCGCCATCATGCAAGAGGGCGGCACCATCACTAGCGAATGGCCGCTGGCGCATGTCCTGGAGGTCGGCGACAAGGCCACGGGAACTACAGTGTTGACCGATCTGTACAACCAGATGAAGGCGACCGCCGTTCAGACCGACCTGAACGAGCTCTGGCAAAAGCTGGGCATCGCGGTGAACAACGGCGTCGTCACGTTCAACGACAAAGCACCGTTGGCCAAGATCCGAAAAGCAATCACCGCAAAGAAGAAGTAGCGCATTCTCAAATCGGGGACATCCTGGGCAAGCGTCCGGCACGCCTCAAGCTTCATCTCCACCAAGGGTGTCCCCGATTTTAGGCGCTCATGGGTTGATTGGCTTGCGCATCACTCGCGCCCCAACCTCCGCAACACCGGCCCCGTCAGCGCCCGCGCCGCCAAATCCAGTTCACTCACCCGCAACACCCGGCACGCCCCATAGAACACCACGATGCCAACGGGAATCGAAATCGCCAGATCCACCACGCGACCCAGCCGCGCCACACCGAGCCAGTTCTGAATCCCGCGGCTCGACAACCAAACCGCGCCGCCCATCACAGCGGACGCCACAGTGATCCTCCAAACGCTGCTTGCCAGGTTTCGCCCGTAGACGCCTCCGATCCGCTTGCGCAGGATCGCAAACAGCGCCACCGCACCGAAGATCGCGACCGCCGAGGTCGAAAGCGCCAATCCCGCGTGACTCAACTCCGTCGTGCGGAGCAGCGTCGAAGCCGTGATGTAGTTTACGGCGATCGAAATCAGGCTGATGATCATCGGCGTCCGCGCATCGTGCAGCGCGTAGAACGCCGGATTCAAAACCTTCAGCGCGGAATATCCGGCGAGGCCGACGGCGTAGCACGAAAGAGCCAGAGCAGTCTGCTGCGTATCGAAAGCCTGAAACTTGCCGCCCTGGTAAATCGCGCCGATCATGCTGTTTCCCAGGACAATCAAACCGATCGACGACGGCAGCGTTAACAAAAACACCATGCCCAGCGACTTCGACAGCGTGCGCCGGAATTCGTCGAAGTCGCCCGCGCCGGCGCTCCTGGAGATGGACGGCAATGTCGCCGATGCAATCGCCACGCCGAACAGCCCCAGCGGCAGTTGCATGAAGCGGAATGCGTATCCCAGCCAGCTCACCGGTCCGTTGCCCGGTATCCGCGACGCGAAGTTTGTGTTCACCATCACATTGATCTGTACCGCCGCATTGCCGAGAATCGCGGGCCCCATCAGGCTGATGATCCTGCGCAATCCCGGATGATTCCAATCGAAGCTGGGACGGAATCCGAATCCTTCCGAGCGCAGAAGGGGAACCTGCCAGAACAATTGCAGCGCGCCGCCGAACACCACACCGATCGCCATCCCGGTTATCGGCTCGATTCCCAGCCACGGTCCTAGCCAGTAGCCGAACGCCAGCCCGAACCCGATCGATCCGATATTGAAGAGCGTCGACGCCGTCGCCGGCACCGCGAACCGGTTGCACGCGTTCAAGACGCCCATGGCCTGCGCCGCAAGCGCCACCAGCAGCAGGAACGGAAACATGATCCGCGTCATGCGAACAGCCAGATCGAACTTGCCCGGCGCCTGGCGGAATCCTTCCGCCAGCAAATCCACCAGGGCCGGGCTGAAGAATACGCCCAGCACGCAGAAGACGCCCACGATGAGAATCAGCGCCGTGCCGACCAGGTTCGAAAGCACAGCCGCTTCTTTCTTGCCCTTCTGCGCCAGCGTCTGCGAGAAGATTGGCACGAAAGCCGACGACAACGCGCCTTCCGCGAAAAGGTCGCGCGTCAGATTCGGGATTCGGAATCCGAGCAGGAACGCGTCGTACACGAACCCGGCGCCGAAGAGCCGCGCCATCACCATTTCGCGCACCAGCCCGGTGACGCGCGACGTCGCTACCGCCACTGAGACGATACCGGCCGACCGAACCACGCTCTCGGACGGGGCTGTGTTGTGAGGCTTCGTGGCCAAGTGCAGCCGCCTATTTGCCTTCCGCGCCCAACTCCTCGAAGAAATGCGCAACGGTCATGATGCCCTGGTAATAATTCGCAAGGCGAAATTTCTCGTTCGGCGAGTGCAGTCCGTCGTCCGGTAGACCGAAGCCCATCAGGATGGATGGAATGCCCAGGTGATTTGCGAAATCTCCCACCACCGGAATCGATCCGCCGCTGCGCGTGAACACGGTCGGCTTGCCGAGCATCTCACTGAATGCGCGCGCCGCAACGCGGATCGCGGGATGATCCGAATTCACCACAATCGCGGGCCCGGCGCTCAACACGCGCAGCACGACCCGAATCCCCGCCGGCGTATTCTGCTCGATGAACCGGCGGAACGATGCGAGGATTTTCTCCGGCTCCTGATTCGGCACCAGGCGGAAGCTGACCTTGGCGGTGGCCTTGGATGGAATCACGGTCTTCGCGCCGGCGCCCGTGAATCCGCCGGCGATGCCGTGAACTTCAAGAGTCGGCCGCGCCCAGATTCGCTCCAGCACGGAATATCCCGGCTCGCCCGTCAACTGGCTGGCGCCGACTTCGTTCTTCAGGAAATCCGATTCGTTGAATGGCAGCCGCTGCCAGCTCTCCTTCTCGGCGGGCGCGGGAGGCGCGACATCGTCGTACATGCCCGGAATCCGGATGACGCCGTTCGCGTCCTTGCACTTCGCCAGCAGCTCCGCGAGTCCGAATACGGGATTCGGCGACGCGCCGCCGTATAGTCCTGAATGCAGATCGCGCGACGGGCCGGTGGCCTCCAGTTCCATGTAAACCAGGCCGCGCAATCCGATGCACAGCGTAGGTAGGCCGTCGGCGTACAGCGCCGTGTCGGAAACCAGCGCGGCGTCGGACTTCAACTTGGCCGGATTCTCCCCTACGTACTTGGCGATAGAAGCGCCGCCGACTTCCTCCTCGCCTTCGATCAGGAATTTCAAATTCACGGGCAGCGTGCCGTTCACTGCGCGCAGCACCTCGACCGCCTTCACGTGCATGTACATTTGCCCCTTGTCGTCCGCGGAGCCGCGAGCGTAAATGTTGCCGTCGCGGATCTCCGGCTCGAACGGGGGCGTGTGCCAAAGCTCCAGCGGATCGGGAGGCTGCACGTCGTAGTGGCCATAGCAAAGCACCGTGGGCTTGCCGGGCGCATGCAGCCAATCGCCGTAGATCAGTGGATTGCCCGTGGTCGGAACGATCTCGACGTTCTCGATGCCAGCCTGCTTCAGGCTCGCGGCGACGAACTGCGCAGCTCGCTGAATGTCCGGCTTGTGCTCCGGCAACGTGCTGACGCTGGGGATGCGCAGGAAGTCCGTCAGCTCTTCGAGAAGTCGCGGCTGGTTCTCTTCGACGAACGTGTCGGTGGCTCGGGACATGGGCGTGGGTTACTGATTCATTATTGCAAAGAGCGAGAAGCAGGCAGAATCGTCACGACGCCGGCCTTTTCGAGCACTTTGAAATAATCCAGCAGGTCCGCAGGCGAAATCGGGCCGTAGGCTGCTCGCAACACATTTCGAATCTCTGTTATGCTGCGGCGCCCGTCCACCAGGTTGAGCGCCTCATAGGCCATCGTGCCTTCCAGTGTGATCGGCGGCACGGATCCGAGATGATCCTTCAAGTAGTCGTAGTAATAAACTTCCAGGTTCCCGATCACTTTGGGATTGCGCGCCGGAATAACGGCGTCCAGCGCATCCTTCTTGCGGACGTAGGCGCCGCGCAGCTCGGCTAGAACCGCTTTGGCCTCGGATAACCGCGAGTCAACTCTCGCGATCAAACCATCGACCAACGGCTTCGATTCCGGCGCCAATCGCAAAACCGACTCAAGCGCCGCGCGCTCCCTTCGGCCGGCCTGTTCGATGTCGTTGTACGCGTCCGGAAGCGCGATCTCGGCCAGCGCGCGATCCAAGGCCCGGCTTTGCCGCGCGCCGCCTCGCGCGAAAACTTCGCCGGCGAGCTTCTGCGCCTCCGCCGCACCCGCACAGGCCATGAAATATCCGGATCCCGCCCCGATGACAGCCACTCGCTGCAGCTTAGTCGCGTCCATGTTGGCGGGCGTGTCCCCGTTGGTGTGGATGAATACGTCGGGCCAATCGTTCATGTAAATGGCTGGCACGCGGAAGCTGCCTTCTTCGTAGACATCGTGGTCGCTGCCCATGGTGAACGAATGAAAATCGGCTAGTAGCATGTCCTTGGAGCCTTCCGGCGAAATATTGGCGTCGGAAAAATCGCCTTCCGTGGCGGCGCGCCTGGCGCCATTGAGAACATATTCGCCGAACACGGCCGCCACGTCATCCACGAAGCTTGCGAGCGACGCCGGTGTGCGCGTTAAGTGCAAAATAGCGTGTGTCGTCCTCGGGTCTCCGCCGACCATGTCCATGTGGATGGCCGCAAGCATTTTCGGGATCTCGCCGGCGTGACGCGCCAGATAACACATGGTGCCCGCGATTTCCGGAGGCCAAATGAACCGGATGGTTCGCTTCGGGCGCGGCAGCTTCCCTTCCCTAATGAGCTTGGCCAGCAGGCGCGCGTCTTCCAGAATAGCCGCGGCGCCGCTGGCATTATCGTTCGCGCCCGGCTTCTGATGGCACAGATGACAGCTGAATACGATCTCGCCCGCGGCAGGATCCGTGCCGCGAATCACACCCGTCACAACTTCGAAACTGGCAGGTTTCATGCCGGCGGCCACCTGCGCGTGTAGCCGAATCTTCTCGGCATGCGCCAGCCGCGCTTGAAATTCGCGGGCGCGCCGCAACGAGATCATGAACGCGAACGTATTGCGCGTGTTATAGGGCGAGAGATGGCCCCAGCGCACCAAATCCGGATAATCGCCGCTCCAGGCGGTGACCTGGTTCTGCTGATAGCTCAGCACGCCGGCCGCGCCTCGCAGTTCCACTGACTGATGATGCGCCTCCGCCACTGCACCGCCGGCGAGCACGATCCTGCCCTTGACGTCTTTGCCTTCGTAATCTTTCTCGGATGTGCCCGCGCCCACGTCGATCAACTCGGCGGTCACGGCTGCATTGTTGCTGTAATCGGCAAGCGCGACACGCATCTTCGAGTAATCGGCAATTACCTCGCGGTGCGGCGCGATTTCGGTCAGTACGCCGCTCGCCGCCTCCCAGCCGAGATAGGAGCGGAAGGTGTTGTAAGTGGTTTTGCCATCGGCCGCGAACGACTCGATGTGAACGTCCTCCAGGCCGTATTCACGAGCCTTCCCGGCGATATATTCGGCAGCCTCGTGAAACCCCGGCGAAGCGTGCACTCGGTGGAAGCGACCCAGCGCAATAATAGTATCCTTTGCCAGACTGCCCGACGCTTCCGACGTGATGGCGGCCAGTTGAGAATCGGGTAACAGGCTTGTCTTGGGTGTTTGGGACAAGAGACACGCGGCCAGCAGCAAGCTCATTAACGGAGTCTTCATCGGTGCCGTCCATTGTAGCCAACCGAGCGGCGTTACTAACATTCCCAGTCCGCCTGCGACACAACGATTACAATGCAGCTCGTAACAGCGCCTCTGTGGCGCTCGTCTCACAGTCATCCACACAAAAGAGTGAGCCGTCTCCATCGGCGACTTGGCGTGTAATCTAACCGTTTGTAACCTGGCATGAAACTTGTCACCTTCGCACTGTTTCTGTGCGCTGGCCTCTTCGCCGCGCACGTGATTGATATTTTGACCACCAAGATCCTCGGGCCGGTAGCCGTGAAATTCCGCATCCCCGCACCGCAGTTCACGATGAACGAGATCATTCGTGCGGCTTCGCTGAAGCACCGCGTGAAGCCTGCGTTTATCAAAAGCATCATCGCGGCTGAATCGGCATTCAAGCCTGCCGCGGTGTCCAACAAGGGTGCGATCGGCCTGATGCAACTCATGCCGTCGACGGCGCGCGAGTTAGGCGCCGACCCCACGGTACCCGAGCAAAACGTCGAAGCGGGTACGCATTACCTGAGCCGCCTGTTGCAGCTCTATTCCAAGAAGCGGGATCAACTCCGTTGGACGATCGCGGCGTACAACGCGGGTCCCGGAGCCGTGAAGCGTTATCACGGCGTGCCGCCCTATCGCGAGACACGCACGTACGTGGCGCGAGTGCTCAAGTACATCAAGAAGTACGAAAACGACTGAGGCAAGCAAGGGCCAAGACCTGGGCTGGAGCCGATGCAAATGCCCTCGGGCGCACCCCCGGTCCGCGCCGGACGCACCACACGATCTTTCATCACCTTTGGTGGGTCACAGGCCTCTGTCGGCGCTCCGTTGAAAACACCCCCCTGGGTGAACACTGCCATTCAACGCGGACGGGTAAGATTCACTGGCTGCCGCCAACGGCTGGGGCGGGAATTAGCTC
>WNFJ01087313.1_pt2 | contig 14078 bp, 7 predicted proteins | sample 5400461 | NCBI WGS metagenome assembly WNFJ01 (sample SAMN13153349, study PRJNA577476) | soil metagenome | isolation source: 115 cm saprolite on Douglas fir-dominated hillslope | place: USA:California | collected 2013-09-17 | reverse complement strand
TCCAGCCGGAGGCACTGTACGATCATTGTACGATTCGCGCAAACCGCCAATAACTGGCTTGTTTTCAGAGGTTTAGAATGGTGGAGCTAGTCGGGATCGTCCCGCCTCCGTGGATTGAGAATATGGAACTTGCTGATTCTACAATGTTCTTAATAGGCGAGAAAGGTTCAAATTCGTATTCGGCGGTACAAAACGGTACAAAGAACGGTTCAATAGTTGGCAAGCGATCGCTCGCTTCCTGAAGGAAAGTTTCATGACCTTTGCCGTGACAGAACCGCTCGAAGCTGTAAGTTATTGAAACTTGGCGGTGCGAATGGCTACGAACGGAAATCTTAAAGTCGCTTAAGAGCCCGAAATCGAAAGCAGCCTGTATAAGCTTCGTTTATCTGCGCGATTGTTGGGACCTTCATGTGTTCGGCATAAAAGCTAAGTGTCGCCACCGGAGGAGATGCAACTGTATTTTTTTTCAGGGTAGCGAAAGCAGGTTACCAGTGCAAGTTGCTTGTTTTTGCCGCCGTTTTCGCATTCTTTTTTTATACTGTCCCTGACATTTCCTTCGGCGGTCCGGCTGAAAAGCAAGCCACAGCGCAGCGACAATATTTCGAACGGCAATGGCAACTCAATTCGGAGACGGTATTTTTGCCCAACTAGGTCGCCCACTCAAAGATCTGCATAAAATTGAAAGCCGCGATCCTCAGGGTATGTGCCGTTCCAGAAGAGTTCGAGTCCCATATTGTTGCCATCCCCGTGCAGGTCATCGGCTGGCAGGACGGAGGTGTTTGGGTTTTTCCGAATCTCGCAGCTGCCCAAGAAACATTCCCTGAACTTGACCCGTATCGAGCCACAAGCAGGTTCAAGCTCCCACCGTTCGTGCGCTTCACGGGGTGGTCGCCGCTCTGTCTGCTGGGGTCCTTTGGGGCACCATGTACATCCCGTATCGCAAGGCTTACCTCACTGGGATGAACCCACTCACTTTCTTCGCTTTCTTCACCATCGGCGAACTTGGCATGATGATCGCACTTGCCGTTGGTTCTGCCGGTGGCGCCCTCCCTCTTTGGCGCGAACTCGTAGAAGCACGATCCGTACTGTTCTGGCTCGCTGCCGGTGGCTTCATCTGGGTGATTGGCGACCTTTTTCAGCAATACGCCGCCAAGTACGTCGGCATCACTCGTGGCATACCGCTCTCCAACACCAACCAGCTTTGGGGGTTGCTCTGGGGCATCCTTGTTTTCGGGGAGTTGCACGGCCACGCCGCGTCTCTGTACGCTCAAGTGATTGGCGGATCCCTCATCATGGCTGCCGGAGCTGCGGCATCCCTAGTTTGGTGATTTCTTGCCGCCTTGCCCCGGGGGCACCAATAAGGCAGGCAGTCCGATCCGCGCCAGTTCGGACAGAGTGATGGCTCCAGCGCAAGTCACAGCAAAATCAGCCCCAGACATAGGCATCAGCATATCCTTATATGTATCGAGGCTTGGAGGCGTGAAACGAGAGTCGCCCTCACCGATCGCTGGGGGCAGACGCCACACGAATTTGCAACAACTGTTTTAGCTTCGGGCAGCCGCCAGCTACGTGATGATCGAGTACCAGATGAATGAGCGGCACGCGTGCAGGCTGATGCAGTCGACACGATCGACGCATCGCTATCGAGGCCGGAGAGAGGATCGGGATGGGGCACTGCGAGCGCGGTTGAAGGAGTTGGCCACCAGGCGAATGCGATTCCGGTATCGGCGATTGACGGCGATGCTGGTGAGAGAAGGAACGCCGGCCAATCACAGGCGGCTGTACCGTTTGTGTCGCGAGGAAGGATTGACGATGCCCATCCGACAGCGGCGGCGGATCCACTGGAAGGGAGCGGTGCCTCGTCCCTTAGCCACGAAGCCGAACCAACGGTGGTTCATCGATTTTGTGAGTGATACAAGACCCGGCAGAAGCTGGCGAAGTTCCGCGAGCATTACAATCACCAGCGTCCGCACAGTGCGTTGGCAGATCGGACACCCGAGGCGTTCGCCGAGCTGCACCGGCAAGAAGCTAGTACATTGCTGGGGCGCGCACGCCAGAGACTCTTGATTAAGTCTCTGGCGTGCGCGAAACTCGCGTCAAATGAGGGGAAAACGACTTCGATTGCCGAGAACCTCTAGTTCCGGCTGTGCCAGAGAATGGGAGCGGCTCAACAAACCGGAAACTCTCTCTGGGACTGGTACAGTGACGGGGGCACTTCAGCTGGACTAAAAATGGGGGAGAGGTTGCCCAGCTTGCGCTCACGCATCATCGCTTACGGGCCAATCTCACAATCAGCTATGTAGCCAGGAAACCACTGCTTTTGAAGTACGTTAAATATGTCGCCATGAGGTCTGTATTGATTTCAGGGCAAATGATTTGCGTCCCTCTTAACCCCTCAAGAGTTTGGCGGCAATCAAAGGTGGGCGCTTGCTCGAAGGGAAGCGCATCAGTAAACATCGTCAATAAAGGATATAACGCGTTTTTCGATGAAGTCTTCGCGTCCTCGAACAGTGCGTCCCGCCAGTCAGCATAGGGAACCATCGTCATTTTGTAGCCAAGCGAACCGACGATACGCGCTATCTCTCGCGCGGGGATATAGTGGGGGCTAACGACATGAAAGACGTTCGACCGCAATTCTCGCTGACGGGACAGGTGGACAATTGTCTTGCTTACGTAGTCCACCGGAACTATTTCAATCATTGCGTCGCTGTCAGGTGCACACCCGAGTTGAATACATCCCTTGATTATTCGGGGGACAAAATCATCCGTGTTCCAGGTGCCCGTGGTACTATCTCCAGCCACGAATCCGGGTCTGTAGATTCGGACCGGCAACCCTCTACCGGCCGCAATCGTGACGATTTTCTCTGCCACCCACTTGCTTTGTCGATAGCCATCGGTGAGCTCCTGCCAGTTGGTGGGAGGGTCCGATTCGAGAACTCTGGTATTGCGGTTTACCGTCGACGGGAAAACCCCGATCGTCGAAATAAAGTGCAGCGGCTTCCGTCTTACCTGACAAGCGAGCCGAATCACTTCCTCTGTTCCGCGTACATTCGAATCCTTGAGATTGCTGTAGGGGTAAATAAAATTGACCAAAGCCCCGTTGTGGTAAACCGCATCGATCACTTTGCACAGGTTGTCGAATGTCTCGGCCCCGGTGCCCAAGAGCGGCTGCGCCAGATCTCCGGGCACCGGTACAATGCGAGATGCGAAGTCATCGCTCCACAAACCGTACTTGAGGAGATTGCTCTTTATCCTTTGACTGCCGTCGCTCTCCGAGCGGCACCGGACCAGGCAGTACACACAAGCCTCCGTTGCCATCATGATGTCGTGCAGCAAGTACGCCCCAAGAAAGCCCGAAGCGCCGGTCAAGAGGATTACTCTGGCATCACTGAAATCCACGCCGTCATCGACGGCGGACGAAGGCTGAATGCCCGGATCTAGGACCGCTTCTGCCCCCAAAACCACTCGAGGTTCCACGAGGAGAACCTTGCTCTCTGCTCTCTTGTCGATCCGTTCGTGAATTGCTTGAGTTTTGCTCCTCGCACCTGACAGGGCCATCGCCGACCGAGCTTTCTTATAGTCGGTCAATATGTTTACGATTCTCGGTTTGTTTTGTACGATGCAATCCCTGATCTCTTTCGTAAGCAAGCCCTTTTGCGCGTAGCAAGTTAAATCATCTCCTTCGAGAGATAGTTTGACGCCCTTGCTCGCCAGCTCTTTCAACAATTCTAAAGCCGCTTCCATAATCCTCCGGAATCTGAGATCGTTATGAGGGTCTTCTCTGGTGCGAATTCATATCGCTGACAAAACCTTGTCCACAATTTGGCTTGTTTCGAGACCTGATCTAAACTTAGCCGACACATCCATACACTTCTCTTTAATCTCTTGTGACCGTTGAATTTCTGATAGCTTAGTGAATAAATTCCGCCTCGTTAGCGACTGTACCGGAATCGATGTACCAATACCCAGATCCTTGATGATCAAAGCATTATCAAACTGATCAAAAGCAAATGGAACAATCAGCTGTGGAACCCCCGCCTTGCTTGCTTCAGCCAATGTTCCCACACCACCGTGATGAACAATTATTGATACCTTAGGCAGAATCTTATTGAACGGTGCATACTCTTGCCACAGCACTGAATCAGGAAGATTGACGGGTAGCTGTTCTCTAAATTTGGTGAAAAATACTGCTCGGGTGTTCAATTTCCTGATCACATCAACTGCTATTTCAAAAAATCTCTTGGCGTGGCGGTTTCCCGTGCCAGCTGTAAACAGGATAGGAGGCTGCCCGGCATCCAAGAATTCAGTCAGTTCACCGCTCAGACGGTCCTTTGACGAAATATGAAATACAAAGTTGCCGTTGATTAGTGGCTTAGGGTAATCCGGCTTGGTTGAGGAATACCACTCAGGAAATAGGGTGACATACAAATCTGCCGAGCTCTGCAAGTGGGGGAAAAAATGCTCGATTTCAGTCAAGCCCAATTTCATTCTCTCTCGATTCAAGTCAGGCACGATGCCTACATCAAAGAACATCTTATCGATCAAAGAATATAGGGCTTTTCGCAGGAATTTCGGGGTTTTTGGCGGTAGAGTCATCGCGCCGCCCAGCGCTGCCTTGCCAAAATTTGAGCGAATGATGGTTGGAAAGAAATAGAACAAAACCACTTTCACACTGTCACGATCAGCTCGTGCCAAATTTGCCAATGCCATCAACGATGGATGCGACAAGATCACTACCTTTTCCTTGGGCTCCAACGATTGGACAAACAAACGAACGCGGTGCATGTTGGGCCGGATTAACTTGGCCCATATAACGGTAAAGCCATTCTTAGGGTTCCACATACCTGGGTCATTGAGCATGTCAAGACATTGCTCTATGGTGCCAAACGGTATGAATGCCAGACCGTTGTTTTTCACTACATTTTCAAAATATGGGTTTGTTATAAAACTGACTTTGTGATTCTTGTTGAGCAGATATTTGGCGATTTCAATAAATGGAAATATATCGCCGGCGCTGCCGACAGTTGTTATGACGAAATGTTTTGGCATGTCTTTACCACTTTGTTCAATCTATACTTCGTGGGATGAAACTCGGGCCCGGATGGACAGGGTGAAAATCTTGGGCTGACGTGCTATGCAGCATTACCAAGCCTTGAACCGCCATATGTGGAATCGCTGGAGGCACGCTCTCGAACTGAGTCCCTGGCTCATTCAATTTGCTCCCAGAAAGTCCTTCTTCCCATTTCAGGTCCCCGACGACTTCTCGAAGAGGACGAAGAGTGGGCGCGTCTAACAAGGACGATCATATTGCCGTTGAAATTCCTTTATCTCTGTTAAGAAAAGCGCTTCCTTCCCTTGAGCACTCCTCGCCTGAGGAATGAAATCCGCGTCCAGAATGATGTTGCGCGTGCCGAACTTCACGGCATTGCTGCTCACGAGCAAAGTGTCATATTCTTCCATCGACAGCTCATATCTCTTGTCCAATTGATCTTTGATTCGCAGGGCACGCACGCGCTCTTGAGCGTCCTTGGTGACGATTCCGCTGAAGAACTCGGAACAGCAGCCGGATCCGTAGGAAAAACAGCCGATTCTCTGAGGTGTGCGGAAATCACCGTGGTCGATCGTGCTGACCAGCGAAAGCATCGTGGTCGCTCCCATGATGTTGCCCACGCGCTGACAATAAATGAGGCCAGGAATCACGCGACGCTCGAAATCCGCTTCAATCTCTTTCGGGTTCGCCTTGACCATTTTGCGCATCATGTCGCGATGCGCGCCCTTGACCATACCTCCGAAAGGGGTGTGCATCGCCAGATAGCCAAAGGTATTGGCGAAGTCTGCACCCTCCACTCGCTTTTTGTACTCCAGAAAAGAGCCTTCGCAGCAATCCAAGTAGGAAAGCAAGGACAGGTCAGCATCGCCCGCCTCACTATCGGGAACGGGCCGGCAAGTATCCATGACCTCATACCCATAATAGCCGTTAGCTCCGACATCGACCTGGAAAATATAAGGCATTTCGCTGACTATCATCGCCACCGCACCGGCTCCGGCACTTGGCTCAAAAAACAACATGTCGTCCGTCAGCCCTTCTCCAGGCTCCACCATGAAGCGGGAAATGTCGGTTGCAATCACCAATACCTTGGCCCCGGGCGAAGCCTGAGACAGAACGAAATTGACTGCCATCTGAAACCCGGCTACACCGGAATAACAGGCATTTTTCAGCTCGAACAAACGGCAATTACGATTCAAACCCAAAAGCTTGTGAAAATACGTACTCATGGACTTGCCAAAATCGAAGGCCGATTCCGTACCAGTAATAACCATCTCGATCCGGTCTTTTTCGTCCGGACTCAAGGCGTCGATCAGAGGCTTGGCTGCATTCAAACCAAAGGTGATCGGATCCTCATAAGGGAGGGCGATAGTTTTCTCTTTCATCAGCAAGTTCTTAAATCGCGCCACGTCCAACTTGCGATGTCTCGCTAACTTTTCAACATTCACGTAGGCGCTACCCGCAAAAACATTCATTGCTTCAATTCCAACTAAACTCATATGTTTTCCTCTGGTGTTACGCTTTCAACGCTTGCGCACGTGCTCAACTAAAACTGACACCTTTGCAGGTGTTTTTTCTCCGCTTCGCAAGCGAAGAGCTCTTTAAAAGGCGTCGTTTTGCAGGCGAACTGGAAATGTGTTTTGCGCTTCGATGGTGTCCTGGTGAAGGCCTCGCCTCAACACGAAGCGAAGGCGTGGCCAAGAAGCTTACGGGGCGGATTCGTACCGCTCAAGCACCGCCAGCGACTGCCAATCTTGCCGCCACCACGGATCGAGGACTCGTGTTAGCTTTGTCGAGCGGCCTAAAGAACAGGTTCCTGAACTTGATCAACACGTCTCCGGTTTCATTCAGGAGTCGAATGTTGAGCTTCCTGACGCCCTCGTGATCCTGCTCACGTGAGTCAGCAAATTCCGCGTACGCATAACACGTCTGACGCAAGGGGTGGAGAATATCTACCTCGTCCAGCGCAAACGGCAGGTGGAGTCTGGCCGATTCCAGACTTCCAACCAAGCCGGCAGCTGTCTGCAAGGCGCCATCCATCATACTGGGATGAAGAATGAATTGACCAAAATCGTTTTTCAAGTGATCCGCTATCTTCAGCTTGGCGAGGGCAAATGAGTCGTTGATGTAAATCTCCTGTACGGTTTGGAAGGAGGGACCATAATTCAAGCCATATTTCTTGAATTTATCGTAAAGAGCAGCTCCGTCTTCAGAACTCACGCATTGTGCTTTCAGCGCTTCAATCGGAATGTGCTCCTCGGCATCGGCTGGATCAGCCCAGCCGTCCTTGAAAACCAGCCTTCCTTCCGAATGAAGGATTGTCTCATTTTCGTCGTCTGATGACGAGATTGCATACTCGACGCTGTCCGCTGAATCTTTCAAAAACGTCCTCAGCGTTTGGCAGCCCTTCCGAAAACTCAAAGGCTGGATCCAAACGATATCCTTGATCTTGCGAACCCTTTGCTCGCCGGCGATATTTCCCGAGATGTACGCCATCTCCAAGAATCCAGCTCCTGGGAAAATCCTTTCGTCGTTCACCTTATGATCTACGGCATAGAATGCCGCATCCGACAGTGATGAACTGAAACTGACTTCCTTCAAGGTAGAGGAGTTGTAGGAAATCAAGGGATGCAGTTGAGAGTTGGAAAGTGTCCGCTTTTCCGGAATCAGAGATTCCGAAACCCAGTATCTTTCTCGGGCAAACGGATACGTGGGCAGACCGATCCGGCGAGGCTTATTCTCAGGATATAGACTCTCCCAGTCCACTTCTTCGCCTGCAGCCCACATCGAAGCAAGCTCGTTCAGGCTTTGCTCTCCCATAGCGGTCTTTGCCAGCCTCGACGACCGCTTTGACCCCCTGCGCTGGCCCAAACTGCCCCGATAGGTCTTGGCCGAAGATCCTGGCTTGCTCCAATCGCCTAGCCCATCGATGAGTTGATTCAGATCCGAAACGACAATCGCCAACCTCTCTTCCATCGCTTCTCTGCCGACTTGGAGGGTATAGCAAACCCTCGCGAGATCAATATCCGGTTCAATTCTCAAACGAATGAGCATACGATTAAGGTATTCCCGAAGCCGACTCTCATTCTTGGCGGAAAGTATGAACAAATAGGGGCCGGCTTTTCGGCAGTCGTCCCAGGATCTTGGCTTTTCGTATTCCTCCAATATCACGCACGCATTCACTCCTCCGGCCCCGAATGAGTTGATCAGCGCCCGCCTCGGGTAAATAGGGGACGATTCCCACTCGGATAGTCCATGTTGCAGATAAAACGGAGATTCCTTGAATTCAATATCGGGGTTCGCCTTGTCAGAATAAATGGAAGGAGCCAATTGTCCATGCTTGATTTGCAAGATGACCTTCGCCAGGCTGGCAACTCCTGCCGCCGACTCCGAATGCCCGATATTAGCTTTGACGGAACCGATCGGACAGAATTGTTTTCTCGTCGTCTGCTTTTGAAACGCCTGGGTCAACGCCGCAATCTCGATGCTGTCACCCAACTGCGTGCCCGTACCATGACCTTCGACATAACTAATGGATTCAGGGTGAATTCCTGCCTTCTTGAGGGCGCCGCTGATCAGATACGCTTGAGAATTCGGATTAGGAGCCGAATATCCGTTCGACCGACCACTATGGTCAAAAGCGCTTGCCGGAATGACGGCATAAATGTGATCCTGATCGCCTATTGCTTTGCTTAGCGGTTTGAGTACCAGTGTTCCTACGCCCTCTCCAGGAACGAACCCGTCGTCACCGACGCCATAGCTGTGACATTTTCCGTCGAGAGAAAGCATGCGTCTCTGGCACAGCGATTGATATTTTGAGGGATGCAAATACAGGTTCACGCCGCCCGCGATCGCGACTTGGCATTCGCGGTTCTTGAGGCTTTCGCACGCGAGGTGGACCGCAACCAATGAAGAAGAACAAGCCGTGTCAACGGGCATGCTGGGTCCGTTGAAATCAAAGAAATAGGAAACCCGATTCGCGATAGACCAGGGCATCGCACTGGGACAAACTATATTTCCGCGGATCCGTTCTTCGGGCGCCCACAAATGATACGAGTTCGTAGTGACGCCAACAAAGACCCCCACGTCCGCGCTCCTGGCTTTGGGAAAGCGTTCTTTCAACTTATCTCTGGTGTATCCAGCGTCTTCAATGGCGGCCCAAACCGATTCCAAGAACAGACGCTCCTGGGGATCGATTATTTTGGCTTCTTCGGTGGAAATATTGAAGAAATGTGGGTCGAACTTGTCATAATCGTCAAGGAAACCGCCCCATTTGCAGTAGATTTTTCCATCCGAAGCGGCCCTCGGATCCGGATCATAGAACTCCTCATAATCCCAGCGAACTGGCGGTACCAAATCAATCAAATCTTTTCCTTGCTTCAGGTTTTCCCAATATTCGTCCAAATTCGCGGAGTGAGGATAGTACCCATGGATGCCGATGATTGCGATTGCATCGAGGTCATGGTTTTCCTTTGCCGTTGACATATCATTTTGAAGTGCTTCTTCCTCGATTCCGGTTGGCGGAATTGCCGACTCGCCGGCCGAAACGGTAAAGCCAAATAGGCCGATCAACGATTCTCGCTCCTCCTGCACCAGGAACCTCGCGAGTTCCCGGACCGTCTCGTACTCGTATAGCAAGGTTTTCGGCAGTGCGCCCAAACCCCTTTCCAGATTGATATTGAACCGATTGATCATTACCGAATCAATGCCAAAGGATTCCAAACGATCTGACGAACCAATTCGATCCGGGGCGAGTTTAATTTCCTGACCGATCAGCTCCTTCAAATACGCCTCCGTTCTTGCAAAGAGCGTTGCGGGATCAATGTCTTCCGCCCGGGCTGGCACACTTCTATAAGCCTGCGCGGGCTCCTGGGCAATGTAGGCGGCTATCTTGGAAGGAATTCCATAAAGAGCGACGCTTTGCACTCCCCCGGACCGCAGGAACTCTTCCCAGTACTGAATGCCGTCTGGCGTCGGCAAAGGACATAGGCCGGTTTGTTTTTCCAGAAGCGCAATATCATCTCGAGAGGTGCCCATCCCTCCTTCTTCCCACAAAGGCCAATTGATCGATAATGTCCGGCCTGACCGCTTCTCCGCTCTTCTCAGGTCTTGTCGACGTTCTGCAAAGGAATCCAAAAAGTGGTTCCCGTAGGCGTAATCGCTTTGCCCAAAGTTGCCCATCACGCCTGCGACAGAAGAAAATAGGACAAACCAGTCCAAATTCTCGCCGCTCGTTGCCAGATCCACGTTGATCGCGCCGTAGACTTTTGGCGCTAGTACCGCGTCCATTTCTCCTTTTGTCTTCTTGAGAATGAAAGCATCGCGATTCACGCCCGCGCCATGAATCACCCCATTTATTTCCGAGAAACGCGTTTTCGCCTCCCGCACGACCATCTCCATGTCTTCCAGTTTAGAGACATCGGCTCGAAGAAACAGGACCTCGGCACCGTGGCCTTTTAGTTGGCTTAATTTTTCTTCTTGCCTGGCGTTGGGCACGGAACGTCCAACCAGGACCAGTTTCGACTGGAAATTCTTAGCCAGATATTCACCAAAGATCGATCCCAGGCCGCCTAATCCGCCCGTAACTAGGTAGACGCCGTTTTGTCTCAGCGGCAACGCTGACAATTTTCTTTCCACGAGCGTGTGCGGCGCCAACTCGCTTATATATCGCGCATAGCTTTGCTTATCCTCGCCCACATGGCTCCGATAGCGAATCTCCCGTGTCGTCCAGTCTTCGTCGCAAATCTCGTTCCAAATGAGGTCAGCTCTTTCCAAAAGCGACAACTCCCCAGTTTTTTCAACCTCGCTTTGAATGTCTACGACCTTTGCCAGATACCTCGGATTTTCCAGCGTGAGCGTCTTGAAAAAACCTCCAGTAGCAGCCCCCAACGGGGCCGTTGCTCCCGAATGGCTGGAGAATACCGACATGATTCTGAGCGGCACTCGATGTTTTTCCTTCATCAAGGCCTTGCATAGAAAGAAGAGCGTGTAGACTCCGTTATTTAGCTGCTGCGCTACTTGCTGTTTGACTTCCAGATTGCATACCTCCGAACAGTGATGAACTACAACCCTAGGAAGCTGGGCTTTCTTCTTGAGATTCTCCACGAGTTCGTTGAACTGTTCTTCTCGCTCAGGATTTATGACGTAAATATTCGGCTCGATTTCTTGAAACGACTCTCCTGGTTTCACCAAGACGATAGGATCGGCCCCCAAACCGTTCTCTAGCTGTTCTTTCATCGTTAGAAACAGACTCTCCGACGAATCCAATATCAAGATTGGGCCAATCGCCGTCCGTTTTTCCTCTGGTGCAGCAAGGGCTCTCAACGTCCATTGAGGGCGGTAATACATCCTTCGTTTTTTCTCTGTCCGCTCCTGCGTTGCAATCTTGCTGGTTTCCAGCGTGCTCGCTTGAACAACAGCAGACGATCGCGTTTTCTGATTTACCCAGCACCTTTCTTTGGCGAATGGGTATGTCGGGAGGGAGACTCTTCTTGGACTTTTGTGCCGGTGCAGGCGAGACCAATCAATTTCGACGCCCAAAATCCAGAGCCTAGCTAATTTTTCCAGATCTCGGTTCACCAGAAGATCTTCAAGAAATGACTTTCCTGCCCGGCCCTCAATCAGATTGCCGGCGCTGTACTTAGCCTCCTTAATGTTCCCGTAGAAGACACCCTCCCATTCAGGGGTGTTGTCTCGCGAATTGACGTCTTCATTCTTTTGCTGAGCTAACCATTGATTCAATTTGCTTCTGAGGTCTTCCAAACTGGAAGCTATAATCACAAGCCGCGCATGCATTGGCGTCCGTCCCACCTGGGAGGTATAGGCCAGGTCCACCAGCGAAACGTCGGATATTTTTCCGAGGAAATTGACTACTTTTTCGGCATAACGGCAAAGTGCGTCGTGGTTCCTTGCGGAAAGAACAAAAGCTTCGGACGGCGTCGCATGTGGCGCTCCCTCCGGTTCTCGTGGTTTGGCGTATTCTTCTAAGATAAGATGCGCGTTAGATCCTCCGGCGCCGAAAGAACTCACAGCAGCGCGCCTGGGATGCGCAGCAGTGCCCTTCCATTCCGTCAGTTCGGTCTGCACATAAAACGGCGAATCCTTAAAATTGATGTTTGGATTAGGAGGGTCGGCATGCAAAGAGGGTACCAGTTGGTTGTATTTGATCTGCAATAAAGCTTTAGTCACGGCTGCAATCCCGGCCGCTGATTCAAGATGTCCGATATTTGATTTGACCGACCCGATCGCACAGAACTGCTTCTCGTCGGTGGAACCCTCAAACGCCTTCAAAAGCCCTGTTATCTCGATGGGGTCTCCTAGGGACGTGCCTGTTCCGTGCGTCTCTACATAACTAAGAGTTTTGGGATTGATATTGGCTTTCTTGAGGGCATCGAGAATCAAATCGGCCTGAGCATTGGGATTGGGAACCGTATAGCCATTGGTTTTTCCACCATGATTTACGGTGCTTGATTTGATCACCGCGTATACCTGATCTCCATCGCGAAGAGCGTTTTCCAAAGGCTTGAGCAGAACGGCCCCCACTCCTTCGCCAGGTACGTACCCATCACCTCCTTCCCCAAAACTTCGGCACTTGCCGTCGCTCGCGGCAAACCTTCCCTGGCTCAGACTCAGATATTTATAGGGGTGTATGGTGACATTGACGCCGCCTGCAATGGCGGCATCTATCTCTCCTTTCCGGAGTTCTTCGCACGCCAGATGAATTGCAGTCAGAGAAGAGGAGCACATGGTATCCAGCGCAATGCTGGGGCCATGGAAGTCGAAGAAGTAAGAGACCCGACTAGCAATTGAAGCGTGAGATGAGGTAGGGACGACTGTATCGCCGTTTAAGATCGACTCAGCTCCGAAGAGTTCATAGTGTCCCCACATGACCCCGACAAAAACGCCTACGCGCCTTGCTGAGATGCTCTCTTTTGTATAGCCGGCGTCCTCGATAGCTTCCCATGCCGTTTCGAGAAATAATCGCTCTTGCGGATCGATCAGTTCGGCTTCTTTAGGTGATATATTGAAAAACAATGGATCAAATTTATCCACATCGGCAATGAAGCCGCCCCACTTGCTGTAGCTCTTTCCTAACTTGTTTTTGTCAGGATCGTAGTACAGTTCGTTATCCCATCTTTCCGACGGAATTTCGGTAATGCAGTCGCGGCCATTTTGGAGATTTCTCCAAAATTCGTGCAAGTTTTCAGCCTGCGGATATCTTCCAGCGAGACCGATAACAGCGATGTCTTTTTGATAATTTGTTCTGGAGCCAAGAAAGCGACTTTTACTCCGTCGGGCTGGAGTTGGTCGCGTTTTTTCTATCGTAGTTTGATCAGCATCTCTCGCCGTGGGCTCTTCAGGCACAAAGGCGATTTTTCCCCGCACGATTGCCGGATGCGCTTTCACGAAATATCCAGCTAACCTGGCAATTGTTTGATATTCGAAGAACAAGGTTTTGGACAGCGAACCAAATGTCTTCTCCAACTGGTTCGTCAATTTCATCGCCAGGATGGAGTCGATGCCGTATTGCTCAAGCGCGGCTTGCGGATCAATTTTCTGGGATGGCAATTTTAGCAACCCGGAAAATTGTTCGCGCAAGTACTCTTGCATCTTCTTGGCAAGACGCTCCGAATCGCCCGCGGTAACCACCACCGGTTGTTCCGCTTGCGGTTGGGATGGCACCGCGTGACCGCCAAGTAGTGTTCGACCTATCTGCGCCAGCTCACCTTCTACCACCAGCATCTGGTCATAGGGCAACGCCAGACTGCGATAGAAGGCTTGCAGGCCCGTGGCCGTCTGCATCGGCTGCAGGCCCGTGGCTTGTTGCAGCAGTTCCTGAGTCGCCGCATCGATCCCCATCCCTCCGGCTTGCCACAACCCCCAGTTGATCGATCGCGTCCGCCCCTGCCGTTGCTGCGCCGCCACCAGCCTGTTGCGATACGCCGCAAACTGGTCCATAAACCCGTTCGCCGTCGCGTAATCGGCTTGACCCACATTCCCCATGGCTCCGGCAAGGGAAGAAAACAGCACG
>WNFJ01332099.1_pt1 | contig 14079 bp, 9 predicted proteins | sample 5400461 | NCBI WGS metagenome assembly WNFJ01 (sample SAMN13153349, study PRJNA577476) | soil metagenome | isolation source: 115 cm saprolite on Douglas fir-dominated hillslope | place: USA:California | collected 2013-09-17 | reverse complement strand
GTGGTGGCGACGATGGCGTGCTGGTCCAGGGCAAACTTCTGGTCGGCCACTTCCTTGAGCGCCTGCTCCCGGGCCGCCAGGCTTTCGTTGAGCGCTTCCTCGGCCCGCTTGCGCTCGGTGATGTCACGCAGAATGACGGTGAACAGTTTCTTTCCGCCGCTTGCGACCTGCGAGATGGAGGCCTCCAGCGGGAACTCTTCCCCATTCGCCCGCCTGCCCCAGATCGCACCCAGCGTGCCCATGCCGCGGCTGGTGGTGCCGGTTTCACTGAAGCGGCGTATGTGGGAGGTATGGGCGGCGCGGAAGCGTTCCGGGATGAAGCGCTCGACCGGGCCGCCGAGCGCTTGATTTGCAGCGCAGCCAAACATTTTCTCCGAAGCCGCGTTGAACAACACGATGCGCCGCTCCTCGTCGACGGTGAGGATCGCGTCCATCGCCGACTGGATGATGGCATTCAGCCGATCCTGGCCTTCCCGCACCGCTGCTTGAGCCTGCTGCAGATCTTCTACGGCGGACTTGTTATCGGCCAACTCGGCGAGCATCCGCTCCCGCGCCGCCAGAGTTTCTTGTAGCTGCTGTTCGGTCCGCTCGCGCTCGACGACCCGCAAGCGCAGCTCGTAATTCATTCCCTGCAATTGCTCTGTGCTGGGCAGGGCAATGGCTTTGGGGATCAACGGAATAAGCATCACTGCGGTAAGCACTGAAACCGCCGCTGTGATCCCCTTGACGACGCCCGCAAGCAGATAGGCGGCGTGCCAGACCGTCCAGATTTCCATCAGGTGAGTCGTGCCGCAGCCCAAAATGAACACGCCGAACATGCCGAAGATCCAGTTGAAGGGCAAATCCCGGCGGCGGCGAAGCAGATAGACCAAAGCTAACGGAATGCAGTAGTAGGAGAGCGTGATCAGACCGTCAGAGATTACGTGCAGCCAGACAATCCACGGATTCCACAGATAGCAGTATCCGTGCGGCATGAAATCTGCCGATTGGGTTACGGAGCCGCCGATCGCTTTGCCGGCAAGCCATAGCGAAGCGGTAGTCAGGGGGATCGCGATCCCTGCCTTGACGACGCGAGATGCCTTGGCACGCTTTACGGGCACGCCGACTCCTCCAACCTTTTTTTCTCAAAATAGAGATGAGCGAGAAGCTGCGATACCGCGACGCGACGCAGCTCGTCAATTAGGTTATCGGCGCTGTCCGGGCTATCTTTAGGTGAAAAACGGGTCGGTGTCGCATCCCGGAAGAACACAGGTGTACGCCTGACTATGCCCCTTCGGATGTACGCGGAGAGCTGCTTTCACCCCAGCGGGCAGGGAATTGCTTAGCGGGGATTAGCGGCTCCTTAGAGAGTGCCGAAAGGAGACAGTGCCGCAAAGGCGACAAACACAGGGAGGTCGTTCAATTCACCTTCTGATTTTGAGAGGTTCCAATGGCGGCGGGTTGCCTTGATCCACGATGCTCTGTGTGGTGTCCACGACTGCCCAACAAAGTCCACTGCCCACAGTGACGAGCGCCGCTAAGGTCAACGCGGAGGTCCAACTGAATTCTGAAGCGATGTAGGCGGTGACGATTGGAGACAGCCATCCACCCAGATTCCCGAAGGTGTTCATCAGGCCGGACACCGAGCCGGAGTGTTCTTGGCCAAGGTCGATACACGCCGCCCAGAAGGTAACCGCAGCGAACATATTGCATCCGGCAGCCGCGGCGAGAAGCAAAATGGCAGTCACTTTGTTCCCGGCGTGAGCTCCTTCCCACAACAGGATGGCCGAGGAAAACATTCCTAGCCAGACCGCGATGCGCTGGCCCCGGCGCTTCCCGAATCTGCGAACTGCGAAATCCGAGAACAGGCCGCCCAGCGGGGAAGCCAACGCAATCGCCAGGTAGGGGGTCGCCCCGTAGAGTCCCCCTTGCATCAACGAAAAGCCTCGCACTCTCACCAGATAGATGAATAACCAGGTGTGGAAGAAATAAATCGGGAAACCCTGACAGAAATACCCCAGTACCAGCGCGATGATGGAGCGGTTGGTGATAATCCGTCTCCACGGCACGCTCGTGCAACCGACCTCGCTGTGGCGGGACCGTCCATCAGCAATTAGTTCGATTTCTTCTCGATTGACGCGGGGATTCTGCTCGGGAATGTGCCAGACAAGAGCGACCACAAATCCCAGAAGCCCACAACTATAGAAGGCCGCCCGCCAGCCCCAACGCTGCATGATGGATGTGATCAGCATGGGCGTGAGAGCTCCGCCGAGCCCTATGCCCAACAAGTTGAAGCTGCTGCCTAGACCGCGGCGACGGCTTCCCATCCAGTTCGCCACGACCTTGGTGTAAGCGGGCGCGCTCGGCGCCTCGCCGATCCCCACCAAAAATCTTACCGCGGCGAACGACCATGCCACCCCGAACCACCGAGCCATGGGAAGCCGAGGAGCTAAGGCAGTCGTCGCGGTCAGAAGCGACCACCACGAGATGGCTGCAATCAGCACTCTTCGCGGGCCATAGCGGTCCGACAGATATCCCCCCGGGATCTGAGAGAGGGCATAGCCGAGCAGAAATGCGCTCAGGATCCATCCCATGGTCTTTAGCGGGATCGAGAACTCATCCTGGATGAACTTGCCGGCAATACTAAGGTTCAAACGGTCGAGATAAGTAAGGATGGCAGTAGCTGTGACCAGCCCCATCATTTGCCAGCGCGCGGAGGTCGGGCGAGCGCTCCTTTTTGGTTCGTTCAAAGTAGCTGGCTGAAGTGGTGGTCCGCCCATAGGGTTTCTTTCGGCTCGCAACGCCTGCGACGAGAACGGATGTTGCGATTCAAAGTTCCCGAAGTGCAACGCTGCTTCCATCGCCAGCAGAGACAGCGAGCAAGGGAAGTTCAACGCGGAAGCAGGCCCCCCGCCCTTCCTGGCTGGAGACTCTGACTTCGGCACTATGCGCGGCACAGATGGACTTCACAATGGAGAGCCCAAGTCCCGCTCCGCCACTGGCGCGCGACCGCGCCTTGTCGGCGCGGTAGAAGCGCTCGAACACATGGGGCAGAGCGTGGGCTGGAATTCCGGGACCATCGTCAGAGACTTCCAGGACTGCCGCATTCCCCGCTCGGCCGACTCTGACCTCAACCCTTCCGCCTCCTTGGGTATATTTGATGGCGTTGTCGATAAGGTTCACGATGACCTGCTGCAAGCGAGTCCGGTCCCCTTCTACGTGAATTCCAGTTACTGCTTGGATGCGCAGCCGGATCGATTTGTCTTCTGCCAGCAGCTTCATTTCGTCAGCCGTGGATGTCACCAATTCACCCAGATCCAGACGGGTCTTATCCATTTTCACTTCGCCTCCGTCTAGACGCGAGATGGCCAGAAGGCTTTCCACGATTCTGGACATCCGATGGGTTTCCTCCAGGGCGCTGCCGATCTGGTCGCCCAAAGACGCATCCCGGCGATAGTTCTGGGCGATGCTTTCAAGTTCCAACTGCAGGATCGTCAAAGGGGTTCGCAGTTCGTGAGAGGCATCGGCGGAAAAGCGGTTAATGTGCTGGAAGGCGCCGTCGAGCCTTTCAATCATGCGATTCAGAGATGTAGAGAGCCGCTCTAACTCATCGCCAGTCCGGATCACAGGCAGGCGTTCGCTCAAGTTGGTGGAAGTAATCCCCTCGGCTCTTCGAGTGATCTCGTCCACGGGTTGCAGAGACCGCCTCATCAGCCAGTAACCGCCTGCCACGGCGAGGGACACCACGAATGGCATATAGATCGCAAGCGTCAGCAAAAGCCCATGCAGGACAACTTCGATTTGATTGTAGGGGGCCCCACTCTCCACCAGAAAGCGGTTTCCGCGGGGCGTGGTAAATGTCATCGCGCGGATAAGCAGGCGATTGCCAGCTTCGAATTGAAGCTTTCGCGAGCTATCCTTCTCCTTGTTGCCCGGAAAAGGAATTCGGAACGGGTCGAAGGTGCCATCCTTGGGCGCGCCCGACGTGTACACAATTCCCCCGCCTCGGCCATTCACCTCGGGGGTGTAATCCTCGCCGATCTCGAAAGCCAGCCACGCAGTGTCCTTGGCTGGTAATTGTGAAAGCAACTGCGTGCCTATGGTTCGGCACTCCGAGGTTAGGGTTCGCTGGAGCGTCCAGTCGAGATATCGTTCAAGGCCCAGATAGACGGAGGCTCCGAACACTACCAGGGTCCCGGCCAGCAGCCCGGCATACCATGCGGTGATGCGGAAGCGCAGAGACCGGGTATTCATGACTGCGCTCCCTGACGGAGGGTGTAACCCACGCCTCGAACCGTGCCAATTAACTTCTGTTCAAAAGGATCGTCCACTTTGCTGCGCAGGTGCCGAATGTACACGTCGACAATATTGGTGATGCCGTCGAAACTGTGATCCCACACGTGTTCGATAATCATGGTTCGAGAGAGAACTCTGCCGGCATTCGACATGAAATATTCCAGCAGGGAATATTCTTTTGCTGTTAAGTCGATCCGTTTCCCGGCACGCTTGACCTGCTGGGAGAGCCGATCGAGTTCGAGATCGGCTACGCGCACCACACTGCTGCGAGTGACGGGCCCGCGCCGGAGCAAGGCCTTCACGCGGACCAGCAGTTCGGCAAAGGCGAATGGCTTGGTCAAATAGTCATCCGCACCAGCCTCAAAATTACCGACTTTGTCGGCAACTGCATCGCGGGCTGTCAGGATCAGAACGGGGACCTCAGCATTTTCTGTTCGAAGCCGGCGAAGAACCTGGCTGCCATCCAGTATGGGCAACATCAGATCGAGAATCACCAGATCGTAGTGGTAGGTTGTCGCCAGATCGAGTCCCGACTTGCCGTCCGCGGCAACATCCACCGCAAACCTCTCCTCGGTCAATCCGCGCGCTACAAAACTCGATACCTTGGTCTCGTCCTCGACCAGCAGAATACGCATCCGATTGCTCGCCCAGCAAGTATATTGCGGTTCGTACCGAAACCGTTAGGGAAGTCACATGAAAACTTATTCAGAAACCGTTAATTCGCCTTCCGCCCATCGTTGCCGTGCCGTATCTCACGATTATGAATAACGTTTCATCTGGCCTTCATTGAGTGTTAATGTGGACCCGCCACGATTGACATCCCGCCATGCTAAAGAAATACGGTGCCGGGTTCCTGCTATTGGTGTGCGCGCTTGCTCTCGCTCAATCGCCCCCCCCTACAGATCACTGGATTGCGGTCCGCGCCGGCCGACTGTTCGACGGAACCGAGAAGCTCGCCACCAATCAGGTGATATTGATCAAAGGGAATCGCATTGCCAGGGTTGGTCCCGCAGAGCAAGTGCAGGTGCCCGCAGACGCTGAAGTAGTGGACCTGAGTCATGCTACTGTCCTTCCCGGGCTGATCGACGCCCACACTCACGTTTTCGGCAACGGCCCCGATTTCGATAACCAAATCCTGCGCGACTCTTATCAGTACCGCACGCTGACTGCGCTCGCCAACGCCCAGAAAGACCTGATGGTCGGCTTCACTACGCTGCGCGACCTCAAGACGCTGGGCGCGATGTACAGCGACGTGGACCTGCGCAATGCGATTGACCGCGGCATTGTCGCCGGGCCTCGCATGCAAGTGGCGACCAGGGGCATTCAAACCACGGGCGGCTTCATCATGCGCGGCTATTCCTCCGAGGTGCCGCTGCCCACCGCCCTGCAGGTGGTGGACTCGCCCTGGGCGGCCCGCGAGGCGGTGCGGGACCAGGTGGCGCATGATGCCGACCTGATCAAGCTATATGCGGCCTACGACTTTCATTTCTCCAGTGATGGAAAAATCGTAAGTCCTCCGACCTTCACCGCGGAAGAAGTCAACGCCATCGTGGACGAGGCTCACAAGAAGGGACGCAAAGTCTCCTGCCATGCCTTCGCGGGAGAAGGCGTGCGCAACTGCTTAAACGCAGGAGTCGAGTCGCTTGAGCACGGCGCCGATCTCGATGATGGTGACATCAAGCTGATGGTGCAAAAGGGAATTTATCTTGTGCCCACTCTTTACCATTACCAGCTTGATCGCGAGCGCGACATGAAGAAGTATGGAGGGCACAGTGTCGCGGAGGTTTCCGAACGCAGCTTTCGCAAGGCCCTGGCAGCGGGCGTCAAAGTTGCATTTGGTTCCGGCGTCGGACCTTTCCCCCACGGAACGCAGACCAAGGAATTCGAATACCTCGTGAAGTTTGGCATGACCCCGCCGCAGGCGATCCGAGCTGCAACTTCGGAAGCCGCACAGTTGATGGGATGGCAGGACCGGGTGGGCTCCGTGCAAGCGGGCAAGTTCGCGGATCTGGTCGCAGTCGCAGGTGATCCTATCGCCGACATCACGGAACTCGAACGCGTGCAGTTCGTGATGAAAGACGGCCACGTATTCAAGAACGAACTGAAATGAATGGTGACACCATTATGAGCAGTGGAATGAAAAGGCGAGCGTTCTTGAGAAATGCAGCCGGGGCTGGAGCCTCGTTAGGACTCCTGGGAGCCTCTGGGTCAAAGTTTGGCGGCGCCCAGACCGCGCAGGCGTCCCCGGCTCAGGCGTCGGCGGAAACGAGCTTTCCGCAGGTTCAAAAGTTGACTTCGCATACGGCTGAGTTTGTTGTGAACCTCAAGCTCACGGACATCCCTGCGGAAGCGCTCGAACTCGGCAAGAAGTCAATTTTGGATGGTCTTGGACTCGCTCTCAGCGGGTCCAAAGCCGAGACCTGGAAACTGATTCAGGAGTATCTGAAACCTTTTGGTTTTCCCTCACGCGGCGGCGCGGCGGTGCTGGGATCCGCGGTTCGGCTTCCGGCCCGCTTCGCCGCTTTTGCCAACGGAGTGGCCATCCACGTCGACGACTACGACGACACTCAACTCGCCGCAGGCAAAGACCGGGTGTACGGTTTGCTGACTCATCCCACGGTCTGTGTGCTTCCCGCGGCCCTGGCGACAGCCGAGGTCGAAGGCAAGAGTGGAAAAGATTTGCTGGTCGCCTACCACAGCGGGGTCGAAGTCGAGTGCAAGATCGCAGAGGCAATCTCTCCCCGCCACTATGAAGATGGATTTCACTCGACCGGCACTTGTGGAGTTTTCGGCGGGACCGCCGCCTGCGCCAAGCTTAAAGGGCTGGACGTGGTCCACACCGCACGCGCCTTTGGAGTCGCCGCCAGTCACGCTGCGGGCCTGCGAGAAAACTTCGGCACGATGATGAAGCCATTTCAGGCGGGGCATGCCACCGAATCCGGCGTGGTTGCCGCCGACTTCGCCGCTATCGGCTGGACGGCCGCCGAACAGATTTTGGAAGCCCAACGCGGCTTCTTCCATGCCTACGGCGGCACTTACGATCCCGCCGCGATTGTCGATCGCCTGGGCAAGCCGTGGACATTGCAGAATCCGGGAGTCTCGATCAAGCCCTTCCCCTCCGGTTCCTTGACTCATCCCGGCATGACCGAACTCCTGCGCCTGATTCATGCCAACTCCATCCGGGCCGCCGATGTTGAACGCGTGGAGGTCGGCACCAATCACAACATGCCCAACGCTCTGATCCATCACCATCCGACAACCGGGTTGCAGGGAAAGTTCAGCATGGAATTTTGCATGGCGATTCTTTTGCTCGACGGGAAGGCGGATCAGACAAAATACACGGATTCGGTCGTCAACCGCGACGATGTGAAGAAGATGATCGAGCGCGTTCGCTTTTATGTCGACCCGGAGGCGGAGAAAGCGGGTTACGATAAGATGACGACCATCCTTAAAATCACGTTGAAGGATGGACGTACCATCTCCGGCCGGGCGGATTTTGGCAAGGGGAGCCCAAGCGACCCCATGAGCTACGACGAGGTTGCGGAAAAGTTCCGGGGCTGCGCCGCATTCGCGGAGTGGCCGAACTCAAAGACGAATCAAATCATTGAACTGGTGCGCACGCTCGAAAATGTATCGGACGTCCGGACGCTGACGGCGCTTTGCAGCCTGTAGTTGCCGATTCAGCAAGAATCTTTGTGCCTGCGAGGAAAATTGAAGAACTTTCGGATAGCAGTGATTGAGGGAGATGGCATTGGACGTGAGGTCGTTCCCGAGGGAATTCGTGTGCTCGAGGCAGCGGGTCGGCGCTTCGATTTGTCGTTTTCGTGGCAGCACTTCGACTGGAGTTGCCAGACCTATCTCAACACCGGCCGCATGATGCCGGAAAATGGTCTCGAGCAATTGCGTCCATTTGACGCCATCTACCTGGGAGCGGTGGGTTATCCCGGAGTAGCCGACCACGTCTCGCTGTGGGGTCTGCTGATTCCTATCCGCCGGGGATTTAAGCAATATGTGAACCGTCGTCCGGCGCGCCTGCTCGAGGGAATCACGAGTCCGCTCAGCGGCCGCAAGGCCGGTGACATCGACTTCATCATCGTCCGGGAAAATAGTGAAGGCGAGTACTCCGAAGTGGGCGGACGGCTCAATCGAGATACCGAGTTCGACATGGCGGTGCAGGAAACCATCTTCACCCGGCGGGCGTGCGATCGCATCATCACCTACGCCTTCGAACTGGCTCGGACCCGCAAGAAGCATGTAACCTCGGCCACAAAATCCAACGGTATTGTTTATGCCATGCCTTTCTGGGATGAGCGCTTTGCCGCGATTTCCAGGAAATATCCCGATGTCAAAGCCGACCAGTATCACATCGACATTCTAACTGCCCATTTCGTAGCACATCCCGACTGGTTCGACGTGGTGGTCGGATCGAATCTTTTCGGCGATATTCTTTCCGATCTTGGGGCAGCGGTCGTGGGATCCATGGGGCTTGCCCCATCGGCGAATCTGAACCCGGAACGGGAATGTCCCTCACTGTTTGAGCCAGTTCATGGTTCTGCTCCCGATATCGCGGGGAAAGGGATCGCAAACCCGGTGGCCCAGATTTGGTCGGGCGCCATGATGCTGGAACATCTGGGCGAGAAGCAGGCTGCTCACGCCGTTGAGCAGGCCATCTTCAAAGTGCTGGCCCACTCCGATATTCGCACTCGCGACATTGGCGGCCAAGCCAGCACGCGCGACGTGGGAGAGGTCATCGCTGCCGAGGTTTCAGCACTGGCAGCGGTACGCTGAGACCTCTCCCTTGACCCGTCTCGATCTCCGCAGAACCTGCCGCTACGGCGAAACCTCGTACACACGTAATTCCGCAGTCTGCTTTTCGTGATGCGGCACTGCCAGGTAGTAGCGGTTCAATTCAGGGACCAGGACACCCGTCTTCGCCCGGAACGCGGTTGCGACGTGACCGATGCGGTCGTAGTGGTCGGCATCGCTCTGATGGAAAATATCGAGGAATTCGGTTCCGGCAAAGTAGATACGCTTGCTCTGGCTGTCGTATGCCATGTCATCGACCATGGCTGCGGCCGGGTAACTGGTCACCACCTTGCCCGAATCAGAATCCACAACTACCAGCTTTCCGGGAACACGAGTACCCAAGAACAGGCGATGTGCATCCTCGTCGAAGGCAATGGACGTAGGATTCTTTCCCGTCTGCGCAATTGACCATGTCGAGATCAAAGTGCGATTCTTCCGGTCGTATACTTCCACGGCGTTGTTCCCGCGGACATTGACAAACATCCGTGGCCCGGATTTCTCAAAGACCACGCCCTCGACATCGTTGGAGTCGACCTTGATCTCGCCCACCGCCTTGCCAGCGGCCACGTCGATAACACTGATGTAGCAATTGGGTAGCTTGGCGTCTTTGCCGCCGTTCACTACGTACAGGTATTTCGTCGAAGGATCGTAGCCGCTGGCGTCCGCGCCTTCCCGCACCTTGATGCTTCCGGCAGGCTTGTAGGATTCGGTGTCATAGATCTTCACCTCGCCAAGATCGCTATCGACCACGAAAAGCTTCTTCAGGTCTGCCCGATAGAGCATCGAGTGCGGCGCCTTGAGATCGGCGAAGGTATGGATAACCTTGTTCGTCTTCAGATCAAAAACCAGGACTTTCGAGTTTTCCTCTGCGGTGACGAACAGTCGGTTGCCCGCAACGTCCGGGGTCAAGTGGTCGAAATCACCGTCGTGAAGTTCTGGTAGCGGCGTCGAGTGCAAGAGTTTCAAGGGAGCTTTATCCTGCGCCGAGACGCCGATGGCAAAGGCCAAAAGTACGACCGGGAAGAGCGTTACTTTCGATAAATTCAAGTGGATCCTCCAGTTTTTACGATCTCAGACGAACCTGAATCGCTCATTAAAGGGACATTAAAAACACTTCAGCGCATTTTGCCACGACGGGCGGTGGGAGCAGTCGCTATCGCCAGGCGTTTCGGCACTTTCCCCACCTTCACCCGCGTGACCTCGCGACGGCCTTTCACATCGAATATGGAAACATCGTCCGTATCGGTGTTGCTCACACATGCGTACTTACCGTCCGGAGTAAACACGATCCAGTTCGGCCCCGCGCCGGTGCCTACTCGTCCTGTGACTTTTTTCGCCTTGATGTCGTAAATGTACATGGAATCATCCAGCAGGCTGGAGACCCAGAGTTCGCTCCCATCCGGAGTGAGCGCCAATCCGTGGGTGAGGGTGTCCTGGGTTTCGTATTGTAACTTTCGCAGTGTTGCGTGTTCGGAGGGTATTTCCACCCGCTCAAGAACTTTTTTCTCTGGAACATCCACGATCACAAATCCGTGCAGATCGGCCACCGCAACATACATCGTGTTTCCATCCTGGGAAACCACATAGGGCCGAGGCCTGCCACCGACGGGTATGTGGGCGGAGTAATCCATCTTCTCCAAATCAATAATGTCGATTTCGTGCCCGGCCATCGAGCTCACGTAGATGTAACGGTTGCTGCCGGTGTTCAAGGCGTTGTGCGGTTCCTTGATTGGCAGGCTCTTCACAATTTTTTCCTGTTTCACGTCGACAATGTCGACGCTGTCTTTATCGCGAATGGGAACCGCTACATATTTTCCATCCGGAGTTGCGGCACACTGGTTGGGACGCCCCGAGACCTTTACGGTAGCGATGGTCTGCTGGGTCGCCGTATCGATGATCCTCAGACTCTGATCGATCTCTACAGTGGCGAATAGACGCTTGCCGTCGGCCTGAAGGCATACTCCGTGCACGCGCTCCCCGGCTTTGAGTTCTCCAGTCACCTTCAATGAGGACATATCGATAATGCTGATGTCGTCACCCCGGCTGTTGCCGACGTAGAGATTTAAGTTCGGGACCGCGGATTTATCCGCGCTCCACACCAATACCGACAGCGACACCACCCAGAACAGTCCCCACAACTTCTGGCTTGTCATCACACTTCTCCAGAGTTACCCAATCATTACAAAATATTCTGAACATCTCCTGAAAACGCCGTAGTGCTCTTCTTACTCAAGCGGCTAACCCACGTGGCTTACGTCGGAACTTCGCTGTTACTGACTCCTTCCCCAGCCACCGGGGTTTGCCTTCCCACCGCGAGCATCAGCACGCCTGACACAAACAAACTTGCCACCAGGTACAACAGGCCTGGAGAGAAGGAATGCGTACGGCTGGCGAGATAGCCGATCACCATGGGTCCGACAAAGCCCCCCAGATTGCCCACCGCGTTGATCAGCCCGATCGACGCAGCGGCAGCAGACTCGCTCAAAAATAGCGTCGGCACCGCCCAGAAGACCGGTTGAAAGCCATAGAAGGATCCGCCAGCCAGGACAAAACACGCGACGGATACGATCAGGTTCGTACGGTAAACAACCGCCAGGGCAAGGGCCAGCCCACACACAAAAACCGGAATCGCTGCGTGCCAGCGCCGCTCCTGCGTGCGGTCAGAGTGCCAGCCATTCACCTGCTGCGTGACGAAAGCCGCGACGTATGGCAGGGCAGCCAGCAGCGTTACTTTGAGATCGCTCTTACCCGAGAGACGTTTCAGAATAGTCGGCAGCCAGAACGCTATCCCGTAACTCCCGGTCATGGCGCAGAAATAGCACCCGGTCAGCAGGATCACATCGCGATGGCGCAGCGCCTCCCACACCCTGTAGGAGCGACGGCGGTTCTTGGCTTCCTTCTCCCTCTGCAGTTCGGCAGTAATCCACGATTTCTCGTCGGCGGGAAGCCAATGAGCTTGCGCCGGCCAGTCTGTCAGATACCAGATGGTGATCACTCCCACCACCACTGCCGGAATCCCTTCAATAATGAACAACCATCGCCAGCCTCTCATTCCGAGCCACGAAAGGCCCAGCAGCAAGCCGGCCAGGGGCGACCCGATCACATAAGAAAGAGGATTGGCGGCGTAAAAAAATGCCACGGCTTTGGCCCGATCCTGATACCGGAACCAATGCGTCAGGTACACGATTACACCAGGCAAAAAGCCCGCTTCTGCGGCCCCCACCAGGAAACGGACGGCATAGAATTGCCGGGATGTGTGAATGAACGCCATGAAGACGGTCATCACTCCCCAGGAAATCATGATGCGCGCAATCCACTTACGAGCGCTCCACCGTTCCACGATCAGCGCGCCGGGGATTTCCAGCAGGAAGTAACCGAGAAAGAAAATTCCTGCACCCATGCCGATCACACCCTCGCTGAAACCGAGGTCATGCGGCATTTGGAGCGCCGCGGCCCCCACGTTCATTCGATCAAGAAAAGCGATCACGTATAGCAGGAACAGAAAAGGCAGTAGCCGTCGCCCAATGCGGCGCCGGGCGCGTAGGGCGACGTCAGGAACGTCAGTCGAAAGCCTGCCTTCCGTTGACGCGCCACCAGCGGCCTGTTCGGGACCTTGTTTGACGGAATCTTGTTCGACGGGATTTTGCAAACACCCTCCGTGGCTTTTACCGCCACTCTTTGTCAGTGTCAGTGGAGAACCAATGTATTCATGCGCTTCGGCACTTCGCCTACCGGGATGATGGCGACTTCTCTCAAAGTTCCCGTGTCAATCACGGAGATACACTGAGCCGCGGAGTCCGAAACATACACCCGCTGGCTGTCGGGCGTGAACGTAATCCACTCCGGCACTGCCCCGCTTCGTGCACGTCCCAGCGCGTGAACCTCTGGCAATTGCGCATGTCCGATCAACTGCAGATCCGGCAACGAGTATTCGAAGACGGCATTGGCGAGTGTGCTGTTGATCCACAATGATTTGCCATCGGGCGCTACTCCGATTCCGTGAGACGGAACCCCTAATCGCCCCTCAGCGATTCCGAACCCCCCGGGCTCATCAGGCAACTTGATCTGCGCCACCTGCTCGCGCCGGGCGAAGTCGATAACCGCGAACCCGTGGAATCCCGAGAGCTCGACGAAGATGCGGCGAGTTGATCCGTCGGCATTTGTCTCAAACGCCATGGGCCGGACTCCACTTTGAAATTTGACCGTCCAGACTGCCTGGTCGGTGTGAAGATCGATGATGGTGGCAGTTTTGTTTTCGATGGAGCCACTGACTGCGTACTTGCCGTCGGGCGTGACATACACGTTGTGCACGGCCCCGTCGACGGGAATGGATTTCAGCCGCTTGAACGAGCTTGTATCGATGACATCGAGGAATCCCGGCTGTACGCGGATGCCCACCAGGACCCGGCCTCCATCTTTCGTGACGGTGAGGTTATTGGGGTGGCCGCTGAGTGGTACTTTCTGCAGAATGTCTCCACTCTTTCGATCCACCACATCGAGCACGCTCTCAGCTTCGTTGCTGAGGTAGATTCGCGTCCCATCGGGGGAGAACACAATGCCATGTGGTAATTCAATGCCGTGTATTACCTGCACAACCTTGTTTGTTGCCGGGTCAACCACGTCGATCGTATCGGACGCACTGTTGGTAACGTAGATTTGGACTGAGGGCGCGTCGGGCCCAGACGGCGACTTCGAAGTAAGCGTTGCATCGCGACCGCGCACCCAGTCCGCTATAGCGAGCCAGTCCGGGTCGTTCTGAGATTCGAATTGCCTGCCACCCGAATGAAATGGATCTCCTCCCGCTTCAGGCGCAAGGGGATGGATCAGAAGTCTGCTTGAACCGGGATCGCCTGGGACGACATGCTGCAGAGCGCTCTGGAAATTGCGCTGGGACTGTTCCTCGGTCCACTCCGTGCTTCCCGGGGACAACTCATCGAGACGGAAATTACGCGCTGCGAGAATGTGACAACCGTAGCAGCGCGCGTGTCCCGGACGGTT
>WNFJ01116030.1_pt1 | contig 14080 bp, 15 predicted proteins | sample 5400461 | NCBI WGS metagenome assembly WNFJ01 (sample SAMN13153349, study PRJNA577476) | soil metagenome | isolation source: 115 cm saprolite on Douglas fir-dominated hillslope | place: USA:California | collected 2013-09-17 | reverse complement strand
GTGACTTGTTGAGGAGATTCCGTGTCCTGTCCCATCTGCGAAAAGCGCAAAGCGGAGCGTTTCTGCCCCGCCAAAGGCGAAAAAATCTGTGCCGTCTGCTGCGGCACCGGGCGCGAAGTCACTATCGATTGCCCCTCGGACTGCTCCTATCTCGTCGCGGCCCACCGCTACGAAGACGGGCATCAGCGCTCATTGCCTCCGGACACCCCCCTGCTCGATGAAAAAATTCCGCAAGACATTGTCTACACGCACCAGCAGCTCATGGCCGCGCTGGCCTTCTCCATCGCCAAGTTCTGTGCTGCGCAGCCCGCCACCGTGGATGCCGATGTGCTCGCCGCCATCCAGGCCCTCGCCCAAACCTGCAAAACGCTGAGCTCCGGCATCATCTATGAAAAGCCTCCGGACGCACCGCTCCCGCGCGAGCTCTACGCCGCGTTGGTGACCTTCCTCGCCGAAATCAAGAAACAGCAAGCCGAACGCGCCAGCTCCGCTGGCTTCAAGGACTCGGATCTTTTCTTTCTGCTGGTTTTTCTTTACCGCATGGGGTTGCTGCGTACCAACGGCCGCCCGCGCTCGCGCCGCTTCATCGAATTCCTGCGCGGCCAGTTCCCGCAAGCCCCCGAACTCCATCGCGAGGAACCCCGCATCATCGTTCCGTAGGTCTTACCTTGCGGCAGAAGCCTGTACTTGTCCGATTTGCTCCGCGACCATCGTTGAGTCCCAACTCAGCGTCAGCTGCGAACAGCGTACCTTCCCTTTCGCCTCCACCCACGGCCGCGAGGCGAAACCAAACTTCTGCCGGATACGCGCCACACGCTCCGAAGCCTTCTTCCGATACTCTTCCGGCGCGTATCCGTTTTTCGCGTACCACTGCTCGTACTGCTTTGCCAATCGCGGAAACTTCTCTCGCACAAACGGCAGAAACTGTTTCGCCGACGACGGCATCAGGAACAGCACGCCCGAAAAGAACCACTGCGCGCCGGCTTCCTTCGCCGCGCCGGCCACTGCCTCCAAATCCCCTTCACGGTCCGTGATTCCAGGGATGAGCGGCGATGCCGACACCCCCACCGCAAGCCCTGCTTCCCGTAACTGCTTGACCGCCGCCAGCCGCAAATCGGGCCGCGGCGCGCGCGGCTCCAGCAGCCGCGTCAACCCTGCACGCAACGTCGTGATCGTAATGTCGATCCCCAGGTTTGACCGCTCCCCGATTCGCTGCAGCACATCGATGTCCCGCACGATCTGGTTCGACTTGGTGATGATGGAAACACTCAGCCCTTCCCGCTTGGCCAGCTCTTCCAGGCACGCCCGCGTCACCCCATACTCCCGTTCCGCTGGTTGATAGGGATCCGTCGCCGTGCCAATCGCAATATGGTCAGGCCGCTCCCCGCCCGAGGCCTCTGACTCATAGGAGTATTTATGCGCGACATCCCATGCGAGAAGCGGCGCTGCATCTTTCTTCACATAGATCTTTTTCTCAAATTCCGACCCGTCCAGTTCCATGTATTCGTGCGTGTAGCGCGCGTAGCAGTACTTGCAGGCAAACTCGCATCCTCGGTAAGGATTGATCGTCCACTCGAACGGCACGCGGTTCGAGTCGCATCGGTTCAGGATCGACTTCACCGGCAGCACAAAGTATTCCGGCTTCTCCGCGGACTTCCGCCGCGTCTCGGCAGGCGGGGCGGATGCTGCGAGGCGGGCGATGCCTACCAGTCGCGCGTGAGCGCGTTCAGGGGGTGCCACGGCATCATTTCGGACCGGACCTTGCTCACGGCTTTGGGTTCCGCGCTTGGTCCTGGACGGCGGGGGGCAATCCGGCGTCGATTGGTCCAAAATGCTGCCGTGTTGGTCCGCAATCGGGGCAGGACTGCTGACCATCTCTATTGAGCTTATGGCATCAGGGCACTCAGGAAAGAGTCCTACTGTGGTTGGTGAAACGTGGCGGCGTCGAATCCGAAAACTCGGCGCCGATAGGGAGTGAACTGGAGACATAGCCCACCTCGAAGCACGTGCCAAGTATTTCGCTTTTTGTTCGCTTCGTCAAGCACTATTTTCGCTTTTCTTTCGTGCTCAGCCTCCCTTCACCGCCACCCGTTCCGCCGTATCTGCCTGGATACAACATCTCTTCACCGCCCCTTATCGCCAATTGCCTCACTCGCCCTCGCGCGGTATTCTCATTGTCCCGGAGGGCCCGTCCTCGGCATGCAACAGAAGCTAAAATTCGCTCTGCTCGCCGCATCCCTGCTCCTTGCGGGCCTGCCTGCGCAGTTCCTCGCCCAGAATCCGCCACCCGCAAAGAAGCCGCCCGCGGGTCCGCCGTCGCCCCAATCAAAACACTATCCCATCTTTCTCCTTGCCTTTGGCAACGCTCCCAACTGGAACCTGCGCATCGGCCAAAAAGGCCCCGAACGCCTCGATCGCCCCGCATATCCGCCCATGCTACTCGAAGCCGCCGAAGTCACTCACGAAGCGGCCGCTGATTCCTGGACCTACCACGCCAAGGACTCTGCCACCGGCGCGACAGTCGCCATCCACCTAACGCGCGAAGCCTGCACGGACGCCGCGAACGATACCTTGACAACAACGCCGCCACTTGGCGGGAAGTACAGTTTTCGTGTTTCGGTGGATCATGCGCAGCTTGGCACCCTAAGAGGCTGCGCCCGCATCGCCGCCGAACTCTTCCCCAAGATCAACAATCAACCCGACGCCGACGATGACGCCGACAAGAAGAAGCCTCCCGCCCCAACCATCACCAACTTCAAGGCTCCTGTCGCCGTCGCCTACCTGAATTCATCCGGCAGTATTGTCCTGAGCCGTGGCACCACCAAGAAGATCGCAGCTCCATCCGGCGCCGAACTGGCCCTCTCCCACGATGCCAAGAAGCTTCTCTACGTGCGTCCAGCTTCAGGGACCAGTCTCGACCGCACCATCGTTCTCTACGATTTTGATTCCGGCAAGTCCCTAGATTTGGTTCACGGCCTCGTCCGTCAACCCTTTTGGTCGCCGGATGACAGCCGCGTCGCCTTCCTCAAATCTCTGGATCGTTCGTGGCAGGTCTGGTCATTCCCTTCAGGTAAACCGGAATCGGCCGTCTCCTTTTCTCCGCAACCCGTAACCGCCCTGCACGGCTGGATCGACAAACACACCATTCTCGCGACAGACATGCTGAATGCCTATTGGCTCAGTGATGAGACCCTGCCGCAGGCCGTGGCTCTTAAAGACATTTACGGTTCCAGTTTTCAGATCAAGGGTTCGGACACGATTCGAGTGCACCCTGCGAATCCAGACTTGCTGCTCATCTCTGCCGATTATCTGACTGTGCCTGCGGGTGTTCCGGTCGACTCCACGGGCTTTGCCGGAGCATTCTTCCTCTATGAACTCCGCGCAAAGCGCCGGGTCGCCCTCGCTCCGCCTGGGCAGTCGGGCCACGCCGCTGAATGGTCACGCGATGGCCTCCAGATCTTCTTTACCGGAAGCGATTCCTCGCATCGCCCCGCCATTTATCGAATCTTCTGGGATGGCACAGGTTTGCAGCGCTCCGCCAGCGGCAGCAATTATGTCGTCGGTCAGTAATCGTAGCCACGGAGTCCTACAAGAACCGCTCACGGCTCGGATGACCCTTGCCAGATACGCCGCATTCAATTGATTTCCGGCGTTTGCCAGGGCGTCTTGGAGCTATACTAGTTGACGTGAGTACTAGTCCTACTTCTCCCACTCCGCAAGTCGGCATTCTTGTCCTCGACACTAATGCCCAGGGCGGCAGTGCGGTCAAGCAGATTCTGGATTCCGAAGGGTGGCGTGTCCGGGTGGTGGCGGATACCAGAATGTTACTCGCCGAGCTAAAGACTGGGGAATGGTCCCTCGTGATTGCCAATGTGGCCCTGACGGGTGTTGAGGGCGCTGCCTTTGTCACGCTGCGCGAGCTTGCCAACGTTTCCCCCGCTGATGGCGGCCGCGTCCGCGTACTGTACTTGGTCCCGGAACTGGCTGGTGGCCAATACGCCGGCTACCTTGAAGCCGCGCGGCTCCCCTATGTGCTTCGCCCGTACCATCTTCACGATTTTCTCGAAAAAGTCAGCGATCTTCTCGTCGAAGTAAAGGCCATCGAAGCGCCTCTCCGCCAGGTCCGCCACGAATTCGGCGCTTTGCGCAAGAAGAAGAGACAAGCCGCCAATGCCAACTCCATGTTCGCTTCGCGCGACTCTTTCTCCTACACCGACGAAGAGCTCGCCGAATACGAAAAGCAAGAAAGCGAAGCCGAAAAGTCCAGGCGTAAGCCCCGCCTCAACCTCGGCGACCCCAACCGCTAGACTCTGCCCCGGTCCCGTAGTTACATCAAACAGTTATTGACAATTCGACTTATCCTCCGTACTATCTTCTTGGGCAAACCCGCCTCCCAGGAGCGCCAATCTCCCGATTGGCATGTGGGTTTGGCCAATGGCCCAAGGGCTGCCATATTTTTCCTCGGCTAGCAGCTTCTCGCTATCAACAAGAAACATGTTCTTCCGAGTTCGCAACTTATGAATTGCCCATTCCGTAAGTCCTTTAGCTGCAACATTTATGAATCTCCCTGCAAATGTTGCAAACAAAAGACTTACAGTAAGGGTTAAGCCCTTTAGATGCAACACTTACAAAAAAACAGGGGGCCTGCCCCTTGCAACATGGCTTGCCACCTCCACCAAAACCGCACCCGTCAAATCAAACGCTCTGCTCTCGGATGGTCTTCGTCCAGCCAAAGACCTAGGACTAAAAACGTACGACTAACGACCTTCATCCATGCAAGGAATTCTCCTCTCCTCGTTCTAATCCTGAGTCGTGTCCTCGCTGGTTCGCTCTGACCGGGTAGGGGGTCACGCACAGGAGGATTTCATGGAACGCTCGATTTTCGCCGCCCTCATCGGCGGCCTGCTCGGTATCACTCTTGGCGGCCTGGCTTTTGTTGGCTCGGCGCCCGAACCGCCTGCCGCCCCCTCATCTCGACCCGAAGGGGAATGGCGGCTCCTCGATCCAATCAACTATGAAAACATCTCCGTCTTCCCCGTCGTCAGCTCTTTCAACCAGGACACCAGTCCGTTCCTCACGCTCGAAGAAGGTCTCGCCACAGGTGAGGTAACTGTCGCCGAGCAAGGCGCGCAGGTCATGCGGCGCTCGCGCGACGGCCGTCCCATCTATCTTCCGCAATACAACACGGGCGCTTCGGTCAATCAGCTAGTTCTTGTCAATCGCAGCAAGCGCCCACTCTTGCTCCTCGCGGGCGAACTCGTCAGCGGCGGCAAGCAGGACCGCGTCATCGGCAAGGACCGCATCATTCCGGCTGGCGCTCCGCCGCTCCCACTCGACGTCTTCTGTGTCGAGCACGGCCGCTGGACCGGCAGCGCGCAATTCGCCGCCGCGAATACCATCGTTCACCCTAGCGTCCGCGAGAGCGCTGCAGTGGATCAGGTCCAGACCAAAGTCTGGGACTCCGTTCGCAATGGCACCAACGCCAAAGCCCTTGCAGCGGCTCCTCCGCCTAAAATATCCGCCCAGAGTCTCCAATCTGCCATCGCCGGTAATGGACGCACAGAAGCGTACGAAAAAATCTATGTCTCGCAGGCCGTCGGCGTCTCCATCGATGATTTCGTTAACGAAGTGCAGCGCCGTTTTTCGCAAGCCACATCAGGCTTGAAGAACGAACGTGTTGTCGGCGTTGTCGTGGCTTACGGCGGAGACGTAGCGTGGAGCGACATTTTCGCTTCCAGTGATCTCTTCGATCACTACTGGCGCAAACTTCTTCGCAGCTACGCGGTCGAAGCCCTAACGCGTCCCTCGTACCGCCAGGCGGCTTCGCGCGAAAACGCCAGCGAGTTCCTGCGTCGATTGAGCGGCCGCGAAACCCAGGAAACCGAACCCGGTGTTTACCGCTGGCGCGAAATCAAGGAGGGCCAGCTCGCCCAAATCGAGCTCGACGCCCTCCAACCCAAATCCATCACTCTTCACCGCCTGCTGCTCCGGCGCACGGTTTGATTGATTGTAGGATGGAAAGGAGTTTCGCACATGGGCGGAACTCCCTTTCATTCCGGCTCAGCACACAGTGTTCTCGGATTACTCTACGGTTTCGCCGCAGGGGCCTGTGCCAACTGCGTCTTCCGGTAAGGTTCAAAATCTGTCCATATCCGATCGACAGTAGCCGCATCAATCGGCCTGCTAATTGGGCTGTTCGGATCCTTCTCCGAAAAAATCTCCAGGGTCATACCTCCGCAGGCAGGTGACACAGCGTCGGGCAAGTAGACGTAGCGGCCCTGATAGGTGGTATCGACGGTTTGGCCGCGCGGACGGCCCGGCTCAACCGGAGTCACTTCCTTGCCGCCACAAAGCAGGCGCATGCGCGTGAATCCATTCTTAAACCGCACCTTGAACATGACACCAAATTTAGGGCGAACTCGCACCACCAGAACGGGGCGGTAATCCTGTGCCTTTTCAAGGGCGCTCGCCGGGGGCTTGGCGTCGCCACCGGAGCGCTTTGCTGCTTTGCGGGCAGCTTCCATCTCGTTAGCGTGGCTCAGAAAAAAATTGACAGGCGGCGTGTAGATGGCCACGTGAAACTCCCCGACATCAAAGAAATACGGTTTCGTATCGAGCTTCTCCTGCTGCAACATCGCGCGTAACGCGTCAGCGGGAAACATCTCCTCCGGTTCGACGGGAAGCAGAGTCGGCCGCGGCGGCGCACCTCCTGCGATTTCCTTTCGGGCCTGTTCCACGAGTGGGCGCACAATTTCGACCGGTACAATCGAGGCCAAACTCCGCAGCCGCGCCGTAGTGATGCCGGCAACCTGTCCGTTTAAGGTGAACAAGGGACCGCCGGAATTGCCAGGATTGATGCTGATGTCGCTGGTGATGGCGTCCTTGTCCACTTTGCTGATCACGCCCGCAGTCAGCACCTTTTCGCGTCCCAGTGGATTTCCAATCGTGAAGACGCGTTCGCCCACGACCACTCTTTTGGCGGTTTCGTCCTGGAGAAGTGGGGCCACTACCGCTTCGCGAAATGCCGTTGGGTCAACCCAGAGTACGGCGACGTCTTTGTCGGCGTTTGAAGTAACCAGTCTCGCAGGTACTTTTCGTTTCTGGTCAAACTGCACCGCCAGGTAGCTCGAGGATTGTACGACGTGATTGTTGGTCACGACGAGGCCCGCGGAATCGACCAGGAAGCCCGAGCCGCTGCCCGCCTCGGAGTGTACCGTGAAAACGGAGTTCCTATATTTGTCGAACAACGCGGACAAATCCCCGCTCGCCGCAATGGCCAAAGTCTTACTTTCTCCGGAAGATGCGGTGCTCGCCGCGATGTCTTCTACTTTGGCATTGTCGTTGGTGAGATCGATGTGCTGCTCTGCACCAGCGATTGGCAGTTCCAGATTCCAGGTGTATCGCTTCCCTCCGAACTCCACGGGCTTGGCGATAGCAATTGAATAATGCCCGGGGGCGAGTTGTGTTTCGGCCTTGCCTTCGAGATCGGTCTTCAGTTCCACCGAGCTCGACCCGTTCGCCGGATCTCGGAGACTGACAACCTGGAACGGCACCGGTTTCTGATTGAGGTCTTTGTCCACCAAGAGCACGCGAAGTCTTACGTTTACAAGTTGCGCCTGCGGGGACGCGCCATTCAGCTGAACAAGAACCAAAAGGGCAGTGAGTAGATATCGATTCATGGCTTGCCTCATCTTGAGGTCATTGCCCGCATCCTCCCACTTCTTCTCTCCCGGGTAAAGCGACAAAGCAGGACATTGCCGCGGCAAGAAACGACATCCCGTCTTTGCCATTCTTCGGCAGGAAGGACATTACAAAATGAGGCTGGGTAGACGCCGCCGAGTCCTCAATGCCTTCGGACTTCACAGGGGTCGGTTGTTGCAGCCGCCAGAGCGGAAACTGTTTTCGTCCACAAGGGATGCTTTAGAGTTGGAGCAATTTCCGCAAGTGGTACCAGCACAAACCGCCGCAGATGCATCCGCGGATGCGGCACTTGCAATTCCGGCGTGTCGATCGTCTTCGAGCCGTAAAGCAGAATGTCGATATCCATCAACCGCGGCCCTTTTGCGACCAGCTTCTTGCTTCCCATCTTCGTTTCGATTTCGCGCAAAGCTCGCAATAACATGAATGGATCGAAATGTGTTTCCGCCTCCACAACACAATTCAAGAACCACGGCTGCTCCCGCAAATCTACCGGCTCCGTCTCGTAGAACGACGATACTCTTGTAACCGCCACACCCGTATGTGGCAACTCATCAATCGCCGCGCGCAGGTTTTTTCCGCGATCCCCGATGTTCGATCCCAGCGAGAGATAAACCGTATTTTCACCCATGCACTATCATCGGCGGAGCTACTTCACCATGTCCGCGCCGGCCTTGGCACATTGCGCGTCCTGTGCGCTGGTTGCGCCGGAGACTCCGATCGCTCCCACAATCTTCCCGTCCAGCACTAGGGGAATCCCGCCCTCCACCGCCGTTACGCCTTTCAGGGCGAGAATCCGCAAACCATCTCCCCCGGCCGCCAGCGCATCCTGGAACGCTTTCGTCGGCCGCTTGAAGCGCGCCGCCGTCCGCGCCTTCTCAATGGCCACTTCCGCGCTGCCGAGCTGCGTGTTGTCCATCTTCTCGTAGTAAATCAGCGTGCCCCCCGGTCCGACGATTGCCACCGCCACGGTCCATTTATTCTTGGCCGCCTCAGCCAGCGCCGGGACCGCGGCCTTCTTCGCGTTTTCCACGCTGATAGCCGCGCCATAAGGATTCGGCATCTGCGCTAACGCACTGCCGAGTGCACCGAAAACAACGAGCAAAACAACGATACTCTTCACCAGGTTTTTCCGTGACATGTTCTCTCCTCCCCCAATTCAAGGTTTGACCGCGTTCGCGTCGCAACGCACGTTAAACCACGTCGAAACTTTGGCACAATCTTTTTAGCTCATTTGTTCACTGTCACGCACGCAAAATTGCGGGCATCATTGGTATCCCCGCTGCCCTTGTATTTCGCCACTTGCGGATACGTGCAAAGCGGCCGCGTCATCTTCACGCGCCTCGCTGAGTCAACGCCTTCATACTTTGTCGCGATGATCGTGGAAGGAGCGTTTCCTTTCTCCACCCACTCCTCGAGAGCCAGCTCGATGTTGTGCTGCGCATCCTTTGCACCCGAGCCGCCCAGGCCAAAAGAGTCCGGCCCGGGGCCACCACCGCAGTGCTGCATGCCCGGCACCATGTAAAGCCGCGCGAACGCTACTGTGTCCGGTACGCCCATACCGCTCACGACTTCGTTGTAATAGTTAACCGTGTTGACCGCCGAAATTGCTGGATCGTTCCATCCGTGATAGAGAATCAGTTTTCCACCCCGCGCTTTGAATGCTGTAAGATTTGGGTCCGTCGCGTTCAAGAATTGTGCCTTTTTCTCCTCCGCCGCATTTAGCGCTTGATCGATGCTGGCATCTTTATAATTCCAATCCTTCTTCTCATACACCATATTCGAAAAATATCCCCCGCTGAACGCGAACAGCAAGCTTTTGCCTGGCGCCGGACCTGTAATCCACGTTCCCCACCCGCCGGGTCCCTCTTCGGCTCCAGGCAAGTAGCCCGGAAAAATCTCGTGTCCCTGCGAGTCCTTCGGTCCCTGATACAACTTTTTCAACGTGGTCACTTGTGCCGCCGTCAGGCACTTCTCCGAGTCGCCTTCCTTGCAAAGCATCACGGCTGGATCGAAATGACATTGTCTGGGGTCATTCAGGATCCCGTCGGTTACTCCATCCTGCGCATCGCACGCCGCATTCACTGCTTGTGCAATCGCCGGAAGCTTGCTCGCCGGAATATAGCTCGCAGGCTCCAGTGTCGTCGCTTGCGCGTCCGCAAGTGCTTTGGTCAGCAGATGCGTCCAGAAGTTCGCCGGGGCTCCCGCGAGAATGCCGTCGTAGTCTTCCGGGAAGCGCTGCGCCTCCATCAATGCTTGGCGACCGCCGTTCGAACAGCCCGCGAAAAACGAATGCTGCGCATCCTTGCCGTAATACGCCTTGACCATCACCTTAGCGACCCTGGTCATCTCGTGGATTCCGCGATATCCGAAGTCGGCCACCTTTTCAGGATGTCCCAGCGCCCAGCTCGCGTCCGTTCCTCCTCCGGAGTGCCCGGTGTTCGTCCCGGCGCTTGCGTAACCCTGGCGCACGGCGATTCCCATTCGATGGTAATCAATCTCTCCCGCGAAGCCCCCGTTCCCCTGGCCCTGCAGTTTTCCGTTCCACCCGCCTTCTTTCGTGCCTCTGGCGGGCATCCACACTTCGATCTTGATATCCGAATCGGCGCTCGGCGTCGCTTCCGCCACCACCCGGCAGAACGCCGCCAGCGTCTTGTAGAAAGTTGGGTCTCCGACGAGCCACGGAGTCAAGTTGGCAGGCGGCGTGAACGCCCCCGCGGCCACGGTCTGCGCCGAGAGGATCTTCGCTCCAGGCAATTCAAGTTGCGCCAGATCTTCGCAAGATTGTGTTCCCGACGGTGCATTCTGGCCGTATGCCCTGCACGACAGCAGCGTGGCGGCAATGGCCACAAGAACAATCTTCCTCATGACGAATTTCTCCAATCTGGACCGCCCATGTATGCGCACCGAAGCGCACGTTAGCTCAAGTCGAAACTCCCGCGCAATCCTTTTCGCGTCCGCCACATGCTCGTCCCAATCGCCGTCCATCCCTGGCTCACGACCATTGAAAGATTCACAGTCCGTCGTTTAGAATCCCGCCATGCGCAAGGTCGTCCTCGGCCTCGGTATCAGCCTCGATGGCTACATCGCCCGCCCTGATGGAGCGGTGGATTTTCTCTTCATGCCCAAGGATTATTCGATGGGCCCATTCTTCGCCACCATCGACACCATGATCATGGGACGAAAGACCTACGACGCGGCGCTCAAGATGGGCGGAGGCGGATTCGGCGAATCAAAGATGAAGAGCTACGTCTTCTCCCATTCTCAGCCGCCCGGCGAGCGTGGTGGCGTGACCTTCGTCAGCGAGTCCCCAAAAAGTTTCGTGGAAAAACTGCGCAAACTCCGCGGAAAAAACATCTGGCTGATGGGCGGCGGCGAACTCGCGCGCGACTTCCTCAAAGACGACCTGGTCGATGAGCTTTATATCGGCATCGTTCCCGTTTTGATCGGCGAAGGCATTCCGCTGTTCCCCCGCGGTTTCCCGCAACGCGAATTCACCCTCCTCGAAAACAAAACCTTCTCGAAAGGCCTGATCGCCCTCAAGTACGCCCGCATCCGCAAAAAATCCAAACGCAAATAAACTAGGCTGTACTGCTTGACATTCACCGGAAAGCAGTATAGGCTTCCCAATGTGATCCGGTCCTTCCGATGCGCTTACACCGAGCGCCTTTTCCATCGAGAAGCTGTTCGCCGGTTCAAGGCCATTGAGCGCCAGGCCCTTCGGAAACTCGACATGCTCGACGCAGCACCGGATCTCCGGACGCTGTCGACGTTGCCAGGAAATCGCTTGGAACGCCTCAAAGGCAATCGGGAAGGCCAGTACAGCATTCGCATCAATGACCAATGGCGGATTTGCTTTGCGTGGCGCGAGGGGCACGCCTTTGAGGTCGAGATCGTGGATTACCACTAGGGAGCAATGATGGCGAGAAAGCTGAAACCCGTGCATCCGGGGGAGATTCTGCGCGAGGAATTCATGGTCCCTCTTGAACTGAGCATGAACAAGTTGGCTATGGCCTTGCGCGTGCCGGTTACGCGGATCGCGGATATCGTGAACGAACGCCGGGGCGTCACCGCCGACACGGCGCTGCGCTTTGCCCGCTACTTCAACAACAGCCCAACTTTCTGGATGAATCTCCAATCGCGCTACGACTTGGAAGTTGCTGAAGACAAGATCGCCGCCAAGGTTGAACGGGACGTGCAACCCTTGTTAGCGGTTCGTGGTGAGTGATTAGAAAATCCGCGCGCGTGCAAATTTTTCGCTCCTCATCAAGAGGGCAAGGGTAGCGCCCTAAAGGAAATCCCTAACAGGAGCCTAGAAGAGGCGTGGCTGGCGGCGGGGAAGTTCGCGGCCAAAGTATTCGTAGGCGCGCGCGGTGGCCACGCGGCCGCGCGGGGTGCGGTCGATCATCCCGATTTGCATGAGGTACGGTTCGTACATTTCTTCGATGGCGTCTTCTTCTTCTGAAAGCGCCGCGGCCAGGGTCCCCAACCCGACCGGCCCGCCCGCGTATTTGTCGAGCAGAGCGATCATCAGGTTGCGGTCCACTTCATCCAGCCCGCTCGCGTCGACGCCCAACATTTGCAATGCTTCCTGCGCAACGGCGCGCGTGATGCGGCCGTCGGCTCGCACTTCAGCAAAATCACGCGCGCGCCGCAGCAGGCGGTTCGCGATACGCGGTGTGCCGCGGCAGCGGCCGGCGATTTCTTCGGCGCCGGCCTCGTCCATCTGGATATTCAGGATTTTCGCGGAGCGGTGAATGATGATCAACAAATCCGCCGGTTCATAAAAATCTAGCCGGTGCACGATGCCGAACCGTGAGCGCAGAGGCGCGGTGATCAATCCGGCGCGCGTCGTCGCGCCAATCAGCGTGAAGTGCCCCAACGGGAACGGATGAATCCGCGCGCCCGGCCCCTGGCCAATAATCAAGTCCAGACGGAAATCTTCCATCGCCGGATAAAGCACTTCCTCCACCGCCGGCTGCAAGCGGTGAATTTCGTCGAGAAAGAAAACTTCCTTTTTTTCCAGCGCGGTCAATATCGCCGTGAGGTCGCCCTTTCGCTCCAGCAGCGGCCCGGCGCTGGTCTTGATCGGCACGTTCAATTCGTTGGCGATGATCTGCGCCAGCGTGGTTTTGCCCAGGCCCGGCGGCCCATAGAGCAGCACGTGGTCCAGCGCCTCGCCGCGGCTCCGCGCCGCGTCGATGGCAATCTGAATATTTTCCTTGACGCGCTTCTGCCCGATGTATTCCTCCAGGCGCTTTGGCCGCACGCTCACGTCGATGCGCGCGTCTTCGTCAAACGCCTGCCCGGACACAATGCGCTCTGGCTGCCTTTGCTGCATCATCCGTTTTGCGGTTCCATCCGCCATTCATTCGCCATCCGCCGCGCGCCGCATTTTTTCGACGTGAAGTTCGGCGAGCCTAATCTTGCCTCTATCGTTTTGAACGATTTTGCCGCCGACGGCGTCATACTCTGCCACCATAATCAAGTCGCGCCAATCGACCTTTGCCAGTTCCACCAGCTCGCGAACTCTTTCCACCTTGCCATCACAAATTTCGAGAATATCCAGATGAATCCGGTCATCGAAAGCGGGGCCTAGAGTCCAATGAAACTCTCGTACCAATTCTCGAATGCGTGGCGCGTCTGCAGGCGGAAAAATCTCCCAAATCAACGCCTTGACTCGTTGCGAGAGATCGGGAATCGCTCCTGTTGATTTCGTCATGCCGATCGAAATTCCTATCCACCCCGCGCAGCACGCCCTTTTGGCGCGCTCAACGACTGCAACGCGCCGCGCAGCAACTTCTCAAAATTCCCTGCGCCGGCTTCGCGCTTCGCTTCTCCGACAGCGCTTTCCGCAGCGCGGCCGTCGTATCCCAGGTTCACCAGCGCCGAAATCACATCGGCTTCTATTCCTGCAGGCGAAGAAGCAGCGGGTTTCTCCGTCTCCACAGCCACGGCTTCCAGTTTGTCCTTCAACTCGACCACCATGCGCTCCGCCGTCTTGCGCCCCACGCCTGGAATTCTCGTCAACCTCGCCAGGTCGCTCCCGCGAATCGCCGGCACAAGTTCCTCGACGCTCATGCCGCTCAAAATTTTCAGCGCCAGCGTTGGCCCTACGCCGGACGCCGAAAGTAGCATCTCAAAAAAATGTTTTTCACGCGCGGAAACAAATCCGTACAGCGCCAGCGCGTCTTCCCGCACATGGGTGTGGATCAGGAGAGTAACTTCGGTGTGCAGCTCGCCGAGCGCGGCGTAGGTCGAGAGCGGCACTTGCACGACGTAACCCACGCCGCCCACGTCCACGAGCACTTGATTCGGTCTTTTTTCGGCGAGCCGTCCGCGAAGCTGGCCAATCATCGCTCGCCAGTATTGCCGCTTTTCC
>WNFJ01632565.1_pt2 | contig 14082 bp, 22 predicted proteins | sample 5400461 | NCBI WGS metagenome assembly WNFJ01 (sample SAMN13153349, study PRJNA577476) | soil metagenome | isolation source: 115 cm saprolite on Douglas fir-dominated hillslope | place: USA:California | collected 2013-09-17 | reverse complement strand
ACGGGCACAAGCCACGAGGAGCGCAGCGCGAAAGGACGGCTCGGATATCCGCCCTTGTCTGAGGCTTGCCACTAACCATAGTTGGCCCGAAAACGAAAATCAAAAATAATTTGTAAAGGTCGCTACGTACGTGTAGTTTACTTTACATGGATACTTTAACCACTTGGTCTGTCCTGGTCCTGACCTTTCCCACCGAGAACGCCACCGCCCGCATGTGGGCGTGGCGGGCGCTAAAAGCCAAGGACTGCGTCGTCCTGCGCGACGGCATCTATCTCTTGCCTCACACCGCGGAGCGCGAGGACATGCTGCGCGAACTCGCTGGCAGCATCGACGAAGCAGGCAGCTCCGCGCATCTGCTGCGGGCGCAAAGCCTGGACTCGTCGCAGGAAGGGGACTTCCGGGCACTGTTCGATCGGAACGACGATTACGGGACCTTTGTCGCGTCACTGGGCGCTGCGCGGAAGACGCTGGGAGGCCAGCCACCAGCGGAGGTGACCCGCCTGTTGCGCCGCCTGCGCAAGGACTATGACGCGATCCGGACGATCGACTACATTCCGGGCACCGCTTCGACCGACGCCGAAATCGCCTGGGAAGACTTTGTAGCGCTCGCGGATACGGTCCTGTCGCCGGGTGAGCCGCATGCCGCCGAGCGGGCCATCTGGCCGCTACGGCGCGACGAGTACCAGGCCCGTACGTGGGCAACCCGGCAACGGCTCTGGGTCGATCGCGCCCGAAGGCACGCTTCCTCTGGCTGGATTCGCCGGAAGCCTGCCCGCCGGATGCACTCGGCTTCGATTTCGACGGCGCCGCCTTTACACACGTGGGCGAACGCGTGACGTTCGAGGTGTTGCTTGTCAGCTTCGGTCTCGATGACGACGCGGCGCTGCTGCGGCTCGGTGAAATGGTGCACGCGCTCGATGTCGGCGGCGCACCGGTGCCCGAGGCGACCGGCTTCGAAGCGGTGATGGCCGGCGCGCGCCAACGCGCGTTGGACGACGATCAACTGCTTGTGGCGAGTCAGACACAAGGCACCCTCTATGCCGCGCCGGATTTCCGCCTGGCAGAGGGGCGTCGCGCATCTCGTGCATTTCCTGCTCTACGCGCTAATGATCATGATCCCCATTTCCGGCTATCTGTACAGCTCGGCGGCTGGCATCCATGTGGTGTACCTCGGAATCGTGCCGCTGCCCACGATCATCGGACCCAACCCGGCCCTGAAGGTCACGCTTGGTTTCGTTCACATCTACTTGAACTACACGTTGCTTGCGTTAGTGGCCATGCATCTTATGGCCGTGCTGAAACATCAATTCGTCGATCACGACGGCCTGCTCGCACGAATGATTCCGTTCCTACGCTAAGGCACGTAGATCGGCGGCCAATTGGATACCCGATGCTTACTCGTGTGTTTAACCCTCAAATAGCGGCTCATCGCATTGTCCGCACTGACTCTGGACGACTATGAAGAACCCCAAATTTCCCCGTTGGCTTCAGGTATGCACAAGCGCCGTGTCCCTGCTCGCAGTCGCACCGGCTTTCGCGTTGGCGACAGTGGATACAGCGAACAGCACGGTCATCGCAACCTCGAAGCAGATGAATGTGCCCGTTGACGGCAAGTTCAAGAAGTTCACGGCGCAACTTGACTTTGATCCCCCGAAGCCTGCAGCGGGCAGCGCAAACCTCACCATCGATACCTCTAGCTACGATCTCGGCGACGAAAGCTACAACCAGCAGGTACGCGGCAAGGACTGGTTCGACACGGCGCAGTTCCCGAACGCGACGTTCGTGTCCAGCGCGATCGCGTCAGCGGACGGTGCCAATCGGTTCAAGGTCACCGGTAAGCTTACGATCAAGGGTAAGTCGCAGAATGTCGTAGTACCGGTCACGGTTACGCAGCAGGGCGCAAGCCAAACCTTCGACGGCTTGCTGCCTATCAAGCGCACGCAGTATGACATCGGTACGGGCGAATGGAAGGATACGTCGGTGGTGGCCGATGAGGTCGTAATCAAGTTTCACATTGTTGCCGCCAGGAAACAGGTTCTTCAATAACCCTAGTTGAGCGAAGCCGAGCGCGAGGAATTGATGTCGATGCAGCGCAGTCGCACGATGGCCGTAGGTCAAGTGCGACGTGCGCGGCTGATCCTGCTGCTCGAGCACACGCGCCGCTCGGCGGTTGAGGTCTATGGCGCGCTATCCGTTCGTGTTGAAACGAAAATCAAAAAAATAATTTGTAAAGGACGCTACGTGCGTGTAGTTTACTTTACATGAATACTTTAACCACTTGGTCTGTCCTGGTCCTGACGTTTCCCACCGAGAACGCCACCGCCCGCATGCGGACATGGCGGGCGCTAAAAGCCAAGGGCTGCGTCGTCCTGCGCGACGGCATCTATCTCTTGCCTCACACCGCCGAACGCGAGGACGACATGCGCGAGCTTGCCAACGGCATCGACGAAGCCGGCGGCACCGCGCATCTTCTGCGAGCGCAAAGCCTGGATGCGTCGCAGGAGGAGGACTTTCGTGCCTTGTTCGATCGAAACGACGACTACATGGCATTCGTCGCATCGCTGAGCGCCGCGCGGAAAACCTTGGGCGGTCTACCGCCGGCTGAGGTCACCCGACTGTTGCGGCGCCTGCGCAAGGACTACGACGCAATTCGGACGATCGACTACTTTCCAGGCGCCGCTTCGACCGACGCCGAAATCGCCTGGGAAGACTTTGTAGCGCTCGCGGATACGGTCCTGTCGCCGGGTGAGCCGCATGCGGCCGAGCGGGCCATCCGGCCGCTACGGCGCGACGAGTACCAGGCTCGTACGTGGGCAACCCGGCAACGGCTATGGGTCGATCGCGTCGCGAGCGCCTGGCTGATCCGCCGCTTCATCGACCCGAAGGCACGCTTCCTCTGGCTGGATTCGCCGGAAGCCTGCCCGCCGGATGCACTCGGCTTCGACTTCGACGGCGCCGCCTTTACACACGTGGGCGAGCGCGTGACGTTTGAGGTGCTGGTCGTGAGCTTCGGTCTCGATGACGACGCAGCGCTTCTTCGGCTCGGTGAAATGGTGCACGCGCTCGATGTCGGTGGAGCACCGGTGCCCGAGGCGATCGGCTTCGAAGCGGTGATGGCCGGCGCGCGCCAACGCGCGTTGGACGATGACCAATTGCTCGACGAGATGGGTCGCGTGCTGGATTCGATCTACGCACACTTTGCGACGAGCAAAAAAAATGGCAACGCAGGGGACCGTTCATGAACACCACGACGGCGACCGCACCGGGCTACACGCTTGGCCAATTGGTCCTTTACATGCTGCGGCTCGGTACCTTTGGATTTGGCGGCCCGGTGGCGCTGGTCGGCTACATGCACCGCGACCTCGTCGCGCGCCGGGGCTGGATCAGCGAACAGGACTACAAGGCAGGGTTGGCACTGGCTCAAATGATGCCGGGTCCTCTCGCCGCACAACTCGGCATTTACCTCGGCTATGTGCATTACCGCGTCCTCGGTGCAACGGCGGCCGGTATCGCTTTCGTCCTGCCTTCGTTCCTGATGGTTGTGGCGCTCGGCTGGGCCTACGCCCAGTATGGCGGCCTCTCCTGGATGCAGGCAGTCTTCTACGGCGTGGGTGCCGCGGTGGTCGGAATCATTGCGATGAGCGCGTACAAGCTGACCAGAAAGACCGTCGGCAAAGACAGATTGCTGTGGGCGATATTCCTGACGCTCGCGGTCGTCACCGTGGTCACCCAATCCGAGATCGCGTGGCTGTTTATCGCGGGTGGCCTGCTCAACTGGTTCTGGCGTGCTCCGCCGAAATGGCTCAGCAAGGGTGGATTGAATGCGCTCGCCGTGACTCAGGCGCCTGGCATGAGCGGCGTTCTGAGTGGTCTTGATCTGCCACTGCTCGGCCAGATCGGCCTTTTCTTCGCCAAGGCCGGCGCGTTCGTGTTCGGCTCGGGACTCGCGATCGTGCCGTTCCTCTACGGCGGTGTCGTCACCGAACACCACTGGCTCAACGACAAACAGTTCGTCGATGCGGTCGCCGTCGCGATGATCACGCCGGGGCCGGTCGTGATCACGGTCGGCTTCATCGGCTATCTTGTCGCGGGATTCGGGGGCGCCTGTGTCGCCGCACTCGGCACCTTCCTGCCGTGCTATCTGTTCACGGTGCTGCCTGCACCGTACTTCAAGAAGTACGGCAAGTTGCCCGCCGTCAAGGCGTTCGTCGACGGCATCACGGCCGCCGCCGTGGGCGCCATCACCGGCTCCGTGATTGTCATCGCGCGGCGCTCCATCGTTGACTGGCCGACTGTCGTGCTTGCTCTTGTGACGGTCTTGTTGCTCTGGCGTTTCAAGAAGCTGCAGGAGCCGGTGATTGTTGTTGCGGCTGCCCTGTTTGGTCTTGCTGTCTATCCGCTCATCCATTCGCACGCCATCTAACGGCACGCGTGCGCGCATTCTACGAGGAACGTAATCATGGCAACACGTCGTACCTTCCTGCACAACACCGCTGCGGTTGGCGCGGGAATCATGCTGGCCCAGGCACAAACCGTACGTGCCGCAGAAGAGCCCGGTTATACCGACAAGCTCACAGACGCGGACGGCAAATATGCCGCTGGACCGCTGCCATTTGCCTACAACGCGCTTGAACCCGTTATCGACGCGCGCACCGTCGAACTGCACTACAACTTTCACCACAAGCCTGCTGTGGTGGCCGCAAACAAGGCTGAAGACGGCCTCGCGAAAGCGCGGGACTCAAACGACTTCGCGCTGGTGAAGTTCTACGAGAAAGAACTCGCATTCCAGCTGTCGAGCCACATCCTGCACACCATTTACTGGACGAGCGTCTCGGGCAAGGGCGGTGAACCGACGGGCGACCTTGCAAAGGCAATCGACAGGAACTTCGGCTCCTATGCGAAGTTCAAGGCCCAACTGGTTGCCGCGACGATTGCTGTAGAAGCATCCGGCTGGGGTGTCGTTGGCTACCATCCTGCGACGGGCAAGCTCATGATCCTGCAGTGCGAGAACCATCAGAAGCTGACCGCCTGTGGCGTCCTTTCGAGCACGCGTACTACCTGAAGTACCAGAACAAGCGCAACGAATACGTCAACCAGCTTTTTAGCCTCATCAACTGGGACAACGTGGCGCTCAGGATGCAAGCGGCGATGCCTGCGCGGAGACTGACGTAAAGCAGGTTACGCGGCAGCGTCCATAGATCGGTTTAGTTAGTATGTACTACGGATGAATGTTATGCGGTTCCTGACAGGCTTACGCTGGCTTGCCGCGGTCGACACAACACAGTCGCAATGGGTTGTGCCCACCCGGCTGGCAGTCGGCGCGCTGCTTCTTTTCCCTATGGATGGCAGCATCCAGCAACTATTCACGTTCCATAACGTCGATCAATCCGCATTGTCCTTGGGTGTGGGTGCCGGCGGTATGGCGCTTCGCGCTGTCGAGATCCTGACCGGGATGAGCTTCGTTGCGGGATTGGGAATAAGGCTGGCGGTGTATCCGACTGTAGCCATTTTCGCTGTGCGGGCGCTCGCCAACGGCGCGAACTCATTCGCGTGGTTGCGAGATGTCCTGAACAACGTACTAGTGCCTCACGGAGACTGGGCCTTCGGCGCAGTGTATCTGGGTGTCGCGCTGTTCCTGAGCGACTTTCTGGCAGTCGGCAGCGGGCGATGGTCAGTTGATTACTGGCTGTCAAAGAAATTCGAGGTAGTCGAGAAGTCCAGTGGCAAGCGTTGAGAAGATACAAACAGATTTTTTGCAACAGGAGCAGATCATGAGCATCCAGATTAAACCCTTGGGCTGCGATCCAGGCAAACTCGCGGGCCTGTCAGAGAGACTAATCGTCAGTCACTACGAGAACAACTATGGCGGCGCAGTCAAACGCCTGAACGCGATTACCAAGGAACTCGCCGGGATCGACGTGAACAGCGCGCCCGTGTTCGTGCTCAACGGACTCAAGCGCGAAGAACTGATCGCTGCGAATTCGGTGATCCTGCACGAGACGTACTTCGACAGCCTGGGTGCCGACGGCAAGGTGAACGGCGAACTCGAGGCTGCACTCACGCGGGGCTTCGGCAGCGTTGAGCGTTGGGCGACCGAATTCACCGCCATGGGCAAGGCGCTGGGTGGCGGCTCCGGCTGGGTATTGCTGACCTGGTCGCCACGCCTCGGTCGCCTCACGAACCAGTGGGCGTCCGACCACGCACACACCCTCGCTGATGGCACGCCGATTCTCGCGCTGGACATGTACGAGCATTCGTACCACATCGATTTCGGCGCCAAGGCTGCAGCCTACGTGGATGCTTTCATGCAAAACATCAACTGGACACAGGTAGCGACGCGATTCGCGGTGCTCGCACCCTAGCAAGTTGGCTGGCACGTACCCGCTCAATGAGGAGCAAGCCATCTCAACTCTTGCCAGGCAGTTGGTATGGCCGATGTAGTTCCTTCGCTTGTCTGGTTGTCTCGAGGAGAATCCGCTCGGAGCGGCGATCCGGCGCCTGAGTAGAGAGAGCCGTGATGATTCTGTTGATACGGGTACTGTGGGCATTTGCCGTGTTCTGGCACACCCTGGCGTTTGCAGCGGGCAGTATGAATGTTTTGTTCGCCTACCGCGCCATGTTCGGCTGTCGGCGTGAGGCAAGCTGGTCACAGGTCATCCACGCTGCTGAATGGCACCTCTGGGTCTCCGGTCTTGCCATTGTCGGACTTGGGATCTCACTGTCAGGGCGGGAGACATATTTGGCCGACCCCAAACTATGGACCAAAGCCCTGCTTGTCACGGTGTGGCTGTTCTCGACATTGGTCACGCGCCATATGGCAATCCATCGGCTGCGAGCAGGCGAGCGATCCCTGATGCTGTGGGCCTGTTCGATCAGTGCGGCCTGCTGGATTTACGGCGCGTTTGTTGGTGTCGCCAAGACGCTGGCGAATGGCGCGCTGCCCTTTGCGGCCCTGGCTGGTGGTTTTCTCTTAACCGTCCTGGGGTGCCTGATGGCAACAATGTATTACGAGAATGTGCGCACACGCGCCGCTTTAGGGGAATGAGTCTGCATATGCGCTGCTACTCGGTGCGGTCCGCCTCACGGAAGCAACGCAAGGCGATTGCCGCGGCGCTGCGCGTGAACTATCACGCCCAGGGCGCCGACGCTGGGTGGCTTCACTGAAGGCCTTCCAGCAAGGACCGTGTGGCACCAAATACGTAACCCGTCGTCTACATAGAGTAGTAAAGGAACATGATGGAAATTAGTACTCCCAATCCTAAAAAATCGATAATTGTACCGGCCGCGATTGTTCACGCGTACGAGCGCCATGGCGTCTCTTTCCGCGAGGCCTTCTGGGTCTGGGTCCGTGTCGCGGCCCTGAGCTTTGGCGGGCCGGCCGGTCAGATCGCGGTGATGCACCGTATTCTCGTCGAGGAAAAGCGCTGGATCAGCGAGGCCCGGTTCCTGCATGCGCTAAACTATTGCAACTTCGTGCCTGGACCCGAAGCGCACAAGCTGGCGGTCTACATCGGCTGGTTACTGCACCGGACCCGCGGTGGACTCGTCGCCGGCATCCTGTTCATCCTGCCTGGTCTGCTCGCATTGGGCGTACTGAGCTGGATCTATGCCAGCTACGGCAACATCGGTATCGTGCAAGCGCTGTTCTTCGGCCTGAAGGCGGCGGTACTGGCAATTGTGTTCGAAGCGGTGCTGAGAGTGGGTCGCAAGGCGCTCAAGAGCCAGGCGATGATCGCGGTCGCGGCGCTCTCGTTTGTTGGCATATTCTTCTTCGCCGCGCCGTTCCCGCTCATCATCGCAGCGGCGGCCCTGATCGGCCTTATCGGCAATTTGACAGGGATACGCGCCTTCCGCACCGCTTCGGGCCAAGGCACGGCCGCGCACCGCGACGAGCCGCTGGCCGCCATCGACGCCGCCTTCGCCCAGGAAGTTCCTGAGCACGTGCGACCATCGCATCGGCGGGCGCTCAAGGTCACGGTGATCGGTCTTGCACTATGGCTTGGGCCACTCAGACAATGTCTTTACCCACATCGCGGTCTTTTTCAGCAAGCTGTCAGTCGTCACGTTCGGCGGCGCCTACGCGATCCTCACCTATGTGGCGCAGCAAGCCGTAGAGCATTTTCATTGGCTCGCACCCGGTGAAATGCTGGTCGGCCTGGGTATGGCCGAAACGACGCCGGGGCCGCTCATCAGCGTGGTCCAGTTCGTCGGTTTCATGGCGGCATTTCGCCATCCCGGATCGCTCGACCCGATCCTTGCCGGCATGCTCGGCGGACTGCTCGCCAAATGGGTGACCTTCGCACCTTCATTCCTGTTCATCTTTATCGGGGCACCCTACGTCGAGGCACTGCGCGGCAACAAGGGAGTGAACTCAGTGCTCTCGACCATCACGGCGGCCGTCGTGGGCGTAATTCTCAATCTTGCTGTCTGGTCCGCGCTCCACACCTTGTTCAGCCAGGTCAATGTGGTGCGTGCCTTCGGCATGGTTGTCCAGGTTCCGGTGCTGGCGAGCGTCGACCTCTGGTCGCTTGTGCTGTCGCTGGCAGCGATGCTGGCGCTGTTCCGCTTCAAGGTGGGCATGATGGCCACGCTGGCGGGCTGCTGCGCGGCCGGCATGATTATTCATTTTGTCGGGCTGATCTGATGATCAACCCGACGATGGCCCGTCAATCTTCCGTGCAATGAAAGAGAGGTGATGTCATGAAATGGATTACCCGTGAACGTCCAAAGATCGACCGCGTTGCATGCCCGTGGCTGATTGCAAAATTTATCGATCGACAAGCGGAATTTCTTTATGTCCCAGCGGGTGATGTGCTGCGCGTTGCCCACGAAACGGGCGCAATACCGTATGACATACCCGGTGTCGAGTTGTCGCATGTCGGTGAGTTCTGTAGTTTCGACGCATTCCTGAAAAAGTATGCCCTGACCGACCCAGCGCTCGATCAGCTCGCTGCCATCGTGCGCGGTGCGGATACGTCGCGACTGGACCTGACGCCGCAATCACCAGGACTGTATGCGCTCTCGCTTGGACTTTCGCAGACGTATGCCAACGACCACGAAATGCTCAAGCACGGCATGGTGATGTACGACGCCCTGTATGCATGGTGCCAGCATTGTCAGGCCGAAACGCATAACTGGCCACCTGTCATGCCATAACCAGCCTACGCACAGGAGATGTTCGATGTCACGCAGGTATTACCAGAGACTCATCCTGATCCCCGGCGCCCGCTCGTGGTCTGGGCGTCAGTCACGCCGCGTCCCGGTGAAATCTCTGATCGTTCAATCAGTTTATTTCGCGAAGCGAAATAGGAGGCCGTCATGTCAAATTCTCCCAGAAAGTTAGTCTGTGCCCTCGCGGTACTGGGTCTGGTCAGCCTGACTCTGGTTGGCTGCAATGAATCGCGATCCGAGCAGGCGCAACTTGAGCAGGTTCCCTTGACCGCGGTGCCAGCCCCGGTCAAGGCCGCGATCGAACAGGAGGCGAAGGCCGGCACCCTCAAGGAAGTCGAAAAAACGACTGTTGACGGCAAGACCGCCTACGCGGCCAACATTGTCGTCAACGGCAAGGAACAGCAGACGCTCATCGGCGAAGACGGCAAGGTGATCAGCCGGGGGGCCGTCGAAACAGACGAGGACGACTGATTGCCGTCCGTCAGGTTTACGCGCGAAACCCTCACGCTGCTCCGTGCATTCCGTCATGTGGAGCTGACTGACGCAGCGTCACATCCCGCCCACGACTCATCATCGGAATGAGGAGATTCTCATGTCATTGCTGCAACGACTCCCTCGTGTATTCCTTGTCACGTTGCTTGCCTCTGCCTTCGCCGGCACTGCGCACGCTGAACACTACGGAGCCCACGGATCATGAACGCAACTTTCAGACGGTCCACTACTCGCTGGCTTCTTCCGAGCGCATGCGTTATCACTGTGGCATTGGGGTCGTTTGCGCTCCTTGCATCTGGCGAGGATGACGATGCGGCACCTAGCCGCCTGCCGCTCAAGCAAGTGGCCGACGTTGCACTGGGCGGACGGACGACCCGGCTGGACTACGCGAGCTATGACCCTGAACGCCAGTTGCTGTTCATCGCTCATTTGGGCGACGGCGAGGTAGTCGTGTTTGACACGCGCGCGAATCGCGTCGGCACCCGGAGTCAGAAGGTGGCTTCGGTGCATGGCGTGCTGGCGATTCCCGAACTGTCTCGTGTGTATGCGTCGGCTACCGGTTCAAACGAGATCGTCGCGATCGACGAAGCCACGTTAAAGATCACCGCACGCATGCCGGGAGGCATTTACCCGGACGGCGTGGCTTACGCGCCCGACGCACATAAGCTCTATGTCTCCGACGAAACAGGTGCGACTGAGACGGTGATCGACGTCCGCTCGAACACCCGTATTGCGACGATCCCGCTCGGTGGTGAGGTCGGCAACACCCAATATGATCCGGTTTCCAGGCACATTTTTGTGAACGTGCAATCCCGGCAGCAACTGGTCGAAATAGACCCGGCCACCGACCGGATCATGGCGCGCATCGACCTGCCAGGGGCGCAGGGTAATCACGGGCTGTTGATCGAACCGCAACAACGGCTCGCTTTCATCGCGTGCCAAGGCAACGACAAGCTGCTGGTGCTCGATATGCGCACGATGCGCGTCACGTCATCCTTCGACATCGGTCAAGATTCGGACGTGCTCGCCTTCGATCCGCAACTGCATCTGCTTTACGTCGCTGGCGAAGCCGGAATCGTCTCGATGTTCAAAGCCGAAGCAGGCAGGGTGTCGAAGATTGGCGACGGCCGCATCGGCCCCAATGCCCATGTCGTCGCGGTGGATGGGTCGACGCACCGCGCCTACTTCCCGCTCAAGAATGTTCAGGGACAAGCGACGTTGCGCATCATGGAACCGAAAGGCTGACGCCGTCGCGGGAACGGTCGAACGGTCGAACATTTCGGCGAAAGGTTTCAGATCCATTCGACGGGAGGGAACTATGGAGATGAAGTTTGCAGGGGGCTGGCTATGTGAAACGGAGGTTGTCTTGAGAACGTTTATCGCTACAGTCGCGCTACTCGCCGCTACCGAAGCATCAGCGGCTCCGCCTCACGTTAGTGACGGGATGCTGGTCGACGGCCACGGGATGACCTTGTATGCATACGCGGGTAAAGGAGCGCCTGATGCGACGGCGTGTGAAGGGTCTTGCGAGCTTAATTTCCCGCCTGCTATCGCGGACCCTCACGATACGCAGACCGGCAGTCTAACAATCGTTACCGGCGCATCGGGAGAACCGCAGTGGGCGTACGAGGGTCAACCGTTATATTACGGCCGAATGGACAAGAAGCCAGGGGACCATCAAGCCGATGGTCTCAATAGCATGTGGTACCCAGTCCGACCGTAGCGCGTTTCGGTGCAACGCGGCGGCCCACCACCGGTGGCCAGTTGCAGGTGTACTCCAAACACGCGAAGGACAAAGAACGTGTCTCATGACGACACCAGGCTGGATCGCAGCGGTAAAGACAAAGGAGTCGGAATGCGTAGTGCCGACCCGGCTGATCGCGAAGTTGTTCGGGCCTTGTCCAGATGCTGCCGATGGTGGCTCAACCGACAAATGAAGGAAACGTCATGGCTTTAAAGATTTCAGCGAAACGACGGGCATCCGTGGGCGTTTGTGGTGCGCTTTCCCTGCTTGCGTCAATTGGAACTTACGCTGCGCGCATACCGGATGCATCCACCGTTCCCACATTACCCTTGCAACAAATCGCAGATGTGCCGCTTGGCGGCAACACTACACGGTTCGATTACGAAAGCTTCGACCCCACCCGGCACCTGTTGTTTGTCGCGCACCTGGGCGATAGTCAGGTCATCGCCTTCGACACCCAGACTACTCGAGTAGTCGGGAGCGTCGGGGACGTTGCGTCGGTGCATGGCGTACTTGCGATCCCGGAACTAGGCCGGGTCTACGCGACAGCCACGGGAACGAAGGAAGTCGTCGCCATCGATATGGCGACACTGACCATCACCGCCCGACTCCCGACGAGCGCATTTCCGAACGGCATGGCGTATGCGCCGCAAGCGCACAAGCTCTCTGTGTCAGACCAGAGCGCGGGTGCATTCATGGTCGTTGACGTACGGTCCAACAACACAGTTGCAACAATCCCGCTCGGCGGAGACGTCGGCAACACTCAATACGATCCCGTCTCGAAGCATATTTTTGTCAACGTCCAGACGCAGGGCCGGCTGGCTGAAATCGACCCGACCACAGACAAGGTCGTAGGACTCGTCGATGTACCCGGCGCCCGACGCAATCATGGGCTGCTCATCGACCCGGAAGACAGACTCGCATTCATAGCCTGCCAGGACGACGACACGCTTCTGGCCCTCGACATGCGCACAATGCGTCCCGTATCGTCGTTCCATCTGGGTGGCGGCCCGGACGTCCTTGCTTATGACCCGGGCTTCCATCTGCTGTATGTCGCGGGCGAAGCGGGCGTACTCTCGCTGTTTCGAGTCGAGGCTGGTGCGGTCGCGAAAGTTGGGGAAGGCTACGCCGGTCCAAATGCGCACGTCGTGGCCGTCGATCCGGCAACACACCGCTCGTATTTTCCGTTGATGGATGTGAACGGGAAGACAGAGCTGCGCATTTTTTTAGCCAAGCCATAGCAGCGCATGCGCGTGATTTTTGGTTTCTAACGGCTTCACTGCGTCGGTGAAATGGCAATCCGCAATATCTCGCCCGCGCTCACTCAAAGCCCTTCGTCGCTTGGACATGCAAACCATCCGAACCACTTCGTCAATGTGACGACGGGGCCGCCAATGCTGCCAGTGCGCGCCGCAACCATTCGCGGTTGTGTTCACGGGCGTGGCGCGGCCAATGCGTGGCATCGTGCAGGATTTCCATATACAGGCTGCTTGCCCGCCGGTGATCCGCCTCGTCCTTTTGGTCAGCCAGCCACTCGGCGTAAAGGCAGCGAGGTGCCGCGTCGCTGGCGCAGGCAAGGGCCTGCTCGAACGCCGCGCGCGTGCCCGACGCATGAAGCGCAGCCAAAGTGCGCGCATGCAGCAAGGCCGGTTCGGGCTGTTGGCGTGCTCGGGGGCTGGCAGCAAACAGGCGGGACAAGACGACATCAGCCTCCGCATGGCTACCGATAGCGAACTGCGCCCGCGCGAGGCCCAGCAGCAACACCGGATCAGTTGCGAAGGGGCCGTTCGCGGCGGCCTGATAGTGTTCGAGCGCTTCGCCGGCGTTGCCGGCCGCCAGCAAGGCTGCACCCAGGCGCATGCGGTGCTCGACAGTGGGCGCACGGTCGAAATCGGAGCGTGCCTCGCGCACGGCGCGATCGGGGTCGACAAGTCGCGTAATGGTGCGCGCGGCTGATCGGGCGCCGCGCGACTGGCGCAGATTCGGCAAGTAGATGGCGAAGAAATACACAACGCTGCCCAGCAGCGGAAAAGCAAACAGGATCAAAAGCCAGTAGATGTTCTGCCGCGTGCGCACCGCATGCACTGCAAAGTAGATCGCGACAATGACGTGAAAACCAATTCCAAGGTATGGCATGTGTATTCGCCTTGAGGATCCAGGCCCGTGGAAGGGCCGTACCCGCTGGCGCCGATAGTCATGGGCGCGATCCTAACCGATCCGGGCCGCTGTTGCTTCGGGTAGAACGAGGCGCGCAGCAGATGCCGCCTGATCGGGAAGTGCTGCCGGATCGTACGGAAGCTCGACAGGAACGCCTGTGTGCGTTCAGGATCGAGGAATCCGCGATGCGTAGAGAACGATCCAGGACAGAGGAACATTCCGTCATTTACGAAGACTTCGCACCCCGCAGCCGTTCCTTCACCAGACGGGCGATGGCTGCCGGCGCCTGGTCCGGTATTGCGAAGACGGAGCTGACGTTGATCTCGCACAGCACATAGGTGTCTTCACCCGATGCGGTGCGAGGCCCATATAAAAAGTTAGCATTCCAGATAATCGGTAGCGAAGCGATGTCGATTTTCAGGACGTCCATCATCTGCGGCGTCCATTCCAGTTCCATTTTGGCCCTGAGCGCCTGGAACGGCTCCGCCGAGGCGGGGTACATGATGCGCGGGCCAGCC
>WNFJ01127614.1_pt1 | contig 14083 bp, 14 predicted proteins | sample 5400461 | NCBI WGS metagenome assembly WNFJ01 (sample SAMN13153349, study PRJNA577476) | soil metagenome | isolation source: 115 cm saprolite on Douglas fir-dominated hillslope | place: USA:California | collected 2013-09-17 | reverse complement strand
GTGGCGAGATCGCTGGGTAGGATTGCAGGGGATCGATCTGGACACCCTGAGTATAGCGGAGCGCTTGCAAGATGCGCCCCGACCGGGAACGCCGCCCAAATTCACAGCGGAACAACGCTGTCAGATGGCAGCCCTGGCCTGTGAAGCACCGATGAAGGCAGAGCGACCGATCAGCCAATGGACGGGCCGCGACATTGCAGAGGAACTGGTGAAGCGGGGCATCGTCGAGCAGATCTCGCCCCGGCATGCGAGCTATCTGCTCAAAAAGGGGGCCTGCAACCGCACCGCTTCCGCTACTGGTTGAACGAGGTGCCCGATGCGCAGCGGGACGAGAAGATCCGCGACGGAGGCGCCGGTCTATGCACGTGCTCCCGTCAGCATGGATGAGTTGACCGGGGTGCAAGCCCTGGAACGCAAGTCGCCCGACTTGCCCATGCAGCCGGGTCATGTGCTGCGACGGGAGTTCGAGTACATCCGGCATGGCACGTTGTCCTGGTTTATCAATTTCGATGTCGTGACCGGGCACGTGATCGAGCCATCCTGTGGCCCAACGCGCACCGAGGAGGATGCCCTTGCCCACCTCCAGCGCTTGATTGCTAGCGATCCTACCGCCACCAAGTGGCATATTACCCTGGACAATCTGAATATCCATCAATCGGAAGCGCTGGTGTGCTGGGTCGCTGAGCGCGAGGGGATGGCTCTGGAGACGTTGGGCGAGAACTCGCAAGAGCGGCATCCTGCAGTCGATGGAAAGCCGCGCGGCCTTTTTACATGACCCGACCCATCAGGTGGTCTTGTATTACACGCCCAAGCATGCATCCTGGATGAACCAAGTGGAAATCTGGCGAAGTCACCTGGTGCGCAAGCTGCTTAAGCGCGGCAATTTTCTCTCGCTGGATGACCTGCGCAGCCAGATCCTGGCTTTCATCACGTATTACAATCAGACGATGGCTAAACCCATCAAGTGGACCTACACCGGGATCTCTTAATCATGGAGCTATTTATCACTCAATGTACTAGCCCCAACTCACGGGGAAGCATCCCTCCGCCATGATGTCGCAGACGCCGGCGATCTTCCACATCGCGTCCTCGTCAGCCATGCTAAAGCGATAGTCAACGTCCCCACTGCGTCCAAACCGGTCGGTCGATCCAGGCGCAAACGTCAGTGTCAGGATGGTCAGGGCTGAGGGATCCCCACTCTGATCAGGCATGGTACAGCGGGTAAACTTTCTCCAAGCAGCGAACGTCTCCGGCTCCGGATGCGTCTGTTGCAAGGAACGCGCGTACTGCTTCCAGGCTGTCTGGTAATCCTGGGTGGTGATGGCATCGCAGAAGGTGGTGAGCACCTGCGTTATGGAGTGGGCGAGCCGAGGCGTCGGCGTCGGACCCGGTGATGGGTCCGAGGTGGGCGTTGGCGCAGCCGTCGGCCCTCTTGTCGGGATGGAGGAAAAGACGCGGCTGGCCCCCTGCCGAGGTGAGGCCTGCTGGGCGTGGAACAGGATCTCGCCTCCACTCAGCAGGACAAAGATGATCGGGCACAGCAGGAGCACACGACGTGTCTGTCGGCGCTTCTTGTCAGCCGAGGCGTGAACGTCGCCCGTACGCACCGCGACGATCCCCACTGGGAGCGCCAGCACCAGAATCACGGTCAGGATCTGCCAGACGGGGTCGCCGAACGTTGCCAGGAGCGGATTCATGGGTTCGCCCTCCTTCCATCCGCAGGGGGTGCTCCTGCCTCGTGCGATGGTGGATGTATGGGAGGCTCGGCATGGTCTGCTGTCTGGATGGAGTGATCCTCTTCCTCCGGCAGGTGGACACGCCGGAAGACGGACCACAGGGTGAGGTCATAGGCCACTTTGAGTGTCCCAGCCAGGATGAAGGGCAACCCAATGATGAGCAAGGGACCCTGCAGCAGCAGGCCGGAGAAGACCGGGCTGGTTGCTGAGCCCAGGCTGCGGGCCAGGGAGGTCACGCTGGCCGCGGCGGTGCGCTCTGATGGCTCCACCAGAGCCATGGTGTAGGCCTGCCGCGTGGGGATGTCCATCTGTGAGAGCATCTGACGCAGCAAGAGCAACGTTGCCGCGATGGGAAAGGTGGGCGCGAACGCCACCAGGGCCAGCAGGACGTTGGAGGGCAGGTGGGTGAAGACCATGGTGTTGAGCAGGCCGAAACGCTGGGCCAGCGGCACCGCCGCCAGGAACGAGAGCGCCGAGAGGAGATTGGCTCCAAAGAACAGGATGGAGAGCGTCGGCAGCGACACGCCGAAGCGCAGATGGAAGAAGAGCGCCACCAGGCTCTGCACCACCAGGCCACCCGCCAGCGCATCCACGCTAAAGAGCGCGGTCAGCTTCCACACGATGCTGCGCGAACGATGCAGTGGAGGGGCGAGACGCTGCCTGAGGCTCTGGACCTCGACGGGAGGACGCCCAGGCGCTTCCACAGGTGGAGACAGGCGCAGGGAGAGTCCAGCAACCACGAGGCCCAGCACCGCGTACACTCCGAACAGGAGACGGATACCGGAGGCAAGGGGAAGGCCGACGTGCATCAGCAGAGCGGGCAGCCCTGCCGCCAGCGCTCCCAGCGCCGCGCTGAGCTGGGCAACCAGGTTGTAGCGGGCGAACAGGGCCGTCCGGCGCTCGGGGATGGTGATCTGCGCGAGCATCGCCTGGTCAATGGGCAGGAAAGGGGCGGTCTCCGATGCCGAAGTACCGAGGGTCCCGAAGAACGCCGCCACCAGCAACACGGGATAGCTCCTCACCAGTCCAAAGACCACGCCCGTTGCGGCCATGAGCAGCGAAAGCAGTGCCAGCGTACGCCGTCGTCCCCAGGCGTCGGCGAAGAGGCCGATCAGGTAGGTCCCGACCATGTCGCCGACCAGCGAGACCGTGATCAGGACGCCGATGGCCGCAGGGGAGAAGCCCTCACCTGCCAGCACGACGCCTAAGATCACAGCGAGTAACCCGTAGGCCAGTGAACGCAGCCCGCGCATCAGCAGGATGAGCTGGGTGCTGCGACGGCGCTCGCGCGTCTCGGCTGTCCCCCGCTCTGCCTCAACTGGTGATTTCACCGATTCACGCCCCTTGTTCTACAGTAGGTGTGCCTCGCTCGGCTCACGAGACAAAGTCGCCGTTAGGCTTGCCCTGGCGCACCATTTCCTGGCAATAGGCATAGAGGGCGTCATACACAATCCACTCGGCGGCGTTCTGCTCGTGGTCGTCCTTGAAACCGAGGTGGCGGAAGCCCTCAGCGATGGCCTCCAGTCCAGGCCCCTCGGGCTGGTTCCAGAGCGTGTTGTCGGTATCTGCGCCGTTCACGATCTTGCCAAGCAAAACCAGCGCTGGATCAGTCGTCAAGTGGTACTGCTTGAGGATAGCCTCAAAGGAGCACTCTTTGCCGTGATGGCCCAGTTCCACCCCTTTCACGTCGTAGGGTGTGGCCCCTTCGCGCTCGGCCACCTCCATCACCTGGTCGGTCGGCACAAAGAGAAACACGGCGTCCTTGTCGATAAACTTTGTAATCAGCCAGGGGCAAGCCACACGGTCTACCTTGACATGCTCGCGGGTAATCCATTTCATGAGTCAGGTTCTCCTTCTTCTTGTTTTGTGAGGAAACAACGCGCGAAACGCTCTTGTTCTGGTTACCGCACCTCGCTTTCCTCATAGACAGCGACGCGGCAACTGGGCAGAAAGACGTAGAGACGCTGCCGCAGTGCATCGTAGGCCGTGGTATGCGCCCCCACTTCTGTCGGGAGCTGCTCATCGATCGTCATCGTCTGCGTATTCAGCACATCGATGACTCCCGGCTCCTCATCGATGATGCCCAGGTGCGCGATGGCGATGTAGAGGCGGCCAAGCCGGTGATTGTGCCAGATGGCATCGGGCGGGCCCGCAATCGGCACTCGGGCCTGTTCTCGACCGCTGGCGAGATCCAGCGCGATGACTGCGCCTCCATCGCAGGCCACGAAGGCCCGACGGCCCTGCTGGTCGAGGTCCAACCCGTGCGGCCCATTGCTCGAAATGGGGAACTGCTCAACCAGCGCGAACGGGTTTGCCGAGAGCACCGCCAGGCAGGCCGGTTCGCGAATATTGACCAGAAAGCGGTCTCTTGCCTCGTGGTAGACAGCCCACCTTGGTCGACCTGGAAGCTCCACCTTGGAGATCACCTCGCCTGCCTGCGGGTCGACCAGCTGCGCCCGGTTCTCCTGGACATCGGCCACCAGCAGGTGCTTGCGGCGTGGGTTCCAGGCCAGGCCGTTGGGACGAGGCCCGACCGCAACTGTTCGCAGCACGGCATTCGTGGTGGGATCGATCACCAGCAGCTTGCCTGCTCCGCGTGCCGCCGCGAAGATCAACCTATCATCCTGGGCACAGAGCACCCCGCTGGCCTCCGGGCAGCCGGGAATAGTCGTGAGGTGACGGAGGTGCTCCCCATCGATGACCTCAACGGTGCCGGCTGCCGTATTGGCGACGAAGACGCGGCCACTCTGGAGATACACATCCCCGTGATCGAAGTCCCCCGCCGGGTGCGGTGGGAGCGGAATGTACCGGCGTAAGGTCAGCTTGCTTGCCATGCCTTTTCTCCTTGCTTCTCGTTAGATCGTGACGACATTGACGACAAAAGATACCAGGGTGAGCAGCACCCGCGCCTGCTCGAAGCGGATGGTATCGGTAGGGCGACGGAAGGCGGCGTAAAAGCCGATGAACAGATACGTCACCAGGGGGCACAGCACATCATTGGGACTCACCGGTGGAATGGGGTCGTTGTTCAGTGCCCCTGTATTGCCTGCCGACCTCCACACGATGACCGAGAGGCCAACGACAACCGCGATCAGAAGGCAATCGACCAGCGGAAGCGTGGTGAAGCGTGCGCGTAGGACGACCAGCAGCAGGAGTGCAACTCCTGCTGTGATAGCCGCAGTCAGCGCAATGTGCGCAAACGGGAAGATCGAAGGGCTCGTAGCCATAGTGCCATCCTCTTCTTTGTGCGAAGTGCGAACAGCTTATCCCTGGGTCGGTTCGCTGGCGAACTGTGCGTACAGGGCGTCGTAGAGCAGCCGCCCCCGTTCCAGGGCGACCTGGTCATCAGGGCTGATCAGGCGGATACCCTGACAGAGCACATCGAGTCCCGTTGCCGCAGGTTCCAGCATGACATCTTGCACGGTGTCGGCCTCGTCCACCACGCGGGCGATACGCTGCAAGACCGGATCGCGCAGGTCGTACTCGCGCAGCATAGTGTAAAACGTACAGTGTCCCCGGTGGTGGGACAGCCGCACTCCGGGGATATCGAACGGCTCCGCCCCTGCAGGGAGTGGCTTCTGCCCGGCAGGGACAAACAGGAATTCCGCTTCAGGGTCAATGTATTTCGTGATCAGCCAGGCGCAGGCCATACGGTCCACGCCCACCTGCTCCCAGGTCACCCATTTCATGATGCAAACCCTCCTCTCGCACTCATCAGTCGTTCCCTTACGTGTACACCCAATTCCGAGTGAAAGTAGTCTTGCGCCCGCACCTGCTGGTACTTGCGGGAGAGCGCGACGAGATCAGCGTCGTCTTGCTCCACCTCGTCCAGAATCTCCTGGTAGGCGGCATCCACACGGGCTTGGAACTGCTGCGCCAGCACGTCTGCTTGTCCATTCAAGAGCAGGTGCGATTCCCACAGGTAGGCCTCTCCTTCGAGTTCGCCAATCTCCACCGCCAGCCACTGGAACTGCTCGCGTGTCCAGGGCGTGGCCGGCAGCACCCAGACGGCATCATGCAACAGAAGCGCTCCCAGGCGTTTGAGTTTGCGCCAGACCGTTGCGCGACTGGACGTGGGCTCGCGCGGGATTTTGTAGACGAGCAGCACCCACGAAGTGTCTTGTGACTGTTCCACGCAGCATTCCTCCTAACGATGAAGCGCTGAGTACACGACCAGGCCGATGACAGCCGCTCCCAAGACGATGAACGGTTCCGGGATCTTCTTCCACCGCCAGAGCAAGACCAGCGTCACCAGGGCCAGCAGAACCGTCGGGATATCAACGATCGTGCGCCGTCCCAGGATGATGACGGCCCCGGTGATCGCGCCGACGGCGGCAGCAGTGACCCCTTTGACGAAGGCCGCGATGGCCGGACGCTTGCCGTACTTGCGGAAGGCGGGCGCGGCAATCACCACAAAGGCATAGCACGGCAGGAAGGTCCCCAGGGCTGCGACACAGGCTCCGGCGAAGCCTGCCACCAGGAACCCAATGAAGCCGGAGGTAATGACCACCGGTCCAGGCGTAATCATGGCGACGGCCACCGCGTCCACGAACTGACGGTCAGTAAGCCAGTGGTGACCCTGCACGACGCCTCCGTAGAGAAAGGGAATGATGGCCAGCCCGCTGCCGAACACGAAGGCCCCGGCAGCGGCGAAGAACGTGAAGATGGCCCACAGGGTGCCCCCAGCAGCTACTCCCATGGCAAACAAGGCTACCAGGGGAACAGGTGAGAGGCTCATGGCCCCTGTCTTCCCTTTCCCCCAGGATTTCCAGAAAGCCCTGGGAGGGGCTTTGACCAGCCAGACCAGGACACCTGCCGCAAGGAAAAGGAGCACCTGTTCGGACTGCGTGAGGATCGTCACCGCCGCTGTCACGAGGTAGATCCCCCAGAGCAGCCAGTCGCGCCCGATGGTTTTCGTCGTCAGCTTGTAGGCGCTGTGCGCAATAATGCCGATCACGCTGGCTCCAACGCCGTAGAACACGGCCTGCATCCAGGAAAGCCCACCGTAGAGGGTATAGAGCCAGCCAAGGATCACCACCATGAGAAACGATGGCCAGATAAAGGCCAGTCCCACCAGGGTCGCCCCCAGGATGCGAGAGCGAACGTAGCCCAGGTACATCGCCAGTTGCGCAGCCAGCGGGCCCGGCGAGAGCTGGGCGAGGGCCAGGCCCTCCTTATAATCAGTTTCGGCAATCCACTTGCGGCCCTCAACGAGGTCGCGCTGCATATATCCAACCAAAGCCACCGGGCCACCGAAGCCGAGTGTCCCCAGGCGCAAGAAATAGCGCACCAACTGCCAGAGCGTGTAGGGCGACCGCTCTGGTGCCTGTGTTGCGGCTGATTCTACTATCTGAGGCGTGTCCATTTCCTCCCTACCTAGCGGTCGAAGTGGCGCGCTGTTTCAAGAACATAACAATCGTTGCATGAATATATAACAATGGTTATATTCTACGTGAAAAAGTAGAAAAAGGCAAGGGCTGAGAGTGGAAGCGCACAACACACTTCTGTCAAGGGCGAGATATGGCACTTCGAGCATCATGGTGTTCTGGTAGTGATACGCAAAGCCTTTGGCAATTTGTCACACCTGAACGTCTAGAGTGAGACTCTAACTTTTTCCAAAGGCCCTGACAAGAGCTTTCGCCCTAAAGGCAGCCAGCCAGGGTATCTTTTCTCTTAAATTTGTCCCAGGATAGCATGCGGAGAGGATGAAATTGGCAACAATGCAATATGTTAACTATCGATTAGGATATTACAGCTTGCTTGACATTGCTAATACAAAACAGTATTCGATGAAAATTCTCGCGCCTATCACTTGAAAATACGTTAAGTATCTTTTATCCTTTATGGGGTGAATAAGGAGAGCAGGCTCACCTAGATGGGGCGAAAGTCACGGATAAGCAGTCGAAGGTGACCCTATCACCCAAGAGTTACGACCAAGCCTGATGGGTCAATCCACGGAATGACGGTTACATCTCTACACTTCGCGGCCCATCCTTTAACATTGACTCAACTAAGTACATTCAAGTAGCTTTCGCGGCATCTCGTCATCTTGGTGATTGACTCACATGCCGCAGATGTTGTGTGAATGTACTTAGCAAGGACTCTAGTAAAGAAAGAGGAGTGATCTACGATGGCTATTCCCACCCCGGAAACGATCTTCACCCGTGACATTTTGGGTAACTACGTATGTAACACGTTTGCTGAAGCGATGACCAGTGGGCCGTTCGATGTGATCATTATCGGCGGTGGCACCTTTGGTCTCACCTTGGCGCAAGATCTGTTTTTCCGCAGCCAGCGGTTTGGATTAGGCAGCGTCCCGCAGGACACGTTGAAGCCCTCCAATTACCGGATTCTTGTCTTGGAAGGAGGGCCGTTTACCATCCCCGAGCACACACAGGACCTTCCGAATCTTCAGTTGTTCGGCCCCGGCACTCAGCCGTCCTCCTCCAGTCCGCTTCCCGCAACACGTCAGGAATTGATCGTCCAGGGTAAGGACAAACAGCCGATCCTGGAGAATTGGGGCTTGCCTTGGAACTCGACGGAGCGGTTCGGTGGTCTGGCTTACTGCCTCGGCGGGCGGTCGCTGTACTTCGGCGGCTGGTCGCCTCGGTATCTTGAGACGGAGATGCACACTACCCCGGTCGGGTCGATTACTTCTGCAACACTCTGGCCTGCAGCCGTAGTGCAGGACCTCACCCTCGAACGAACACTCAAGAAGGGATACTTTTTGGATGCGGCTAAGCAAACCGGTGTGAGTGCGTCGAATGACTTCATCAACGGCAACTTGCACGACTTTTTTAGAAAAAAACTCTTTCAAACCTATGGCAACATTCCCAATGCCATCCCCTTGGCCGAGCTGCCGGATTACACAGCAGAAGCGCCCGAGGACATTACCCCGGGGCTGCAAGTCCAGCTCGCTAATCCGCCCTACGCGGGCTTTGTCGATAGTCTCAAGCTGGACGCACCGTTGAGCGTACAAGCCACAGCGCGACCCGGCTTCTTCCCGTTCAACAAATTCAGCAGCGTCCCGCTCGCAATCACCGCCGCCCGCACGGCTTTCGGGGAGTCGGGCCTGAACAACGATGCTTTCAAACGGCTCATGATCGTACCGAAGTGCCATGTCAGGCGCCTGACAACGCGCACCTACACCTTGGCTACAGGCGTGACCGTGCAGGAAGTCATTGGTATCGACACCAGCGACGGCTTCATCGACCTTAGCCGTCCAATCACGGGTAATAGCAACCGCAGGCCGGTGGTGGTACTTGCCTTGGGAGCAATCGAGAGTGCGCGCATGGCCTTAGTGAGTGTCCCTGGCGTGCCCAACGGCAATCAGATCGGCGCAAACTTCATGGTGCATCTGCGCAAGAACGTAAGTTTTACCGTCGCATTGCCCGCGGCCTTGGCCCTGACTGACCAGGAACTATCTGCCTTGCTCGTGCGCTGTCGAGCCAATCTCGTTGATGGTACACCTGTCCACTTCCATCTCCAGATCACGGCCTCGGCGGTGCCCGCAGGCGCTGCCGGCGGCGGACGATCCGATGCGTTGTTGTTCCAGAGCGTGCCCGACCTGGACGACGTTCGTCTTTTTACCCAGACCGCTCCTAGCCAGCTAGACGTGTCCATCCGTGCGGTGGGCGAAATGGTGCCTAACCTCCAGAACAATTCCGTGATGGTGCCGTTGCCGCCCGACAATGACGAGTACGGTGTGCCGCGTGCCTCTGTGAGCGTGGTGCGCAGTGCCACGGATACGCAGGTCATGAATCTGATGGATGCGGCCATCGACGCTGTGGCCCAACAAGTTTTTGGGGTTCCCGCCCCCCAACCCAACGCTGTGGGTAAGGCACCGGACGGATTAGGCACGACCTACCACGAGTCGGGCACCCTGCGTATGGGGGATAACCCGGCCCAATCGGTGATTAACTCTGATGGACAATTCCATTACGTCACAAATCTCTATGCCGGCGACGCTTCAGTGCTGCCGACTTGTGGCTCCGCCAATCCGGTGATGAACGGTGTTGCACTCCGACGCCGACTTGCGAAGCGGTTGGTTCCGGAAGGCGATGGCATTGGCAATCCTCAAAGTGGTCGACCCATCCGGCCCTTTTTCCAACCTGCCATGCCGGCCCAGCCGCCTAATCCTGGCGCGGTCACTGATCTCTTTGACGGCCAGACACTGGCTAACTGGCGCATGGCAGGCCGGGGCACGTTCCATGTAATCGACGGGGCCTTGCAGTCGGTGCCCAGTTTCGACCTGGGCCTGCTCTGGTGCACGATCCCCATGCCCCAGAACTATCGACTGGAGCTTGAGTTCTTCATCCGGACATTCCAGACGAACAGCGGTGTCTTTATTCGCTTTAGGAACCCGGAATCAACTGGTGACTACAACCCAGCCTGGTCAGCTGTCTTCTCCGGCTTCGAGGTGCAAATCGACAACACGGGAGCTCCTGATGGGCTTGCGAAGCATCGGACCGGGGCTGTGTACGCCGTCAACTATCCGGGCGATCCCGCTCCGGACCCTACGATGCCACCAGCGACGCAGGGCGATTTCGTCAACCCACAGGATGCTCGGGTGCTTGCGTGGAATCAGTATCGGATCGAGGTGCAGGGCAACCAGATCACGGTTAACTTAAACGGTGTGGATACAGCCCGATACACGAACCCCGATGCCAACCGTGGTCAATTTGTGCCGAATGAACCAACGTTCGTCGGTTTGCAGTCCTACTCGAATTACGCTTTCACTACGGCTTTCCGCAGGATTCGTGTCACTGTGCTCTGATTGTGTCCATGGCTGGACCTGACTCGAACCTAAGCAGAAGGCGCCTCACCAACGACGCTGGTACCCAGGAGAGCATCAGTGAGAAAGAGTGCATCACGCCATCGGTCGAAGGTGGTATGCATCGCTGTGCGGGGGATAGCAAGGGGAGCAAATGCTAGGGGGCTCTTAAGGGTCTTAGGCCAACATTCCCATGCATATCTAGAACAGGACTGCTGCTCACACTAGAAAGGAAGCACGGCAGTCCTGTTCTGATATACAAAATTGGCGGTGGCCGGAAACCCTGATCTTACGCACGAAGAAGCCGTATACCGAGTTGGGAGCCGACTATTTTGACAAACTGGACGCCACCCGCATCGAGCATCGCGCCGTTCAGCGTTTAGAGCAGTTAGGCTACACCGTCACCCTTACTTCCAAGGACGAGGCTGCCTAGCGAGGGTGGGGCGGGGATTTTCGGAGGAAACGTTTAAGGAAGAAGAATGGTAGCTGTAAAGGAGAGAAGCGTGGCGTCGTTTTCGTAACGGGTGAGAGCAACCAGCGGAATGGAACCACTCGCGTCGGTGAAAACTGCGCCGAAAAGGGGGCTTATCGGCGCAGTTTCTCCCCTCCTGTGGTATATTATCGGCAGAGTTGAGAGGGCTATCTCGCCAAAAACTGCGCCGATAACAAGGAGACGTCATGTGGAATGAAATTGCTACCTGGCAGGAGCAACTTCACCAGCGCCCGGATCTCTCTGCCAAAACGATCGCATTATATACCCAGGATGCTCGCCGCTTTGCCACCTGGCTGCACCAGGAACATCCTGGTCTCAAAGCAACCGAGGTGACACCCATCGACGCAAAAACCTATCGTGACCACCTCCTGGCCAAACGCTATGCTCCCACGACCATCAATCGTGCGCTCATCAGCCTCATGCTCTTCTTCGATACGCTTGATGGCACCAACCCCTTTCGCCACCTGACGATGATTGATGTGGTTGAACCTGCGCCCGTCGCCCTCTCAAAGACCGAATGGAACGCGGTCCGGCGGTGTGCAGAGCAACGTGTTCGCCGCGATCACGGACTGGCGTTGGCTCTCGCTACCCTCTTCCGCTATGCAGGCCCCCGCGTCTCTGAAGTGGCTGCGCTCCAGATTCCCGATGTCCAGGTCTCAGCACGGCGTGGGTTGCTCATCATTCGGCGTGGCAAGGGACTCAAACATCGCGAAGTCCCGCTCGTCCAGGAAGCACGTGAACCGCTCGATGCCTATTTCAACCACCGCGAACACCTGGCAGAATGCTGGCGAGAACGGGCGATGGAAAGACGAGAAGCGGTGGCTTCCTGGAGTACTTGGCCGGATGGGCATCTCTTTCTCGGTCAGCGCGGTCCCCTGAACGAACGAGGTATCCGAGAAATTATCGCCAAGCTTGGCCAGGCAGCAAAGCTCTCTTCTCCTCTGGGTCCACACGATCTCCGCCATACGTTTGCCAAATCGCTCCTCGATCCAGCAGCCTATGGACTGGATCGCACACCCCTGCCACTCCCAGCCATTCAGCAATTGCTGGGTCATGCTGATATTGCGACTACCACTATCTATACACGGGTTTCGGCTGATGATCTGGCCCGTATGATGGGTACATCCGAATCGCTCTAAGCGAAAACTGTGCCGCACTTATCTACTTTGCGGCTAGAGGGCTTCTTCCTTAACGCAGGGCCTACAATCGGGTTCGACGACACTCTTCACTCGGCTATATCAGCCCGGTTGCTTATGAGCAATTGATGTGTTAATCCGAATGTTTCGGAGTTCCACAAAAGTGGGTCAACCTCAGGCAGGTGCTCTTCCCACACCCAGAGGGGCCAACCAGCACCAGGAACTCTTTGTCCTGGATGTCCAGGTTGATGTCCTGGACAACTGCCACGTTGCCGAAGCGCTTGTAGACATGCTTAAACAGGACACGAGCCATTCTAGTTCCTCCTTATAGCCATCGTCTATTGCTGTGCGGCTTGAAGCGCTGTCACTGCTACCATATTCACAATATCATTGGCGCTACAACCACGTGAGAGATCATTGATCGGTTTGGCCAGCCCGGAGAGGATGACTCCCAAGGCAGTTGCTCGACCTACACGCTCCACCATTTTGTAAGCGATATTCCCAGCATCAAGATTCGGAAAAATGAGCACGTTTGCCCGTCCCTGAACAGCATTCCCAGGCGCTTTGTGCACTGAAACCTCGGGGATCAGCGCAGCATCGGCCTGTAACTCACCCTCTACACACAATGCTGGCGCTCGCTTGCGCACGAGCTGGAGCGCCTCGCGTACCTTAACTACTGATGCATCCTGGGCACTGCCATAGGTGGAGAACGAAAGGAATGCGACGAGCGGTTCTTCCCCAAGCACTGCCTGTGCCACCTGGGCGGTATTGATGGCGATGGAAGCCAGCTGTTCGGCGCTCGGATTGGGAACCACGGCCACGTCGCCAAGAACGATGGCATCCTGACCAGCAGGAAGCCGTTCCGCAAGCAGCAGAGCGAAGGCACCAGAAACCACGGGTCGTTCAGGATCAACACCCACGACCTGCATGCTCGCACGAAGCACCGTCGCTGTCGGGCTCGTTGCTCCACCAACCAGACCATCAGCCAGGCCTGCCTGGACCAGTAGCATACCGCTGTATATTGGTTCGCTGGCCATCGCAGACAACGTGGACTGATCGGGAATGGCTTTGCCGCGCTTCTCCAGTCGAGCGCGCAAAAGTTGGACGAAATCATGCTGGCGCGGGTCCTCACCTGGGTCGTAGACGTCCACCTTCTCGGCTATCCCCATGTGTTCCAATTGGGGAAGGATAGATGCCGCCTGCCCAACCAGAATAGGCCGAAGAGCCGATTCCTGCACGAGTGTGCGAGTCGCTGCCTGCACTCTCCCATCAGCTCCATCTGTGAGCACAATGCGCATTGGGTGTGTAAATGCACGCGCACGGAGCCGAGCAATATGGGGACTGAAGACCTCAGTCTGTTCTTTCATCATAGCTCATCTCTCTTTTCCTTCTTTCGGTGAATTTTGACTGCTGGTATCCAGGGTTTGGAACAGCTGACCAAATCCCTGAACTATGCTATACTTATCCCAGCTTTGATGCATCGATGAATGCATCCTATTGCGCCTTGTGCGGGATAAGCCTCTCTCGTATACCGGGAGAGGCGCGACGCTGCTGTTTCCGTCGCATGGCTGTAGAAGCCGACTCACAGCAATGTGAGCGTAGGACATGCTACGAGAGTTGCATGTTTCAGAAACGGTGATACTGGAAGGTAGAGCGCAGACGAGAGACCGCTCTCGTCTGGCCTCCTCTTTGAACCCCGCTTGGAGAACGTTTGAAACGCCCTCCAAGCCCCCTGTCTCTCCTAGTCCGTCCACACCCAGTCATGTACTTCTGGCATGTCTTCGAAATTCTCCCGGATATACGTTTTGTGTTTCGCGAGCAGATCGTTGCACTCAGCGATCAATGACGGTGTCAGCCCTCGCACGCGTGTGGCCTGTCGCATAGCCTCAATACAGAGATGATAGCGGCTCGTTTCATTGAGCACGACCATATCGAAGGGCGTGGT
>WNFJ01173705.1_pt1 | contig 14084 bp, 9 predicted proteins | sample 5400461 | NCBI WGS metagenome assembly WNFJ01 (sample SAMN13153349, study PRJNA577476) | soil metagenome | isolation source: 115 cm saprolite on Douglas fir-dominated hillslope | place: USA:California | collected 2013-09-17 | reverse complement strand
TCCAATTCACGTGCGGCCTCGATAAAAGCCTTTACCGGCTGCGGCACGTAACTGAGCTTACGACGGACAAGCGCGAGCTTGGAATAGAGTGGCGGCTCCGCCTGTCGGATCATTGCCAGCAAACCGTCTCTGATTTCTGCCGCGACGACCCAATACGGGAGCATGGTAACGCCGAGCCCGGCACGCACCATTCGCTTGATCAGGTCGGAGCTGTCGAGACGCATGGTCACAGTCGGTTTAAACCCGTAGTTCGTAAAATAGCGATCGATGGGCTCCTGCATACGCGAACCCTTGCGAAACAAAATAAATGGGAGTTTTTTCAGTTCCGCGAGGTGTGGCCGGCGACCGGCGCGTCGAATATGCGAAATTAACACCATCTCAAAATCCCAAACCATCTCAATGCAATAGTCCTGCGCCTCGGTCAAGTCTGCGGAAACGAGCAAGGCCAAATCCAGTAGACCTTTAGTAAGATGCTCCAGGAGCACGGGAGTATTACCGGTTTCGACGAAGACCTCGATTCGGGGGTAGGTGAAACGGTATTTCTTGAGAACCGCTGGCAACAGATACGTAGAGGGGCCGGTGCCAATGCGCACCAGTCCGCGTTTCACTCCCTTCCATTCTTGTAGAGCAGACAATGCAGAGTCGTACTGCGCTAAGATGTCCTTCAAATATGGGAGCACCACTTCAGCTGGCTGGGTGAGTTGCAGTTGCCGTCCCATCTTCTCGTACAATGGCACTCCAAGATCGATTTCAAGCCCTTTAAGTTGCTTGTGAATGGCAGGTGGGCTCAGATGCAGGTGCTCCGCCGCAAGCGAGATACTCCCCAGCTCTGAAATAGTGACGAGACTGCGAAGCTGCCTTAGCTCCATGCGGCACACCCGACATCAAAAAATCTCTCGTTACTACTCCGTGGGATTACTTTCATGGCACGGGGTGGGCCTCCCAGCGCACCGAGACCGCACTGACTTGCGCACCGATCTGAAAGATTTGACTCGGGAGTCAAAGGAACGGCTGTCACGGCCGAATTCCCTCGACGTTAACTCGGATACGGTATAGACGAGTTCGCGCTGTCACGTAAAGCATCTTCCCATTCTGGTCGCCGAAACAGCAATTAGCGGGCAGTTCAGGGAATTCAATCGTTCCGATGTGAGTACCGTCCACCGAAAAGATCCAGATTCCGCCAGGACCGGCGCAATAAACGTTCCCCTCGGTATCAACCTTGACGCCATCGGGAACTCCCGCAGCCACAGCGCGCCTTGCATCATGGAATACAACACCATTCGACAGCGTGCCGGCTGATGATACATCAAAACGCATCCAAATCCTCTCTTGCGGGTCGGAATTTGCTACGTACAAAAATTTCTCATCTGGGGAGAATGCCATGCCGTTCGGCCGACTGAGTTGGTCACACAGAAGCTCTAGTTTTCCGGCGAATAGTCTAGTCGATAGATTCCGCTGAAAGGCAACTCCTTCGCCGGATCACTATCGCGTCCAGGGAGTCCGTACGGGGGATCGCTGAAATAGGTGCCTCCATCCGATTTCATGACGACGTCACAGGGACTATTAAGTCGGCTGCCTTCGTACCGATCCGCCAACACGGTGAGTGTTCCTTCCTTCTCGAGTCGTGTCACGCGGCGATTGCCGTGTTCGCAGATAATCAGTCTTCCTTCGCTGTCGAGCGTTAGGCCATTCGAGCCGATATGAGCTCCAGGAGTTGCATTATTCGCATCGCATCCACTAGGTTTGCGGAATTCCGACACGCTCTCCTGAGGATGCCACCGCATGATGGCATTATTCGGCAGATCACTGAATAGCAGGAACCCAGGCTGTACCCAAACAGGCCCTTCAGTAAAGCCGAATTCTCCTGCCAATTTTTCGACACCTGGGTGCGCGCCAACAATCGCCTCTAGGCTTTTATTCATTCGCTAATCTGCGGGCTCGCTTTCATCTGGGCCCGGCATCGATTCTGCTCGGCACTTTCTGCCCGCACGGAAAGTCGCCCCTCAATGAGGTCGATCATTGTTCGCGCGTCATTCCTCGCTCGCTTCTCTCCTTACGCTTTCGTGGCAAGGTTCATGTTTCAGGACGACTATCGAATCGTCGAGCTAGTAGACCGAATCAAGCGTACACGACGAGTTGGCATTTTCATATTTCCCAGTGGCTAACAGCTCTTCACAAATATTCAATTGCGCAGACCTGAAGCCGCGCATATGTTTGCTGACCGGAGTGGGCCGGCGGGAGATAGATGAATCGATATTTCCTAGCGGCTAGGGTTTTATTTGCGGCGGGCCTCGTGTTCATTATGACCCGGCCGTCGCCATGGGCGCCATGCGTGACCGCGGCGCAAGTTAGCAATAACTTGGGAATCAGCTTTGTCTGCCTGAGATCGGACGTGACCTGAATCGCTCCGCTTGAGGCGCGAGTTGCCCACCCGTAACAGGCTCTGCAAGCATGAGCCTCGGTGAGGCTGTCCAGCTGTTGGCTCCATAGGAGTAAGTCCAAAAAGGTAATACGGAAGCACAGCACGGAACATCGCGGACTCGTTCAATCGTGGGGAAATTGAGTCGATTTATTTTGCTCGCCTAGGGGCAACGGGAGGAAGTCATGAATCCGTGCTTGCTTTCCGTCAGGATGTTTATCGTGGCTTGTTTCGCGGTGGTCGCCGCTCAGCAGTCGGCGCTTGCAGCGACCAACCAATCGAGCTGTAACTCCGGCGCGGTGTTTGCGGTCGGCAACGGCTACAACGTGCAGAACAACGGCTTTAACCTTCAAGCGCCGCGGGTTGAACCAGATGTCGTAAGCGATGTCCCAGTTGCCGTTCGAAGATGGGGTTACGTTCCAACTGGTGGGTGACGAAGTGATCGCACTCTCCTGGATCGGCATGCCGCTCTGATTGTGCGCACAGGTACCCCAGTGGCAGCCTGAGTAAATGAATCCACCAGGTAATACCAGGTAATGAGGATGGCGTGGGGGAAGCGAATACAACCACGCGCTACGCAGTGCATTAATGTAGACACCAGCGGCACCGACTGGAACGTGACTACGAACGTTTCGACCACCGGTGCTCCCAGCGGCTATCCATCCTATTATCTGGTGGCACGGGGAAAGAGGAGTCGCCTTCCGACGAGTTTTTGGAGATAAGTCGCCAAAAATAGTTTCTGCGCGAGACCAAACGGTTTACTATTCTTTTTCGGGCGGCTACGCGCAGTGTCAACATCTCAGCGAGACTTGAGTGCAGCACATTGAGCGCTTCTGCTCCTCAGATCCGTCCAGGGACTGCACGTCAAGAAACGGATTGATATTTCTTCCACAAATTCGGCCGGAAAGTTTGCGGGAAGCGACAGGAAGAATTGATGATCGAACTCAAGGTGAATGATCGTGAATACACGTTCGACGGCGACCCAGAAATGCCGCTGCTTTGGTATTTGCGGGATGTGCTGGGTCTGACGGGAACGAAATTCGGCTGTGGCATGGCACTCTGCGGCGCTTGCACGGTTCACCGGAACGGCGAGGCGATCCGTTCGTGCGTGACACCCATGAAATCTTTGGCCGGACAAAATATTCGGACCATCGAGGACATCGGCAAGAACGGTTTGCACCCGCTGCAGGAGATGTGGATCAAGTTCAACGTTCCGCAATGCGGATATTGCCAATCGGGGCAATTGATGCAGGCGATAGCACTGTTGCATGCCAAGCCGAAACCCAGCGACAGCGACATCGACGATGGCATGTCGGGAAATATCTGCCGCTGCGGAACTTATCAGCGAATTCGAGAGGCCATCAAGGCTGCCGCAGAGAAACGAGCATGATTGAAATAACCAATGTCAGCCGGCGCGATTTTCTGCAAGGAATGCTTTCGGCAGGGGCGCTTGTGTTGAGCGCGCGCATGATTTCCGATTCGCTTTGGGCACAATCGGCAGCTCCTGCGGCTGGTTCTCCCGTCGATAACGCAGTTCTGCATCCCAGCGTGTTTGTCGGGATTGAAACCGACGGCACCGTCCATATCATGGCGCATCGTTCAGAGATGGGGACCACGAGCCGCACGTCTCTTCCGATGATTTTGGCCGATGAACTGGATGCGGACTGGACGCGCGTGAAGGTGGAGCAGGCCCTCGGAGATTCAAGGTATGGCTCGCAGGACACCGATGGTTCGCATTCTGTCCGTGAGTTCTACGGGGCGTTACGCGACGCCGGCGCCACCGCGCGGATGATGCTGGTGCGGGCGGCAGCAGAGCAATGGGGTGTTCCAGCCTCGGAATGCGCGGCCGATCTGCACACAATAGCTCACTCCAAGTCAAACCGCAGAGCAGGATACGGAGAGCTGGCCGCGGCCGCCGCGAAACTGCCCGTCCCCAAGAGAGAAGATTTGCAATACAAGCCGAAAGAAGCCTGGCGTTATATCGGCAAGGGCATGGCGAGCTACGACCTGGTGGACATTTGCTCGGGCAAGGCGCGGTATGGAATGGATGCCAGCATGCCGGGAATGGTCTATGCATCGGTGGAACATCCGCCAGTGTTGGGCGGCAAAGTAAAATCCTATGACGAGAAAGCACCTCTAACGGTGCGCGGGGTCCGCCAGACTCTTACGATTGAGCCCTTTGCTCCCCCGCATAAATTTCAACCTCTGGGTGGAATTGCAGTCATTGCCGACAATACCTGGGCAGCTTTTCGAGGACGCAAGAAACTCAATGCGGTTTGGGAAAATGGCGGACATGCGAGCTACGATTCCGAGCAGTACAAAAAGCAGCTGCAGGAAACCGCTCGCAAGCCGGGTAAGGTAGTGCGAAACATCGGTGACGTCGATGCTGTTTTCAAGCAAGGTGGGAAACTTCTGGAAGCGGAATATTACGCGCCGCACTTAGCTCACGCATCCATGGAACCGCCGGCCGCCGTAGCAGAATTCAAAGACGGCATGGTCACGGCGTGGGCCCCCAGCCAAAATCCCAAGGGGTGCAGGAGATTATCGCCAGTAAGTTAGGCATACCCAAGGAGAAGGTAATCTGCCACGTGCCCCTGTTGGGAGGAGGATTCGGCCGCAAATCCAAACCTGATTTTGTGGCTGAAGCGGCGATTCTATCGAAGGCAGTCGGTCGTCCGGTAAAAGTAGTCTGGAGTCGCGAGGACGATATCAAATTCGACTACTTCCACTCGGTGGCGGCGATGTACATGAAAGCGGCTGTGGACGAAAAAGGCAAGCCCACTGCTTGGCTGCAGCGCAGCGTGTATCCGCCGATAGGCTCAACCTTCAACTTGAATGCTGAGTACAGCGATGGTGGGGAATTAGGATTGGGTTGGATCGATCTCCCATTCGACCTTCCCAATCACCGCGCGGAGAACGGGCCGGCGGCGGCGCACGTTCGCATTGGCTGGCTCCGATCGGTTGCCAATATTTATCACGCCTTCGCGGCCCATTCTTTTGCGGATGAGCTCGCCCACTCTGCTGGGCGGGACCCCGTGGAATTTCTGCTGGAGTTGATCGGTCCGTCGCGGATCGTCAACGTGAAAGAGTCTGCGCCGGACTATCCGAACTACGGCGGATCTCCCGAAGACTACCCACTTGATACGGCGCGCACAAAACGTGTGCTCGAGCTTGCGGCCGAGAAAGCAGGATGGGGAAAACGGAAGATGGGCAAGGGATCGGGAATGGGTATTGCCGTGCATCGCAGCTTCTTAACTTATGTGGCGACAGTGGTTGAGGTCGAGGTGAACGATCAAGGGGAAGTGAGAATTCCGCAGGTGCACACTGCGGTGGATGCCGGGTTGGTTGTAAATCCTGAAGCTACCCGCAGTCAGTTTGAGGGTGCTGCGGTGTTTGGAACAAGTCTCGTTCGTAGCGGAGAAATCACGGCGAGCAATGGCGCCATCGTGCAATCCAATTTTCACGATTATCCTGTGGCCCGGATGAACGATTCTCCATTGCATACTTATGTCTACATCGTGGAGAGTGATGCTCCGCCAGCAGGTGTTGGTGAACCTGGAGTACCGCCGTTTGCCCCCGCAATGTGCAATGCAATCTTCGCAGCGACCGGCAAGCGTATTCGCGAACTGCCTTTATCCAGAACGAATCTTGGGGTATGAAGTTGACCAAGGGGCCTTTCTATTTCATTGGACTGGAACGTTTCCAATTAGCACGGACCGCAGCCCTAGTGCTTTTGGTGTTCCTGTGGTGTTCGGCCCTGCTAGCGGAAGATCCTTACGACGCATCGGCAGCGCTTCGCTCGGCAACTTACCAGATCAAACTAAGACATTTCAGTGAGGCGCAAAGACTTCTACAGCGAGCGTTGACCAAAGATCCGAGGGCGGCTGAGGCCTACAACTTAGAGGGGATTTGTCAGGCGCGGATGGGCCAGATCCAAAACGCCCGCGATTCTTTCGAGCGCGCGATTACTCTGGACGCGAAGCTTGCCCCGGCTTACGTTAACCTCGCCGATCTATTACTGAATGCGCGGGATGAAACCGAGGCAATGAAGCCATTCAAAGCTGCCTTGGCGATTGACCCTTTGATCCTGACGAACCCTCCCGACTCCTACTTGCACTTCAACATCTGGGGTCTCTGTCTAATGGATGCACAAAAGTACCCGGAGGCAGCGCGGGCGTTTCAGCGCTCGATCCGTATCAACCCGAGATTCGCCGCCGCGCACGCGAACCTTGGCCAGGTTTTCACGATATTGAATCATGAGGATATGGCGCTGAGAGAATTCCTGCTCGCGCTTGCCATAGAGCCGAACAACGCTCGCATCGATAACAATGTTGCCCTCATTTACGGGCGGCAGGGGAAGTTCGCTCTTGCAGCCAAGTACCTGCAACAAGCGCACAAGCTGACTCCCGATGACGCGGCGATTACGACTCGGCTCATGGCCACTGAACTACAACTGGGACACCGGTCCAAAGCGCAGGCACTTTTGAACGGGTCGGCGATGTGGAATTCTTTGAGCGTTTCGGCGAGGGAAACGCTGGCGATGCTCTGGCTGCAAAACGGGGACCCAGCAACCGGGGCGCAGGTCGTGCGAGGCGATGAACAGGCGGCCCAGGATTATTACAAATTGGCTTACGCGAGGGCGGAAGGGGATCTGGACCAGGGCCAATACGACGAAGCCGCGAACATTTTGGAGGCGATTCGCGATCTGCAACCGCCGGACGCTGCTTTTCACGATCTACTGGGATCTACCTACTATGCGCTGGGCGCTTCTAAAAAAGCTTTCGACGAGTTCCAGGCGGCAGTGCGATTGGAACCTGCGGATCCAGATTACTACTACAAATTAGGAATGCTGTTTCTCAGGAATCACACACCTACTCCGGCCATTTCCATCTTCCAGGCGGCCACCAAAATTCGCCCCGATGTTCCGAAGCTCTGGCTTGGCTTGGGGCTGAGCTACTATTTTGCCTCCCACCTCGACCAGGCAGAAACGAGTTTGCGCCAGGCACTCGCGCTCGATCCGCGTTATCAGACGGCTTATGTTGTTTTGGGCGATCTCCTATACCAGAGCGGTCGAGCCGATGATGCCGTGGCTCTCCTGCGCAAGGCGATCGGCCTTCAGCCGGATTGGTATCTTCCCTACTATTACTATGGCATGATCGCGTTGCGGCGTGGACAGGAAAACACTGGCGCAGTTATCGAGGCGCTCCGGAAGGCTCTCGTGCTGAATCCTCAAATTCCAGAGGTGCACCTTGAATTAGGGAAGGCCCTGGCCCGGGAGGGCCAAAACCAGGAAGCCATCTACGAACTCGAACGAAGCCTCGAACTTAGTCCGGACCTGGCGCAGTCCCATTACCAGCTTGGGACCATCTACAGGGCGCAGGGCAATAAACAGCGCGCCGCGGAGCAATTTGAGTTATTTACGACGGCGAAGGAAAAATCGAATCCCGTCGATCGGATTGCCAAGGAGTTGCAGTCCTTCACAACGGATGCCAAAACGGACGCCAAAGAGGAACATCGGAATACTTTAGGGAGTTCGCATGTCCAGGGAGAGAAGCCTTGAAGTGAAATCGGCTGGTCACCCTGGGCGGTCGCTCGCTCGAGCGCCTGCCGGGACGAAACCGCCAGAACATCGAAAACCAATACGACACAGAAGTATTTTGGGAATCTGCATTATGCCAATTGCAAACCAACAGAAGGTGTTCTGGCTGCTCCCGGTGGTAGCCATGCTTCTCATGGTCTTTCCCGCACTCGGTTATGCCCAGAGAACACCCGACACAAAAAACATTGACGACAAGCTCGGCGAAGAAATTGCAAAGTCGGAAAGTGAAGTCCGTGCCAGGCCAAATGATTTGAACCTTCTCTACCAGCTTGCCACTCTTTACCATCAGCACGGCGACTACGCCAAGTCCGTACCTTTGCTCCAACGATTGGCCAGTGCGCAGCCCGACAATTCCGATATTCAATTTCTCTTGGGGTTGGACTTGTATTACGCGGGCCAGCCGGAGAAGGCAGTGGCAGCCCTGAAAATTGCTTTGCGAGCCAATCCTCTGGACAGCCAGACGAATTTCTACCTGGGTCTGTGTTATTTGGCGCTTGATCGCAACGAGGAAGCCAAGCAAGCCTTTGCCGTGATGGCGGCGAATGCGCCGTCGGATGTAGACCATTTGTATTATTTGATGAAAGCCTATACAGGCGTTTCCTCCGCGCTTCTGGCCCGCCTGACGGACATGGGAAAGGATTCCTACCGGATGCAGGAAGCAAAAGGAGAGTACTTTGACATGCAAAATGATCCTGCCGCGGCTATCCGGGAATACGAAAAAGCGGTGCAGATGCGCCCTGACTTGCCGACGCTGCACTTCGTGTTAGGCAATGCGTATTGGAAACACTCTCAACTGGATGAAGCCATTGCGGAGTTCCGGAAAACAATCGCGCTGAGTTCGACGCACTTCATGGCCCATTACAATCTGGGGCTGGTTCTTTTAGAGAAAAACGATGCCGTCGACGCGATCCCGGAATTTCGGGCCGCGCTAGCCATTCAGCCCGGTCTGGTCGGGGCCTATCTGGCGCTAGGAAAAGCGTTCTTCCGGAACGGGGACTATGACGCCGCCGTTCCTCAGATTCAGCGCGGCCTCGAGCTCGTTCCCGACAATCCCGAAGGTCATTATTTTCTCGCGCAAATCTACAGCAGGCAGCACAAGTCCGAAGATGCAAAACGCGAGCTAGCCATCTTTGAGGAACAAGACCGAAAAGCCAAAGCCGCAGAAGTCGGCAAAGGGAAAGCAGCCGGAGATTTGCCTTAGTGCCTCAGATGCGAGAGGGCGATCAAGTTTCAGGGGATCGTCGAATGTTTCATGTTTCAGCAGCCCGCAGGTCTCCTGCCGCGAAAGTCCTCGTTCGATGAGGCTTCCTTGATAACCCGGACTTTGATTTTGAAAATTCTGTAGGCGAATTAATGTTGTGGCAGAGAAGCAGAGAAAAGAGGAAGGCGTTGTTCAACAAGATGGGTTGGTCGCGCCGGCGGCTTTTAAAATCGGCTCTCGGTGCGGCCGCCGTTCCGATCCTTAGACCCATTACCCGGCTGTTCGCCGAAATCCTTCCGATCCCCGCTACGGTTACATTCACCAACGTCCGTGAGGCCGCAGGCATCACTTTCATGCAAGATGCGACCGCGACTGAAGAGAAGTATTATCTAGAGACCATGGGCACCGGGGTTGCCTGGATTGACTACGACCAGGACGGCCTCTTGGATCTCTTCTTGGTACAATCGGCGGCCACCAATGTTTATAAACCGCCGCACCCATTACGCTCGGCCCTCTACCACAACAATGGCGATGGAACCTTCACGGATGTGACGGACAAGGCGGGCGTGGGCGGAGAAGGCCACTACGGTCAAGGCGTAGCGGTCGGTGATTTCGACAACGACGGCTACCCGGATCTGTATGTGACGGGCTACGGCCGCGCCATCCTCTATCACAACAACGGCGATGGGAGTTTCACGGATGTAACCGCCAAGGCAGGCGTGACAGATGAGAGCGGATGGTCCACCAGCGCGGGCTGGTTTGACTATGACAAGGACGGCTGGCTGGATCTTTTGGTTTGCAACTACATCGACTGGACGCCTGGCAACAACATCTGGTGCGGCCAGCATCGCTCCGGCTATCGTGCCTATTGCCACCCGGATAATTATCAGGGCCAGCGCACCAAACTGTACCACAACAATCACGACGGGACTTTTACCGACGTGAGCATGCAGTCGGGGGTCGGCAAGCCATTATCCAAGGGCATGGGCGTGGTGCTGGCCGATTTCAACAATGATGGCTGGCCTGACATTGCAATCGCGAATGACACTTGGCCGAATTTTTTGTTCCTCAACAACCATGATGGAACATTCAAGGATGTCTCGTTCGATTCGGGGGTGGCGGCCAGCGAAGACGGCCGCTACGAAGCAGGAATGGGCATTGACGCAGCAGACGTCGACGGCGATGGATGGATGGAGATATATGTGACTCACCTGGCCCTGGAATCCAATCGTCTCTACCACAATAACCATGATGGAACCTTTGACGACATATCCTTCAACGCCGGAATCGGAGGGAAGGCCAAGTACCTGAGCGGCGTTGCTGCGCAATTTTTGGATTACGACAATGACGGCTGGGAGGATGTTTTACAGTTGAACGGCGCGATGGAGGACAACATTCAACTCTACCAGCCTGGGATAACGTATCCGCAGCCCAAGCTGATGTTCCGCAATCTTGGGCAAGGAAAGTTCGAGATCGTTTCAGACAAACTCGGGCCCGACTTCATGCGCCCTGTCGTGGGGCGCGGGCTGGCGGTGGCGGACTTCGATAATGATGGCGACCTCGATTTTGTGACCAACAATCGTGGGGATTATCCCGAACTTTTTCGCAATGACGGAGGCAACGTCAACAACTGGCTGACAGTGCGGTTGATAGGGACCAAGTCTAACCGCGACGGCATCGGCTCTTCCCTCAAGCTCACGGCTGACGGGTTCATGCAGGTCAAACAATCCAAGGGAGGCATGAGCTACATGTCCGCGAGCGACCCGCGGATCCATTTCGGCCTAGGCAAGCGAACGAAAACCGATTCGCTGGTGATTGTCTGGCCGAGCGGAATTATCGACAAAATCACTGATCTCCCTTTGAACCAGTTCATCGCCGTAAAGGAAGGCATGGGTATTGTACCGTGCAGTTTTCCACGCGTCCGCTGGAAGAAGTGAGTGAAAAAGCTCAGATGGACTATCGGATGTTGAAGATTCCTCGCCGAACTCTTTTGGGTGCAGGTTCTGTTCTCTTAGGTGAGACGCTAGTTGACGCGCTTCTCACGCCGCTCTGGCGGTGGCGAACCAAACCAGTTCTTGCAACTTCTGCTGCCTCTCAATCCGAAGGCACATTTCCCGTTTTTGTAGATGTGGCCAAGGAATCTGGCCTTAACGTCCCCAACGTTTGGGGCGGAATCACACACAAGGAATATATTGTGGAGGCCAAGGGAAGCGGAATCGCTTTCTTCGATTACGACCAGGACGGCTGGCTGGATATTTACCTCACTAACGGCGACCGGCTGGACGCGAAATGGCCGGCTGGAGAAGCTCCGACCTCTCACTTGTTTAAAAATAACCGCGACGGGACCTTTACCGATGTCACCGAGAAATCGGGACTGGCCCGCACCGGCTGGCAAACCGGGGTTTGCGTCGGGGATTATGATAACGACGGTTGGGATGACCTGTTCTGCTGCTTCTGGGGTCACAACATTCTGTTTCACAATAACGGCGATGGAACCTTTACGGACGTTACGCGGAAGGCGGGGCTGTACCAGAATCACGTGCGTTGGGGGGCAGGGTGCGCCTTCCTCGACTATGACCGAGACGGCTTACTGGATCTCTTCGTCTGTAACTACGTCCGCTTCGATATCGCTAATGTTCCCGCTCCAAGCAAAGAAAATCCATGCCGGTGGAAAGGGATTCACATCATGTGCGGACCCCGCGGTCTTCAGGCTGACACAAATTTGCTTTATCACAATAATGGAGACGCAACTTTCACCGACGTTTCCGAAAAAGCCGGCATTCTAAAACCCGGTCCGCGGTATTCCATCACCCCGGTCTCCTACGATTTCGATAATGACGGCTGGCCCGACATTTATATTGCGGTTGATTCCGAGCCGAGTATTTTATTCCATAACAATCACGATGGGACCTTTACGGATATTGGAGTTGCTGCGGGATGTGCTTACAACGAGAGTGGCCAGGATCAGGCGGGGATGGGGGTCGGGGTCGCTGACTACGACTGCGATGGATGGTTCGACATTTTTAAAACAAACTTCGCAGACGATGCTTGCAATCTTTATCACAATAACGGGGACGGCACTTTCGTCGACGCGACATTTCCTTCCGGAATCGGCGTCAACACTCAATATGTGGGTTGGGGCTGCGGGTTCATTGATTACAACAACGACGGCTGGCCAGACGTCTTGCAGGTCAACGGGCACGTCTATCCCGAAGTGGACGACCTTAAGATCAGCGAGACTTACAAGAACCCGCGAATCGTCTATCTAAATTTGGGAAACGGGACATTCAAAGACGTTTCGGCCCAGATGGGCCCAGGGATCAGCGAACGATATTCCAGCCGTGGGGCCGCGTTCGGGGATTTCGACAACGATGGAGATGTCGATGTTCTGGTGTTGAACATGAATGACATGCCTTCGCTCTTGCGCAACGACGGCGGCAACAGGAATAATTGGATCAATATTAAGCTGATTGGGGCCAAGTGCAATCGCACGGCAATCGGAGCTCGCGTGCGAGTCTCTACCGGAAACCATGTACAGACCAACGAAGTGGCGAGCGGGGGGAGCGTCATGTCGCAAAGCGATTTGCGCCTGCATTTCGGACTGGGCAAGGCCAAAGCAATAGATCTCATCGAAGTGCGGTGGCCGACTACTCTGAAAACCGAAAGCTTCCGCCACATTGAAGCGAACCAATTCCTTACCATCCGCGAAGGCTCGGGGATTGTCAAAGGCATAAGACGCGCTGAGGAGCGTTGATCGTTTCCGCTTGCACGGAAGCCCCGCACGGTCATCCGACGCTAGTGATAAACCCCGTTGTAGAGAGGTGACCGCGCCAGACTGTTACCATTCACTTGGTCTTCACGAGCCTCGAATATCCGGTCTGTACAGGGTCGACCTGAACTTCATTGTTCTTGCCATCGCTATAGATTCTCCGGCCGCCTCGAATACCCAGATTAACTAGCGGTTAATCAGACGTGAAAAAAAGTCAATTGACGTTTCTCTTTTTCATTGCCATTGTTGTGGCCGCAGCGTGGGTTCAGGACAAATCGTTTATCTCCTGACGAAACTCGTTACAACCATCATGGAGCCGGCGCCTACCCAAGTAGGCATCGCGTGGAATTTCAAATCGAGGGGGCATCTATGAAGAGAAGGAAGATGGCGCTATTCGTGGGTTTCTTGATATGCCTTGTTATCTCCGGTGAGCGCTTTGCGCCAGCGCAGGAGACGTTTGGCACGATTCTCGGCTCAGTGACAGATGCCTCCGGTGCGGCTGTGAGCGACGCCAAAATAACCGTGACGAACACGGGAACGGGAATTGTCAGGTCCTTCAATACCGACGCCACGGGAAATTACAGTATTTTCAATTTGCCGCCCGGAACGTACTCACTGACCGTGCATAAAGAGGGCTACAAACTACAAAACAGTCACGCAAACCGATATTGCCCTCGTGGTTGACCAAAAGGCTCGCGTGGACTTAAAACTGCCGGTCGGAGCTGTAAACGAGACGATAACCGTGACCGCGACTCCCGCGCAACTCGAGACCGAATCCTCTGAAATAGGCACAGTTATCGAAAGCAAACAAATTGTTGAAGCGCCGCTGCAGAACCGGAGCTTCGCCCAGCTTTTAAGCCTGGCGCCTGGGGTGCTGCAGGCTAACGCCGGCAGCGGCAACCTTGCCGGCTTTACGGGGGCGCAAGCCAACAACCCTGATAACCAGATGGGAGTTTCGGGCAACTACGTGAACGGCTTCTTTGGCGACGCCAACAACTTTCAGCTCGACGGGGTGTCCAATAACGAGTTCACGCTCGGCCTGATCTCCGTAAATCCCTCGATTGACGGCATCGCCGAATTTAAAGTCCAAACCAAC
>WNFJ01146956.1_pt2 | contig 14085 bp, 11 predicted proteins | sample 5400461 | NCBI WGS metagenome assembly WNFJ01 (sample SAMN13153349, study PRJNA577476) | soil metagenome | isolation source: 115 cm saprolite on Douglas fir-dominated hillslope | place: USA:California | collected 2013-09-17 | reverse complement strand
GGGGCGCGTCTAGCCGGCGCGCTCTCGATCGGCTGCAACATCGAGCTGCCGTTCGAGCAGAAGATCAACGAGTTCGTCGATCGCGCGATGACGTTTCGCTACTTCTTCGTGCGCAAGATGATGTTCGTGAAGTATTCGGAAGCGTTCATCACCTTCCCGGGCGGCTTTGGCACTCTCGATGAGCTCTTGGGGGCGCTGACGCTGATCCAGACGAAGAAGATCACGAACTTTCCGGTGATCCTTTTCGGAAAGAAGTATTGGGGCGGCTTGATCAACTGGCTGCGCGATCACGTGCTGGCCGCGAACAACATTCACAAGCAGGACATCGAGAGCATCCACGTCGTCGACGACCCGGAGCTCGTCCGCGACATCGTCGTGAAATTTAACGATCGCGCCGTCAAGACCAACAAGAACGAAGACGAAGCGGCGGCGTCATCCTGAGCCGCAGGAGATGCTTCAAGCTCGGTGTTCTCTGCGCCTCTGTGGTGAAAGACTCTCACCACAGAGACACAGAGGACACGGAGTAAGGGTTCTCTACGAGATCGTCTCGGCTTCTTCTTCCGCTTCTTCCGTCTTGGGCATCTGCGTCTGCACAATCACCCAGCGCACGCGAAAGCGCTCCGCGTCGACAACTTCAATCGATAAGTCGCCGAGCGACGTGCGGTCGCCGGGGGCAACCTCGCGACCGATCCTCGCCGCGACGTAGCCGCCAATCGTTTCCTCAGCCGGCTCACCGACATCGATCTTGAGGCGATCGGCGAGATCTTCAATCAGATAGTCCCCGCGCACGCGATAACGGCCGTTGCCGAGCGGCTCGATCTCGGGCCGTTCCCGATCGAACTCATCCTGTATTTGACCGAACAACTCTTCGGTAATGTTCTCCAGCGAAACGATTCCCGACGCGCCGCCGTATTCGTCGAGCACGACCGCCATGTGCGTCTTGTGTTCGATGAACTGCGACAGTAGCGCTTCCACCGTGCTGTTTTCCGGAACGAACAGGATGTCGCGCTTGAGCTCGATGAGCGAACGTCCGGGTCCGCGAAGCTGCGCCAGCAGGAGATCCTTCACGTGCACTAGGCCGATCGTCTGATCGAGCGTTCCGTCGCACAGCGGATAACGCGTGTGACGCGTCGTGCGGATGATCTCGAGATTTTCAGCAATTGATTTCTTGGTCGACAAGACCGAGACATCGGTGCGCGGGACCATAATCTGCCGCGCGGTTCGTTTCGAAAATTGGAAGACGCCCTCGATGATCTCGCGGTTCTCTTCGGAGAGGATTCCTGCTTTCTCCGAGCTCGCCAGAATCAGCCGCAACTCTTCCTGCGAGTGCGCGGCCTCACCGGTCGCGGGGCGAATACCAAGGACGCTGAGGACGGCGTTGGAAGTCCGGTTCAGAAGAAAGATGACCGGAAACATCACCAGATAGAACCCGCGAAGAAAATGCGAAAGCCACATCGCCGTTCCGAGCGTCTTCCCCACGGCGATGTATTTGGGACCGAGCTCGCCGAAGGTGATGTGCAGCCACGAAATCGCAAGGAAGGCCAGGATCGCCGAGATCGAATGCGCGATGGCCGGACTCCACGAGCCGAACATCGAGACCGACGGCTCGATGAATTTTTCGAAGACCGGCTCGCCGATCCAGCCCAGTGCCAACGACGCGAGCGTCACGCCGAATTGCGTTGCCGAAAGATACGCGTCGAGTTTCCTGAGAATGCGGCGCGCCATTCGGGCGCGCGAGCTTCCGGCCGCGGCCAGCTCGGCGAGCTGCGTGGGGCGGACCTTCACGATCGCGAATTCGGCGGCTACAAAAACGCCGTTCGCGAGGATGAGCGCCAAGGCTAACAGCAAATACCAGGTGGGCATTGTCTGCGGGAGGGCGGCTATTGTATCAAGCGCGACGACGCCGCGACTTCGTCCAGCGTCCGCCAGAAGCGCGGATATGATTTCGACACAACCTGTTCGTTTTCAATAGTTACGCCGCCACGCGCCAGGCCGGCGATCGCAAACGCCATCGCGATCCGGTGATCGTTGTGTGTGTCGATGACCGCCTCCCCACTCCCCCACCCGGGCTCGATCCGCATCGCGTCCGCGCGCTCCTCGACGCACGCGCCGAGCCGCTGGAGCTCCTGCGTGACAGTGGCGATCCGGTCCGACTCTTTCACGTGCAGATTCGCGACGTTGATGATGTCGACCGGCGACTGCGCGAGCGGCGCGATTGCCGCAAGCGTCGGCACGAGATCGGGCGTCGCGTTGCAATCGAACGTGCCTCCGCGCAGCGGCTCGCCGCCAGTGACCGTGATCAGGTCGTCGCGGATGACCTGACATCCCATCGCTGCCAGGATGTCGAGAAATCGCGCGTCACCCTGCGCTGATGGATGCGTGAGTTCGCGCACATGCATCGTTCCGCGCGTCGCGGCAGCCGCTGCGAACCAGTACGATGCCGAGGAGTAATCGCCTTCGACGCGGTACTCGCTGCGATGCAGTCTGCTGGCTTTCACGCGAACAACACTTCCATTGCGCTCCACCCTCGCACCGAAATCGGCGAGCACGGCAGCCGTGATATCGATGTACGGCCCGGAAGCGATCGTCGCAATGCGCAGCGTGATTCCATCGGGCAGCGTCGCGCCGCCTAACATCAGCGCCGAAGCAAACTGACTGGAAACGTTCGCCGCGATGGTGACGTCGAATCCGCCGCGCATCTTCTTGCCTCGAATGCGCACCGGCGGATAGCCCTCGCGCTCGACATACTCCACCTCGGCGCCGATGCTCATCAGCACCTCGACCAGATCGCCGATCGGACGCTCGTGCATTCGCTTCTCGCCGTGAAGCAGGAAACGGCCGGGAGTGAAGGCCAGCCATCCGGTCATGAAACGCATGGCGGTTCCGGCATTGCCCACGAAGATCGGAACCTCGTTTGCGGAGATGCTCTTGCGATCTCCGATCTGCACGCCGTCTTTGAACGAGCCGCTGACGTCGAATCCGATCGTGCGGATGGCCTCCAGCGCGTAACGCGTGTCGTCGGCGTCGAGACAATTCGTGATGATCGTCTCGCCCTCCGACATCGCGGCGAGCAGCAGCGCGCGCACTGAGTACGACTTTGACGGAGGAGCGGCGACCGTGGCGTTGACCGGTCCGATCTTCGGAATCGATTTCATTCGAACGTCAACCGCAAGCCGTCGTACGCCAACTTCACATTGGGAGGCAATCCCGCCTCGCAAGGCGCGTGATCGATTTCGTGCGTGAGATGGATCAGATAGGTCACGCGAGCGCCAATCTTCGCGGCGGCCTCGATCGCTTCCCCGATCGTGAAATGCGTCGGATGTGGTGGCGATGGCCGCAGACCATCGAGCGCGAGGGTGTCCACACCGCGCAGAAGCGCGATGGTCGCGTCGGGAATGCCGTTCGTATCCGTAATGTACGCGAACGGTCCGATGCGGTATCCGAGGATTGTCCAGTCGCCGTGGCAGACGGGGAGCGGCGTGATGTCGATGCCTTCGAATCGAAATGGGCCGTCGATCTCGTGCAGATCGAGTTGCGGCTTTCCGCCGCCGATCTGCGTGTCGTTCCAGATGTAGCTGAACGCGCGGCGGATCGCCTTGGCAGTCGGCGCGTTCGCGAAGGCATGGATCGGCTCACGCTGCCGGAAATTGAACGGCCGGATGTCGTCGAGTCCCATCAGGTGATCGGAATGCGAATGGGTGTAGAGCACGAAGTCGAGACGCGGGATCGGATCGCGAAGAAGCTGCGCGCGGAGATCAGGCGTCGTATCGATCAGAAAATATTTTCCGTTCGCTTCGATCTTCACCGACTGGCGCAAACGTTGATTGCGCGGATCGTTCGACGCGCACACGCCGCATCGGCAGCCGACGACGGGAACGCCCGTCGATGTGCCGGAGCCGAGAAACGTGACGATCATTGACATGAGAAGTTCGAAGTTCGAAGTGCGAACGACGAACTAAGAATGAGTTTCTTCATTCTAAATTCGAACTTCGAACTTCGAACTCTCAAACAACAACCCAATCAAACTCTCCCGTCTGCGGATTGATCACCATCGCCTCGCTGCTTTCGTACCACGCCGGCAAAATCGTGACGCCGGTCGATGTCGATCATTGACATGAGAAGTTCGAAGTTCGAAGTGCGAACGACGAATTGAGAAAGACTTTCTTCGTTCTTAATTCGAACTTCGAACTTCGAACTTCGAACTTTCAAACAACAACCCAATCAAACTCTCCGGTCTGCGGATTAATGACCATCGCTTCCCCGCTCTCATACCACGCCGGCAGGATCGTGACGGTGGCCTCGCCGGCCGGCATCACCAGCTTCTCGTGAAAGTGTCCGAAAACGACGTTCGTGAATCCCTGCTGCCGGCGCTTCTTCGCGTACGACTCCATCTGCGCGAGAGGAAGATGGCGTTTGTGCTTGAAATTCGTCTTCGAGAGTTTCTTCTCCACGCCGTCGACGAAATTTCGTGCGGCTCTCTTTGGAATCAGCTTCAGCGACAGCCTGGAGATCGGGTTCTTCGAGGCCAGCCGCCAAAAACGATACTGATAATCGTGATCATTGATCATGTCGCCGTGGACGATCAGATACTTTCGATCGCCGGCAGGGACGGCGTACTCCAAGGCCACATCGCTGACCGCTTTCTCCGCGAACGACCCGCGAATGAAAAAATCGCGATTGCCTTCGATGTAGTGCACTTCGACGCCGGCATCGCGCAGGCGGCGGAATCGCTCGAAGACTTTCTCGACGGCCGGAGTGTGAAACTTCGGATCGGCGATCAGATAGTGGAAGACATCGCCGTTGAGATAGAGCGCGCGCGGCTGCAGCGTCTCGAGGCGATCGATCCACGCGACGATTTTCGTCTCGCTGCCTGCCGAGAGACCGACGTGCGAGTCTCCGATGACGAAGATCTGTCCGGTAGAAATCATGATCAGAGCGCGGTCTTCAGATCGGCGCGCGGATTCGCATCGTAAGCCCCTTCGATCTTGTCGATGGCATCGCTCGGTGCGTCGCGCGGAACGCGGATCTCCACGCGATAGTACTCATCGCCGTAGCCGCCGCCTTTTTTCTTGACGCCTTTGCCGGTCAGACGGAATGTGCGGCCGCCCTGCGTGTGCGCCGGAATCTTCGCGCGGACCGGCCCGCGAATCGTGGGAACCTCGACTTCCGCGCCGCGAATCGCCTCGCCGGCGGTCACCGGCAGATTGATGTAGATGTCGTCGCCGCGACGCTCGAAAAACGCGTGCGGCGTCACGTGCACGAGCACATTCAGATCGCCCGGCGGCCCTCCCCTCCCCGGCCCACCCTTGCCACGCAGCCGAATCGTCTGCCCGTCCGCCACGCCCTCCGGAATCTTCACTTTGATGTGACTTCCGTTGACGGTCAGGTCCATCGTTGCGCCCGTTACCGCCTCGCGAAAGCCGATTGTGAGCTCGGCGTTGATGTCGTTGCCGCGCGACGGCATCTGTTCGAACTCGATCCCGCCGCCACCACCTCCTCCGAACAGATCGGAAAAAATGTCGGTGAAGCCCGCCGGCCCGCTCGAGCGCCTTCCGCTTCGCGCGCGCGCTCCGCCGCCTGTGAATTGCGAGAAATCGAAACCGGCGAACGGATTTTGTCCGCCGGCACCGCCGCCGAACGAGAAGGCTTCGCGTCCCAGGCGGTCGTACTGCTCGCGCTTCTCCTTGTCGCTGAGCACCGCATACGCCTCGGAAACTTCCTTGAACTTGTTTTCAGCTTCCTTGTTGCCCTTGTTTTTGTCAGGGTGGTACTTCTTGGCGAGATTCCGGTACGCCTTCTTGATCTCATCCTCGGTCGCTGTTTTCTTGACGCCGAGAATTTCGTAGTAGTCCTTTTCAGCCATGGGCGGGCAAAGTATATCGGCCGTTCGCCGTTAGCCGTTGGCCGTTCGCCGAACTCAATTGCAACGGCAAACGGCCGACGGCAAACGGCGCACGGTTTGCTTCCGTGCTTCGGGCGTAAGATCGAGGTCCCATGTACGGTTCACTCGCGCGCCGCAACGTTTTGACAATGATCCTGGCCGGCGGCATGGGCGAGCGGTTGTATCCGCTGACGCGCGACCGCGCCAAGCCGGCCGTTCCGTTCGGTGGGCGGTATCGGATCATCGATTTCGTGATCAACAACTTCATCAACTCCGGGTTTCTCAAGATCAAGATCCTCACGCAGTTCAAGTCCAATTCGCTCATTGAGCACATCACGCGCACTTGGCGCCTGGTGCCGGAGATCGGCCAGTACGTCGATGTCGTCCCGGCGCAGATGCGCAAGGGACCGTTCTGGTTCCGTGGCACAGCCGATGCCGTCTTTCAGAATCTCGAGCTGATCTTCGACGAGCAGCCGGAATACATCTGCGTGTTCGGCGGCGACCACATCTACAAGATGGATGTGAACGACATGCTGCAGGAGCACCTCGCGAACGACGCTGACCTGACGATCGCGGCGATTCCGGTGCCGCTGGCCGAGGCCCATCATTTCGGGATTGTCGAGATCGACAGCGACTGGCGCGTGGTCGGATTCGTCGAGAAGCCGAAAGAAGGCGCAAAGACGATTCCCGGTCGGCCGGAGATGGTCCTGGCCTCGATGGGAAACTACATCTTCAAGGCCAGCGTGATGATCGACGTGTTGCAGCGCAATGCCTTGCGCGATGCGGCCCACGACTTCGGCAAAGAGATCATTCCCGCGATGTATCCGCGAATGAAGGTCCACGCATACGACTTCGCGAAAAATTTCATTCCGGGCGAGGCCGACTACAACCGCGGATACTGGCGCGACGTCGGAACGATCGAGTCGTATTTCGCGGCCTGCCTCGACCTCGTATCGGTCACTCCGCTCTTCAACCTCTACAACCCGCAATGGCCGATCGTTTCCGCTCCGATGAATCTTCCGCCTGCGAAATTCGTCTTCGCGGATGCGCAGACGCAGCGCGTCGGCATCGCGACAGACTCGATGGTTTCCGACGGCGTCATCATCTCGGGCGGCACGATCAATCGCTGCGTGCTGCATCCGCGCGTGCGCGTGCATTCGTACACCGACATCGACGAGTCGATCCTCATGGACGGCGTCGACGTCGGCCGGCATTCGAAAATCCGCCGCGCGATCATCGACAAAGGCGTGAAGATTCCGCCGGGGACGCAGATCGGCTACGACCCGGAATTCGATCGTCAGCATTTCACCGTCACGGAATCAGGTATCGTCGTCGTGCCAAAGGGAGCGGAGATCGAGGAAAAGGTGATGGCATGACGCCGGCGAGAGTCCGGGCGGATGGTCGGGCGCCTCACGAGATGCGGCCCGTCATCATCACACCGAATTTCACCAAGCACGCCGAAGGCTCGGTGCTGATCGATGTCGGAGACACGCGCGTGATCTGCACCGCGTCGGTGCAGGAGAAAGTTCCTCCGTTCATGTACAAGACCGGCCGCGGGTGGGTGACCGCGGAGTACGGGATGCTGCCGCGCGCCACGACGGAACGGACCGAGCGCGAAGCATCGAAGGGCAAGCAGGGCGGGCGGACGATGGAGATCCAGCGACTGATCGGCCGTTCCCTGCGCGCCGCCATCAACCCCGAATTCCTCGGCGAACGCACGGTGTGGATCGATTGCGATGTCATCCAGGCCGATGGCGGCACGCGCACTGCCTCGATCACCGGATCGTTCGTCGCGCTGGCGATCGCGCTGTCGCGGTTGTACATCGACGGAAAAATCGTGAGCTGGCCCATCCACGCCTTCGTCGCCGCGATCTCGGTCGGCATGATCGGCGGATCTCCGACGCTCGATCTCAATTACGAAGAGGATTCAAAAGCGGGCGTCGACATGAACATCGTCGCCACTGACAAGGGCCGCTTCGTGGAGCTACAGGGAACTGGCGAGACGGCGACGTTCACCGAAGATGAGATGAACGCGATGCTGGCGCTGGCAAAGACGGGCATCGCCGCGCTGATCGAGAAGCAGCGCGAGGCGCTCGCGCCGGTGCTGGCGCGCGTCGACGGCATGGCGCGCGATCGCCTCAACCGCAAGTTTCGTTGAGGTAAATCACTCCCCCGCGAATGCCAAACGGATATCGCGCGATCACGCGATAACCCTGCAGCGGCTGGAATGCGATCACGAAGCGCCGCGGACCAATGCCGAATTGGCGGACGCGTCGCCAACGCTGATCCATGTGCGACATCTCGTAGAGGCTCCACACTTCGGCGCCGCCATCGATTTCGGTGATCGGAACTCCGCGCGCGCGCAAACCCGCCACCGCTTTCCATCGCGCGCCGTTCCATGCGTGATATTCGGCAACCGATGTCACGCTAAAAACAGCGATGACAATCACTGACGTTACCGCGACGATTTTCGCGCGATCCCATGGAATCACGAGCGGAAGAAAAATGACGAGCGACCATGCCGAATCGAGCGAGTAGCGATCGACGTACAGTCCCGATCCGAGGAGCGCGGCGGTTCCGGCGAGGGCCGTTCCGAGTGAAAGAAGCGCGGCGTTTGTTTTCGGCGGGCGAACAAAGAGGAGGCCGGCGAGCAAAACGCTGGCGTACGTCAGCACCAGCCGCCCTGCGTAGGGCATCACGAACGGGTACGCGCCGGTGACCGTGTGCGATCCGAGTCCGAAGTTCTCGAAGATGTTGCCAGCGAAGATGTCGCAGCAGAACGGATTCGAAGAGTAGGGCATCGGATGGCCGGCGCTGATCAGCGACTGGACTCGCGCGAAGATCACCAGCGTGGCCGCAACGAGGATCGCGATCTGCACGCGGCCGCGCCGGAGTAGCGCCAGCGGCGCGACCAGCGGGAGAAAAAAGAGCGCGCTGTTCTGCGCATTGAACACGAACCAGTGGTAGGCGACCTCGATCTGCTGCGGCAGCCGGAAGGACGATTCGCCCCACATGCGATAGTGCACCGCGAATTCCTCGGGCGATCCGGAAAGCCAATCGCGTTTAAAAAAGAACAGTCCCGCGAACGCCGCCAGCGTCGCGCCGATCGCCGCGGCATCCTTGAATCGCCGCCGCCAGAGCGCAATCGCGAGAGGCGCGATCAGATTGACGACGCCGGTCTGCCGCACGAACCACGAAACGACCGCAGCCAGACAGCCGGCGATGATCCACGCGCGGCGATCCTCATCGAGGCCGCGCAGAAAGCAGTACATCGCCACCGCCGACGCGCACACGAACGGCACCTCGGTCATGTACGTGCACGACGCCCACAAGAAAATCGGATGAAACGCGAAGGCGAGAGTGGCGATCACGCGCGGAGTCCGCGTCACGTTCGCGCGCGCCAGGATTCGATTGATGACAACGATCGTGACGGCCGCCAGCGTCAGAACGGAGTAGCGGAGAATCCGAAACGATTCCCCGAAAGCCCACGTCCACAGTGCGCCCCACACAACCTGCGCGCGCAAGCTGACGGCCGTGAAGTGCGTGAATTTGAAGTGACCGCTGCGTGCGAAATTCCATGTCGCGATCGCGAAGTCCCAGTCGTCGCCCAGGGGGAATTCGCCGGTGGGTTTGATGAGGAGAATCGCCGTGAACCAGACAGCGAGAATCGCGGCGACCTCGAAAATATCGCGTCTGCGCATCATTGCCTTTTCACGACGTAGATCGCCCCGCGATGCAATCCGAGCCAGCCGGTGAATGGAAATCGCGCGACAACAACGTAACCGGGGAAAGGACCAAACGTAATCATGTACGTTCTCGCCGGCCGATAGAGCGTTCGTCTGCGGGCATCATCGCGATTCATCGTCGAGATTTCGTAAAGATTCGTGGTCTCGCTGCCGCCGTCGATGTCGGTCACTGCCGCTCCTTGCGCGCGCAGCGATGCGTATGCCGACCAGCGGGCGCGGTTCCATGCGAAATACTCCTGCGTCGCAAGCACGGAGAAAATCGCCACGCCGGCGAGGACGATGATCGAGGTGATCCGCGCCGCACGTTTTTCCCACGGCACAACGAGGACCAAAGCGACTCCGATGCTCCACGCCGAATCGAGCGAGTAGCGATCGCTGTAAAAGCCCGATCCGAACAACGCCGCCGTGCCGACGGCCGCATGCGTCACCGCGAGCGTGAAGAGAAGATCCTTGCGTCGAATGATGGCGGAAATCAGCAGCGTGCCGGCGATGACGCTGAGGTACGTCACGATCAACATTCCTGCGCGCGTCAAATGGAATGGATACGGCCGCACGAACGACCATACGTCGAGCAGCGTGGGCGGGCCGAGTCCGAAATTCATGAAGACGTTCCCCTGCAGGATGTCTTCCTGTGATTGAAATGCAAAGTACGGCATCGCCACGCCGATGTTCAGGAGATGCTGCACGCGCCACAAGATCACGATTGCGATCGCGACTTCCCCGGCCTTGCGTCGCAGGAACAGCAACGGCGCGACGAGCGGAAGAAAGAACAGCGCCGCATTCTGTATGTTGAAAATGACGTAGTGATACGCCAGCGCGAACATCTCCGGCAGCCGGAATGACGACTCGTGCCACATCTTCGCGTGCGATGCGAATTCCGCCGGCGATCCGGACAGCCACTCCGGCCTGATGAGGAAAACCGTGGCAATGACGGCACCGGCCGCAGCAAGAATCGCTGCGAAGCGAATCTTTCTTTGCAACAACACGACGATCAGCGGCGCGGCGATGTTGATCACGCCCGTCTGCCGGATGAAACACGACACGATCGCCGCGCAACAGCCGATCGCGACCAGCGTAGCGCTCTCACTTTCGAGTCCGCGCCAGATCAACAGAAACGCGATCGCCGACACACATACGAACGGCACTTCGGTCATGTAGGTGCATGACGCCCACAAGAAGAGAGGATGAAACGCGAAGGCGAGCGTGCCGGCGATGCGGGCGAATCGCGGCACACTGGCGCGGCGGAGGATTTCGTGAATGACGGCGATCGTGAGCGCCCCCAGGGTCAGCGTCGACGCGCGCAAGACCTCGAACGACTCACCGAAGAGCCGCGTCCACGCTGCGCCCCACAGGACCATCGCGCGGAGACTCACGGCGGTGAAGGGCGTGAAGTGAAAATGTCCGGTGCGCGCGAAGTTCCACGTCGCGATCGAGAAGTCCCAGTCGTCGAGGATGGGAAATTCGCCGCGCGGATGGATGACGGCAATGGCCACCGCCCACACACCCAGCACCATGGCGAGGTCCGTGAGTTTATGCCGAGCGAAGCGAGGCATCTCCGGTCCGTCAGCGGCCAACGTGATTTGATCGTACACGGACGATCCGGAATTGAACACGTTCGTAGCTGAAGGACCGGAGATCCCTCGCTGCGCTCGGGATAAACTCAACGACATTCAAACGACACTGACCGTCGCCGACCGCCAGCTTGCCTTCTGGCTCTTTCTGCTGACGTTCGTCACCTACGCGTATTTCCAGGCCGGCGGCGGCTGGAACCAGAATTCGCAATTCGATCTGACCCGCGCGATCGTCGAGCAGCACACATTTGCAATCGATGCTTACGCATCGAACACCGGCGACGTCTCGCGCGCCGGCGGCCACGTCTACTCGAACAAGTCGCCGGCGCTTTCGTGGATCGCTGCGATTCCCTACGCCGCGCTTTATGCGGCAAACGGCGGACGATCGATCGAGGCGATCATTCTGAACACATACATCCTGACGCTCATCTGCGTCGCGCTTCCTGGTGCGCTGATTCCGTGGATGTTGTATCGCCACGCGCGCAAGAAAGGTTTCAGCGCTCCATGGGCCGCGACAATCGCGCTTGCGACCGCATTGTCGACGCAGCTTCTCCCCTATTCGACAATTTTCATGCTGCACGTGCCGAGCGGCGCGCTGCTGCTCCTCGCCGCCACATCCGAGCGACGGACGCTCGCCGGATTCTCCGCGGGTCTCGCAACCGCGATGAACTATCTCTGCGCGCCAGCGCTGGTCATTCTTGCTTTCACGAACGGTCGCAAGAAGCGATTCGTCGCCGGCGCGCTTGGGCCGTTGGTCTTGCTCGCGATCTATCAAAAGATCTGCTTCGGAAGTTTTCTCGCGCTGAGCCTCGCACACGAAGATCAGCGGTTTCTGACGAAAGGCGCGATCTTCGGCATCTTTCACTTGCCGGCACGCGAAGCAATCTTCGGCATCAGCATTTCCGCGTACCGCGGCCTGTTTTATTTCGCGCCCGTACTGATCATGGCGATCGGCGGCGCGATCGTCTGGTTTCGCGACCGCGAAGATCGTCGCGGCCTCGCCGCTGTCGTGGTGATCTTCGCGATCTTCTTCCTGGTCAACGCATCCTTTAATGGATGGGAGGGCGGATTCGGAATTGGCGCGCGCTATCTCGTCCCGACGATTCCGCTGCTGGCACTGGCGATGTTGCGATGTCGCGGATGGCTGCGGCCGGCTCTCGTCGTCCTCGCGGCGATCTCATTCGCGATCAATTTCGCGGCCGCGGCCGTCGATCCACAACCGTCCGGCTCGATCCCACGGCCGCTGACGCAATACATTTTCCCGCTGCTGATTCACGGCCGATTGTCGCCGGACGTTCCGATCACGCCGCCATGGAGCGCCGCGACATTCACCGGTCACACCTCTGTGAATCGTATGACTTTCGATGAGGCGATCGTCTTTGCGCGCCACCCACCCGGCTCCAACGCTTCCGAATGGGCCTCCTTCAACCTCGGCGAACCGCTTTTCGGCCCCGGCGATGCGCGGTCGCTCATTCCGATCGCGGTGATACTGCTGGTCGGCTGCGCAGCCGTCGGATGGAAATCGCGATCAATACTGCCCCGCCATAGAACGTCGCCGGGAAATAGAAAACGCGAATGTCCCAGTCGCCTGGCGGCACGGTGTAACCGATAAAGGCGCCGTTGACCGGCAGCACATCGACCGACTTGCCGTTCCGCTCGATGTGCCATCCCGGCCAGTTCGGCTGACTGCTGACGATGAGCGTGTAGCGCGGCGCGTGCACGCGCATTCGAAAATCGGTCGGCAACGCGGCGGTAATCGTCAGCTTCGCTTCCGAAGCGTTCGGCGGACGCGGGGCGAGCAGATCCTGCCGCATGCGATCGCTGTCCACGGGCAGATTCTTCACGATGCCCGTATGCGACCAGTCGTTCTCCGACACCAGACGGCGCGCGAAGTAGTCGCCTTTGAACTCCAGCAGAACGACGCGCGCTGGATAAAAACGCGGAAGCACATCGCGGTTTTCGAAAATCCGTCCGTCCTTCGCGTCGTAAATCGGAACGTAGCGCTGCTTGTCTCTCAGCTCCGCTCCGCGGCTGGTCACGATGTACTTCACATTCAGAAAATCGAGCAGCCGCGTGTCGGTGTTTTCCCACTTCGCAAAGTAATCGGCGGTGTTGTAGCCGGCCACCACACGCAGGACGCCGAGGTAGCGGCCGTTGGCCATGGGGTCGTGGGCGCGGATGTCCTGGAGACCGTAAATCGCCTGCGCGTTCGGAAAAAGCGCGGGACCGAGGCCGACGACACGGAACGGCGCGGTCGGCGGCGTCTCGCTGACGATGTCCTTCAACCTCTCGATCAGCGGCGTCGTCGGATACGTGCGTTCCTCAGGCAGCACCGGATTCCATCCGCTCGATGCTTCCCATAGCTCGGAAATTACCGCGACCAGGACGATCATCGCCACGAAAGGTCTTGCGCGCGCGGGCAGCGCGAAGAGCATCGAGACCGCGATGACGACGAGGCTCGGCAGGATCGCGATCATCGCGGTGTCCTTGCGGACCGCGTCGGGAAACGGCATCGTCATCATTAGATAGAGCAGCATCGCCGACGCGATCGCGGAGCCCGCGAGCAGATACGCCGGCCGCTCGCGCAGCGTGACATCGATGATCGCGGCCGTCATCGCGGCCAGCAACCAGCACAGCATCAGGCGCAGACGCGCGTTGGCCGCCAGAGCGAAAACAAAATGAAAGAGCTGACTGACGACGGGCCAGCCGAGGATGATGCCGAGGACGATCGGAGTCGCGACGACGAAAAAGAATTCCGGATCGCGCCACCGCCGCCGCACGATTGCCCGGATCAACAACCCGAACCACGCCGCGACGCCGAGTACGCCCGCGAATCCCGTGATCGATTCAGCGACCTCCGGTCCCCAAGCCTTTTCGAGCGGCACAT
>WNFJ01159649.1_pt1 | contig 14088 bp, 11 predicted proteins | sample 5400461 | NCBI WGS metagenome assembly WNFJ01 (sample SAMN13153349, study PRJNA577476) | soil metagenome | isolation source: 115 cm saprolite on Douglas fir-dominated hillslope | place: USA:California | collected 2013-09-17 | reverse complement strand
ATCCACCGCCACACCTTCCCAGTACGGCAACAGGTGCACGCCGATGAAGTCGACGTGCTGCGCCAGCTCCGGGTGCTCGAGCCACACGTGCCAGGTCTCGGCGGTGCCCACCGGTTGTCCGATGGCCGCGCGGGCGCGATCCAGATAAGACTCGAGCTGCTCGATCGGCAACTCGCCGCGGAAGATCACCTCGTTCCCGACGATGACCCGCACCACGTTTACGTGGGTGTTGGCGAGCGCAATGGCGGTCTGCAGCTGCAGCTCGTTGTTGTCGCGGTGAGCGTCTATCCAGGCGCCGAGGGCGACGTTCAGGTCGTGGCGCTCGGCGAGTTCGGGAATGTCGGCGAGAGTCTTCTCGACACTGTAGGTACGCACCGCATTGACCTTGCCCTCGAGCAGCGCGAGGTCCGAGTCGATCTCCGCAGCGGTAGGCATCTGCAGGTGAGTCGGGTCCTCGTTGGCACGGAACGGCGAGAACGCGAATCCCTGGATGTGCGCCGGCCAGGGGGGCTCGCGCGTCGGGCGGTTGAGCCAGGCCCACACCGCGGACGTCAGCGTGGCGAACACCGACGCGATCAGCAAACTCGGGAGCGTTTTCATGCGCCGTTGATGCGCCTACCAGCTGCCGGGGTTGGGCATCGACTTCCACGGTTCGGCGGGCGCCAGCGACGCACCCCGCTGCAGCAGCTCGATGGAAATGTTGTCGGGTGAACGCACGAAAGCCATGTGCCCGTCGCGGGGGGGCCGCAGGATGGTCACGCCGTGATCGCGCAGGCGCTTGCAGGTGGCGTAGATGTTTTCCACGGCGTAGGCCAGGTGCCCGAAGTTACGCCCGCCCGTGTAGCTCTCCGGGTCCCAGTTGTAGGTGAGTTCGACCTGGGCCGCCTCGTCGCCGGGCGCCGCCAGGAACACCAGCGTGTAGCGCCCCTGCGGGTAGTCTTTGCGCGACAGTTCAGTGAGCCCGAGCGCGTCGCGATAGAACCTGAGCGATGCGTCGATGTCGGTGACGCGCACCATGGTGTGCAGATACTTCATGGCAGTCTCCCGCGCTTCAGAACATCTCCGCGGGGTCCGGCGCCTTGATGTCGACCTTGTGACGCGAGGGAATGAATTCGCCGGTGATCATGTCCTCATAGCTCTGTCCCGGCCCCACCATCGGATACACACCCGCGTCCGGGTCGATCATCACTTCCAGGAACGCGGGTCCGGTGAACCCCACGAACTCCGCGATGACGCGCGGCACGTCCTGCTTGCGCTCCAGGCGCACCGCGTAGCGGAAGCCGTCCGCCTGTGCCGCCTTGACGAAGTCCTTCTTGTGCAGCGAGCGGTCGCTCGCCGACAGGCGACCCTTGAAAAACAGCTTCTGCCACTGCTTGACCATGCCGTCGCCGAAGTTGTTGAGCACCATGATCTTCAGCGGCAGGTCGTAGGTGGTCACGGTCTCCAGTTCCCCGATGTTCATGCGGATGCTGGAATCCCCGTCGATGTCGATCACCAGGCGCTGCGGGCACGCGATCTGCGCGCCGACGGCCGCGGGCAGGCCGAATCCCATGGTTCCCATGCTGCCGGAGGTCAGCCACAGCCTTGGCGAGGTGAAGTCGCAGTACTGTGCCGCCCACATCTGGTGCTGGCCGACGCCGGTAGTGATGATGGCTTCACCACGCGCGTGGCGGTTGAGCTCCTCGACGACGTAATAGGGCTGGATCAGGGGACTGGCGCGGTCGTAGTTCATGGCATAGACGCGCTTCAGCTCGGCGAGCTCGGCCGCCCAGGCGCTGAAGTCGCGCTGAAATTGCGTCTGGCGCCCGTGCGCGGTCAACGCCCGTAAGGCCCCCGCGACCAGCCCCACGTGGCTCCAGTGCACGCGCTTGACCTTGTTCACTTCGGCGCGATCGACATCGAGGTGCGCGATGTGCCGCGCGTTGCGGGCGAACTTCGCGGGCACGCCCGCCACCCGGTCATCAAAGCGCGCGCCGACCGCGATGAGGAAATCGCAATCATCAACGGCGTAGTTGGCGAACGCAGCGCCATGCATGCCGAGCATGCGCAGGGAGAGTGGATGCGTGGTGTCAAGCGCCCCAATCCCCATGAGCGTGGTCACCGCCGGCACGTTGAAGGTGGTCGCGAACTCGGTGAGCGCGCCCGCGGCGTTGGCGTTGATGACGCCGCCGCCGGCGTAAATGAGCGGCCGGTGGGATTCGCCCAGCATGGCGAAGAAGCGCGCGGCCGAGGGCGTGTCGAGCGCCGCCTGGCTGAGCTCGTGCATGCGGCGGCGGTAGCCGGGAATCGGCAGCAGGCCCTCGCCCTGGAAGACGCCCTCCCAGGTCTGGACATCCTTGGGGATATCGACGACCACCGGACCAGGCCGGCCCGTGCGGGCGATCTCAAAGGCCGTGCGTACCGTAGCCTCGAGCTTGGTCGGATTGGTGACCAGGAAAATATGCTTCGCGACGGCCCCCATGATGGAGGGCACGGGTGCCTCCTGGAAGGCGTCAGTGCCGATGGCCGCCGTCGAGACTTGGCCACAAATCACGACAATCGGCACCGAATCTGCCATGCAATCGCGCACTGGTGTAACAGTGTTCGTGGCACCAGGCCCCGAGGTGACCAGACACACTCCCACCCGGGCCGAGGCACGGGCGTAGCCCGCCGCCATGAAACCGGCCCCCTGCTCGTTGGCCGGAACGATGAGCGGAATCTGCGGCTCGCCGAGGCGCGCGCACTGCTCGTTGTAGAGAAACACGGCGTCGTAGGTAGGCAGGATCGCCCCGCCGCTGTAGCCGAATATCGCGGTGACGCCCTCGTCCGCGAGCACCTGCATGATCATGCGGGCGCCGCTCATTCTTTCGCCGGCCAGCGGATGTCCCACTGGGCGTGGCTGGATCACCGTGTCGCTCATGGACGCGCTTTAGAACCTGTGCTGGGGAGGCGTCGAAGCAACAAATGAGCGTAGCAGCTTGCTTCGGTGGTGCAAACTCGGGCCGATCCTTTATTGTGCGACACGTCCCATGCGCCACATCATCGCGATCCTGCTGCAAAACGAAGCCGGCGCCCTCACACGCGTCGCCGGCCTGTTCTCCACGCGCGGCTACAACATCGAATCCCTGTCGGTGGCGCCGACCGACGACCCCACGGTATCGCGACTGACACTGGTCACCACGGGATCGGATCAGGTCATCCACCAGATCGCCAGCCAGCTGAACAAGCTGGTGGACGTCGTGAACGTGCTCGACATGACGCGCGGTGAACATCTGGAACGCGAGCTGGTGCTGCTCAAACTGAAGGTCGAACCCGCCCACACCGACGCGGTGCGCGGGCAGGTGGTGCGCAGCGGCGGCCGCGTGCTCGATCCGGCGGTGGAGGGTTTCATCGTCGAGCTCACCGCGAGCGAGGCGGAGGTCAACAGCTTCGTCGCCGACCTCGGCCAGCGTGCGGAGTTGCTCGAGGTGGTGCGCAGCGGCGCGCTCGGGATCAGCCGTAGCGCCCGGCCGTTGCGGGCGCGGCCGGCGCCGGCGGGCGCCTAGGGAACTAACACCGTCGAGCCCGTCGTGCCCCGCCCCTCGAGGTCGCGGTGCGCTTCGGCGGCGCGCGCCAGCGGATACCTCTGGCCGATCAGCACGCGCACCTTGCGCGCGCGCACCACCGCGAACAGCTCGCGCGCCGCCGCCGTCAGCTCTTCGCGCGAGGCGATGTAGTTGAACAGCGTCGGGCGCGTGAGAAACAGTGAGCCGCGCTTCATGAGCTCCAATGGGCTGATGGTGGGCGGCGGGCCGGAGGCGTTGCCGAAGGTGACCATCATCCCCAGGCGCCGCAGGCAGTCGAGCGAATCCATGAACGTGTCCTTGCCGACCGCGTCGTAGACCACCGACACGCCCGCGCCGCGGGTCAGGGCCTTCACGCCGGCCACGAGCTCATCGCGCCCGGAGATCAGCACGTGGCGGCAGCCGTACTTCCTGGCGAGCTCGGCTTTCGCATCACTCCCGACCACGCCGATGACCTTCGCACCGAGGGCGCGGGCCCACTGGCACAGAATGAGGCCGACGCCCCCGGCGGCGGCGTGCACCAGGATCGTCTCGCCGCGCGCCACCTTGTAGGTGCGCCGGATGAGAAAATGCGCCGTGAGCCCCTTCAGCATCAGCGCGGCAGCCTCGTCGTCGGAGATGCCCCGCGGCACCTTCACCACACGCTCCGCGGGCACATTGCGCAGCTCGCTGTAGGCCCCGGGGAGCGAGTGGACGTAGGCGACGCGCTCACCGACGCGCAAGCCCCGCACCCCGCGCCCGAGCGCCGTGATGACCCCCGCCGCTTCGCGTCCGAGGCCGCTGGGGAGGTTCACCGGGTACAGGCCGGTGCGGTCGTACACGTCGACGAAGTTGACGCCGATCGCGGTGTGGCGCACCTGCACTTCGTGCGCGGCGGGTTTGCCGGGCTCGAGTTCCTCGCAACGCAGGACCTCAGGTCCGCCGTGCGCGTGAAAGCGGATGGTTGTGGGCATGGTCGTGAAGCATAGCCCGCGCGCGGCGGCCGGCCCAAGCGGTGAGTGCGCTGCGCTGCAGCTTGCGCGGCCTACAGCGCGGCGTCGTCGGTCTCGCCGGTGCGGATGCGGATCACTCGCTCGATGTCGGTGATGAAGATCTTGCCGTCGCCTACTTTGCCGGTCTTGGCGGCCTTGATGATCGCCTCGACGACCTGGTCGACCAGATCACCGCGCACCGCAACCTCGATGCGGGTCTTGGGAACGAAGTCGACCACGTACTCGGCGCCGCGATACAACTCGGTGTGTCCCCGCTGCCGGCCGAAGCCCTTCCCCTCCGTGACCGTCATGCCCGACACGCCGATATCGGACAGTGCCGCGCGCACGTCGTCGAGCTTGAAAGGCTTGATGATCGCTGTGACCAGTTTCATGAGCTTAGCTCTCCGTGTGCGAGGATTTGTCGGCGCGAAGGTTTTTGCAGTTTTCATGCCACGCGCTGGAACGGGGCTAAACCCCGGAAGTCCCTGGGCGCGAGCGGCGGACGACGGGCAGGCCGCACCATTGTAGAGCGTCGGGCCGCGCCAGACGCCCCGGGCTGGTGCGGCCGCGGCGGTGGTTCATGGGCTATTCTGCGCGCAAATGTACCAACAGATCGTGATCGCTGGGGGCGGGCAGGCCGCCGTGCAGGCCGTCGATACACTACGCCGCAAGGGCTTCGCGGGGAAGCTGACGCTGGTGGGCGATGAGCCGTGGCTGCCTTACCAACGGCCGCCGCTGTCGAAGAAGTACCTGGCCGGCGCGCTCGAGCGCGAGCGCCTGATAATCCGCCCAGCGCAGTTCTTCGCCGAGCACCAGGTGCAGGCGCAGCTCGGCCGGCGCGTCAGCGAGATCCGGCGGCGCGAGCAGCGCGTGCGGCTCGACGACGACACGGTGTTGCCGTACGACGCGCTGCTGCTCGCGACCGGCAGCCGGCCGCGCCGGCTCGCGGCGCCCGGCACCGAGCTCGCCGGTGTGCATTTCCTGCGCACCCTTGACGATGCGGACCGCATCCGTGCCGAGTGCGCCTCGGGAGGGCGCATGGTGATCATCGGCGGCGGCTACATCGGACTGGAGGTGGCCGCCACTGCGCGCGGGCTCGGGCTCGAGGTGACGGTACTCGAAATGGCGGAGCGGGTCATGAACCGCGTGACCTGCGCGCAGGTGTCCGGGTTCTATGAGAGCGAGCACGCGCGTCAGGGCGTGCGCATCCTGTGCAACGCCAAGGTGCGCGCGCTCGCCGCGGATGCCCGCAGCGGCCGCGTACGCGCGGTGCTCACCGAGGATGGTGGCGAACATCCGGCCGACATCGTCATCGTCGCAGTCGGCGTGGCGCCGGCGGACGAGCTCGCCACCAGCGCCGGACTCGAGTGCGACAACGGCATCCTCATCGATCAGCACTGCCGTACGTCGGATGCGGCGATCTACGCCGCCGGTGACTGCGCCAACCACTTGAGCCCCCACTACGGCCGGCGCATGCGCCTGGAATCGGTCGACAACGCCTTCGAGCAGGGAGCGACCGCGGCACTCAACCTGCTCGGGATCCCCACGGCTCACGACAAGGTGCCGTGGTTCTGGTCCGATCAGTACGACCTGAAGCTCGTCATCGTCGGCATGTGCCAGGGATATGACACGGTGGTGACGCGCGGCGCTGTCGCGGCGCGCAGCTTCAGCGCCTGCTACCTGCGCGGCGGCGAACTCATCGCCATCGATACCGTCAACCAACCTAAGGACCAGATGGCCGCGCGCAAGCTGATCGCCGCGCACGCGCGGCCCAACCTCGACAGGCTCGCGGATGTGGCTATTGCGCTCAAGGACACGGTCTGAAAGTCGCGCAGCGCACGGCGCCACGCGCGCGGCAGCGCCTCGTCAGAATGTCCAGGTCGCCCCAAGCGACAACAGATAAGGGTTACCGCCCGCCGCGTTGAAGCGCTCGTACTCGCCGCGCACCGCGAATTGGCTCAGCTTGTACTGAACGCCGGCACCAGCCGCCCAGCTGACGTTGGTGCGGCTCATAGTCGGAAACTGCGGGGCAAAAGCGCAGACGGGGCAGCCGACACCGGCTGTGCTTTGCAGGCGCGCAAGACCGGCTTTGGCGTAGACGTCCACCACCGGCACCGGAAAGTAGAACATTCCGAATGCCGTCTCGCCTTTCATGGTGACGTCGGATACCACGGGTCCGTTGGAGTGACCGGGATGACCGAAGTCGACGTACGCCAGCTCCGCTCCCAATACCCCGATGGGGCGCAAACCGAGCATGATCTTGTACGTTGAGTGGTTTTCGCTGAATTGCGCGGCGTTCGGGAGAGAAGCGTCGACACGCGCCTGACCGAACGCGCCACCCGCGTAGAGCCCGAGCGGGTTAGCGGCCTGCGCTCTGGAAAGCGGAAGCAGCACCAGAGCGAGAGAGGCGATGCCTGTTGCGAACCCGAATCGCAGCAGGCGATCGACGTAGTTGTCGTGTATCAGCGCATCTCCCTGAACTGCTGGTGGCACCGAGAGAAATTCTACAACGCGGCCACGTGCCGTACGTTGACGGCCTCGCCCGGCGCCAGTGGCTTCACCTTCAGCTCAGCACCACCAGCAGATCCTTGGCGTCCACCGCCTCCCCGGGCCGGGCGAGCACCTCGGCCACTTCGCCGTCGTTCTCCGCGCGCACCGCGGTCTGCATTTTCATGGCTTCCAGCGTGAGCAGCAGGTCGCCACGGGCAACCCTGGCGCCCTCGGCCGCCGTGACGGTGGCGACCACCCCGGGCATCGGCGCGCCCACGTGTTTGGCGTTGCCGGGCTCGACCTTGCGCGGCGGCGGGCGCTTTGCGACCAGGCTCTTGTCCGGCACACGCACCGGGCGCGGCTGGCCGTTCAATTCGAAGAACACCGTGCGCGTGCCGTCCTCGTGCGGCTCGCTGGTGGCGACGTAGCGCACGATCAGCGTCTTGCCGCGCTCGAGGTCGACGCTGATCTCCTGCCCGGGCTCCATGCCGTAGAAAAACACCGGTGTCGGCAGGATCCCCGGGTCCCCGTACAGCCCCCGCTCCTGGGCGTACTCGAGCCACACCTTCGGATACATCAGATAGGAAGCCAGGTCCTCGTCGGTCACCGGGCGCGGCAGGCTCTGCTGAATGCGCGCGCGCGCCGCGGCAAGATCCACCGCCGGCAGCCTCGCCCCCGGACGCTCGGTGAGCGGCTCGGCACCCTTGAGCACCTTGCGCTGCAAATCCGGCGGAAACCCTCCATAGGGCTGACCCAACTCGCCGCGGAACAGCTGCACCACCGACTCCGGAAACGCCACGTCGGTGTGCGGGTCGAGCACCTGCTCACGGCTGATGCCGCTCGTCACCATGAGCAGCGCCAAGTCGCCGACCACCTTGGAGGTCGGCGTGACCTTCACGATGTCGCCGAACATGGAGTTGACGTCGGCGTAGGCGGCGGCGACTTCCGGCCAGCGCGCCTCCTCGATGCCGAGGCCGCGCGCCTGCTCGCGCAGATTGGTGTACTGCCCGCCGGGCATGCCGTGCACGTACACCTCGGAGGCGCCGGCGCGGATGTCGCTCTCGAACGCCGCGTAGTGCCGTCGCACCTGCTCCCAGTACGAGGAGATCATCCGCAGCCGCTGCGGATCGACACCCGGGTCGCGCGGCCCATGGCGCAGCGCCTCGACGAGCGAGCCCAGGTTCGGCTGCGACGTCAATCCGCTCATGGCGTCGATGGCCGCGTCGACCGCATCCGCGCCGGCGTCGATCGCCGCCAGCACGCTGGCGGCGGCGATGCCGCTGGTGTCATGGGTGTGGAAATGCACCGGCAGGCCGATCTCCTCCTTGAGCGCCTTCACCAGGGTGTAAGCGGCCCGCGGCCGCACCAGGCCCGCCATGTCCTTGACCCCGAGCACGTGGGTGCCGGCGGCCTTGAGCTCGCGCGCCAGCTTGAGGTAGTAATCGAGCGTGTACTTCTTCTCGTGCGGGTCGCTCAAGTTTCCCGTGTAGCAGATCGCCGCCTCGCACAGCTTCCCGGCCTCGAGCACCGCGTCGATCGCCACGCGCATGTTCTCGACCCAGTTGAGCGAGTCGAAGATGCGGAACACGTCGATGCCGCGCGCCGCCGCGCGTGCCACGAAGAAGCGCACCACGTTGTCGGGGTAGTTGGCGTAACCGACCGCGTTGGCCGAGCGCAGCAGCATCTGCAACAGCAGATTCGGTATCCGCTCGCGCAGCAGCGCCAGGCGCTGCCACGGGTCCTCGCGCAGGAAGCGCAGTGCGACGTCGAACGTCGCCCCGCCCCAGCATTCCACCGAGAACAGCTGCGGCAGCAGGCTGGCGTAGTACGGCGCGATGGCCGCCAGGTCGAGCGTGCGCACCCGCGTCGCCAGCAGCGACTGGTGCGCATCGCGCATGGTGGTGTCGGTGAGCAGCACGCGCTCCTCACCGAGCATCCACCGCGCAAAACGCTCCGGCCCCAGCTCGTCCAGCCGCTGCTTGCTGCCGGGGGCGGGCGCGGAGAGCGGCACCGGCGGCAGTCTCGCCGGGACGAAGTGCGCCGGGCGAGCGCGGCCTTTGACCCCTGCGTTGCCGTTGACGATGGTGGCGCCGATATAGGCAAGAATGCGCGTGGCGCGATCGCGCTTGCGCGGTGAGTGAAACAGCTCGGGCGTCTCTTCGATGAAGCGCGTGGTGTAGTCACCGCCCGCGAAGCGCGGGTGCGTGATGAGCTGGTCGAGGAAACGCAGGTTGGTGACTACGCCGCGCACGCGGAACTCCCACAACGCACGGTGCATGCGCGCGATGGTTTCCTCAGGCGTGGGCGACCAGGCGGTCACCTTGACCAGCAGCGAGTCGTACGAGCGCGTGATGATCGCGCCGCTGTAGGCGGTGCCGGCATCGAGCCGGATGCCGAAGCCAGCCGGGCTGCGGTAGGCGGCGATCTTGCCGTAGTCCGGGATGAAGTTGTTTTCGGGATCCTCGGTGGTGATGCGGCACTGCAGGGCATGGGCGCTGATGCGGATGTCGGCCTGCGCCGGCACGCCGCTCTCGGGCGAGCCGATGCGCGCGCCGTCGGCGATGCGGATCTGCGCCTTGACCAGGTCGATGCCGGTCGCGCACTCGGTGACCGTGTGCTCGACCTGGATACGCGGGTTCACCTCGATGAAATAGCCGCGGCCGCTGTCGGCATCCTGCAGGAATTCGACCGTGCCGGCGTTGTGATAGTGCGCGGCGCGGCCGATGGCGAGCGCCGCGGCGCACAGCTGCTCGCGTTGCGACGCCGTCAGGAACACCGCCGGTGCGCGCTCCACCACCTTCTGGTTGCGGCGCTGCACGCTGCAGTCGCGCTCGAACAGGTGCACCAGGGTGCCGTGATGGTCGCCGAGCAGCTGCACTTCCACGTGCCGCGCGCGCGCGACCAACTTCTCCAGGTAGACCTCGTCGTTACCGAAGGCGGCCTGGGCTTCGCGCCGCGCGAGCGGCAGCAGTTCCTCGAGCTGCGCATCCCTCGTCAGCACGCGCACGCCGCGGCCGCCGCCCCCCCAGCTGGCCTTGAGCATCACCGGGTAGCCGATGCTGTGTGCCAGACGCGCGCGCTCCTCGAGGCTCGCCGGCAGCGGTGCCGTGGCCGGCATCACCGCCACACCCGCCGACACCGCCAGCTCGCGCGCCGTCACCTTGTTGCCGAGCAGGCGCAGAGTCTCGGCCTCCGGACCGATGAACACGATGCCCGCGGCGCGCGTGGCACGCGCGAATTCGGGGTTCTCGGACAGGAAGCCGTAGCCGGGATGAATCGCATCCACCCGCGCCTCGCGCGCGACGCGCAGGATATCCGCGATGTCGAGGTAGGCCTCGACCGGCCCGCGCTCGGGTCCGACGAGGTACGCCTCATCCGCCTTGGTCCGGTGCAGCGAGAAGCGGTCCTCCTGCGAATAGATCGCCACCGTTCGCAGGCCGAGCTCGCTCGCCGCGCGCATGACGCGGATGGCGATTTCGCCGCGATTGGCGACCAAGAGGCTGCGGATCCGCTGCGAGGTGGCGGGTTTCACTCTAAGATTCGCCGTCCGGTGTTTGGGGAGACCCGCCGGCACGCCAGCGTGCCCGCGGACGACTCGATCATAGCCGCTGCGAGGAAACGATGTCGCGCCCGAAACTGCTCGCGCTCCTGTATGTGGCCGTGGCGGTCGCGCCGGCTCTCGCCGTCGAGCCGCCGCCGCTGGCGATCGCCATCCATGGCGGCGCGGGTGTGATCGACCCGGCCAAAATGACGCCGCAGCGCGCGGCCTCGTTCCGGGCGGGGCTGGCGGCGGCGCTCGACGCCGGCTACGCGGTCCTGGAGCATGGCGGCTCGAGTCTGGATGCCGTGACGGCCGCGGTGCGCACCATGGAGGATGATCCGCAGTTCAACGCCGGCCGCGGCGCGGTCCTGAACCATGAGGGCGATGCGGAGCTCGACGCCGCCATCATGGACGGACACGGTCCGCGCGCCGGCGCCGTGGCGGGCGTGCGCCATGTCAGGAACCCCGTTGAGCTCGCGCGCCTGGTGATGGAGAAGAGCCCGCACGTGCTGCTCGTGGCCGAGGGCGCCGAAGAGTTCGCGCTCGAGCAGGGCGTGGTGCTCGTGCCCCGCGGCTATTTCCGCACCGAGGCGCGCGCGCGCGAGCTGGACGAGGCGCGGCAGACGGAAGCCGAAGCTCTCAAGGCGGCCGCACCCGGGGCCGGCGGCACCGTGGGCGCCGTCGCCCTCGACCGCGCGGGCCATCTCGCCGCCGCCACCTCCACCGGGGGGCTTACCAACAAGCACCGTGGGCGGATCGGCGATTCACCCCTCGTCGGTGCCGGCACCTACGCCGACGATGCGTCCTGCGCGGTCTCGGGCACCGGACAGGGCGAATTCTTCATCCGCCAGGTCGTCGCCTATGACGTCTGCGCGCTGGTGCAATACCGGCAGCTGACGCTGGCGCAGGCCGTGCGCGCGGTCATCCAAAAGCTGCGCCGCACCGGCGGCGAAGGGGGCGTGATCGCCGTAGACCGCAGCGGGAACATCGCCATGGATTTCAACAGCGTCGGCATGTTTCGCGGCGCGCGCGATTGGCGTGGCCGGCGGGACATCGCCATGTACCGTGATGCACACTAAGACCGTGCCGGAGCCGAACAGGTACGCGATCGCCATCCACGGGGGCGCGGGGGCGGCGCCGCGTGCGCTGTTGTCGGAGCAGCGCGAGCAGCGCTACCGCGCCGGCCTCGAAGCGGCACTGGACGGGGGCTTCGCGCTGCTCGAACGCGGCGGCAGCAGTCTCGATGCCGTCACCGCCGCGGTGCGGATACTCGAGGACGACGCGTCGTTCAACGCCGGCCATGGAGCCGCCCTGACACGCGACGGCGCGGCCGAGCTCGACGCCGCGATCATGGACGGCCGGCAGCTGCGCGCCGGCGCGGTCGCTTCGGTGCGGCACGTGCGAAACCCGATCGAGCTCGCGCGCCGGGTGATGGAGAAGTCGCGTCACGTGCTGCTGGTGGGTGCCGGCGCCGAGGAGTTCGCCCTGGAAGAGAGTTTCGCGCTGGTCCCCAACCACTACTTCCGCACCGCGGAGCGCCAGGAACAACTCGAGTCCGAGCAGCGCGGTCAGCGCGTCTCGGACCTGGTCCCCTGCCCGTCGGGCACGGTGGGAGCCGTGGCGCTGGACAGCGACGGCAATCTGGCTGCCGCCACCTCCACCGGCGGGATGACCAACAAGCGCCCCGGGCGCGTCGGGGACTCGCCCATCATCGGCGCCGGGACCTACGCCAAGAACGGCGTGTGCGCGGTCTCGGCGACCGGGCACGGCGAGTATTTCATCCGCGCGGTGGCCGCTCATCACGTGTGCGCCGCGGTCGAGTACCGCGGCCTCGACCTGCAACAGGCGGTGCGCGAGATGCTGCACGAGATACTCGCCGGACTCGGCGGGGACGGCGGCCTCATCGCGCTCGGTGGCGACGGGCAGATGTTCCGCGGCGCTCGCGACTCGGCCGGCCGCCGCGAAATCGCAATCTACTGAGGAACGCGCCGATGCGCGCCGCCGTGTCACCAGCCTGATGCGCCGGCCGCGACCCGCACTACGCTGCGTACGGCTCGCGGCTGCGCAGCGCGCTCGGCGGGCGTGCTTCCCAGCGCGACCACACGCGCCGCAGGTGCTGGGCCGAGCGAAAGCCGGCCTTCGCCGCCACGCGCTCCAGATCGAGCCGGCTCTGGGTGACCAGCTGCCTGGCAAAGGCGAAGCGCATCAGCTGCACGTAGTCGAGCGGCGAGCAGTGCGCGTGCTCCGCGAACAGCCGCGCGAGGTTGCGCGGGCTGGTGCAGGCCACCGCCGACAGCTCGGCCGAGCTCCAGGCGGCCGACGGATCGCGCGCCACGGCATCCTGCACGCGATGCACCGCCGGATGCAGATGGTTACGGTGCATCAGCCAGGGCGAGAGCGCGGGATCGGTGCCCGCGCGGCGCAGGTACACGACCAGGTCGCGGGCGACGTCGGCGGCGACCGGCGCACCCAGCTGCCGGCCGATGACGTGCAGCGCAAGATCCAGGCCCGCCGTGACCCCAGCGCTGGTGAACAGCGGGCCGTCTTCCACGAAAATGCGGTTGTCGAGCACGCGCGCTCGCGGCTCCACCCGGCGCAGCTCCTCGATGTACTCGTGATGGGTGGTGCACTCGCGGCCGGCCAGCAATCCGGCCCGCGCGGCCAGTACGCTGCCTGAGCACACGCACAGCAGCAGCGCCGGGTCGGCGACGCCCGACCGCAGCCATTCGATCAGCCGCGGCGTCGCCGGTTCATGCGGATCGATCCTCGCGACGCCCGTGAGCACCAGGATCGTCCCGGGCGCCAGGCGCGCGGGCAGCGGCTCGAGCTCGCTCAACCACAGTCCGACGGCGGCCTGCACACGGGGCTCCGGGGCTACGAAGCGCAGCCGGTAGCTCCCGGGCACCCTACCGCCGGCGTTGCGGAACGCGTCCGCAGGCCCGGCGACGTCCAGCAGCAGGACGTTCGGCAGCAGCGCGAACACGACCTCGGTCGAGAACTCACCGGCCGGCGCGCCTGCGATCCTCACGCCAGCGCACCCGCGGTCGACACGACGCGCGCAAAGCGCCCCTCGAGCACGAGCTCGGTGTGCTCGCGAATCTCCTGCGCCGACACCTCGCGTCCGCGCCGGGTCTGCATCGGGAAGGTGAGCGTCGCATCGCTCACGTAGCGCACTGCGAATCCTAAGTCCGAGGCGTGCCGGGTGGTGGTCTCGCAGCACTGCTCGGTGCGGATTCCGGTGATCAGCAGCTCCCCGATGCCGCGCTCGCGCAACCACGCTTCCAGCGTCGCGCCGTCGCCGGTCCTGCCGAACATGGCCGAATGCACCTGCTTGTAGAACACCGCAGCGGCGCGCAGCGACAGCTCGGGCATCGCGCGCACCCAGCCCGAGGCCGCCGCGAACGGATTAGCGGCGTCGTCGGTGAGCTCCTGGTGGAACACCTGCACGAGCGCAATATCGCGCGACTGACAGCGATTGATCAGCGACTGCACGTTGCCGAGGAACCGCGGCAGCTCCTCGTCCCGAAAGTACGGCCGCCTGCGG
>WNFJ01127823.1_pt1 | contig 14088 bp, 17 predicted proteins | sample 5400461 | NCBI WGS metagenome assembly WNFJ01 (sample SAMN13153349, study PRJNA577476) | soil metagenome | isolation source: 115 cm saprolite on Douglas fir-dominated hillslope | place: USA:California | collected 2013-09-17 | reverse complement strand
TTAACTCCTGGTTCAAGAGTCGCCTCAAGAACACGTACGCGAGAGTTTTCGAGTTTCAGGAGAATGCTCTTTGAGTTTACGACAAGGGGGTCTTGCGCATGTGTAAGACTCGCGTCGCCGCGCACAAATCCCGTCACGAGCAGAACAAATATCAAAATATAGATTCGCTTCATTTCACCTCCTACACTCTTCGTAGCGCCGCGGTCTAATTCTACCGTACGCGATTCGGAAATAGTTGCTCGAATCTTAGATCGTGAATCGCGAATCGTAAATAGTTTGTCCGCAGATATGCAGTGTTGAGGATTAAGGGGAAGCAGTGACAGTGAGCAATGTGTGAGCAGGGCTGAATGGAAACAAGCGGTCGAAATGGATCGAAAATGCAAGAGGGCGCTCGAGCCGGTGGCTACCGCTCCCGGTTCTGATTCCTGTCGTCCGCTTCGCGCTTAATGGTTATGGTGGCTTTGATCCCGGGGCTTACGCCCCAGGCTTTATGCTTGCGTCCGCTCCGCGGACTTTACACCGAGGCGTCATTGTTTTTGTTGGGTGACACTCACCCCGACCTGACGGTCGGGGCTATTGCATCGCGGCCCACTGACCGGGCTGGGTGTTGAAATCGAATCCACAGATTACGCAGATTCAATAAGAAGCTCACATACGAGTCAGAGATCGTTTTCTTGACTCCGTGTGTTTACGGATCAACTGCTCGCGTTAACGCTTTTGAATCTGTGCAATCTGCGTAATCTGTGGACGGTTCTTTGGTCGAGCTGCGCTCAAGGCTGGCATGCTTCGCATCCTCACCTCAATCCTCTCCCGGAAGGAGAGGAAGAAACAGCTCTCATCGTGCGCGGGCTCGCGCCAGTCCAACGCTTGAAGGCCCGCGAGAACGCGGCCGCGTCCGAGAACCCCAGTAGGTAAGAGATCTCGTTCACTGAGAAATTTGTTTCGTTCAAGTATTCAAGCGCCAACTTGTGCCGCAACTCGTCCAAGACTTGCTCGAACGTTACACCCTCAGCTTTTAGCTGTCGAAAGAGCGTCTGACGGCTGAGTGCAAGTTTGCGCGATCGTTTCTATCTTTGCCTCGCCAGTGTGCAGGATCGGAATCAACAGGCTCTCGACGCGACCGCGCATGGATTTTGAGTCTTCCGGTCTCTCGAGCAGGGCTTCCGCACGTTCCGTCAACAGACCGGAAACATACTGGTTCGGTTGCGGCATCCGAACAGAAAATAACTCTTCATCGAACAGGATCGCGTTCATGCTGCTACGGAACACCAGCGGGACACCAAAGATTCGATCGTATTCTGCGCGGTAACTCGGCTCTGCATGTGTGAAATGAATTGCTTTGGGTGAGGGGCACTGGGTAACACCGCCTATGGCCGCCGTCATCTTCCGTCCATCACACACGCATCGCGCGAAAGCGGATTCCGTGAGCAGCGGGTTGTCGGCGAAGAGCGTGCTGGCAAACTTGAACCAAACCTTACCATCTTCCCGAACAAATTCGAGACGATGTGCAGTCTCGCCATCTCCGCCATCGATCGCGAGACGTGCATAGCGGTTCACCTGGCGGAGCCCCTCCTCTGCGGTTGCGGCGTTTCCGACCACGCCCACGATTGATATGTCCGACAAGCTGGACCTCCGCCCCAAAAAGCAACGCGAGCGCCGGCTCGTCGCACAATTTGATGCCGGCTTTCATCAACGCGAGGTAAGTCGCCAAAGGAAGGCGGTTGTCCCTTTCCGTAAGGTCCTCGGGACGCAGGCGCGATTGCTCGATCAATGTCTGCCGATCCGCGCCTCTCGCGACGGCGAAACGCAGAAATGCTTCAGCAAAGCCGGCTGCTATCGTCGGTTCAGCCATATGTCTGTACTCCTGCAACGTGCGGTCATGCTTTTGTTACTTGAGGTAATGCCCATTGGTTTCGGCCCCGGATATTTTGGCGGCGTTTTGTCGTATCACAAATGGTTGTACTGCGGAGAGGCTGAATACTGTAAGGTTGTAAGCAAAAGGCCGCTAGGCACAATTACCCGAAGTATGAATCAAGAAGGAAAGGCTCAGGGTTGGGAAGGGCGGCTTGCCCCCGCCTGGTTTTGACGGCATTCAACGCTAGCGGTGGCAAGCCGCCCTTCCCAACCCTGAGGTTCCTTAGCTTGAGTGTTCATTGCGGTTGACTCGAACATTTCAAATTTCAAGCTTCGAAGTTGAATTCGCGAAGAATCGAGAGGAACGACCATGAGCAAATCTGAAATGACGGCACGCCTTAGAAAAGAGTCGCCGGTGCTGCAGGCCAGGATTGCCGGCGCTTGTTGGTTGCTCTGCATCTTAGCGGGCGTCGCGGGCTTCATCGCTGCGTCTCCACTAATCGTGGCAAACGACGCGGGGGCCACGGCGGCCAACATTCTGGCAAACGAGTCATGGTATCGTATCGGATTTTCGATCTCATTAGCGGCGCCTCGTATTTGGTGACGACAGTCTTCCTCTATCACGTGCTGAAACCCGTCGGCAGAAGTCTGTCAATGCTGGCGGCGTTCTTCGGCCTGGCAGGCGTCGCGATCGGAGGCGTCGCGTGGGTCAGTCGTCTCGGGCCCTTGGTTCTATTGCATGGTGATCAGTACCTCAGTGCGTTTACCACGAGTCAGTTACAAGCGATGTCAATGATCGGTCTCAAGCTTCACCTGCAGGTCTTTAGCATCGCCATGGTATTTTTCGGAGTTTAGTGCATCTCGATCGGATACCTGGTTGCGCGATCGACCTTCCTGCCGCGCATGTTGGGCATACTCCTGGGGCTCGGCGGAACGAGTTACGTGATCGCCTCTTTTGGCAGCTTCCTGGATACCGTCCTTTGGACCGCATCTAATACCCTTCGTCTTTCCGGTGGCGCTTATCGGCGAAGGATCGCTGACCCTGTGGCTGCTCGTGAAGGGCGTAAACCTTCAACGATGGAACGAGCAGGCGAGCGCAGCGGAGGGGCCGCGAACATGAAAGCTGCCATCTATACGAATTACGGACCTCCGGATGTTGTGCGAATCGCGGATGTCGAGAAGCCCGTTCCCAGGGACGACGAAGTTTTAATCAAAGTGCGCGCGGCTTCTGTCAATCCACTTGACTGGCGCCTCATGAAAGGCAAGCCGTCTATCCTCCGCATATTTTTTGGTCTGCGCAAACCAAGACTGGGCCGACCCGGTGTTGATGTGGCCGGCGAGGTTGAAGCAGTTGGCAGGAACGTTGCGCAGTTCAAACCAGGCGACGAGGTGTTAGGCGCGTGCCGTGGGGCTTTCGCTGAGTATGGGTGCACAGCCGCGTCAAAGTTGGTGATGAAACCCGGCAACGTTAGCTTCGAGCAAGCCGCGTCTGCAAATGTCGCCGGGCTAACCGCGTTGCAGGGCCTGCGCGACAAGGGAAAAATTCAGCCGGGCAGCAAGGTCTTGATTAACGGCGCGGCGGGAGGCGTCGGCACATTCGCGGTGCAGATTGCCAAGACGTTCGGCGCCGACGTGACCGGCGTCTGCAGTACGCGGAATTTGGATCTGGTCCGATCAATCGGCGCAGATGAAGTCATTGACTACACCCAACAGGATTTCACTACGAGCAACCAACGCTACGATTTGATTCTCGACTGCGTTGGAAACCATTCGTTTTCAGCGTGCAGGCGCGTCTTAAGTCCTGATGGAAGATACATCGGAATCGGCGCGCCGCACGACGCCTCGATGATAGTTATTCTGGCTCAGATGATTAAAGACCTCTTGTTGTCAGTCTTCGGTAGTCAGAAGGCTGTTATGTTCATTGCGAAATCGAGTCAAGACGATCTGGCCCTGTTGGGCGAACTCATCGCGACCGGCAAACTAAAACCGGTCATCGATAGCCGCTACAGCTTAAGTGATGCTCCCAATGCGATTCGGCATGTGGAAGAAGGGCACGCACGGGGAAAGGTGATAATCGATTGTGCTCCCGCGCACGGATCGAATCCACAGATTACGCAGATTACACAGATGCAATAAGACATCACGATTCAAGCGAAGAGTTTTCTGGACTTCGTGTGCTTACCAATCACTTACCCGCGAACCCTTTTGAATCTGTATAATCGGCGTAATCTGCGGATGTTTCTTTGGTCGCGCTTAACGCCCTCCCTTACGGTCGGGCTGCTGCCCCGCATTCGCGGACGCCGCGTTACCCAATCTCCACACAAAATCTTTGACAAGTCTTAGCCGGCCGTTATACTCCGCGCATTAGACCGATGGATTGGAAGTACAAGCACTTTCATCAAGAGAGAGTCTTCCCGGCGTCGCGCGACCTCGTCATGGAAGCAGCCCGCACGTTCATGGCGGAATCACTCGGGTGGCAGGTCACAGATACACCGGAAGGATTTACGGCACAAGGTCAGAGTTTTTCACACCGGGCAATCGCAGACCTTCAGATTCAACCAGTCGCGGGCGGAGCGTCAGAGAGTGGGACGAGGGTGGCTGTAGAATTATTGGTCGAGCGCGCTGGCTGGCGGGGGTTCATGCTGTTCGACGTCGGCGGTTATTACAACATTCAAATTCGAAAGTGGCTTGATGGCATTCAGTGGTCGCTTCATCAAAAGCTAACAGGCACACGTGACGAGTCTACGAATCCGCTTGTGCTGGCTGAAAGCAAACCCGCCGCGTGCATTTTCAATGGTTGTTTAGTCTTCATTGTCGTGACGTTTGCTCTTTATTTCCTCGTCACGTTCATTAGCGCGGTGGTTGGACTTCTCACCGGGAATTTATTTTTGGTGGGACGAGGCTCTTTAACTATTCATGGAATCTGGGCGCGCATTCTATCGGGGTTAATCTTGGTGTTCGGCGCATTTCTCGCGTGGAGGATTAAGAAAAAGCAGTGAGCAGCCCCTCAGACCATCGGGCAAGAGCGATCCCGGAGCCATGTACTTAGTCCAGGGTTGCAGCGCTCATGCTGGGCTCTGAGCCCATAACATTTTGCGCTTAAGGCGAGACCATTCGAGTGCGTGATCGACGAAGGTAACCTGACGCTACCGCGGTTCGCTACTGACTCTATTGTCCCTGCGAAGGGTCGTGATCAGCCCGCCTGCGCTTTGGCCAGTTCGTAAGCACCGTTCCACGTGGCTTCGACCTCGGTCTCCGATTTTGCCACGGTCTTGAACGTGCCACCGCCCGTTATGCCGCGGTACTGACCATCGCCGCCGGTGAATTTAAAAGTGCCTTCGACGGTCATCGTGCCACCTGCCGAGGAGACTTTGCCCTCGAATGTTCCAAAGTCTCTGCCCCCGTCAGGATGGAGGTTGTTGAAGTAACCGGTCTGCGAGCCCTCGCCGTTGAGCAAGTCGTTAATGCCCCAGTATGTAATCTTCGAGTCGTTCCACAACGAATCAGACGAGTTCTGGGTACCGTTAACCTCAGCGATGCCGAGCAGGTGATTGGATTGATCATTAAGGGGCAGTCCAAACTGCTGAGTGATTTTTCCCGAAAAAGATCCTGAGATGGAAGGCATGATGTCTCTCCTCTACTTTCTTAGGTTGGTTGTCGCGCGAGTTGGGCGCATTTTGACCCCTTCTGGCGCCACTGTCAATGGACACCAATCACTGGCAGAGGTAGAGAAGAAGCTGAAGAAATCGGGGGTCGGGCCTGCGATCCTGCGATCGTGAGTCCGTGAAACGGAGAAGAGCAATCCGCAGATAACGCAGATTACACAGATTCATTTTAAAACAAGATGAAAATCTCTTTGGACTGTCCCTTTTCAAGCCAAGCGTGTTAGTTTTAAGAGCAAATTTCTGTTGAAGTTCTGATTGAAACTGCCCCCCGCGAGCGATCTGCGAAAGATCGCGCAAGGAGGTAAGGATATTTCAGTTGCTCGAACCGACTGGGGCCGCCCACGAGACTTTTTGCTGAAGCGCAAATGAAGCGCAAATATTGAGATGAAATTCGCCCAAGTCGTATTTCTGGATCGCCGGTATCTATGGCTTGATCGCGCCCGCGCCGCAGTATTTCCTCGAGGCGAAGACAGGTCGTGATTTCCCGCCTCTTATCACCCATCCCGGGTTTTACTTCGGTTTTATCGGCGAGACGATAGCGGGGCAAGTTTCTCCTGCTCTCTGAAAACCCGACCCGCTATCGCCCGCCGATGATTCCGGCAATACTGGAGAAAGCCAGCTTCGTCCTTTTCATAGCTTTTTGAAAACGGCCACTTATGAAACTGCACCACATTGAGCCTTCTGAAATTATTCGACGGGCAAATGTCGATCCGAAGACTTTCATCCGTCGTAGGGTTGAACGCAAGATTTTTAACCAAGGGCCGAACGACAAAATTTGAGGAGGCAGAAAATGAAATACCTGTTGCTGATTTACCAGAATGAGAAAGAGTGGGCAGCGCACACCGAGGCTGAGGTGCAGAAGATGTATGCGGAATACGGCCAGCTAAGGCAGGCGCTTACCGCGAGCGGTCAATTCATCGGCGGATCTCAGTTGCATCCGATTGCCACCGCGAGCAGCGTCCGCGTCCGCGACGGCAAGGAATTGATTACTGACGGACCGTTCGCGGAAACCCACGAACAGCTTGGCGGCTACTTCCTGATCGAAGCGAAGAATCTTGATGAGGCGCTCGCGATCGCGGCGCGGATTCCTTCTGCGCGGGAAGGCACGGTCGAAGTCCGGCCAATCGTCGAGAGAACGGCGGAAGCGGCGGCATAAACATTGAACATCGCCTTGAGAAGCTTTCCAGGCTCTCGGCGGCGGTTGGTAAGGGCAAGAGTTCACGTGTCTGTAACGGCCGTGTGATAACTAACCCTTGGATGTTTTTTGCGGGATTGTCGATCCCGGCGTCCGTCGTTCGACTTACTGTTGGAGGTGGGCAATTGATTTGCCATGAAGAGTAGGGCTTGAACTGAGTTGCGGCACTGTATTCGAGCCGTGAGTTAGCCTCGGTTTCAAGCAATTAATCAACCGTCAGAAAAAAATAGGGAGAAATAGGGAGAAAGGAAATCATGGAAACAAAACCAACGCACGAACAAGCACAACTACACCTGCAAGTCTACGATTTGCGCCGCGAGGCCCGGCTCCGCCAGGCACGCGATTGGTTTCAACAGAACTACCACGCGGAAACATTCGACGACGCCATGCGCATCGCGCCGCCGGGAACGGAAAACGGGGCTTTCGTGGGCATGGTGATCGGCTATTGGGAACAAGCCTGCGCGCTGCTCAACTATGGTCTTCTTCACGAAGACCTGTTCTTTGAGACCAGCGGCGAGTTTTTCGGCGTGTGGGAGTTGCTCAAACCGGTCGTTCCTGAGTTTCGCGAGCGCTTTGCGGACAAGAACCTTCTCGCGAATCTGGAAAGCGCCGCCCAGCGCTTCGAAGCGTGGTCGGAACGTCGCTCGCCCGGTCATGTTGCCGCCATGCGGCAATTCATGCAGCAACTGCGGGCTAAGTCTGCGTCAGCCAAGGGCGCCTGATCGGAGTCGAGAGCCCGGATGGAGCCTACGACCCCGTCGCCGTTGGCGACGGGGGTCGTGGCTTCCCGCCGGACCAATTGACTTGGACGCGCGTGCTAGCAAGGCGCAGCGGCAAGCACTTCGAGGACTTGCGCGTTTGAGCAAAAGGAGATGGTTATGCTGAGAGTACACGCTAAGAATTTGGGGAGCGTCGCCATCCTGTGCCTGCAAGGGCGAATGGTCAGGGGTGAGAACGCAGCCCTGCGAAATGCCGTGCATTCCCAGTCAGAGGTCAGCGCGGTCGTGCTCGATTTGGCACGGATAAGCACAATCGACGCCGGAGGTTTGGGTGTGATGCTGGAGCTGCGCGAACAGACTCAATCAAAGGGAATTGCGTTCAAGCTCATCAATGTCACCAAACTTGTAAGCCGGCTGTTGGAAATCACACGCCTGAACTCCGTTTTCGAAATCACATCCGCGGCCGAAGTTTTGTCGGCAAGCCCATTCGGCCAACCAGCGTCACTGGGGCAACTTGCGTCCTGCGCTTAGTTCTTTTTCGACCTTAAGGCCGAATAAACAAATTTCTAAGACCCTGAGTGTCGATCCGTAGCCTTTCTCTTCCGATGATCTGATCAGGTTGCGCACACCCGCAGAGTGTGTAACTCTCGCCGGCATGTCGCAGCCAGGCGAGACACTTGGGCAGGTCTTTCGCGAAGAGTACGGCCGGATCATCGCAACTTTGATCCGTCGCTCCGGGTCCTTTGATTTGGCGGAAGATGCGTTGCAAGAAGCGTTTGCTTCCGCTGTGGCGAACTGGGAAAAAGATGGTACGCCGCGAAATCCGGGCGCGTGGCTGACAACAGTAGCACAACGAAAGCTGCTCGATGCGGTGCGCCGGGAGAAGACCAAGAGCGATAAGCAAGCGGAACTCGAATACGAAACGCAGAGATTACATCCTTTCGACGAACCGGCATTGGTCGAGGAAACCGTGGAATATCCAGACGACCGCCTTCGCTTGATCTTTACCTGTTGCCACCCATCGTTAAATCGGGAAGCGCAGGTTGCTCTTACGCTGCGGACTCTGGGAGGGCTCAACACGACGGAGATTGCCCGAGCTTTTCTGTTGCCGGAACCGACTCTCGCCCAGAGGTTGGTGAGGGCCAAAAGCAAAATTCGTCTCGCTCAGATTCCCTACGAAGTGCCAGGGATCGAAATCCTGCCGGAGCGTCTAGGCGCGGTTCAAGCTGTTATTTATCTGATCTTCAACGAAGGCTATTCAGCTACGGCAGGCGACAGTCTCGTCCGCAGAGATCTCTGCGCAGAAGCGATCCGTTTGGGTCGCGTGCTTTGCGAGCTGTCGAATGAACCGGAGAATGTTGGTCTGCTCGCACTGATGCTGTTGCAAGACTCGCGACGCAACGCCCGCATGAACGACCGTGGCGAACTCGTGACTTTGGAAGAGCAGGCTCGCTCGTTTTGGGATCGCAGGGAGATAGAAGAAGGGTTGAGACTCGTTGAGACAGCGCTTCTGTTGGGTCGGGTCGGAATCTATCAACTTCAAGCTGCTATTGCGGCGGTTCATGCGGAAGCGCAAACGGCTGAAGAAACCGACTGGACGCAAATTGTCGCACTGTACGAAGAGCTGATGAGGATCAATTCATCGCCGATCGTAGCTTTGAACCACGCGGCGGCAGTCGCGATGAGCGAAGGACCTGAAAAGGGTCTAAGTTTGATCGACGAAGCGAACTCGGGGAAGAAACTTGAAACCTACTACCTATTTCACGCCGCGCGCGCTGATCTGTTGAGAAGGCTGAATCGTTGGGAAGAAGCAACAGCCGCCTACACGCGCGCCCTCTCGCTAACCACAAACAGGATCGAGCAGGAATACCTGCGCAAGCGCCTGGCCGAAGTAACAAAAACGAACGGGTTTCATTAACGCCAGTCATTCCGTTGAACCTGATGAATAAAGTCTTTGCACATGAATTCAGGCATTCCGCGCTGATGCATCTAACTGTAAGTTATTGACAGGGTTGTGGAGGCGGCGATCGGAATCGAACCGATGAATAAAGGTTTTGCAGTTCGACCGGGGCCTCTGTCACTGAGTGTCATGGAGTATCATAGGCCCGTATTTATTGATCTTCTTTGAGAGGCCTGTTACTCGGTAACACTCAAAATCGCTGCAGACCCCCCACAAAAGTCCCCACAGTGAAATTCGCCCTGTCAGCGTCGATGAGCCACGGCCTTTCTTGATAGTGCTCCGCTTTTTTCAGGTGATCCGTTCTCAAATTCAAATTTAGCTGTCGGTGCAAAATTCAGACCTTTAGCGAGCCACGGAACCCCCTGGCGGCATAGTAAGATTCTGCACCGTTGTGATACACGAAGACATTGCCGTAGCGGTAATCGGCAAATAGGGCGCCACCGAGTTTTCTGATATCAGAAGGTGTTATTATCCAGCTCGATGTTTTGGTATCGAAATTTCCAAGTTTCTGCAGCTCCCGATATTGTTCTTCCGTTAAAAGCTCAATGCCCATGGCAGCAGCCATATCAATTGCGTTATTTTCCGGTTTATGTTCTTTCCTTGAGTCCTGCGCTTTACGGTCGTAACAAACACTTCTGCGGCCTTTAGGACTTTCCGCTGAACAATCATAAAAGATGTACTCGCCCGTCTTTTTATCATGACCAACAACATCCGGTTCACCGCCAGTTCTTTCCATTTCATTGAGTGACCACAGTTTTTCAGTATGAGCTTCCAGCTTTGCTTGTACTTTAGCCCATTCAAGACGCTTAATGCGATTCATGTTTTTCTCAAAACGGGCTCTTAATGCTCTGAGTAGTTCTTCACGTTGTTCTGGTGACAACTTCTTTTTATTGATATTAATGTTCTTCATACTTTTATATTACCTCTGTTGAATAGGTGTGTTAAGCGTAGCCGCGAACCAAATCAGAGGGCCACCAATTAGCAACACTGAAACAGAGCACTACCCCTTTCTTAATCAAGTCGCCGTACGCCGCGACCAGATGCTTTGATATAATGCCCGCCATGCAAAGCGAACTAACCGAACAGGCGAAGAAGCTCAGCATCCCACCGAATCCTCCTTGTCGAAGAAATTTGGGACACCATCGCCGAAGAGAATCAGTCCTTTGAGTTAACTGATGCTCAGAAGCGAGAGCTCGATCGACGGATGGAGTCGGCGAGGGCCAATCCCGGACAAGGCCGCGCGATTGGTCGAACTTGGGACGAGATCAAAGCTGAATTCATGAAGTCGCGTTAACCTATCATAGCGGAATACAGGAGCAGGAATGGCAACCGCCAAGGAACACATCGCTGAAATCTTAAAGCGCCAGCCTGACGATAGTTCGTATGATGAAATTGTCCGCGAGCTCGCGTTTGACTTACGTCGCACGGTATCTAACGAAGAAATGGCACGTCGGATAAAGGCTTGGCAGAAATAACCTGGACGCGTGAGTCTGAACTGTGGCTCAAGGATATTTTCCTACATCGCGGTCGACGATCCTGGCGCCGCTGCCCGAACGGTCATCTCTATCCACGAAAAAGCACAGCTACTCAGAAATCATCCGCAGCTCGGCCATAAATACGAAATGGCAGAGTCGCGCGAGGTCCGCATTCTGCTCTACGAGCACTACCGAATTACCTATCTCATAAAAGCCCTATGGCAACATAGATATTCTCGGCGTCTTTCACGGTGCTTTAGACATCGATCGATATCTTGTCTGAACCGCATAAGAGCCGTTACGCAGCTTTCGGTGTCGCAACGCGTTTGATACGTTCGTATTCTGCACGCCGAGCGTGATGCGTGTCCCAGAGATCAACATCCTGCTGTAGACCCAGCCACATCTCCGGCGACGTGCCGAAGGCGCGCGCCAAGCGGTGGGCCATGTCGGTAGTGACAGGTCTGCGCTCGTGTAGTATCTCGCTAACAGTGCGTCGCGAGACGTCAAGCAGCCGCGCGAGTTTGTCTTGCGTCAATCCCGCTGCCGGCAAGACATCCTCGCGCAGAATCTCGCCCGGATGCGTCGGTCTTCTCTTTCTATTGTTCAGCCAATTGTTCGGCATCGCTCAAAATCCTCAGTGATAATCTTCAAGGTCAATATCGAAAGCGTCCTCGCTCTCGAAGGTAAACGTGATTCGCCAGTTACCGCTGACCGTAACGCTCCAAGTCCCGGCGCGATTTCCCTTCAGTTGGTGCAGGCGGTAGCCGGGCAAATTCAAATCCCTTCCTCGACCGGGCGCGATTGAGAACGTCCAACTGCCTTTGTAAACGATCGGCAAGTTCACCGGCCACTCCGCGCCGGTCGCCGGTTCCAAAGAGCCGCTTCAGACCTTTATGGCGAAAGCTCTCTATCACGCGTTTAGATTGTAACGTGCGGAGTTACATTCGGCCTTGCCCGCGGCCAGGCGCACTCTGTTCCCAATCGCGATCTAACCGAAGATGAGGAGAAGCGACTGTTCGTGGCTATGGGAGACAACGAGCAATTGAAAGACATTGTAACCGTTGCGTTGCATACCGGCATGCGGCGTGGCGAAATCTTCAACTTGAAGTGGTTCGACCTGGACTTGGAGCGAGGAGTCATTCAGGTACGAAAGACAAAGACCAAACTCAACCGTGTAGTTCCTATGAATGCGCGGGTGAAGGAGGTCTTAAACCAGCAAAGGCGTCCGACTGAGTTCGTCTTTACGAGCGAGAAAACCGGTGCGTGTCTGGTCGATGTAAAGAAGACATTCGACTCCGCCCGCATCGACGCGAAAATCCCGGATTTTCAGTTGCGGGATCTGCCTCATAGTTGCGCCACACGGCTTTCGGATCGGGAGAGAAGCTGGTAACGGTCGCGGATATTCAGAACCAGAACTAGATACCCTCCAGGCTTAGGTAACTTGAAAGGCTTCCTGTTGTAATTATCGCGCAGTCTTGCATTTATTGCCAAATCGTTTCCCAAGCGCAGCCGATCGCATAATTGCCACATCCAGACGCGAAGCACGAACTGCTCAGTACATCGGCGCTCCACAGGGCCGTACCAACGCAATTGATACCAGCACCGCCGCACCATCCAAATGTGCAGTTGGCCCAAGCTCGGATGCGCGCCGGGCCGCCCTGAACATAAGTGGCGGAAATAACCCGGATAACGCTAGGAGGGTTGGCTGGATACGTGTTACTAGACAATACCTGCTGATCTAGTGGGACACCTAAATCAACATTGGTATACATCCCCGGCTCAGCAATAGCGGGCTCTACCACGCCGTTGTACACGGGAGCCTCATATATTTCGTCCCAGGCGTAGAGATTAGGGTCTGGCATGACTAGTACTGACTCTGCCACATATTCGCCAACGATGTTGCCGCCATTATCATACAGGTCGGAAATAATGGTACCCTGCCATTCCATATCCTGGCTTAGAACGGGTACGAAGATTATCTCGATGGAATCGCCACTAATTGATGACTGCTGATTAAAACTGACATTCTGAAACAATTGTCCACGATTGTTGAGCCCCGTCTTTAATGAATCGAGCGAGCCATTGATTGCGAATGACGCATCAACCTTTGGCATTCGCTTCTTGTCCTCGAAGACTTTGAGGGCGGCGCGGACATTTTTGTTACTCTCTTTCAGTTTCCTAACCTTGGCAGCGACCTCGGCCCCTTTCCTAACCTTGTAATCTTTGCCAGCTCTGCGTAAAGCTCGCTTTTCCCGCGTTTGGGGTTTCAGTTGTTTTTTTTGCGCCTTGGTTGATTGAACTGTCGCATCAGCGTACGGAGCAATCAATGTGGTGGTGAAAGCAATCAGAACGACAATGGAGATCATTGTACGCTTTGCAAGCGATCTCATATCCAAACCCTCCTGTAAGAAGCTAGCAGAATACACCGAAGCAACTACTGTACCCTGGCCGTGCGGAGCGATCCGCGGATTACTCATCTAGCTACGCTTTAAGATAACGGCCGGTTAGACATTCGACCGCGAAAGACCTCAACCCACAGGGTCGGGCCCTTCGAGACCCACGGGCTGAAGCGGCGTATCCTATCTTGGTACCCATATTTTAACATCAACCCCGGCGTGAGTCTTCGCACTCGCGCTGGGATTTGGGTCATGACTTCGGATCCGTCTTGTAAGGGGCGGGATGACAATGGCTATTTCTACGTGACGCAGAGCATTCTAGCTAACTGGATCACTGAGGCTAGTTATTCGAACTGCAGCAAAACGAGAATGTGCGAAGCTGATTGAAGCAGGCCGCGGTCATGCGCACCTTATTTCAATATTGCAGCGGCTTTCATTGCTTATGGCGACGGTCGCTCGCGGCAGTGGCCGCCTCTACGAGGCAAGAACGATTTCGCCACGGGGCGCCTTCTATGGTGGCAAGCGTTTTGCTAAAATCCTTCTTGCTCTCCTCCTCTTGCTACCCCCCAAGCATGAGAATTTATTTTGAGGACAACATATGGAGGGAAAAATCATGCAGACAACATTGAGAATGTTCACAAGATTCGGGCTGGTGTGCCTGCTTGTGATTGGAGTCCAGGTAATGGCTTCGGCGCAAGGGCGCGGGCGTGGCGGCGGTGGTTCGAAAGGCGGCCCACCTGCGGGGACGGGCGTCGACCGGGGAATTGGAAGATCTCCTGACGCCTCGGCAGGCCGTGCGGACAAGGGCCGTGGCACCGCTTCGG
>WNFJ01498156.1_pt1 | contig 14089 bp, 12 predicted proteins | sample 5400461 | NCBI WGS metagenome assembly WNFJ01 (sample SAMN13153349, study PRJNA577476) | soil metagenome | isolation source: 115 cm saprolite on Douglas fir-dominated hillslope | place: USA:California | collected 2013-09-17 | reverse complement strand
GCGGTTCGTTTGTCGTGAGCTGGCTCCGCACTTCGGGTCCGCTGTTCCTCTCGGTCGTTTCGGCGTTAGGAATGACTCAGTCGATCGCGGTTTCGGATCGGACAGTGACGAGCGCGCAAGTCGCGACCGATGGAAACACGATTCTGGTCATTTTCTCGAGCACGACAGTCTCCGGAATGATCAGCGGGACGGAATTGCGTTCGTCGCAGTTCGATCTTGCCGGTAACCGCCTGACTCCCGATGCGCCGTTCCTCACCGGTTCCGGAACGGACATCGTTCCGTTGCATCTGCACTGGAATCCGGGCCTTTCCGAATGGGCGCTCACGTACAACGACGCCGCGTCAGGCCTCAATGGATTTCCGGGTGAGATCCGTCTGCGACGATTCCGATCGCTCGGCGTCGTCGCCAGCGACACGCTGCTATCGCCCGATTCATTCCGCGGCCAGCTCAACGCGCCGTATCCGATCATGTTCATGAATGGTGCGTACTACGCGACGATCCGGCGGCTGTTGTCACGGGTCGAGGGGAGCGACTCGTACCTCCTGAAACTCTGTCCGTTCTTCGTCACCACCAGAAGCGATTCGACTCTGTCGTTACCGTTCTCGCCGGTAACGTTCACCGCTAACGGAAGCGGCGGGACGCCACCGTATCGATTCGAGTGGAATTTCGGCGACAACGGCATCACAACCGGCGCGGTGGTGCAACATCGGTATTCCGCCCCCGGCACGTACACCGTGACGCTCACCGGGACGGATGCCGCCGGCGCGGTGTCGATCAACACGACGACAGTCGTGATCTCGACCGGCGGTAAGCGGCGCACCGTCCGGCACTAGCAACGGCTACAACAATTTCAGGACTGTGTTCCAGTTGCGCGCCGTTCCGCGCATCGCGAGTTTCTTCTCGATCACCGCATTCGTGAGTTTCGAAGTTCCCATGCCGTCGGGATATACGATGTAAAGATGTCTGCCGCCGGCGCGAAGTGTCTCGCGCCCTTTGATCGCGGCCTGCAGCGCCTTCACATTCTCCGCCTCCGGCGCTCGCTCGAGGAACACCACGACGAGACGCGCCGGGTCGCGCTTCGCCTCGTTCGTAAACGGATTCGCCGCGACCACCGCCTTCCACTCCTCCTCGGAACGCACGAAAAGCTTCGTTTCAAGACCAAGGCGCTCGAGGACTTCGGATTCGAGGAGGCGTTCGAGTTGCGTGGCGTTCTTACCGGCCGTTCGAAAAACGAGATTGCCGCTCTGCAGCAACGTTCTGGCGTCGTCGAAGTCGAGGCGTTTGAGGAGCGCGAGAAGATCGGACATCGCGACTTTCTTGTGGCCGCCGACGTTGATGCCTCGGAGAAGGCCGATGAATCGCACTACGTCTCTTTCGCCTCGACTCCGATGTTCTGCGCGTTGACCAGCAGATCGGTGAAGCGATCGACGGGCACCGGCGCCTTGATCAGATATCCCTGCATCTGATCGCATCCGTAGCGCTTGAGGAACGAGGATTGTTCGGTGAACTCGACGCCTTCCGCGATGACTTTGAGACGCAGGCTGTGCGCCATCGCGATGATGGCGGTGACGATCGCGGCCGTGTCGGGATCGTGCGTAATATCATGCACAAATGATTGATCTATTTTTAGTGTATCAATTGGGAATCGCTTCAGGTAGCTGAGCGAGGAATGGCCGGTGCCGAAATCATCCAGCGAGATCCGCACCCCGACTTTCTTCAGGTCGTACAACGTTCGCACGCTGTTCTCGGGACTCTGCATTGCGCTGCTCTCGGTGATTTCGAGCTCCAGCAGACGCGCCGGCAAGCCGCTTTCGTCGAGGATCTCCCTGACACGCTGCAGGAGATCCGGCTGTTGCAGCTGGCAAACGGAAAGGTTGACGGCCAGTGACAGCGTGCGGAAACCGGCGTCGTGCCACTCCTTCGCTTGCACGCAGGCGGTTCGCATCGCCCACGTACCAATGGGAATCATCACGCCGATCGCTTCGGCCAGCGGGATGAAGACGGCGGGCGGGATCATGCCGAGGGTGGGGTGGTTCCAGCGGAGGAGGGCTTCCATGCCGCTGATCCGGCCGGTTCGGAAGTCAAAGATCGGCTGGTAGTACATCGCCAGTTCCTCGTTCGCGAGTGCTTTTCGCAGACCGTGTTCCAGCGCGATCCGCTGCAGCGCTTTGGCGTTGATGAAGGCGTTGAAGAGCTGATAGTTGTCGCGGCCTTGCTCCTTCGCCTGATACATCGCGGTATCGGCGTTCTTGATGAGCGACTCGGCATCGACCCCGTCATCGGGATAGAGGCTGATGCCGATGCTGGTCGTCATGAAAAACTCGCGGCCTTCGATGTGGAACGGATAGCGGACGGCATCGATGATCTTCTGCGCGACGAGGGCCGCGTCTTCGCCGTGCGGCAGATGCGCGAGAAGGACCGTGAATTCGTCGCCGCCAAGACGCGCCACCGTGTCGCTTTCGCGGACGCATGATTGCACGCGCGCCGCCACCGCCTGCAGCAACTGATCGCCGATGTTGTGGCCGAGCGAATCGTTGATGACTTTGAATCGATCGAGATCGAGGAACAGGACCGCGAGCTTGGTGCGATCGCGCTGCGCGTGCGAGATTGCAACCGTCAGGCGGTCTTTGAAGAGGAGACGATTCGGCAATCCGCTGAGCGCGTCGTGATACGCCAGATGTTTGATCTGTTCCTCGGCGTACGTCCGTTCGGTGATGTCGCGGACGACGCAAACGAGGCCGCCGCCCTGAATGGCGCTGATCGAGATCTCCTGCGGGAACGTCAGGCCGTCATGACGCAGTCCGGGCGCCTCGCCGCGCCACCGCCCACGCTGATGCACTATCGGGAGAATCGTGTTGGTGAACCGTTCGTAAGTCGCCGGTTCGTACAACGCGTTGAACGGCATTCCGACCATCGATTGCGGATCGGGATATCCGTAGAGCTTCGCGAGCGCGTCGTTGACGACAGTGAAGTCGAGGCGCTCGTTGACGATGCCGATGCCGTCCATCGAGGCCGTCATGGCGGCCGACTGTTTCCGCAGCGTCTCCTCGGCCTGCTTGCGCTCCGTGACGTCGTTGGCAACGTGGAGAAATCCGGTGAGCCAGCCATCGTCGCGCCGTAGAGCGGTAACGGAGAGCAGGACCGTGATCGCGCTTCCGTCTTTCTTCACGTAGGTCCATTCGCGCTCTTCGAGCCCTTCGCGGTCGGCGCGATGCGTCAGGATGTCAAAGCCGCTCAGACGTCCGCCGAATTCGTCCTGCAGCCGCGCGGCGTGGTCGGCCAGTTCGTCTTCTTTGTGAAGGTCGATGATCGACCGCACGCCGATCATCTCCGCGGCGGAGTAGCCGAGCATCCGTTCGGCGCCCGAGTTGAAAACCGTGATGATGCCTTCGGCGTCGGTGGCGATGATCGAGATTCGCGAGGCGGCATCGAGCACCGCTTTCCGTTGCGCATTCGACGAAGCGAGCTGCTGTTCCGCGAGCTTCCGCTCCGTGATGTCGTAGACGAAGCCCTCGAACATCAACTCGCCCTTGGCATCGTGAACGGCGTGCGCGTTCACCTGAACCCAGATCGGCGCCCCGTTCTTTTTCTTCCACAGCAGTTGCAGGTCGGCATTCGTGCCTTCGCTGAGCTTCAGGAACTGCGCCTCGCGGTCTTCGGCGTGAAAGTAGATGTCGTTGATGAGATGGACCTTGAGAAGCTCCTCGATGCTGTCGTAGCCGAGCATTCGCGCCAGGCTGGCGTTCGCGGTGACGAGCCGTCCATCGGGTGCCGACTGGTAGATGCCGACGGATGCGTAATCGAAGATGTTTCGATACTTCTCTTCCGATGACAGCAGGGCCAGCTCGGTCTGACGACGTTCGGTGATGTCGTGAACGATCGAATAGAGGTACTGCTGCCCGCCGATTTCGACCGGACCGGAGTGCACTTCGACATCGCGCACGGCGCCGTTCGCGAGCCGGTGGCGAAATTGAAAGTAATCGCGTTTCTGGCGCGTCGCATTGGCCATCTCGGCCTCGACCTGCGACTCGCTCAGCAGATTGATGTCGGCGATGTTCATCGTGCGCAAACGTTCCACGCTCCAGCCGTAGTACTCCGAGGCGGCCACGTTGGCGTCGACGATCGAACCCGTCTCGGGATCGATGATCAGCTGCACCGCGCGATTGTTCTCGAACATCTGCCGGTAGCGGCGCTCGTTCTCGCGCAGCGCGTTCTCGGAGCGTTTCTGCTCGATCGCGGCCGCCACCTGCTGCGCGACAAACACGAGAATCTCCTTGTCGCGCGGGCTCAGTCGCTTCGATTTCTCGTAAGTCTGCACGCCGATGACGCCCCATGTGCGGTCGCCGGTCTTCAGCGGTGCGCCGAGCCAGTCGACGGAGCGATGTCCGACCAGCGCGATCTCACCGTCCGCGCTGAGCCGTTCGAATACCTCCGGTGTCGCGAGCAGCGGTTTTCCAGTTCGCAGGACGAACGCCGTCACCCCCCGCCCAGGCGGTTCACCCTCCGGCGGCGGGTCGAATTCGTCGACGAAGTAGGGGAATGTGACGATGTCGTTTTCAGCGTCGTACTCGGCGATGTAAAAGTTCGTCGCCTCCATGAGCGTGCCGATGACTTCGTGGATCTCGCGATACAGATCGGAAAGGTTGGTTGCCTCGCGCGCCATCTGCGCGATACGAAACAAGCCGTTCCGCATCGCTTCGCCGCGGCCCTCTTCCGTGACGTCGCGGAAGTACCACGCGCGGCCGCTGTAGCGCTCCTCCGTGATGATTGGCATCGACGCGCGCATGAGAATGCGTCCGTCCTTGAGCGCAATCGGATCGCCGGAACGAACTTCGTCCGGATGCTTATAGAGGTAATCGACGAGCTCGATGAAGCTATCCCAATGCGCGACCTTTTCGGCGGCGTACTTCAGCAGTTGTTTGTCGTCCGCCGCGGCCGCAACGTCCTCGGGAATTCCCCAGATCTCGAGGAAGCGCCGGTTGTAAGAAAGGACGCGGCCTTCCGAGTCGACGATGAGGATTCCGTCGAGCGTCGCTTCCTGCTGTGCTTTGAGAATTGCGAATGCCGTTCGAAGCGACGGCACACCGCCGTCATGCAAACCATGGAACCAGCGCGCAAATAAACGTTTCGCTCGCATGAGTCTCGAATGCTCGAGCGGACGGATTTGGGACACGGGTACTGTCATGGTGAACCGACTAAAGGAGCTTATTTTAGGTGAATTTACGTCTGATCGTTGGTCCGGTCGATCGATCGGAAGAATTGCCACTGCGCATAACTCGATCGGACGTACCAGAGGAGGAGCACCATCGGGAAAAACTGCCTCTTTACGAGCAGAAAGATCGCCATCGCGGACCCGGAGACGATGGAGATCCAAATCGCGATCGAGAAGGCCGTTCGCTCATCGACCAACATTCTCAAGAAGTTACGAACTATTCCGTATCCGTCGAGCGGGGCGACCGGCAGCAGGTTGAAGATACACCAGACGATATTCGCCCACTGCAGGAGCGGGAGCAGCGCGATCAGGAACGGGTCGTGGTTTCCGATCGGTGTCCGGTAGTAGATCAGTCCCACAATCCAGGCGAGCAGCAGGCTCGAAGCGGGTCCGGCAGCGCTGATGAAGAGGTCCTGCCATGGACGCGCGCGGCGCTCATTGATCGTGACCCCTCCTACACCCTGTAGGACGATTTGACTCGGCCCGTAGCCGAAGACTCCGATCATGGCCGCGTGCGCGAGCTCGTGAAAAAGAATGCTGATGAAGAGGATGGGGATCCACAGCAGCGCGTACTGCGCGCCGGAGGAGTCGAGGTTGACCATCACGAACAGCGCGACGAGGATCAGAAAACTGAAGTCGAGCGTGATGGTGGTGCCGAGGATGGTGCCCAGATGGATTTTGCCCAAGGTCGGTAGGTTATGCTCAAACGTATGCATTTCGAAACAAAAGCAGTGCACGCCGGCGGTGAGCCGGACGCGGCAACCGGCGCAATTTCGCCCCCCATCCAGCTCTCCACGACGTTCGAGCGCAACGCGTCCGATGGTCTGCCATCGCACGGTTACAGCTACATCCGCGATCACAATCCGACGCAGACGCGGCTCGAAGAAGCGCTCGCGGCAATCGATTCCGCGGAAGTCGCGCTGGCATTTGCGTCCGGGATGGCCGCCGCCACCGCGCTATTTCAATCGCTGCCGGCCGGCTCGCACGTCGTGATTCCGGATGACGGCTACTACGCAGTTCGGATTCTCGGAACAGAGTTTTTTCAGCGCTGGGGTATGACGCACGATCTGGTCGCGATGACCGATCTCGATCGCGTGCGCAAAGCGATTCGGCCGAACACGCGCGCCATTTGGTGCGAGACGCCGTCGAATCCTTTGTTGAAGATCGCCGACCTTGCCGGATTGGCGAAAATCGCGCACGACGCAAACGCGCTCCTGGTCGCCGACGGAACCTTCGCGACGCCCGCATTGCAGCGGCCGATCGAGGCCGGCGCCGACGTCGTCATGCACTCGACCACCAAATATCTGGGCGGCCACAGCGACGTGCAGGGTGGATCGCTGGCGTTTCGCCGGCGTGACGCGCTCGTCGATCAGGTGCTCGAGGTCAGAACGATCATGGGTGGCGTCGCGTCGCCATTCAATTCATGGCTGATCCTGCGCGGCATTCGGAGTCTCGGCGCGCGCATGCGAATCCATTCGGAAAATGCGCGTGCCGTCGCGGGATTCCTTTTGAAGCACAACAGAATCGAGGTCGTGAACTATCCCGGCCTGCCGTCGCATCCAGGACACGCGATCGCCGCGCGTCAGATGTCCGACTTCGGCGGGATGATGTCGATCCTCGTGAAGGGCGGGAGGGAGGAAGCTCTGGGCGTCACCGCCAAAACCAAAGTCTTCCTCCGCGCGACATCCCTCGGCGGCGTCGAGAGCCTCATCGAGCATCGCGCCTCGAGTGAAGGACCCAAATCGCGCATGCCGCCAAACCTGTTGAGGCTGTCCATCGGCCTGGAACATCCCCAGGATCTGATCGATGACCTCGCGCAGGCGCTAGAATAGTCGCGTGAAAAACTTCGAAATCACCTGCCCGTGCTGCCAGGCGATGATCGTTGTCGACCGCCTCAACGGCGAAGTGCTCTTGCACAAGGCGAAGGAAACGAAGTCGGGCCTGTCGCTCGAATCGATGGTGTCGAATCTCGAAGCGCAGAAGAGCGAGGCCGCTAAGCGATTCGACAAGCAGATCGAAAGCCAGAAGGACCGCAGCCGCATCCTGGAAGAGAAATTCAAGGAAGCACTCGAGCGGGCGGAGAAGTCGGATAAGCCCTACCTCAATCCGATGGATATGGATTGAAGTTCGATCCCGACGCGGCAGCCGGCAAGAACTCGGGCATCTACGGTCTCCCTTTCTCGCCGAAAGACGCACAGGTGGTCATCATCCCCGTCCCGTTCGAGGCCACGACTTCATACGGCGGCGGCACGTCACGCGGTCCGGCAGCAGTGCTCGAAGCGTCGAAGCAGGTCGATCTCTTCGATCACGAGACCGGCCGGCCCTATGAAGTGGGTATCGCAATGCTCGACGTGCCGCGCAAGATCGTCGCGTGGAACTCGCAGGCGAAAAAGCTGGGGCGCCGGAAGGTCTCCGCGGTCAACAAAATCGGCGATTCGGTCAACAAGTGGGTTTACGACCAGACGCGATCGCTCCTCGATGCCGGCAAGATGCCCGTCGTGTTAGGCGGCGATCATTCCGTTCCCTACGGCGCGATCCAGGCCTGTGCCGAACGCTATCCCGGTCTCGGAATTCTGCATCTCGACGCGCACGCCGATCTGCGCGACGCGTACGAGGGCTTCACCTGGTCGCATGCATCGATCTTTCACAACGTCATGACGAAGATCGATGGCGTCGCGAAGCTCGTACAGGCCGGCGTCCGCGACATCGGTTCGGCCGAGATGCGGATGATCGATGACTCGCAAGGCAGGATCGTGACGTTCTTCGATGATGTCCTCGCGCGGCGGAAAGAGCGTGGCAGTCCGTTCGCGGAGTTGGCGGACGAAATCGTCGAGCAATTGCCGGACGACGTTTATCTCTCGTGGGACATCGATGGACTCGATCCAACGCTGTGCCCCGGCACCGGCACTCCGGTTCCGGGCGGGCTGTCGTGGAATGAAGCCGTCGGTTTGCTCCGCGCGGTCCGACGCGCAAAGAAACGGATCGTCGGCTTCGATCTCTGCGAAGTTGCTCCAGGCGCGACGGAGTGGGATGCGAACGTCGCCGCGCGGCTGCTGTACAAGATGATCGGTTTCGCGTTGCTGACCAATTTCACCACAGAGACACAGAGATCGAAGTCTTGACATGCCGTTCTCTGTGCCTCTGTGGTGAACGTCTTTTAGTCGTCCAACCGCCCATCCGCCAAAGCGACGCGCCGCCCGCTGATCGCGGCGACGATTCGCGGAATGTGCACGTGACACGTTTCCACGATGACTGCCACTTTTCGTGGCGGCGTACCCGCGACGGCGGTCCCCGCGATGAAGACGCCGGGGACATTCGTCTCCATCGTGTCGGGATCGTGCACCGGCTCGCGCGCGGTGCCTTCCAGCTTCACGCCGAGCATGTCGAAGAGCTTCGTGTCCTGTCGATATCCCGTCATCAGCAGCACGAAGTCGGCCGCGATTTCCTGCTCAGGGAAGAGGAGAACCGTTCCGCCGCGAATCTCGACCTTTGTCGTCGCGAATCAGCGCCCGCACTTCCGGCAACAGCCAGAATTTGACGACCTTCGGATCGAAATCGTCCTGCCGATAACTGATCGTCACGCCGGCGCCGGCGCGTTGACATCGGACGGCTGCTTCGACCGCCGAGTTGCGGCCGCCGACGATCAGCAATCGCTTGCCGAAGTATTTGTGCGGATCGCCGAGGTAGTGACTGACGTGGGGAAGGTCTTCGCCGGGGACGTTGAGGAGACGCGGGGCGTGCATCGCGCCGATCGCCAGCACGATGCTATCGGCACGATAGCCATGCTCGCCATCCACCGCGCGAGTCTCCAGAAGAAACCCGCCCTCCGGTAATCGCCGTACGTTCTCGACGCGTTCGTACGTCCGGACAGTCAAACCGAAGTGCTGCACGAATGCGCGCAGATACGCGAGAAACTCCTCGCGCGTCACCTTCTGTTGATTCGCGGTTTGGATCGGCAGCCCAGCCAGCGCCAGCCGGTCGGAGCTCGAATGGAACAACATCAGTGGCGGATACCACTGGATGGTCGAGCCGATCTGCCCGGCATCGAGCTGCACGTAATCGATGCCGGCCTGCTTGAGCGCGACCGCCAGCTCAAGTCCGATCGGTCCCGCGCCGATGATCGCGACGTGATGGGACTCGATCACGCGCTCATCCCGATTTCTTGCAGGACGGCGACTTTCGCTTCAATCATCACGTGATGTTCGAGGCCGAGGAGGTCGGCGAGTTTGCGGACGAGGTAGTTTTCGTAATCGGTGAGCTTGCGATCGGAGTAGACGATCCGCCACATCGTCTTGACGATTTCGATGCGCTCGCTCAGCGACGCGTTCTTGCGGATGTAATTCGTCAGCGCGAAATGATCGATCGTCTGTCCGCGCACTTCGGCCGCCGCGGCGACGAGCTCCTGCGCGGTTTCGTCATCCAGGTTAAACGCGCGTTTCAAGTAACCGACCACGTCGCCATCCTCGGCCGGCGAGAATTCGCCGTCGGCGTACGCCGTTTCGAGGAGAATGGCGGCGGTGGCGAGTCGAAGCGGATCGCGTTGCAATTCGGGCTGCTGCACGCCGCCCTTGATCCGCTGCACCAGTTTTGCGAAGCTCACCAGCCGGAGTGTAATCGAATGCCTCGCGTAGACATTTCGCAGTTGCCCGATGATTCGCGAATCTGGATTTTCGGCGTCTCGCCGTCGCTGGACGCGCGCAAGAGCTCGCATCTCTTTTCGGTCGTCGATCGTTTTCTCGCCGATTGGTCGGCGCACGGGCAGCCGATCGTTTCCGCTCGCGATATCGTTCACGGAAGTTTTCTGATCATCGGCGTCGATCAGCGGTCGGAAACATCAGGCTGCTCGATCGACCGAATGTTCGGCCTGCTGCGTCAGCTCGAGCGTGAGCTCGAGGTTGCCATCCTGAATCCCGATCGGATCTTCTGTCGCGATGCGTCGGGAGCGGTCACGGCAGTGTCACGCCGCGATTTCAGCGAACGGGGGCGCGCGGACACGGTCGTGTTCGACATTCTTGCCGAGCGCATCGGCAAGATTCGCAGTGGCGAATGGGAAAAAGTAGCTGGTAATTCATGGCATAAATCTTTACTCGCAAGAGCTGGCTGATGTATTCGTAAAACCGTCATAAATAGAAACTTAGAACCGCTCGAAGTGAGCATCGTCCTTGCACTTATGAATGTGCGTGAGGAACGACAAGAAAAAGACACCGCTTCTGATTGTGGACGACGACAAGGCCGTGCGAAGGCTTCTCGCGCGGGTAGCGGAGCGGGCGGGGTTCGAGGTTGATACGGCGAAGGATGGTTTCCAGGCGCTCGAAATGTTGCAGCACAAGCAGTATGAGATCGCGATCGTCGACCTGATGATGCCGCGACTCAGCGGCTACGAGCTAGTTCAGAAGATCAGCACTCTCGATCCGCGGCCGGTCGTGATCGTTGCGACCGCGCTGATGAATGGCGATGTCGCTTCGCTCGACGATTCGATGGTGCGGCGCGTCATCAAGAAGCCGTTCGACATCAACGCCGTCGCGAACGCTTTGGTGGAGATCGCCCGTGAGGCTGCCGAAAAGCGCTCGACGGCACCGCCGGAACCGCCGACGATCATCGTCGCGAAAGACGTCAACGTCACCGCCAACGAGGTCATTGTTCCGACTGCCGAAGAAAACGTCGACGCCAAAGTCGAAGCCCAGCCCGCGGAGGAGCTTCCGAAGAGCGAAGAAATCGAGTAGCGTTTGCACTCGATGGACAACAAGCTAAGCCGCCGGGCGTTCGTCGCGACCGGCACCGCTGCAGTCGCAGTCGCCACGAAGGCGTTCGCGCAAGGACCAACCGTCATTCGCCGCAGTCCCGCCAAGCCGGTCGTCGTTTCGTCAGCGAACGGCAATCGATTCAAGAATGGCGGCGACATGACGTGCGTCGAAAAAGCGTGGTCCCTGATCACGCAAGGTTCTGATGTGCTCGACGCTCTCATCGCGGGAGTCAACATCGTGGAGCTCGATCCGCTCGACGACAGCGTCGGCTACGGCGGCCTGCCGAATGCGGACGGCATCGTGCAGCTCGATTCCTCTTGCATGCACGGGCCGCGAAAACGCGCGGGCGCAGTCGCATCAATCGAAGGCGTGCGCACGCCCTCGCTGGTGGCCAAGGCGGTCATGGACTACACCGATCATCATCTGATCGTCGGCCGCGGAGCCCAGGAATTTGCTCGCAATATGGGTTTCACGATTGAGAACGATCTCAACACGCCGAACTCGCGACAGAAATGGCTCGAATGGAAGCGTCGCACGGATCCTTCGCACTATCTCGATCCGAAGACGCGCGCAGAAGCAGGTTATCGCGTCGCGTTGCAGATGGTCGCGGAAGGGAAGATCGATCGAGAGCATCTGTACGGAACGATCAACTGCGACGGCGTGAATCCAAAAGGCGAAATCTGCGGTGTGACGACCACGAGTGGACTGGCATGGAAGATTCCGGGACGCGTCGGAGACTCTCCAATTCTCGGCGCGGGCCTGTATGTCGATGGCGACGTAGGTGCCGCCGGATCCACCGGACGCGGCGAGGCGAATCTCTACAACCTCTGCTCGTTTCTCATCGTGGAGAATATGCGGCGCGGCATGCGTCCGAAAGACGCGGCCATGGATGCGCTACGCCGCGTGAAAGCCAACACGATCGAAAAACGTCTGCTGAACAGCAGCGGCAATCCGAACTTCGGCCTCAATTTCTACGTCGTCAACGCCGCCGGCGAGTACGCGGGCGCATCGATGTACGCGGCGAAGTACGCGGTGTGCACCGAGAACGGCGCGCAGACGCTGGACACCGAGCCGCTCTTGCCGGGAAAACCTGAGTAACGCCGGCAGCCTCCCCGGCTGTTCCGCCGCCGGCCCCGGCGGCGCCCGCGCAGAATCCGAGCCGGCGAGCCGCCGGCGGACCAGCCGGCGAGGCCGCCGGCGTTACGAGAGCGCCGCTTCGACCAGCGCCTTCTGCTGCTCCTCGTGGCGGTGATGTGAGCCCGTCGCCGGGGACGCGCTGATCGGACGTCCGACGTAACGCAGCGTTTGGTTCGGCTCGAGTAGGGCCGCGAGCCGCTCATGAAGAAACGGCCAGGCTCCCATGTTGCGTGGCTCTTCCTGCACCCATAAGACTTCGGTCGCATTCGGATATTGAGCGAGTGCCGCCTCGAGCATCGGCTTGGGAAATGGATAGAACTGTTCCAGGCGAATGATTGGAACGTTCCGCTCACCCCGAGCCGCGAGCAGATCGTAGGCCACTTTTCCGCTCGTGATGACGACGCGGCCGTCAGACGACGCGCCGTCAGCGAGCACCGGCTCGAAACGTCCTTTTGTCAATTCCTGTATTGATGACGTCGCCCGCGGATGCCGCAGCAGCGACTTCGGCGTCATGACGATCAGCGGTTTGCGCGGATCGTTTTTCATCTGCCGCCGCAGCGCGTGGAAGTACTGCGCCGGCGTGCTCGGATAAACGACTTGGATGTTGCCTTCGGCACCCAGCGTGAGGAAACGCTCGAGCCGCGCGCTGGAGTGCTCCGGCCCCTGACCTTCATAGCCGTGCGGCAGCAGCAGAGCGAGTCCGCTGTGCTGTCCCCATTTTTCTTCCGCGCTGGAGACAAACTGATCGATGACGATCTGCGCGCCGTTGACGAAGTCGCCGAATTGCGCTTCCCACATCACGAGCGTGGCGGGATCGGCGACCGAATACCCATACTCGAATCCGAGGACGCCGTATTCGGAGAGGAGGGAGTCGTAGGCCACGAAGCCGCGCTCCTTATCCTTCGCCAGCACTTTGAGGGGCGCATAGCTCGTACCGGTGACGTAGTCGAAGAGCAGAGCATGCCGGTGTGAGAACGTGCCGCGTCCGCTGTCCTGACCGGAAAGGCGCACGCGATGGCCATCGAGAAGGATCGTTCCGAACGCGACCATCTCCGCGAATCCCCAGTCCATCGGCTCACGCCCTTCGCCCATTGCCTGACGGCGCGCGAGGATCGGTTTCAGTTTCGGATGCGGCGTGAAATTCTCCGGCATCGACACGAGCGCACGGCTTACCTCTTCGAGTTGCTCGCTCGAAACGGACGTGTCAGGCGACGGCTGGATCTGAAAGCCGGTGATCTCCTCGTCCGTCCAAAGCGACGCTTCGCCGCGCGGTGCAGATGCCTCCGCTTCCCCGCGTGTGCGGTCGAATGCCTCCTGCAGCTTCGCCTGGAAAGCGTCCAGCCACTCCTCAGCTTCCTTCGGATCGATGTCGCCTTTGCGCAGCAGTTGTTCGGTGTAGATCTTTCGCACCGAACGATGTTCCTTGATCGCTTTGTACATCCGCGGCTGCGTGAGCGAGGGCTCGTCGCCTTCGTTGTGGCCGTGACGCCGGTAGCACAGCATGTCGATGACGACGTCCTTGCTGAACTGCTGTCGGAACTCGTAGGCCAGCCGGATCGCGCGGACGCACGCTTCGGGATCGTCGCCGTTGACGTGGAAGATCGGCGCTTGAACCGCCTTCGCAACATCGGTCGCGTACACCGATGAACGCGCCGCCTCGGGACCGGTTGTGAATCCGATCTGATTGTTGATGACGATGTGGACCGTGCCGCCTGTCCGATAGCCCTTGAGCTGCGACAGATTCAGCGTCTCGGCGACGACGCCCTGTCCGGCGAACGCCGCGTCGCCGTGAATCAGAACCGGAAGGACGCGCTTGCGCTGGTCGTCGTTGATGAGCGTCTGCTTCGCGCGCGACATCCCTTCCACGATCGGATCGACCGCCTCGAGATGGCTGGGGTTCGACGCGAGGGTGAGCTTCATCGTCTTGCCATCGGGCGATGTATGCGTCCCGTCGGCGCCGAGGTGATATTTCACATCGCCAGACCCTTGCGTGGTG
>WNFJ01081688.1_pt1 | contig 14090 bp, 12 predicted proteins | sample 5400461 | NCBI WGS metagenome assembly WNFJ01 (sample SAMN13153349, study PRJNA577476) | soil metagenome | isolation source: 115 cm saprolite on Douglas fir-dominated hillslope | place: USA:California | collected 2013-09-17 | reverse complement strand
TACGTGGGCCTCGTGAACCGGGTCGTGAGCGGTAAAAATGGCCGCTCTCATCGCCGTGTAGTGCATACCGGAAATGGCCAGGCCCATGACGACCGCGGCGACGAGCTTTTGCCCAAGATCCGTGGTGCGGAATGCCAGCCACAGTGCCAACGTCGACGCGCCGATCGCTATGACCAAGGAGAGCGCAACAAATAGCAGGTCGTAGCTGAGTTCGGCGTGCCCCCGCATTGCCGCCATGCCGGTGTAATGCATGGCGGCAATGCCACGTCCCATGAAGATACCGCTGAGAACGAGGTCAAGCGGCGATCCGCTCTGGCGACTAATGACGTAAAAGCCGCCGCCGGTTACGACAATCGCCACCACGAGCGAAAGGGTCGTCAATCCGATGTCGTAGGACATCGGTGTCGGCATGATGAAGGCGAGCATGGCGACGAAGTGCATCGACCATATTCCACCTCCCATTGCAATCGCGGCAGCCACCAGCCACACGCGACGGGCAAATCCCCGGGCGGCCCCCACATGCCCACTGAGATCGAGGGCGGTGTAAGACGCGAAGCAGGCGACCAGAATGGACAGAGCGACGAGATACGGATCGTGTATTCCGGTAACGACCATCGGGACAGCCCCAATTCGGACCAGAGACCAAGGGGCAACGAATCCGCCGACTCAGCTGCGAATGCAGCCGGCAACGCTATCGAGGCGTCACTAAAGGCCGATGTTGGCCGACGTTCCCCGGATGAGTTGGTTTGCGAACATCAAGATGCCCCTTTGGCGCTTTGTTGACAAGATGGACGGCGAGTGATGCGCGCCCTGATCCCCCAGAGCAGCCCGTAGGGATGGGTCGAGCGCTTGCGAAACCCATCGACTTGCTGCGCGCCACTATAACCGCTCTGCGAAATTCTCGCCGTGTGCGGGAATGTCGGGTGGTTCCGGTGGACCTGTGGTGACTAACTCGTGTGCTTTTTTTTATTTTGCACGCGAGGCTGCGGGTGTATTGGGCGCCTGGCCCCACGCCCTCAAATCCGGGGCGAAAGTTTTCATGCACAGCTCGGGCGCCTCGCGCCGCGGGATCGCGGACTCATATATTCCCGTCATTGCGAGGAGCGAAGCGACGAAGCAATCCACCCTTTCTTTCTTGTTGCTTTATGGATTGCTTCGCGGAGCCTGTCATCGGGCGCGCATTCGCGCGACCCGTTGGCTCGCAATGACGTCTCTTGGCTGTTTGAAAGTTGAAACGGGGAGCCCGGCAGTGGATGCGTGGGGCCGCCGGTATGGTTAGCGGAGCGTTTACGTCGTGCTGCAGGCAGTTTGATTTGTCCATTCGCGCGCCGAGGGGCTTAACCTTTACGCGTCTTTAATGGCGCGGACGTAGGGTTCCTGTTGCGCGGCTTACGGATGGGCCGCGCCACCGTCCAGAAGGGCCGGTCGTTCGCGTACGCGTTGGAGTTTTTCCATGGACATCATGACGGGCGCTGGGCTCGTGGCCGGCGTCGTTGTTGTGGCAACAATGATGCTGTTGGGCGGCGATCTGCACTTGTTCGTCAGCGAGCATGCGATCATCATCATTTTCGGCGGATCGATCGCTGCCACCATGATCCGGTTTCCGCTCAGCGCGATCATACACGGTCTGCCGCTCGGCGCGAAATTTGCCTTCACCATGAGCCGGCTGTCGGCGCGCGACCTGGTCGACGAATTGGCCCGGATCGCGGAAATCGCGCGCAAGCAGGGACCGGTCGGGCTGGAAAAGGTCGAGACCGACGAGCCGTTTCTGGCCAAGGGAATCCGCTATGTCGCCGACGGCTACGATCTCGAATTCATCCGCGACAATCTCGAACGCGACCGCGACAACTTTCTGATGCATCTCGACGAAGGCGGCAAGATCTACCGCGCCATCGGCGACTGCGCGCCGGCATTCGGCATGATCGGCACCTTGATCGGCATGGTGCAGATGTTCGCCAACATGACCGATCCATCAAAACTCGGTCCGTTCATGGCGACCGCTCTGCTGGCGACGCTTTACGGCGCGCTGGTCGCCAACCTGTTCTGCCTGCCGATCGCCGACAAGCTGCACGGCAAGCTGCTCGACGAGGAGACCAACCGCACGCTGATCATCGACGGCATTCTGATGATCCGCGACTCCAAGAGCCCGACGCTGGTCCGGGAAATGCTGCTGGCGTATTTGCCGGAGAAACACCGCCACGAAGAAGGCGAGCCGGTACCGGCCTGACCGGCAGGTAGGGGCGGTCCGGGAAACAAGCGATGGCCAAGAAAAAACGTGGCGATGCACATGGCGGAGGACACGGCTGGTTCGTGACCTTCGCCGACCTGATGGGCCTGATGATGAGCTTCTTTGTGATGCTCGTGGCATTCTCCACCATGGACAACAACAAGCTCAAAATCGTCGCCGGCTCGATGCGCGATGCTTTCGGCGTGCAGACCCAAGCGCGCTATTCCGGAATTATCGAAGCCGATGGTCTTCCGACGCGAGAGAAGCTGAAGAACGCCGCCCACATTCCACCCGAGGAGGCGTCCAACACGCCGACCCCGGATGAGCAGGAGCGCAGCGTCGCCCAGGGCGCCCGCTTGAAAATCGATCGCGAATTCGCGCTCGCCTCGGCCTCGCTGCGTCAGGCCCTGCAGGACATGCCGGAACTGACCGAAATTTCCAAGCACATTATGTTCGAGGAAACCAAGCAGGGTCTCAACCTGGAGATCGTCGATCAGGACGGCCGGTCGATGTTCGCCGATGGCTCCAAGGTGCCCTACGAGCGCACGCGCCGGCTGATCCAGAAGCTGGCGGGGCCGCTGAGGGCGACGCCGCTGCGGATCTCGATCATCGGGCACACCGCGGCAGGTTTCGTGCCGGCGCAAAGCGATTATGGAGCGTTCGATCTCTCCGCGGATCGGGCCAACGCGGTGCGCCAGATTCTCGAGCGGGAAGGATTGCCGCCCGCCCATATTTTTGCAGTCTCCGGAAAGGCCGACACCCAGCCGTTGTTTCCCGACGATCCCTCGCTATCGGCCAACCGGCGCGTGACCATCACGCTGATGCGCGAAGATCCGCCGCTGCCGCCCGACTTGAAGCCGTAATCGCATTACACTACTGTATTACCTTCATCTGCTTGGTAAGGAAGGTGCGACATCGCGACGCCGCGCGCCATTTTCAGATGCGGGGCGGTAGGTTACAATCCACATTTTTGCATGGCGCTGACCCAATTTCGGGCTAGGCTGTGATGCAAGCGCAGGACTATAAGCCGCCTCGCTTTGCTATTGTGCAGTGAAGCATTTGAGGCCTCAAGCCCCCATGACAAGTGACGTAATAGCTCCCGCCACGGAAACGACGGCGGCCATTGGGCATGGCGAAGCCCATTCCACTGCAGGCTTCAAGGCGCTGCTGATCGGATGCATCGGTGTCGTCTACGGGGACATCGGCACCAGTCCGCTCTACGCGTTACGCGAAGCCGTGGTCGCGGCCAGCGGACCCTCGGGGGTCGTCAACCCACAGGCGGTGCTCGGCGTCGTGTCGCTGATCCTGTGGGCGCTGATCATCGTGGTGACGCTGAAATATGTGCTGATCCTGCTGCGCGCGGATAACCACGGCGAGGGCGGCACGCTGGCGCTGATGGCGCTGGCGCAACGCGCGGTTACTCATGGCGCCAGCACGATCGTGCTGCTCGGGATTATCAGCGGCGCGCTGTTTTACGGCGACGCGGTGATCACGCCGGCGCTGTCGGTGCTCTCCGCCATCGAAGGTATAAAACTCGTCACCGCGGCGCTCGATCCATATGTCGTGCCGCTCACGGTGCTCATTCTGCTCTTTCTGTTTGCCGCGCAGTCGCGCGGCACCGCGCGGGTGGCCGCCTTCTTCGGGCCGGTCATGGTTGTCTGGTTCGGCGTGATCGCGATCGCGTCGATTTCCCCGATCATCCGACAGCCGGAAGTGCTGCTGGCACTCAATCCCCTCTATGCCGTCTCCTTCATGCTCCATCACGGTATCATCGGGTTCGTCACGCTCGGCGCGGTGTTTCTCGCCGTCACCGGCGCCGAGGCGCTCTATGCCGATCTCGGTCATTTTGGCAAACGGCCGATCCAGACCGCTTGGCTTTTCATCGTATTGCCGTCGCTGGCTTTGAACTATCTTGGGCAGGCCGCACTCGTCATCGCCGATCCGAAAGCGGTCGAGAACCCGTTCTTCCTGATGTTTCCGGACTGGGCATTGATTCCGATGGTCGCTCTTGCCACCGCGGCGACGGTGATCGCGAGCCAGGCCGTGATCACCGGCGCCTATTCGTTGACGCGCCAGGCGATCCAGCTCGGACTTTTGCCGCGGTTCGAAATCCGCCATACCTCGGAAGCCCATTCCGGCCAGATCTTCATCCCGCGCATCAACATGCTGCTGATGATCGCCGTGATACTGCTGGTGTTGATGTTCCGCTCCTCCAGCGCGCTGGCCTCGGCCTACGGCATTTCGGTGACCGGGACCATGGTGGTCACGGCGATGATGGGTTTTGTCGTGATCTGGCGGGTCTGGAGATGGTCGCCGTTCGCGGCCGCGGCGCTGATTGCGCCGTTCCTGTTTCTCGATCTCACTTTCCTGGCCGCGAACCTCTTGAAGGTGTTCGAGGGCGGCTGGGTGCCGCTGGCGCTGGGCTCCGTCGTGATGCTCTTGATGTATACTTGGCGGCGCGGCTCTAGGCTGCTGTTCGAGAAATCACGCAAGCTGGAGTTTCCGCTGGCCGACCTGGTGACGATGCTGGAAAAGCGCCCGCCGCAGCGGGTAACCGGCACCGCCGTATTCCTGACCAGCGATCCCGTCAGCGCCCCGACCGCTTTGATGCATAGTCTCAAGCACTACAAGGTGCTGCACGAGAAGAATGTCATCCTGACCATCGAGATCGCGCCGACGCCGCGGGTCGACGTGTCCGAGCGGGTCAGGCTGGAGCAGATCAGCGCGACCTTCTCCAAGGTAACGCTGCGGTTCGGATTCATGGAATCGCCCAACGTGCCGAAGGCGCTCGCGATCGCGCGAAAACTCGGCTGGCAATTCGATATCATGTCGACGTCGTTCTTCCTGTCGCGGCGCGCGCTCAAGCCGGCCGCGCATTCGGGAATGCCGCGCTGGCAGGATCATCTCTTCATCGCGCTCAGCCGCACCGCCAACGACGCCACCGACTATTTTCAGATTCCGAGCGGACGGGTGGTCGAGGTGGGAACGCAGGTCACCGTCTAGGGCTCGGGTGCCTGTCAAACCATCTTCCAGCGCTTGATTTTCGGCGCATGAGGAGCGAGGTTGATGATGAAGGGCGAGCAACCGGTATCCGCCGTTGCGCAATTCGCTCAAACCAATCCTTGGGAGGAACAACGTGGCGGGCCAGGTTCACGATTTGACACCGGAAGATGTCGCAAAGGGCGTGGCCGAGGGCCACTTCCTTCTGGTCGACGTCCGCGAGCCGAACGAGGTTGCCGTGGAAGCCTATCCGGACGCGGTGGTGGTCTCGCTTTCCAGTTTCGACCCGCAGGATATTCCCGATCCCCACGGCAAGCAGGTGGTGTTCGCCTGCCGTTCCGGGAAAAGGTCGGTAACGGCGTCGCTGGCCGCCCAGGCCGCGGGGCTGGCCTACGACAAGCATCTGGCGGGTGGCATGCTGGCCGCTCATGAGCTCCATGAACAAGGTCTTTGCGGATCTTCCCGTGACCATTTTCGAGGCGATGTCGCAGCTCGCGCGCGACAACAACGCCATCAATCTCGGCCAGGGCTTTCCTGACGATCCCGGACCGGAAGACATTCGCCGCGCGGCGGCGGATGCGGTCATGGACGGCTACAATCAATACCCCTCGATGATGGGCCTTCCGGAATTGCGGCAGGCGATTGCGGCCCATTACGGGCGCTGGCATGGCCTTAACCTCGATCCCATGACCGAGGTGATGGTGACATCGGGCGGCACGGAAGCGCTGACCAGCGCCATCCTTGCCGTGGTCGAGCCCGGCGACGAGGTCGTGGCGTTCCAGCCGGTATATGACAGCTATCTGCCGATCATTCGCCAGGCCGGCGGCATCCCGCGTCTGGTGCGCCTCGAGCCGCCGCATTGGCTTTTGACGGAAGAGGCGCTGCGAGGCGTCTTCAACCACAAGACCAAGGCGGTGCTGTTCAACAATCCGCTCAATCCCGCCGCCGTGGTCTACCCGCGCGAAAACCTCGAATTGCTGGCGCGGTTCTTTGCGACGAGGTCTGGGAGCACGTGATCTTCGACGGCCGCGAACATATTCCGCTGATTACCATTCCGGGAATGCGCGATCGCACCATCAAGGTCGGCTCCGCTGGGAAGATCTTTTCGCTGACCGGCTGGAAGATCGGCTTTGTCTGCGCAGCACCACCGCTGCTCCGGGTCGCGGCCAAGGTGCACCAGTTTCTCACCTTCACCACCGCGCCCAATCTTCAGACGGCGGTCGCCTACGGCCTCGGCAAACCGGCGGATTATTTTTATGACATGCGCAAGGAGTTGGCGCGAAGCCGCGACCGCCTGACTGAGGGATTGGAGCGCATCGGCTTTCCCGTGCTTCGCTCGCAGGGGACTTATTTCCTCACCGTCGATCTTTCGCCGCTCGGCCTCAACGAGACCGACGAGGCGTTCTGCAAGCGCATCGTGACCGACTACAAGGTCGCCGCCATTCCGGTGTCGGCTTTCTATGAAAAGGACGCGGTGACGTCGGTCGTGCGGTTTTGTTTTGCCAAGAAAGATGCAACTCTGGACACCGCGCTGGAGCGTTTGTCAGACGCGGTGCACCGCCGATAGCCGATAGGAGGTAAGAGAATCATGCGCGGCTTGACCAGCCCTGAAATCCGGTTTGTGGTGGCGATCGCCGCGGTCCTCGCGATCCTGTCGCCGCCGGCAAGAGCGGAAGAGCGCACCGTCAATTTCTACAACTGGTCAAACTACATGGCGCCGGGGGTGCTCGAGGATTTTACCAGGGAAACCGGCATCAAGGTCGTCTACGACACGTTCGACGCCAATGAGACGCTGGAGACACGGTTGCTGGCGGGAAAATCGGGTTACGATGTCGTCGTTCCCACCGCTTATTTCCTGCAGCGCCAGATCACCGCGCATGTCTTCCAGAAGCTGGATAAGACAAAGCTGCCGAACCTCGCCAACGCCTGGCCGGTGGTGACGAAACAACTCGCCGTCTACGACCCCGGCAATCAGTACGCCGCCAATTACATGTGGGGCACGACCGGCATCGGCTATAACGTCAAGCAAGTGCGGAAAATCCTTGGGCCCGATGCCAAGATCGACAGTTGGGATTTCGTCTTCAAGCCGGAAAATCTCGCGAAATTCAAGGATTGCGGCATCCACATGCTGGATTCCGCCGACGACATTTTTCCAGCGGCGCTGGGCTATCTCGGGCTCGATCCGAATTCGACCAAACAGGCGGACCTCGAAAAGGCCGCCGACCTCGTCATCAAAATCAGGCCCTATATCCGCAAATTTCACTCGTCGGAATATCTGAGCGCATTGGCGACCGGCGAGATTTGCTTCGTGGTGGGTTGGTCGGGCGACATCATGCAGGCGCGAAGCCGCGCGGCGGAAGCCAAGAACGACATCGAGATCGGCTATGCCATCCCGAAAGAGGGCGCGCAGATGTTTTTCGACAATCTCGCGATCCCCGCCGACGCGCAGCACCTCGCGGAGGCCTATGAGCTGATCAATTATCTGTACCGGCCCGAGATCGCGGCAAAAAATTCTGATTTTCTGTCCTACGCGAACGGCAATCTGGCGAGCCAGAAATTGGTCGATCCGAAAATCCTCGACGACAGGAACATCTATCCGGATGACGCGACACAGCAAAAATTGTTCGTGATCACCGCGCGCGATCCGGCGACCCAGCGCATCATCAACCGGCTCTGGACCAAGGTGAAGACGGGGCGGTAGCGTCTCCGCTCGCTCGCCGTCATTGCGAGGAGCACTTGCGACGAAGCAATCCACCCTTCGTTGCCGCGGAGACATGGATTGCTTCGCTGCGCTCGCAATGACGGGATCAGAAGTGCGCGCTCATCGCCAGCGGCGGTGCAGCCACAACCACTGATCCGGATATTCGCGAATCCAGCCCTCGACCACCGATGTGATCGCCTGCGTCGTGCCCTGAACGTCGATCTGGCCGGAGCCGTCGCGCACCGGCTTCACTTCTTCGGAGAGTTCAGCGCGAAAGCGATGGCCGGGCAGGCGGATGATCCGCACACCATGGATCGGGCATTCGACCTGGCGCACTAGCCGCGCCAGCATCGGATTGCCGCGGGTCTTGCGGCCGAAGAAGGTGACCTCAACGCCGCCGGTCAGATATTGATCGACCAGCATCGCGACGTGCTGACCTTTTTGCAGCGCCTCCGCAAGCCGCAGCGGTGCGTCGCGGCCGGCCGGGATCAGCGTTCCCATCTTCACCTTGCGCATCTCCTGGATGATGCGATCGGCGGAGGCGATGTTCGGTCGACGATACAGGATCGCGGCGTCGAGCCCGTGCGCAACCGCGGCGAGCGCCGGCAATTCCCAATTGCCGAGATGGGCCGCAAAGATCAGCGCCGGCTTGCCATCGAACCGAAGCTGCGCGAACAGATCATGGGTGCGCGGCGGGATTTCGATGCGGCTGTCCTCGGGGCGCGCGGGATCGTGGTCCCAGATGTGATCGAGATGCGCAAACTCGGCCCCGACGCGGCCGAGATTGTCCCAGACGCCCGCAAGAATAACCTCGATCTCCGCGGGCGACTTTTCCGGAAACGCGGCGGTCAAATTGGCGCGGCCGATCCTCTGCTCGCGCAGCGCCGGCCCGATCAGGCGGGTGATGCGGCCGAACAGGTTCGCGGTCTTGATCGGATCGAAATAGCGGGTGGTGCGCAGCATGCCGACGGTCATGGCGCCGACCGCGGCTTCACCAAGCGGTTTGGCCGCGTCGCGCACACGAGCCTTCGTTCGAGCAAGCAGCGGCTGCATCCTGAAAAAGCTTAGGCCGGTTAGGCCGGTTCGCGCGTCAGAATAAGCGAAGCATTCTGGCCGCCGAAGCCGAACGAATTCGACATCACGGCGGTGACCCGGGCGTCGCGCGCCTTGTTTCCAACGACATCGAACAGGATCGCCGGATCCGGGTTCTCATAGTTGATCGTCGGCGGAATGCGCTGGTGTTCGAGGGTGAGCAGCGAGAATATCGCTTCGACGGCGCCCGCCGCCGAGATGGTGTGGCCGACCATCGACTTGTTCGACGACACCGGGATTTGCTTGGCGAGCTCGCCGAACACCGCCGACATGGTCTGATATTCCATCTTGTCGTTTTCCGGCGTCGCGGTGCCGTGCGCGTTGATGTGGTCGATCTGGTCCGGCGTCATGCCGGCGTCAGCCAGCGTCTTCAGCACGCAGCCGATGATCGGCTTGCCGTCGGGGCTCGAGCGGGTGCGGTGAAAGGAATCGGTGAGTTCGCCGCAGCCGGCCAGCACGCCAAGGATCGGCGCGCCGCGCGCGACCGCCGCATCATAGCTTTCCAGCACCAGCGCGCCGGCACCTTCCGCCATGACGAAGCCGTCACGGTTCTTCGAGAATGGTTTCGAGGCGGCCTGCGGGGGATCGTTCTGGGTTGAAAGCGCCGACAACAGGGAAAACCGCACCATCGCTTCCGGGTTGACCGAAGCGTCGGTCCCGACGCACAGCGCGGCGTCGGTCTCGCCGCGGCGGATCGCTTCAACGCCGAGCTGGATCGCGGTCGCGCCGGACGCGCAGGCGGTCGACAGCGAAATCGGCGATCCCTTGGTGCCGAAAGTCTCGGCAAGACGGGCGGCCACCGAGCCGAACATGAAACGACGGTGATAGGGCGTAAACTTTCCGCCACCGCTGATACGCAAGAGATCGTCGTAATTGGGGTCCTGCTTTCCGGTGGCGCGGCCGAGCTCCAGCCGTTGCGGCCATTCAACCTCGACCGGGGCTACCGCCAGAAATAGCGGTCCCGGGAAATCGCCGCCGCGGCCGATGTCTGACTGCTCGAGCGCTTCCTCGGTGGCCATTTCGGCAAGCCGTTCGGTGAGACCGGTCGACGAGAACGGCTCGACAGCGACGAAATCGACCGTTCCGGCCATCGTCGTCTTCAAACCATCGATCGGGAAACGGGTGACGGTGCGAATACCGGACTCGCCCGCCGTCAGTTTCGCCCAGTTATCGGCCTTGCCGGCGCCGAGCGAGGTGACAATGCCCATGCCGGTGACGACGACGATCGGCCTTCCGAATTTATCGCGTGGTGCTGTCATGTTTTCCCCACCAATCAATACGCCCAAGACGCCCGAGACGCTGTTGTCACTTGATCGCCTCGACGAGGGCCATGCCTTCGCCCCGCCAGTGACCGGTCCCAACCACTACAATCTGGGCCGGCGGTTTGGACATTTCAATCTCTACGCCCGAGGAATCGCCCGGCGGAAACAGCGCGCCGCGCGAGATCGCGAGTGCCGCGAGCCCAATGCCGAGGGGAAACTGGGTTTCCATGGTGTGGCCGAATCTGGTGCCGGTTGCCCGCACCGGAAAATCCGGATGCCCGGCGAGGAAGCCACGTTCCTCCGACGTGACCGGCTCGACGCCGGTCGCTCCCGTGATGATGGCGCCGTCGCCGTCGAGCTTGCCGAGCTTTGACCAGAGTTTCTCCAGCGTCGCCTTGACGTCGCCGGTACGGTTACGTTGGGTCAAGTCAGCGACCACGTTGGTCAGTCGTGCATAGGGTTTTGCGCCACGGGCTAGCGCATGCGCCTTGGATTCGATGACAAGAAACGCACCGGCGGAGCCGAGCGCGAAGCCCGCCTTCTGCTGGCGCATCCAAACCGGGGCGAATTCGTGCTTGAGGTTGAAATCTCCGCACTCGTAGAGAACCAGGAGATCCTTGCGCTCGCCGTTATGCGAACCGCCGATCAGCGCAATGTCGCTTTGGCCGGCTGCGATCCGCGCCAGCGCGATCCGCGCGGCATCGGCGCCCGCGACTTCCTCGCCCATGAAGGTGCGTGAGGTTCCGGAGACGCCGTGGACGATGGCGATATTGCCGGCCAAGAGATTGGAAAGCTGCGCCAGGAACAGGGTGGGGCGCAGATCGCTCATCAGCCTTTCGTTGAGGAAGCCGGGGGCCGAGTTGCCCGTGGCTTGCGCCGTGAGAATGCCGGCGTCGACGGCGAGATCGCGTTCGCCGCCGCCGGCGGCGATGATCATGTCCATCCGTCCGAGGATTTCCTTGTTGCCCTTGACGCCGGCGCAATCCAGCGCGAGCCCGGCGGCATAGGTGCCGATCCGCTGCCAGGCTTCCATCTGGCGCTGATCGCCCTTTTTCGGGATTTGGGTGTCGAGGGAGACCTGGGCCCAGGGATGGACGACGCAGGGCGCAAATCGCTTCTCATCGACGTTGATGCGCCCGGCATTGAGCGCATCCCAGTTCGCATCCAGCCCCTCGCCAAGCGAGGTGGCAAGACCGATACCGGTGATCCAGACTTCCGCCGATCCCGCCTTGGAGGAATTGATCTCGGTCATGGCAGTAGAGCCTGCTGTGGAAAGCCGATGCGTTTGGCCACGGCATCCATGTGTCCGCGCAAATCAGGACTAGGGAAGGGGACGTGGCTGAAGGTGATGGTCGCGTTGCACCTCAGCTTGCCGCCGACCTTGACCCTTGCTTCGGTCATCGCATAACCGGAGCCTTCGTGAAGCACGTTGGCGTCAATCGTCAGCAGATCCCCAGGCGACACGAAGCCGCGCATCTTGGCTTCCTTCACCGCCGCCAGAAACGGCATGCGCTCGAATTTCATCAGCGCGAGCAACAGCCAGCCCGAAGTCTGCGCCATCGCTTCGATCAACAGGACGCCGGGCATGATCGGATAGCCCGGGAAATGCCCTTCGAAAATGGTGTTGGCTTGCGGAACCTGTGCCTCGACCGTAATCGTCTTCTCTTCCGTGTTGAGGGCGAGAATGCGGTCGATCAGCTGGAAGTATTCGAGATCCATGACGGGCGGTTACGCGCCCTTGGCGGCGACCAATTCGTCGATGCGCGCGCTGAGGTTTTTCAGGACAAAATATTGTTCGGTGGTCGCCTTGCCGTCGTTGACCGTTGACTTCCTGCGTCCATTTTTCCAGCGGCAGCTTGATCCCGAACGCCTTGTCGATCGCGAACGCGATGTCGAGAAAATCGAGGCTGTCGATGCCCAGATCGTCGATCGCATGGCTTTCGGGCGTGATCGTGTCGCGCGGGATGTCGCAGGTTTCAGCGATAATCGTGGCGACCTGATCGAATGTGGAGGACATCACTAAACCTTTGATATATTGAAGATAAATTCCGGGATGGCACGGCAGGGGGGCGCGGCGCCCCGGAAAGCCCCATCCACGGGTCCGGAGTCGAGTGCCCGTATATCGGAGCGACGCCCTGAGTTCAATGGAGGCGGGCGAGACCGATCGGATCGGATATCAGGGCCAAACCGGCTGGCCAGCGCTGGAACGCTGGAAAAGGCTGGAACGCTGGAAACGGATGAACCGCTAGAAATGCGGCGTGGAAATGCGCGCGCAATCGCGCCGCCCCATCAGCACGCAATCCTGGGTCTTGCGCAGATCCGCGATGCTCATGGCAAGCCAAATTCCAATCGCGGTCAGCGCCACGGTAAAGGCGAAGGCCGCAAGGTTCGCCAGCATGCGGTGGCGAAAATCGTCCGGTTCTTCGCGGGCGAGTTCATAGCGCGACAGATCGTTCGGCTCGCTGCTCGCGTCCTCCTTCCGAACCGGGTTGCCGAAGGGCCGCCGGCCCGGGGGCTGCGTCAGGGTGCGCGGCCGGAACTGGAGCACGCGGTGCTCTTCTTCCGATGCAATGGGCCGCTGGGTTTTCACTGCTGGCAGTTCCGGGAGATTCTGACCCTTTTTAGCATGGCTCACGCGCGTCTCGCAGAAAATGTTGACATGGGACGGATGCGATATACCTATCCCTCCAAAGTTTCGTGGAACCTGCCGTAGTCGACCCGAAGCCGGCCGTCTTCGGTGCGGTCGAGGATATCCGCGTAGCGCTGCCCGAAACGAATGGCGGGATAATCGTAGGATTTTCGCGCGTGGATGGTTTGCGCCGCAACAACGTCATATCCGGACACCACCACGACAAGCGAAACGTCGGATGCGGCAAAATCGTCCGCATTGAGTCCGTAAAGCGGGCTCTGCTCGTCGATGACATGGTAGAGGGTCCAGCTCAATGCCAGCGCGGGGTGCTCGTTTCGCACCAGCGGCAGCTCGTAGAATCTTCGAAACGAGCCGCCCTCCAAACTCACCTCATTCCGCATCAACCACAATTTGGCGGTGGCATTGCCGATGATGTTGTGACGCTCGTTGACGAAGCGAATCATCAAGGTCGGCTTGCCCTCATGATTTGAAATGACAGGGTTGTCCGCGAACAGCAACCGGGCATTCGGCCGCGAGAAGCGTGCAAAGATCAACCCGGTCATCAACGACATCGAAAAGATGCCGGTGAACAGCTCGGTCGCGGCGATGAAATGCCCGTAATGGGTCTGCGGATGCATGTCGCCGTAACCGGCGGTCGAGAGCGTCTCGATGCTGAAATAGAGATAGTCGATATAGGCGCCGTCCGGCACGTTCGAAATCGGTTGATCTGCAATCCAGTAGAAGCCTGCGAAAATCGCGTTGAAGACGACGAACACCAGCGCGGCTCCGCCGATGAAGGATGGCCAGGAGGCGGTCATGCAGCGATGACTGATGTCGGCCCAGAAATTGAGATGCTGGCCTTCCGCCACGATGATCTCGCGACCGCCAAGCCGGACCACCCGCGCCTTCGGTACTCGCTCGCTTAAGCTCTTAACCATCTTCCAAATCTCTCAACCAGCAAGGGCATTTATTCGGCTCCGCCATCATGGCATAGTCGGACAAATTTCAGAGGGTATTTTTGGCGTAACATCAAGGGGTTTCAAGTCATGGCGAATACGCGCGAACCGATCCTTCAGCCGGTCTCAATCCTCTCGCTGCGTCCGACGCAGATGACCGTCGGAATGCGGGAGGTAAAGGAGAAACGCAAGCGCTTGCGGGAGTATTGGAAGGAGCACAAGT
>WNFJ01631505.1_pt1 | contig 14091 bp, 14 predicted proteins | sample 5400461 | NCBI WGS metagenome assembly WNFJ01 (sample SAMN13153349, study PRJNA577476) | soil metagenome | isolation source: 115 cm saprolite on Douglas fir-dominated hillslope | place: USA:California | collected 2013-09-17 | reverse complement strand
GGAGGAGATGTTGAGGATGGAGCCGCCGCTCCCGTTGGCAATCATGCTCCGCGCGGCTGACTGCGACAGATGCAGCGCCGTGGTCAGGTTCAGGTCGAGAATGCGCTGCCATTCAGAATCCGGGTACTGCTCAGCCGGATACAACGCTGTGCCCGCTCCCCCGCCGATAGCGTTGACCACGACGTCCAGCCGGCCGAACGCAGCGACCGTCTGGTCGACTACCTGATCGGCCTCCTGACGCGACGTCATGTCCGCGGCAATCACTAATGCCGGGCGGCCGCACTCTCGCACCGCCGAAGACGCCTCCTTAAGCCGCTTGCTGGAGCGCCCGACGATCGCCACGTCCGCACCGACGGCCGCGAGGGCGGCGCAGGTTCGTACGCCGATCCCGCCGGAGCCGCCGCCGACAATTGCCACCCGGCCGTCGAGGCGGAACCGCCGCAACTCGTCCGTCACGTGCGGTCTCCTGCCGCTGTCGCGGCGAGCTTGTCCCACAGCGATGCGGCGTTCAGAGTCTGAATGTGATCCATCATGTAGCCCTGGCCAATGTCTACCGGGTACCGATCCGCGAAATTCACCCGCGATATCGTCTCCTCGCGAGACCAGCCCTGAGCTACCGCGTTTGCCACGGCGCTCACCCACTCGAGCAGTACGGCCCGCTGGGTTGGCAGGTACTTCTTCGTGGTGACCGGGCCATGGCCCGGAATGACGAAGTCGACGTCAAGGTCCTGGACGACGTCCAAGGCCGTGACCCACTGGTTCACGTCCGACGTCATGAGCCACGTCTGGCACTCCGAGAAGACGGTATCGCCCGTGAAGACGACCCGTTCGATCGGGACATAGACGGCCACCTGACCGGGGGTATGGCCGGGGGTGTGGATGAGGTGGAATGTGTGACCGCCGACCCGCAGGTCCAGATCCGAGTTGAACACGAGCTCACCCTTGTTGGGGTTCGCGTAGTACTCGTGTCGGGTCGGGAATAGCGCCGCGCCTTCCGGATCGTCGGTGGGGATAGCTTCCGCGGCGTAGTCGAACGGATCGAGAGCGGCAGTCGGGACCATGAAGTTGTCATAGACGCCCTGGTGATGCACCACCGTGCCGGCACCTTTGAAGTAGTAGTTGCCGAAGATGTGGTCTACGTGGTGCTCGGTGTTGATCACGTACCGGATCGGCCCGCGGGATTCGGCTTCCTGGCGCATCTTGACAGCCTTGCTCGGCAGTTGCGGCGTATCGACCACCACCACGCCGGCTGAGGTGACCACATAACTGGGGTTGCAGCCGCGGATCTTGGTAGAGGTGAATACGTTCTCGGTAACCTGCTGCACTGCTCGCCTCCTGGCTGCTCCGACGCTTTGTTATGGGAACGGGGCCTGTTCGACTAATGCCGTTCATTGGGCGCCGTCGGCCCACGCGGTTCGATCCGCGTCCAGTCGACCGTGCGCAGCGCGAGTGAGTCATCGCTCATCCCGACGCAGTAGCCGCCCAGGTAGTCTGGCTCGCCAGGGTCCTTCCCCCGGTAATGCATGGCCAGCGCGCGCAGCACTGGCGAGTGCGTGATGCCGATCGCCAGATCGACCGGGTCGGCGTCGGCGAGGCTGGCTGCGAACCGGTGGACTCGGGCGGCGACCATGGCGACGGTGTCCCCGGGCGGATCGTCGTGATGCAGCCAGTAGCCGATCCGGTCCGCTGAGGTCAGGAAATGCGCATAGAAGCTGTGGCGAGTGACCTGCTCCTCGGTTAGTCCTGGCAGTTGTGCCGCAAAGGCGGCCGCGGTGCTGACCATGTCGACGCGCAGGCCGGCCAGATAGAGATCTGGGTTACGGAGCGCGGGCGTGACCGTCGGCCCGGTGGCCTGGCTGGCTGGATCCGCGCTCGTCAGCCCGTGCAATACCAGGAGTCCAGTCTGCTGCGCTCGCAATGTCGGGCCGACCAGGATCCAGACGGGAAGCTGAGCCAGCCGGCGTCCGGCTTGTTCCGCCTGGAGGCGGCCGGCGCGGGTCAGCGGGACGTCGCCCTGATGTGAGGCGACCTCGCCATGGCGCAGCAGGACCAGCGCCGGGATCAACGACATGTTTGCTCTGCCGGGGTCAGGTAGCACGAGATCTCGCCGCCGCTAGCCGACATCTGGATCTGGCAGCAGGACATCGCGGACGAGCCGGTTTAGCCCGTCTGTGGCGCCCAGGAACTGCCGCATGGTGCGGCGGGTGGCGCCGAAACTCAGGAACTCCGCGGCGCGCATCCCGTCCTCGTCATACGCGCGGCGAAAGTCCGGCAGCTTCTCGTACAACGCTGCAACGATGTCGGGCCTGACCGGCTCGTCCATCCGAGCCACCGGCTCGATCCCGCTGTTGTTCAACCGCACCTGCCAGCCGAACGGCGGGGATATTACGACGTCTCCGCCCACGAACTGGCTCCAGTGCATGTGATTGCGGAAGGCCGCGGACAGCAGCCTGGCGCGGAATCCGCGCTGCTGGTATAGGGCATATGCGCGCTTGAACACGGCGACGCCCGCCCACTCCAGGTATCCGGGGTCGAGCGTGATCGACCCGCGCTCCGCCACAACTTTCAGCCAGTCGTCCAAGCGGCCCACCATGATGGTGCACACCGGGCCCATCGTGGCGACGTCGAGTCCGGCGGCCTCGCGCCGGCGCAGCCCCCGTTCCATCGCCGCGCCCACGGTCACCGCCTGGGCTACGGTGAACGACACGGTGGCGTTGATGCTGATGCCGCGGAAGGTGGCTTCCTCGATAGCCGCGATGCCGGTCGCAATGGCCGGGATCTTGACGATAATGTTCGGCGCGATCCCGGAAAACTCCTCCGCTTGCCGCACGAGGGCCTGCTCGTCGCGGTACAGCCGCGGGTCGGTCTGAATGGACAGCCGCCCGTTGCGGCCGTTGTGCCGCGAGAAAGCCGGTTCCAACAGCCGGGCGGCTTCGGCGGACAGCTCCCGGACCATGCGCCAGCCGATCGCTGTCTCGCCCGCGGTCGGCTCCGCGGCGGCGCAGTCGGCAATCCGTGCCCCCCAGTGCGCCAGATCTGCTTGCAGCGCGGTCAGGGCAATTACCGGATTGCAGGTGGCGCCCACGGCACCCCAGCCGATGGCCTCCGTCAGCTCCGCTGGGGTTGCCGAGTCATTCCACAGGCATGTTGGCGTGGACTGTGTCATCGACAGCAACGGCTGCGCCGTCTTGCTGCCGGCGGCCACGGTTTTCATCGACTCACCTGTCCTAGCATCAGCTCACCGAAGTCGGATCGCGCGAGCAATTCGTCTGGGGCGCCGACCAGTTGCACACTGCCCGCAACGAGCACGTAGGTCCTGTCCGAGATGGCCATCGCCCGGCGGGCTCGCTGCTCCACCAGCAGGATCGCCACGTCGCGTTTGGCCAGCCCCTTGACGTGTTCCGCCAGCACGCGATCGGAGAGCTCCGGCGACAGGTTCGCGGTGGGCTCGTCCAGTATCAGGACGCTCGGCTCCGGCATCAGAGCCCGGCCCATCGCCAGCATCTTGCGCTCTCCCCCGCTGAGCTTGCCGGCCGCCCGGCCCGCCATCTCGCGCAACATCGGAAAGACCTCGTACACCCGCTCGACCCTCTCTGGCAGGCTCTTCCTGTCGCACAGATAGCCGCCGAGCAGGAGGTTCTCGCGAACCGACAGGGGCGTGAAGACATCGTCTGACTGCGGCACGTAACCCATGCCGATCCTGGCCCGCTGCTGGGTGGCCAGCTGGTCGACCCGCTCGCCCGCCAGCCGGACCGTGCCAGCCGACAGCCGCAGCGCTCCGACGATCGCCTTAAGCAGCGTGCTCTTCCCTGCCCCGTTCGGGCCTACGACCGTCACGATCTCGCCACGACTGACCTCCAGGGCTACGTCGCTGATGATCGGAACCGTGCCGTAGCCCGCCGCGACGCTGACCACTTCCAGGTGCGGCCGCGCTGCCCGGTTCAGGTCATCAGGCAACGTAGGCCTCCCTGACTTCGGGAAGTGCCCGTACCTCGGCCAGTCCGCCCTCGGCTATTACGTGGCCGCGCGCCATCACGACCACCCGCTGGCACACGTGCTCCACGATGCCGAGCTCATGCTCGATCATCAGCATGGGCATGCCGTCCGCGACGAGGGACCGCAGCTGATCCCGGAGCTCGCCGACCATCGTGGGGTGCACTCCGGCCGTCGGCTCATCAAGCAGCAGCATCTTCGGGCTTGCCATCAGCGCCCTGGCTATCTCGAGCAGCCGGCGCTGGCCGCCGCTGAGATTACCGGCGTACTCGCTTTCCATGTCGGCCAGCCGGAAGCTAGCCAGCAGTTCCCTGGCACGGGTAATCGCGTTGTCTTCTTCTTCCCGCCAGGCCCGCTTGCCACCGATCAGCCCGCGAAGCTGTTCGCCGCGCTGCCCAGGACGGGCTACAAGCAGGTTCTGCAGCACGGTGAGCCGGGGGAATTCCGACGAGAGCTGGAAGGTGCGGATCAGGCCCCGGCGTCCGACTTTGTGCGACGGCATCCCGGCGATTTCCTCCCCGGCGAAGCGAATAGAGCCGGAGTCCGGCGCCAATGCTCCGGCGATCATGCCCAGAACGGTTGATTTGCCCGCACCGTTAGGACCGATCAGCCCGAGACTCTCGCCGCGGCTGACCGTCAGCGACGCGTCGGCGACTGCCTGCACGCCGCCGAAGTGCTTGGCTATCCCGCTGACTACGAGCAGCGCATCGGCCGCGGTCATCGGGGCCGCCCAGCAGATCCCAGCCGCGACCAGACGGTTCGGCCGGCAAGCGTCCTCGCGCGCACTGGCCGCTCGCCGCCGGCGTATCGCTGGCGGCGCTCCGGGACCAGTCCCCTGGGGCGGAACCACAAGAAGAGGAGCGTGAGCAGGCCGTAGGTCATGAACTGCGCAGGCGGGGCCCAGGTCGCCTGCCCGTAGGAGGGCAGGAGCCGCACCAGCTCCCCCAGCACGATCGGGACCAGGAGCACCCCGAGCAGGATCCCGATGTCGTTGCCGAAGCCGCCGACAACGATCGCCGTGATGTAGACGAACGTCTCACCGTATCCCCAGCTCGCCGGGTTCCAAGCCGTGATGAAGGCGACCAGCACCCCACCGCTCAGCCCGCCGAGCCCGCCGCCGACTAGGAACGCGAACAGTCGCGCTCTTGTCGCGTCCTTGCCCAGCGCCCTGGCGGCCTGCTCGTTCTCGCGCACCGCACGGAGGAGCCGGCCCATGGGCGAGGTCGTGATCCTCCGGGTGACGACCCAGGCGAGCACGCAGACGACCGCGGTCAGCCCGACATAGAACCAGTTGTAACCGACCGAGGACAGGTTGAGCAGGCCACTCAAAGGCTGCGGGATGCTGTAAAGCCCGTTGGCGCCGTTGACAAGCCCGACCTGATTCGTAGCGATGCCGGTGACGATCAGCGATATCACCAGGAACGCCATCGCCTCGTAGTCTCCCCGCAGTCGTGGCAGCACGATCACCGCGCAGAGGAATGCCAGCAAGACGCCCGCCAGGGTGGCCATGACATAGGGCAGCGGGAAGGGCAGCACGGTTCCCCAGACATAGCTCTGGCCGCCAGCGCCCTGCCCGGGGCCTGCGCTGGCTGGTCCCAGCGTGAAGATCGCGTACACATATGCGCCCGCGGCCTGGAAGATGATGAACGCGAAGTCCATGACGCCAGCCAGGCCGAGCTGGATGTTCAGCCCGAGACACGCGATGATGCCGACGCCGAGGTAAACCAGCAGGGTGGTGATGTAATACGCCCAGCCGCTACCCATGGCTGCCGTCCCAGGCTGGCCGCGAAACTTGCGCTTCAGACCACAACGTCGCGCCTCTTCACTACGCCGGAGAAGAGCCCGGTTGGACGGAAGACGAGGAACAGCACCAAGATCACGAACGCCGTGATGTCGGTGTACGACGCGTTGAAGTAGCCGCCCACTATCGAGGTTGCCACGCCGAGCAGTAGCGCGCCCAGGATCGCGCCGTAGGGCTGTCCGATGCCGCCGACGATCGCGGCGGCGACGATGGTGATGAGCAGGCCGTCGCTGGTCGAGACGGTCCACGCGGTTACCGACAGGCCGAGCACGACCCCCGCGGCTCCGCAGAGGGCTCCCGACAGCAGCCAGGCGGCGTCCTTGACCACCTGCGTGTTGATGCCGCACGCCCGAGCCAGGCTCTCGTTCGCGGCGGTTGCCCGCATTGCCCGGCCCAGCCTCGTCCACTGGAGAATCACCCCCACCGCCACCATGGCGACGAGGGCGATGCCGATCACGGCGAGCTGCTCGCTGGTGTAGATCATGTGCAGGAAGCGGTACGTCCGGCCGGACTGGGCGTTGTAGCTGAACGGGTTAGGCCCCGCCACGATGAGCAGGCCATTGCTGAGCACAAGCCCCAGCGCGATGGTCACGATGACCATTCCGAACAGCTGAAGCCCTCGCTTGCGGAACGGCTCGAATACCGCGCGGCTGAGCGCGACGGATAGCACCGCGCTGCTGGCGGCTCCCGCCACCAGTGCCAGCCAGATGCTGACGCCGGCCTGATTCACTGCATACGCGGCGAGCGCGCCGACAGTCATGATGGCCCCGTAGGCCAGGTTGAGCACGTTGGTAATCGCATACTGCAGCGTGAAGCCAACCGCCGCGATAGCCAGGATGGCAGCCGTCACTACGCCAAATCCGACGTATTGGATAAATAGGTTCACTCAATATTCTCCGGGGCACAGGTATCAGGCACGGAGTGGACCACGGCCGCGGCTGCCGGTTACAGAGCCAGCTGCGCCACCTCCTTCGCGCTGACGATGCCGGCGGTGCGGGCACCGCCAGAGAGGGTGAACCCGACGGCGCTGAACGGCTGGCTGTTGTTGTGCCACTTGTTGAAGACAATGGTCCCGCCCGCACCGATGTACTGAATGGACTTGCCCTGCGCCAGCGCTGCCTTTCCGGCGGCAAAGGAGTAGACCACAACCTTGCCGGGGCCCGGCTGGGTGACAGCCACGACCGCCGAGTTGTAGACCTGAGGCTGAATGGAGTGCGCCTTCAGCATGGCAAGAGCCATCACGATCGCGCCGTCATAGTCGGTCATCGTGTATGGGTCGGTCGACCACTGGGACGGATGAGGAATCTGCTTAGCGTCGCTCAGCAATGCCGGCTTGAAGACCTGGTACCCGGGTCCCTGCGGCGGCGCGTAAGGCTGCAGGGCGACGAAGTTCGACGCGAGGCTAGAGGTCCCGATGGCCTTGCCCATCGCCGCCTGCCACTGCGGCGTATAGGTGGGCTGGGTGCCAATCATGGGGATGACGTGCCCGCCGTTCAGCTGGGTCAGTTCCTTGAAGAACGTGGCGGCCGTCTGCGGGTCGGTCTCGGTGAAGATGACTTGCGGGTGAGCCGCGGCGACACGGGCGGCTATCGACTGGTACGAGGGAGAACCTGGCACGAGGAACTCGTTCAGCAGCATGGTTCCGCCGAGCTTCTTGAACCCTCTCAGCAGGGTCGGAACGCTCGTCTGCGCGGTAGTGGTCTCGTTGAAGACGGCGACGGCCCTGGTGTATCCGAGATGCTTGGCCCACAACGCCATCGCGTAGCCAGCTGAGCTATCCGGTGGCGTGATGCGCCAGAAGTACGTGTCAGTGGTGTGGTTGAAGGCCGAATCGCCGCTGTCAGCGAACATGGTGATCTTGGACTTCTCGAAGACCGGGGCGACGGCCGTTGCCTGTCCGCCAGGGCCAAGGGTCCCGGCAAAGTTCGTTGTGTTCGCGAGCGCCTTGGTAGCCGCCGCGACTCCGTCAGCTGGGTCACCCCGGTCGTCAATGGCCTGACAGCTGGCCTTGTGACCGAGTACTCCCCCGGCCTTGTTGATCAGCAGCGCAGCTGTGTAACAGCCAGCGATCTGCTCGGGCCCGAGCGATGCGTTCGGCCCGGTGTACGTCGAAAAGCTGCCGAAGGTGAACGGTCCCGCCGCGCCGCCGCTTCCGCCGCCGCTACTCCCGCTGCCGCATGCGGCCAGCGCGACGATCATGGCACCCGCGGCGCCGACCGTCACCAGATAATGGGTCCGGCTCTGGATTCCCATGTCCCACACTCCCGCACTCGAGCTTGTCTTTGCGTCGGTGCAGAGCTCGGCACCCGGGACCGCATCGTCGCGTGGAATACAGGCGATAATCGATTCGCGATTAGAATGCTAATGTCGCCGTTAGGACGCGTCAAGGCAAAAGGCAGACTGTTTCGGCTGGTATGGCCTAGGCCCGCCGCCGGACCCCAGCTAGGAACGACGATGACTTTCGTTTTCGACTTAGATCATGATCATGATCTGCCGGGCACGGAATGGCGGCTGCTGATCGGCGCTAAGGCCGCGAATCTGGCCGTCATGAGGTCGAAGCTCCGCCTCCCGGTGCCACCCGGGTTCGTGGTATCTACCGCTGCGTGCAACGCGTACCTGACCGATGGCTGGCCGGCTGGCCTGGACTCCGAACTCAGGGCGCACATGCGCCATCTGGAAGAGCAGACAGCGCGCCAGTTCGGCGGCACGACTGACCCACTACTGGTGAGCGTGCGGTCCGGTGCGCCCGAGTCGATGCCCGGCATGATGGATACGGTCCTCAACCTTGGCCTCAACGAGGAGACTTCGGCCGGGCTCGCGCGGGCAACCGGCAGCGCAACATTCGCTCGTGACTGCGGGGATCGCTTCAGCGTCATGTTCGAGACCCTGATCGGCCGCAGGCCTCCGCACGACGTATGGGACCAATTGCGAGCGGCAATCGAGGCGGTGTTCCGGTCCTGGAACAGCAAGCGGGCTTCGGCCTACCGGCAGATCGAGAGTATTCCCGACGAGCTGGGCACGGCGGCAACGATCCAGGCCATGGTGTTCGGGAACATCGATCCGGCCTCGGCAACCGGAGTCCTGTTTACCCGTAATCCCGCGACGGGCGAGCGAGCGCCGTTTGGCGATGTGCTCTTCGAGGCCCAGGGAGAGGATGTCGTGTCGGGGACCCGCACGACCTTCCCGGTGGCCGTGCTCGACGAGCGGATGCCAGCCGTCGCGACGTCGCTGTGGCAGTATGGCGACCTGCTCGAGCGCCATTTCGCGGACATGTGTGACATCGAGTTCACGATCGAGCAGGGGCAACTGTGGCTGCTGCAGGCCCGGGTCGGCAAGCGCGGCCCGCAGGCGGCGCTCCGGATGGCGATCGAGATGGCCGAGGACCCGGCCTTCCCGCTGTCCAGGGAACAGGCCGTGCGACGAGTCTGGAGCCCATAACGTGCGGGCTGCCAGCCTCTCCTGGCCTTGCGGCCGGGGAGATCGTCATGTCCGCGGCAGCCGCCAGCGCAGCCAGCGACGGAGGCCGACCGTTCATCCTGGTTCGACGGGAGACCTCACCCGACGACGTCCCGGTCATGGCACAGGCTGCGGGCGTGCTCACAGCGCTGGGCGGCATCGCTAGCCACGCTGCGGTGGTCGCGCGCGGCTGGGGGGTGCCCGCTGTAGTCAGCGCGGCTGACCTGGAGGTGACCGACGACGGCGTCATCATCGGCGGACGACCGTACCCGGCGGGCGCGACTATCAGCATCGACGGATCGACCGGCCAGGTGTATGCGGGCGCCGTCGCTGGTGAGCCGGTACCGGTGCCCGAGGCCGCGACGCTGGCCGCCTGGGCTCGCGAGGCCGGCATAGAGCTGCCGCCCCTGGCCCGCGACGGGTCCGCCGCGGCGGCGCGCAAACATCCGGGCAGGTCTGCGACCGTAAGCCGGGAGGACATCATCGGCTGCCTGTCGATCAAGGGCATCGCCTCGATCGAGATGCTCGCCGAAGCGCTGCTGACGACTGCCGCGGCAGTTCAGCCGGTGCTGGCGGAGCTGGCGGATGCGAGAGCTGTCCTGGTCACCGCAGGCTCGGCCAGACTGACCGATGCCGGGGCGGTGCGGGCAGCGGCGCTCACACAGGCACGAGGCCAGCGGTGGGGAGCTGGCAGAGCGCTCGACGCGCTGGACGCCTTCCTTCCGCTCGACAAGCGCATCAAGACAGCGGTGACCGCCTGGCAGCTGCGGGACATCGGCGGCCAGCAGACCCTGAACGACCATGCGGACCGCGAGTACGACGGTGCCGTCCTCGCCGAACTGCAAGCCATCCATGCCGAGGTGTCCGCATGGCTGTACTCGGTCACCGATGCACCCGGCCCCGTTTCCCGCTATGCCGCGCGCCTGGACCGGGCCGCCTTGGCAGTGGCAGCAGGAGATCACCGATTCATCTCCTCGCCACGGGTCGACAGTTACCACAGCGTGTGGTTCGAACTGCATGAGGAGCTGATCCGGCTCGCCGGGCGCACCAGAGCCGACGAAGCCGCGTCCGGCCGGGCATGACCACAGACCGGCCCGACTATGGTGCCTTGCCGGAAACTGACCCCGTTCCCCTGACGAATGCGCAATCCGCAGCTGTGCGCATTGCTCAGCTCGGCGATGATGATTGCTCCTGGATCGCCTGCCAGATGCGCTCCGGGGTGAGCGGCAGATCCCGGATGACGGCGCCGGTTGCGTGCGCGACAGCGGACGCGATTGCGGGCGCGACACCGAACAGCCCGCCCTCTCCGGCACCCTTGGATCCGTACGGACCGGGGCCGTCTCCGTTCTCGACGACCACGGAATGCAGTTCCAGCGGCATGTCCATCGTCGTCGGCACCCGGTAATCTAGCGCGCCGAGGTTCAGAACACGCCCGCCCTCGTCGAGGATGAGGTGCTCCATGAGCGTGTGCCCGAGCACCACCGCGCCCTCGTCCTGGGACTCAACTTGGGCCGGGTTGAGCGCCTTCCCGACGTCTGCGATGGACACATACTTGACGATCAGCAGTTCCCCGGTGTCGCGATCGACCTCTACCTCGCAGGCGGCGCAGCTGAACTCGTAAAACGCCGGCGGCCCGCCCAGCGGGTGCGTTGCGACTCGCTCGCCGCGCCGCGAGCCGACGCCGATCACCTCGCCGGGCACACCGGCGAACGCCGCGGAAAGTACTTCGGCAAAGGTCAGCTCGCCCGACGGCAGTCGAACCCTCCCATGGTTGACCTGCACACTGTCCGGTTCGAGGCCGAACGCTTCGCAGGCCATTGCGCGCACCCTGGCGTGAATGTCCCGGCACGCCTCCAGCACAGCCGTTCCCATGAAGACGGTGGACCGGCTGGCCGACGTCTGCAGGTCGAACGGAACGATCGCGGTGTCGCCCATCACCACCCGGACCAGGTCGACATCGATGCCCAGTTCCTGCGCGGCCACCTGGGCGAGCACCGTGCGCGCACCTTGTCCCATGTCGGACGTCGCCGCCATGACTGTCGCGCTGCCGTCGAGGTGCAGGCGGACCACGGCGTACGAGGCCCCGGTGGTAGCCGATGCCTTGACGCCAACGGCGATTCCCCGCCCACGGCCGCGCGCCAGCGGCGTTCCCCAGCCGATTGCATCGGCGGCGCGGCCCAAAGCCTGCGGCCAGTCCCCATCGGCGGGCTTGTCACCCGGAATGAACTGCTCGCCGGCCCGGGCCAGGTTCTTCAGCCTGATGTCCAGCCGGTCGATGCCGAGCCGTCGTGCAGCCTCGTCCAGCTGCGACTCGACAGCCCACGCGACCTGCGGGGTGCCGAAGCCACGGAACGCTGTCGCCGGCGGAGTGTGCGACAGCAGCGCGCGAGCACGGATCCGGGCGTGCGGCACCCGGTACGGCCCGCACATCAGGTAGGTGGCTTTCGACACGACCCGCGGCGCGATGTCTGCATAGGCGCCCAGCAGGGCGTCAGCTTCAGCATCCTGGAAGCAGAGCGCGCCGTCCGCAGCGAAACCAGTCCGCAGCCTGATCTGAAAGGCCGTCCGCCGCACCGCCTGGAATGTCTGGTCCAGGGTCAGCTCCAGCCGCACAGGGCGGCGCAGCCGGAGCGCGAGCAGCGCCAGCAGCGGCTCGTACTTGGCGTGCTGCTTGCCGCCGAACGCCCCGCCGGGGTCAGGCGCGTGCACGCGAACCTTTGCGAGGGGGAGGCTGAGCAGGTCCGCGATCACCTGCTGCAACGCAAACGGATGCTGCACCGCACTCCAGACGGCGACACCGTCGTCGTCAGGCGCGGCCAGGAAGCAATGCGGCTCGATGGCGAAATGAGTAACCATCGGGAAGGCATAGGTGCAGTCGACCACCAAGTCGGCTACCGCCGATTCCACCGAGCCCCAGCCGAATCGCCACTGGTCGAGCACGTTGGTTCTGGCGTGCGGTCCCGTCCGTAGATCCGGGTCCTGCACCAGCGGTGCGCTCGGGTCGGCCGCGGCGGCGATGGTGGCGACCGCGGGGAGCTCGTCGTACAGCACCTCGACCAGCATGGCCGCTTCGTCCGCGATCTGCTCGGTCTCCGCAACCACGGCCGCGACTGGCTCGCCATGATATTTGGTCTCCGTGGCGGCGAGGATGGGGCGATCCCGATAGACGGGGCCGAACCTTGGCATCGGGACCGGCAGGTCGGCCGCGGAGATCACGGCATGCACCCCCGGCAGCGACAACGCGCTGTCGGTCTTCACGCCGTCAATCCGGGCGTGCGCGCAGTCGACCGTAACGAGTTTTACGTGCAGCATGCCGTCTATCCGGATGTCACCGATGAACCGCTGCCGGCCGGTGACGCGGTCGGGCCCGCCGACGCGGCGGACCGAGCTGCCGACCTGATCACTCGTCATCGGCGTCTCCATCGGCAGCTGCCGCAGCCAGGACCGCTCGCACGATGCCCTGATATCCGGCGCAGCGGCATAGGTTACCGGACAAGCCCTCCCGTACTTCGGCCTCGGTTGGCCCCGGATTCTCGGCCAGCAGCGCGTGCGCAGACATCAACATTCCCGGAATGCAGAAGCCGCACTGGACCGCTCCTTGGGCCAGGAACGCATCCTGCAGGCTGCTGAGCTGCCCCCCGCTGCCGAGGCCCTCGATAGTAATGACGATCGCGTCGTCGGCCTCGATCGCGAAGACCAGACAGGAATTCACAGCGCGGCCATCCAGCAGCACCGTGCACGCTCCGCACTCTCCCTCAGCGCAGCACTTCTTCGTACCGGTCAGCTCCAGCTGCCAGCGCAGCGCGTCGAGCAGCGTCGTCTGCGGGGTGACGCTGATCGTGCGGACCTCGCCGTTAATAGTCAGCGTGATGTCGGCCATCAGCTCGGCCGTGTCCGGTCACGTTGCGCGATAGCGGCGTGCAGCGCCCGCAGGCTGACCGTGAGGAGCATTGCCTGGCGGTACTCCCGGCTGCCGCGCAAGTCGGAGATCGGCGCAGCCCGCGCGACGAACTCACCTAGCAGCCGCGTCCGCGCTTCCGGGCTTGCGTCCGGATCCGCGAGCACGCCGGTCTCGTCGGTCAGCACGAACGGTTTCGGGGCTACGGCGCCGTACGCGAAGCGAGTCACCCGCGCACTGACCGTGCAGCACAGGCTGATCGTCGCGAGGTCTACGCCGCGGCGCCGGGTCAGCCGGGCGAACTGGCTGCCCGTCCGGCCGGCCGGCACGGGAATCTCTACCGCTGCGGCTATCTCGCCGGGGCGCAGGCTCGTGCTCCGCGGGCCGAGCAGGAATTCATCAAGGGGAACGACGCGAGACCCGCGGCTGCTGATCAGCACGACGGCGGCGCCATAGGCGAGCAGCGCGGGCGCAGTGTCGGCGGCTGGTGATGCATTGCAGATGTTCCCGGTCAACGTGGCGCGGTTCCGGATCTGCACCGATCCGACGGTCTGTGCCGCCTGCACCAGGGCCGGGAAATGCTCCTTAATTCGGCGGTCAGCGATCACGTCCGTGAGCCGCGTCGGCGCGAAGATGCGGACTCTCCCGACCCGGGCGCTGATGCCGGGCGCGAGGTCGGCGATCCGCTTGATGTCGACCAGTACCCGCGGCGCGACCCTCCCCTTGCGGAGGCCCACCACCAGATCGGTACCGCCCGCCAGCACGCTGGCTTCTGTCCCGAACCGGCCGAGAATGTCGAACGCTTCGGACAGTTGGCCCGGCCGCAGGTAGCGGAACGGCGGCGCCATCGCGGCAGCCCTACGGAGCGCCGGTAGCCCGGCCGGGCGACGCGGCCGGCTTGCGCCGGGAACCGGCCGGTACCCGGTCGACGGTGCGCCCGTCG
>WNFJ01230614.1_pt4 | contig 14093 bp, 12 predicted proteins | sample 5400461 | NCBI WGS metagenome assembly WNFJ01 (sample SAMN13153349, study PRJNA577476) | soil metagenome | isolation source: 115 cm saprolite on Douglas fir-dominated hillslope | place: USA:California | collected 2013-09-17 | reverse complement strand
CAGAAGACGAGAAAATCTAACAGTTTCGCTCGTCTTCTGTTTCATTCAGACTACTATTTCATGGCCGCCATCAGGTCTGGTAATAACTTCTCTGCATTGGGTGTCCCCAACCCCGTTACGGGATCCCAACCGGGTACCGCCGAATAGCCAGGTATTGTCACCCCTTTATAGTTCACACTGTTGTTGCCATTGGTAATATCATGGAAATCCTGCATATAGTTGCTGGACTGGGACAACTTATAGAGCCCGGGATTGATAAAACCAAGAGGATGACCCGCCATCTGGTTGGCAATAGCGATAAGGCCAGCCCACAAAGGTGCACTCGCACTTGTCCCTCCGGTGAGGCTCCAGGTTCCGTCCTGGTAGAAGGCCATTCCTGTGAGAGGATCAGCGTCACCCGCGACATCGGGTACACCACGCCGATTTTTCAACAGGCTTTGTGCTGAAGCAGGCAGTGCTTTTTGGAAGGATGGGGCTGTAAAGAAATCACTCAATCCTCCTCCACTGCCGCCTCCATCACTATTCCAGACCTTTTCCTGGATGGTTGTTCCATTTCGTATCATGGAGGTGCCGCCGACACTTGTCACCCATGGCTCATCAGCAGGAAAGCTTGTGGTCGCTTTTGGTGAGAGTTTTGTCGCTTGCAAATCGATATAATCTGTTGCGCCATTATCCCCGGAAGAAGATAAGAACGTCACTCCCTGTTGCGTCGTCGCTTTCTGAAAAAAGGCATCCCATTTCTGAATCTCTTGCTGTCCCGCTGCATCTTTTAAAGTTACTTCAGAGGCTCCCCAACTCTGCGAAACAATGGATCCGAGATGATGATCAAGAGCATACTGCTGCAATTGTCGAAATTGAGGCAGTCCGATAGTGCCCTCGGTCTCTGAGATAGGACTGGTCAGCACAACGATACCCGCGTCAGGTGCGATTGCATGAATGATCTGAACATCAAGTGTTGTTTCGCCTGCCCATCCAGTCATATCTTTGTTGGAAGGGTCAAACGCTCTGGTGCCGAGAGGGTTAAAGATCTGAATTTTGATTGGCGGTAAGCCAAAATGCTGGTCAAAGGCATCCATATCTTGTTGGAGCGTGGGACTGCCAAAGGACACAATATCAACGACCGTTTGCCCTTTGCCCGTGAACCCTTTCTGCATAAGCGCTTCTACACCATAGGCAACACGGAATTGGTACGGTGTGTAGCAGTCGACGCCAGTAGTAGGATATCCGCTCAAGTCCGGACAGGTATCATTTTTTGCAGGATCTGGTTGTGTCGCCGAAGCATTGGCAGGCGCACGTGACGTCTGTGTTGGCGTCCCTCCGCTGCTACCAATACCACCAGGGGTGCTACAGGCTGTAAGCAAGAGAAACAAGATGAGAAAAACAGGGATAATTCTGGCGGTCATTCGCTGCCACCATCTATTTATGTTCATGAATAATCTCCTATTTCATTGCCGCAATCAGGTCAGGTATCAACTGGCTAGCTTGAGGGGAGCCCCAACCGGTTACGGCATCCCAGCCTTGCACTGCCTGGAAACCCTTAACATGAATACTCCCGTCGTTGACCTCGTTGTTACCACCGGTGATATCTCGAAAATCCTTTTGAGCATTTTGCGATGCAGCCAGTTTATATAGGCCAGGATTAATAAAACCCAGGGGATGACCCGCCATTTGATTGGCGATGGCTACGATACCTGCCCAGAAAGGTGTGCTGGCACTGGTCCCTCCTATCTGGTTCCAGTGTCCAAAGATATAGTTGATCATGGCAGTCTCAGGGTTAGCATCGCCAGCGATATCTGGTAATCCACGTTGACCTGCCAGTTGTGATTGGAGGGTAGAAGGCATACCCTTTTGAAAGTCTGGCTCGGTGAAAAACTTGCTCATACCTCCTCCACTGCCAGACCAGGCGCTTTCATTGTAGCCAGGAGGCATATTCCTCAACGTTGTACCTCCAACTGCGGTAACCCATGGTACATCAGCGGGAAAGTTGACAGTAGGGTTGGGTGATAACCTGGTTGCAGTGATATTCGCCCAATCGGTTGCCCCGTTGTCACCTGAACCAGAAACGACCGTAAAACCTTGTTGTGTCGTAATTTGCCTGTAGAAGTCACTGAACGATTTGACCAGTTTCTGCCCGGCACTATCAGCCAACGTCGCCTCCGAAGCAACAAAGCTCTGTGAGAATATCTGGCCAAGATGATGTGTTACCGCGTACTGCTCTAATTTCAGAAATTCTGGCAGACCAATTGTACCTTCGGTTTCATCAACTGGACTGGTCATCACTATGATATGGGCATCAGGGGCAACGGCATGAATAATTTGTACATCCAGTTCTGTTTCACCGGCCCATCCTCCCATATCCTTATTATTGGCGTCAAGGGGGGCCGTCCCAAGCGGCGAAACAATCTGAATAGTGATAGGTGGCAAGCCAAACTTTTTGTCAAAAACGTCCATGTCCTGCTGTAGTGTAGGGCTGCCATAGGAAACAATATCAATAACTGTCTGGCCTTTGCCTGTGAAGCCCTGCTCGGTCAGCGTCTCGACACCGTAAGCAATACGAAAAGCGCGTGGTGTATAACAGTCAGGGTTACTGTTTAGTGGCGCTGGACAGACTTCGGCTGATGTCCTGGTTGGCGCGCGTCTTGGCACTGCTGTCGGAGTGGCAGCGGAATTGTTGCCAGATAAGCTAGTAGGGCTGCAGGCCGTCAGCAGTACCAGTAAGGCTATGAGCAAAAGGCTATGAGGTTGTACGATCAGCTTGAAACGCATAATAGTGCGTGCTCCTTTATAGCACCCGTGTGGAATTACATCTTGTTGATAGTATATACGTCTGGCGTAAATTGTAAAGGAAGCGCAAGCATTATGCATATTTCACAAATGCATCATATAAACCATTTCCTGGCAACCAGGGAATACTTTGAGGTAATGGACAGGTGAAAAGCCCCTCTGGAGTTCAGTACCATAGTCCTAGATCGAGCTTCACAGGCTTGACCCAGGAGTGTATAGCAGGTACAGTCAATGCTAGAGTGAGATGTGCGGTGTTGGGTATAGAGGTAGTCTAACACGTAAGAATAGGGGTCACATGTATGTCGTCTGTCGAGGATCGTCAAAATAGTAATGCCACCGCGGGACAAAAGACTACAAACGGAACATTACAACTACCAGAGCTTGTCAGTCAAAATACTCCTGTAGAACAATTATCTTTTCCTCAGGCCTCTCCACACCCCTTTGCGACGGCACTTTTACCAGAAAACCAGCATCAGTCTTCTCCAGGTGTAACCCGGTCATTAACGGGGCCTGACACATCACCTCGCGTGACGCGCAGCCTGAGCCTGACTGAAACACAGACAGGTGCATTGCCTTCTCTTAGAAATGCTACCACATCTCTTAGACAACCAGTCGTAATACGCGGCACTGGTAAAAAAAGTAGTGGCACGATGCGTCCTCCCCAGGGGCGTCGCTGGGTTATCCAACTCTCGGTCACAGGGGTGCTGATATTGATGGCAATAGGTACCCTGGTGGCAGTTTCACCCGCGGGAACGAATGCGGGAACGGGCTTTAACCCCTTTCGGCCGGTCATGAACTGGGTTGTGGGTAACAACAGTAACCCCAGTCTCTTAGCAGAGCAGGCAGCAACGGTTACTGCTGTTACGCAGGATGGGTACCAACCTAGTAGCAATCAACCCCAAACCTACCAAGGTCTGCCAACTCCTCCCCCAGGCATGCCGGCTCCCGGAACAGGTGGTTATGATGGTTTTACGTATGGACAATGTACCTACTGGGCTGATTTACGTTATCACCAGTTGACGGGTTTCTGGGTTCCCTGGGGAGGGAATGCCTGGGAGTGGGCAGCCGGGGCCAGGGCATCCGGGTGGAATGTCTCATCCAGTCCACATGTCCCTTCAATTATTGTTTTGCAGCCAGGAGTGCAGGGCGCGGGCTCTTTCGGTCACGTTGCGGTAGTTGAGCGCATCAATAGCGACGGCACAGTTTACAGTACCAACTGGAACTGGTTCGGCAACGGCGGAGGTTGGGCGACCTGGAGCTGGTGGGATTTCACACCTGGGCCAGGGGTTTCGTTTGTGTGGAGATAACAACAGATAACATAGGCTAGCTGCCAGGAGGCAAGGGAGAAGCGGTTGAGCAGTTCCCCGACTCTGTCAAATACCTGATCAACTGCTTCCCACGCTTTTTACGAACTTTTGGTATTATTTCCGGTTCACAATTCCTTTCCGCCTGGTCTTCTCGCTTTCCTATACCATAGGAATGTGTTCCACATGCAATGGTGGATGTTCTTCGCGTTGCAGGCGACGTGCCTGCAGGTGCCTTAGCGCAACTCCAATTCTCCGCACACCCTCCTCGATTTTCTCCTCCTCGGGGAAAGCAAAGCCGAGACGAAAATGTTGCTGACCACCTCCGTCGACATGGAACGGTTCTCCAATGACGAAAGCCACGTGCTCTCTAGTAGCTTCACGTAGAAGAGCGCGTGCGCGCACATCTCCCTGGAGCCTGCACCATAGATGGAAGCCACCGCCTGGAGTATTGACTCGCACTGCGTCGCGCAGGTGCGTCCTGATTGCCTGTAGCATAAGATCTCGTTTGTTTTGATAATACTGGCGCAGTTTCGCCAGGTGATTGTCGATCAAGCTGTCACGTTGCAATATCTCGGAGACGGCCCATTGTCCGAGCGCATTGGTGTTCAGATCAAAGATCTGTTTGTGGAGTGTGAGCCGCTCGATCATTGGTTCAGGCGCAGCCAGCCAGGCTACTCTCAAACCTGGGGCTAGTATTTTAGAGAAGGTGCTCAGATAGATGACCTGTGAATGTGTGTCTAACGACTTTAATGGCTGTGGTTGTTTCCCTTCGAAGTAGACCTCTGAGTAAGGATCATCTTCCAGGATGGGCGTCTGATACCGTCTCGCTAACAACAGCAAACGCCGTCGTCGTTCAGGTGACATTACCACCCCAGTAGGGTTCTGGAATGTGGGAAGCGTATAGATCAGGCGTGGTCTATGGCGAGCTAAGATGGTCTCTAGCAGGTCAACGCGCATACCATCACTATCTGTAGGAACGCCTATAACGCGAGCGCCAAGTGCCCGGAAGGTTTGGATTGCTCCCAGGTACGTAGGTACTTCTACGACAACCTCGTCTCCTGGATTGAGAAGAAAGCGACCAACTAAACCTATGCCTTGTGTTGAGCCTGAAAGTATCAGAATATGTTGCGCATCTACCGCGACACCGCGATTGCGCATACGCATGGCAATACTTCCGCGTAGACTGAGCAATCCCTCAACCGGACAATAGCCTAGAGCGCTTTGTCGCGCTCGTACGAGACCCTCGGCAAAGATCGCATTGAGCATTTCGGCAGGGAGCAGTTCTGTTGCAGGGGTACCTGCCGCCAGGGAGATAATGTCGTCTCCGACAGACGCCAGTTCGCTCAACATGCGCGCGTCTGGTCCAAGGATTTCCCTTTCTGTTGTAGGAAGCCCGAAGAGCCAGGATGGCCCATTCGCATCATAATTGTCATCAAGGTAGTTGAACTGGCTGCGCTTCACTAGCGTACCTCGACCAACGTGTCCTTCGACCAGGCCATCACTGGCTAGTTGATTGTAGGCATTCATGACGGTTGTGCGATTTACCTGCAGAGCACTTGCTAATGCTCGTTCGGTAGGTAAACGTATACCTTCCGCGAGTTGGCCGGAGAGAATGGCTTCACGAATTTTATCGCTAATCTGTTGATATAATGGAGTATCGCTACTGCGATCAAGTTGGATGAGCGAATATATGGATGCTGTAAAAAGTGGAAGTGGCTGATGTTGATTTGTGTTTTGTCGCATGTCTTCCTCCTGATTGGCTCATACCAATACAGTGTATCCAATTGGGAGAGTCGAGGGCAAGGGCCAATTGGCGGTTAATGAATGAAGCCAATTTAAGCAAGGAGTTTGTAACATGGACAGCATAGAACAGCGTCTATTGACAGTATGTAATGACCGTGATCATGGATCACATTGGATTGTGCGTGAAGCGATCTCAATTTTGTACGATCTCGCTACGGAGAAAACCTCCTCTCCTGAAGAGTCGATGCAGCGTCTGCATGATGCTGCTCAAAAATTGGTTCGGTCACACCCGGCGATGGCTGCGCTTGCCGGCGCCACGAAGCGTATTCTCAACACGCCCGGAGGTCTCTCCGAAATAGCGGCTTCAGCTGCTCGCTTACTGGAGGAAGTCGATAGCGCTATGGAGCATATTGCTGCATACGCGTGTCCAGTGCTTCAAGGAACGCTCATGACGCATAGCTTGTCAGGAACTGTCCTGGATGTGCTCGTAGCCTGCAAAGCACAGATTGAGCGTGTCATCGTTTTGGAGGGGCGCCCTCGCTATGAGGGGAGAAATTTGGCACGATCATTGGTCAGACAGGGTAATTTAGAAGTTACGTTGATTACTGATGCTCAAGCTGATATTTTTCTTTCGCAATGTCAGGCCGTTGTCGTCGGAGCAGATACCGTCCTGGCTAATGGGGATGTGATAAATAAAGCGGGTACTGCTTTATTAGCATGGGCAGCGCGTGGGCATAAAGTCCCGTTTTATGTGCTCTGTGAAACATTGAAAATCTCCTCTCGTACCTGGTCTGGTGACCTTGCGCAGCTGGAGGAGAAAGAGGCTGAGGAGGTGATGGAGGAACCTATTGAAGGAGTCACGGCACGCAATTTTTATTTTGATCACACGGTTTCGCGCTTAATTACCTCAATCATCACAGAGCGAGGTCCAATGGGTCGGCGAGAAATCAAACAGTTGCTATCTTCATATTGATTGTTGAGCTTGTTGCGAAAAGCTGTAGGGTGTACAATGCACGTAGTTACCCTCAACATGCTCCATCTTTTAGAAGAGGTTTAGTGATGCCCTCTGAGGTACTAGCCACTTGATTGGAGGAATAAAGACCCATGCCAACTTATATTAGCCTGGTCAATCTCACTGAACAAGGTATCAAGGAAGTCAAAAATGCTCCTGAACGTTTGCAACAGTTCGACACTGCGGCACGAGAAGCTGGAGGAAAACTGATAGGGTTCTACCTGGTCATGGGACAGTATGATTATATCATCATTACTGAGGCACCTGATGATCAGACCGCTGCTCGTCTTGTTCTTGGTACTATCGCACAGGGCAGCGTACGTACTCAGACAATGAGAGCTTTCCCCCGCGAAGAATTCGAGAGTATTGCGCGTGGTTTACACTAATGATGAACATTAACAAATTAAGTACCATACGTTATGCCAAATCATGTAGCACTTAATTTGTTAATGTTCATCATCGTCGCAAATGGTACCTCGCGGAACTTCGCTCAGTCCATGATTTCTGCGGCGCGGGGACCTCCGCCTTTCAGGCGGGGAGGAAGCGCCGCCCTCCTTTCTTGCTGCAAATTGTTGCCAGATAAGCCAGCCGTGACTGGGACGGGTGAGCCGCCTGAGTTTGCTGGGAACCGCTTCGAGAAGCGTCTTGCTGGTAGCAAGATCCTTGATGACAAAGGCTCCTTTCAACCGTCTGCCACCAATGTAGCCGACGTGCCCTTTTACCGAACCGCGCAGTCTCGCCCCTGGCTGAAGCCAGGGGGATATCAGGCGCGTTCCTTTTCAGGCGGCTTGGGTGGGGTGACACTCTTGCCGCTTGATAAATGTTCTACTTTGTGCGATAATGCAGCCATGCGTAAAATGTTTCAGTACCGACTCTTTCCGAATAAGAAACAGGTCAAAGCTCTGGAAGCAACACTTGAAGAGTGCCGCTGGCTGTATAATCACCTGTTGGAAAAGCGGCGTGATACCTGGGAGCAAGAGGGCCTCTCCCTCTCGCTCTATCAGCAGCAGGAAACCTTTTCCATCCTGAAACAGGAACGCCCCACACTCAAAGGTGTCCATTCTCAGATCTTGCAGAATGTGGCTGTCCGTATCGATCTGGCCTTTCATGCCTTCTTCCGGCGCTGGAAGGCTGGTGAAAAGCCCGGTTATCCTCGCTTCCGAGGGAAGAATCGCTATGACTCGTTCACCTTTCCGCAATCGGGCTTCAGCATCACCCATGATGACCGGGTGTGCCTCTCCAAAATTGGCTCCGTCAAGATGGTCTATCATCGTCCCATTCGCGGCAAGATGAAAACCCTCACCATCCACAAGAGTAGCACGGGTAAGTGGTACGCCTCCTTCTCCTGTGAGATAGCACCTGAACACTTGCCAGAGAAGACCGACGCCGTAGGGATCGATGTAGGATTGAAGACCTTTGCCACGCTCTCTGATGGGCAAGAAATCGAGAATCCCCGCTTCTTTCGTGCTGAAGAGAATGCTCTTGCCAAAGTCCAGCGTAAACACTCCAAACTTGCGAAAGGGACACCTGAACGACGCAAGCATCGCAAGGCGGTTGCTCGTGTGCATGAGCGTATTGCATGGCGGAGACAGAACTTCACCCATCAGGCAAGCCGAAAGATTGTCAACCAGTTCGGGATCATCTGTGTCGAAGACCTGGAAGTCAACCGCATGGTTCATAACCATTGTTTGGCGAAATCGATCAGTGACGCTGCGTGGTCGGCGTTCTTTGCTCAATTGTCTAGCAAGGCGGAAGGTGCTGGCAGACAATTGGTCAAAGTTAACCCGGCCTATACATCGCAGACCTGTTCGCGTTGTGGGCATCGGCAAAAGATGCCGCTCTCGGAGCGTACCTATCATTGTGCGTGTTGTCTGCTCGTCATGGATCGTGATTTGAACGCCTCCATAAACATTTTGGCATTGGGACTACAATGCCGCGTCGTTCCAGAAGCCCCCGGCTTGAGCCGTGGGGAGTAGTCACAGTTCATCAGCGGGGAAGATGGTTCGCACTAACCGTTCGGGGTCATGACGCGCTAAGCGGTCATCTTCCAGATTGAGATGTTCAATAGTCACATTGGGAACAAGGCGAGTCAAGAGTGCGCGATCGGGCAAAACAGGCTCACTTCTTTGCTCTGCGTATGTCTTCAATACCTCTGGGATGAAGGAACCATTGTTGACGATAACTCTGTCTACACGACCGCCCAGATAACGATGAATTTCATTGACGAAATCCGATGCTTTGAACCCATCGGTTTCTCCATGCTTGGTCATCAGGTTACAGATATAGACCTTTTCTGCATCGGCTTCGCGTACGGCTTTGGCAATATCGGGTACGAGCAAATTTGGTATGAGACTGGTGAAGAGATCACCTGGGCCAATGATGATGGTTTCTGCACGACGTATGGCCCTTATGGATTGAGCGCAACCAGGAGCATCCGGGGGTATCAGGCAGAGTTGGTTTATAGGTGAGAGGTCGTTCAGGTTGTTGATCCCCCTGGTATCAATGTTGGTTTCGCCACAGATTGTGGTGCCGTCTTCCAGATCTGCGCAGAGAGATGTTTGAGCAAGTGTGACCGGTAGCACTCGCCCAGCTGTATTCAGGAGTTCCTGGGCATCTTCTATAGCCAGTAAGAGATCTCCATTATTGATATCCTGTAACCCTTTCAAGATGAGATTGCCCAGGCTATGGCCACTCACACCCCTCTGCTCGACTGCTCCATCTACGTCATCAGACTGCTCAAAGCGGTGCATAAACACCTCGCGCCAGAGCGCACCATTACGGGCTAACGCTACCAGTGACTGGCGCAAGTCTCCGAGTGGCACCTGTCGACGAAATTCATCCATCAACCTGCGCGAACTTCCACCACTATCTGACATAGTCACGATCGCACTGATATTGAACGAATATTTCTTCATATGGGAAAGAACAGAAAATGTTCCAGAGCCTCCGCCGATAGTAACAACACGGCGTCCTGCTGGTCGATCTCCATCGCGATGGGGTCCTGGCACGATACTTCTCCTCTGGCTAATTGCTGATTGGTCGTTCACAAGATACATCCTCTTAAAATACAACAACTACACTGTTCTTTTTTATTGCCAGAAATCTAATACAAATGCTGGTGGAAAATCAGGTGCGTTCTCCCGGACGGCATATTATCTCAAAGATGTTGGGAACATTTCTTTTTCATAGCAACAGTCTATCACTGCACTAGTCTCTTCGCAAGAACGCGTAGTACTCCTCTTCTTAATTAGAGGTAATTTGGCCAGTTTCAATAATTGGTTTGAAGGAACCCTTGACAATTACCGATATATCGTTATAATTAACTGGTAAGAATACGATATATCGCATTTTCTGAAGAGAAAGGTAAAAATGAACATGTTTGGAAAACGATTTGCTTATGAATATCAAGGGGCTGGTGATGGAGGTTGGACTCCTCCCTGGTTACGTAGAGAAAGAGAGAGATTCGGGCCTCGCTTCCATCAGGAGCGGCACGGACATGGTCCGATTGGACCTCGACCTCGCTTCTTTGAGATGCACCGCGGGCGTGGCCCTTTTCCCTTTGGCCCAGGAGGCCCTTTTGGCCCTGGTAGTGAGGGACCCCGTTTCTTTGGACGAGGTGATGTGAAATTTGCCCTGCTTGAGTTGCTGCAAGAGCGGCCGATGCATGGGTATGAAATGATGAAAGCGTTGGAAGAGAAGTCGGGTGGCTTCTATTCTCCAAGTGCTGGTTCGATCTATCCCACTCTGCAAATGCTGGAAGATCGCGGTTTCGTCACTTCTAATAATGTTGAAGGAAAGAAGATCTATACGATCACGGATAGTGGTCGCGCCCTGCTTGCCGAGCGACAGAAAAATGATGAAGAATTTACAGGGCCTCCCTGGATGCGCCATCGTGGCGGTAAACATGGCTTTTCCCGTGGTGGTAAACATGACTTTTCACCAGAATTGCAGGCACTGAGTAGTGAGGCTATGGAAGTTGTGCGCTTACTGACCATTGCAGGGAGAATGACTTTCCAGGACCCGGAGAAGATGACTCAGTTGCGTTCAGTCATTGAGCGCACCCGCAAAGAACTGGCTGATATGATCTTTAGCGCTGGTTCACAGCAGGAACAGTCTTCTGCCACAGGTTCTACAACTCAAACCGATGGCTCTTCAATTGAAGAGGCCTGATCTTCATAATCTCCTCTATTTGTCTCAGGTTTCCCGTCAACTGCCTGACCTTTTGAGATTCTGATTATGAGTTTTGAGATTCGTCAAGGGGTAATCCTGTGCTGGAGATGGTGGTGCGCCGTGTCTCTAGAAAAACAGAGCAATGTGTCGCAGAAAACGGCCGAATATGATACTCATCACTGTTCCCTGAGTGTGCTTTCGTGAGAGACCGAAACATTCACTTTCAGGAATATATTTTGACAAGTATATTCCTTTTCGGGTATACTAGAACCATGAAAACACTTTGGACTGCTCTGATGGAGCCAAACCCTGCGTGATGGCCCTCTGACCGTAGGCCAGATCAAAGAGCGGCTGGGATTACAGCAACCGCAGGTGTCGAAGCACCTCAAGGTTCTGAGCGAGGCTGCCATTGTGGAGGTCCAGCCGCAGGCCAACCGGAGGATTTATCAGCTGAGGCGCGAACCGTTCCAGGAGTTGGAGTCCTGGCTGCACTCTTTTCGTCGCCTCTGGGAAGAACGCTTCGATCGTCTGGACGACTACCTCCTGGAAGTGCAGGCCACCGAGCAACATATCAACAACCGGAGTGAGGACACCAATGTTTGATGACTACTCGCTGATCCCTCGTGTTGGGGAACAGGAAGTTATCGTGCAACGGCACTTCAGCGCACCCCGCACGCTGCTGTTTCAGGTGTTCACCAGAGCAGAGCATCTGGCACTACTGCTTGCGTTCACCGGAGGGGCACGATCAGTGGGCTAGAGCCGTGTACCGCGAGATCGTCCCGCCGGAGAAGCTGGTCTACACCACGACCTTCGCCGATGAACATGCCAATCCCATCGAAGGGATGCCCGAGCACCTGACCACCGTGATCTTTATGGAAAAACGAGCGTGACGGCTCGTGTCCAATTCGCGAGCGCAGCGGCTCTGAAAGTCGCTCTCGATATCGGTATCCTGCAAGGGATGAGCATGATCTGGGAGTACCTGGTCGAGTATGTGCAAGAGTTGCAGGCCAAATAAAGGAGAAGACCTTGTCCACAGTCATCGGACTGGAAGTCGCGATTCTGACGAAGTCGAAAAAGGTTTTTCGCATCTCTCCTGAACATCCTGTTTGTGACGAGGCGGTTGTCAAGGAGAAGAGCATTCACAAAGATTGGAGAACATCATGGGAAAAGTTATGTTTGGCCTTTCGGTCTCACTCGATGGATTTATCGCGGATAAAAATGATGACGTCTCAGAGGTCTTCGCCTGGATGGGAAGCGCCATGGAACAGTTCCATGAAGTCGTGGGCGATGCGCTGGGCGAGAACGGCGCGGTAATCATGGGGCGCAGAAGCTTCGATATGATTGACAGTGAGCATGGGTGGGTCTTTCCTGATGGCACGGCTCCGGACTGGCCGGTGATTGTCTTGCAATCGCAAGCACGAGCGCCCGTGAAAAAGGGCAAGACGCAATTTTACTTTGTCACCGATGGCATCTACAGCGCGATTGCCAAAGCACAGGAGCTGGCAGGCGAGAAACATGTGGCCCTGCATGGTGCCAGCTCCGTCCAACAAGCCTTGCAAGCAGGCCTGCTCGACGAGTTTCATATGGCCGTTGCCCATGTGCTGCTGGGGGAGGGCGTGCGCCTCTTCGATCACCTGGGCTCAGAGCCTATCCACCTGGAACGCATCCGAACGCTTGAGACACCGGGAGCAACCCATCTCTCGTTCCGAGTGGTGAAATAAGATCGGCTTCAGCTCGCCGACACAGGTTCCAAGGGTTTTGATGGGAATGTGTCCCAAAGTACTGTCTTGTCTTGTGTAAAAATATCGGTTGCGGTATACTTGATGCAACGGGTATCTCCTCGCCACTCTGTGGGCGCGGTGGCGGGGAAGAAAGATATCCCGTTCTGTTTTGAGATGGTATTTTGTTCCCCCTCTTATCGATTGAAGTTAGAAATCTCCTAAATAGGCTATCTCCTTTTGACTAAATATGCTATACTTGAGTAAATTTTCAAAGGAGGTGCTGCGCTTATGGCTCAGAATCAGGATGTTCGGAATCAGGATCTTCGGATGTTGCTATTTCGTGCTCGCTTGTTGCTTGAAGAAGGGCAGGCTGATAAAGCTTTGCCAATACTTGAAGCCATACAAAATGACAATGAAGGAGAGCAACAGGAGATTGCCTATTTTCTCGGTTGGTGCTACGTATCAAGTAAACGTTGGGATGATGCTGCGAGAGTTCTATCACCTCTTCCTCAATTTGTGGAGGGTGATGGAGGCGAAGAGAGCCGCATTGATCGTGTACGTCTAGCGCATTCTCTCCTGCGTCTTGGTCAAGCGGCCGTCAATCTCGGTCAGTTTGAAGACGCTTCACGCCACTACTCAAAATGCCTCAAAGTCCTGCAAAACAAAAAAATTCAACTTCCCGAGGCCAAACTCAAGGCACGTTATGGTCTGGCCATGACCTATCTCATGCGTGGGTTGCACGCTGCCGCCATCCAACATTATGAGCTTGCACTAGGCCTATGTCCTATTGACGATGATGAAGAGATGGGCAATATATATTATGGGTTGTGTCAAGCCTATGTTGGTTCAGGAAATTTGATCAATGCTAAACTCGCAGGTGAAAAAGCATTAGAATTGCATGAACGATGCGCCAATCGCCATTTGGAAGGTCTCGATCATAATATGCTTGGCCACATCTATCTAAAATTAGGAGATTATAGAGCAGCATCTGATCACTATACCGAAGCCCTTTCCCTTGCAGCAAGTCTTAATGGCCACAAAATGATTATGATCAATTGTGCGTCGTTAGCTGAGGTACGCCTTGCTGAAGGTCGCCTGGAGGAAGCCAAACGCTATTGCCAGCGCGCTCTGGAGAACATCGATCTTATCCAGAGGAAGGACAGCTACCTTGAGAGCTTGACCTATCTGGAGTGCGGGAAAGTTGCGCAGGCGGAGGCACAACAAGTTGAAGGGGAGCAACGACAGCGCCTCTTGGAGGAAGCCATATCATGGTTTAAGAAGACTCAGGCTGGCCTTTCTCCATTACAAGCTTATGCTCAAGTGACCGAATTGTATGGCCGGTGGGCAGAGGTATTG
>WNFJ01190969.1_pt2 | contig 14093 bp, 14 predicted proteins | sample 5400461 | NCBI WGS metagenome assembly WNFJ01 (sample SAMN13153349, study PRJNA577476) | soil metagenome | isolation source: 115 cm saprolite on Douglas fir-dominated hillslope | place: USA:California | collected 2013-09-17 | reverse complement strand
CTGCTCTTCCGTCGCGGAAAACGGAAGATTACCGATATAGAGCTTCTTCACCTCTTGCTCCTTCTGTCCGGAACCTAAAATGCGAGTCGCGGAGCGCGCCGAAGGGACTTCAGTCGTTCACAGGGAGGCGAAAAAACGGGGCCGCCGCGGGAGCGAGACCGGCACTTCAGCGGTCTGTTGCATCCTCTCGGAAATTGACCCCTTTTGCAACTGAAATTGTCCCGAAGCGGCACAGGCTTTCCCCAAGCCACCCTGTCGCGCCTTTCCCCTTTGCGAAGGAAAAGTGATAGGATGCGCTGAATTTGCTCCCCGCCCGAAAGGTTTTATGCGCGGCACCATGATGGATTTTCCGCTGACGCTGCCGACCATCCTGGAACGCGCCGGGAAGATTTTTCCGCGCGTCGAGATCGTCTCCTGCAAACCGGATAGGTCCATCGCGCGCACTTGTTACGGCGAATTTTATCGGCGCGCGCGCCGGCTCGCGGCGGCATTGACGAAACTCGGGCTGCGGTCCGGTGACCGTGTCGCCTCCATGATGTGGAATCACTCCGGCCATCTCGAAGCTTTCTTCGGTGTGCCGTGCGCCGGCGGCATTCTGCATACCTTGAACCTCCGGCTCCATCCCCATGAAATTGCCGGCATCGCCAGGCATGCCGGAGACCGTTTCCTTCTGATTGACGATGTGCTCCTGCCGGTTTACGAGAAGTTCCGTAGCGACGCGCCTTTCGAAAAAGTGATTGTCGTTCCGTATGGTTGCGGGAGCGTACCCGAAGGATTGTTGAACTACGAAGAGCTGCTCGCCGAAGCCGGCGATGATTTCCAGTATCCGCAGATCGACGAAAACGACGGCGCAGCCATGTGCTTCACGTCGGGCACGACCGGCCATTCCAAAGGCGTTATCTATTCCCACCGCGCCCTGGTGCTGCACTCCTTTGCTTGTGGCCTTGGCGAAGTCTTTGGAATGAGCCATTTCGACACCGTCCTGCCCGTCGCGCCCATGTTCCATGCCAACGCCTGGGGGCTGCCTTTCGCATGCACCATGCTCGGGGCGCGCCTGGTTCTCCCCGGTCCGTGTGTCGATCCGGAAAGCGTGCTTGGCCTTATGGTCGGTGAACGCGTAACGATCGCTTGCGGCGTTCCCACCGTCTGGATCGCGGTCCTCGAAGCGCTTGAAAAAAACCCTGGCCGCTGGAAATTTGATGCACCTATCCGAGTGGTCTGCGGAGGCACTGCGCCGCCTCTCGAGCTCATCCGCCGGCTCGACCGGTTCAACTTGCAGATCAAGCATCTCTGGGGCATGACCGAGACGACTCCCATCGGCACTTCCGGCGGACTCCGGCCGCACATGCGCGACTGGCCCGAAGACAAAAAGTATGAAGTCCGCGCCAAACAGGGTTGGCCCTCACCCTTCGTGGAGATTCGATTGATGCGTCCGGAGGGTGAAGCTCCTTGGGACGGCGTCACCTCTGGCGAGATCGAAATTCGCGGCCCGTGGGTCGCCGCTAGCTACCATGACTCGCCCGACCAGGCCCATCGCTGGACCGCCGACGGCTGGTTCCGCACCGGTGACGTCGCCACCATGGACGACGAAGGCTACGTCAAAATCGTGGACCGCGCGAAAGATCTGGTGAAGTCCGGCGGCGAATGGATCAGTTCCGTGGACTTAGAAAACACGCTGATGGGTCATCCCGCCGTCAAAGAAGCCTGCGTGGTCGGCATTCCCCACCCGAAATGGCAGGAGCGCCCCCTCGCGGCCGTCGTCCTGAAAGGTTGCGCGCGTTTCTCGCAAAATCCTTCGCCAAGTGGCAGCTCCCCGACGCCTTCGTCTTCCTCGACGCCATCCCCCGCACCTCCGTCGGCAAATTCAAAAAACTCGCCCTCCGCGAGCAATTTGCAAATTGGAAGTGGGGTACGTAAACAGAAACGCGGGGAATTATGCCTTCACAAGCCAGTCTATTAGGAGCAGCAGGAGAACACTATGTTCTTTCACAGTTGTTGCGGCGCGGTTATATTGCGGCTCTTGCCCCTCAGGGTGTGCCGAACGCAGACATCGTTATCACCGATCTTTAGGGCAGCGACTTTGTGCGATTCAGGTAAAGACCAGGCGTGATATTGGAGCCGACAAAGGGTGGCATATGAAGCCGAAGCATGAGCGCTTGGTGTCAGACTGGCTCTTTTACTGCTTTGTCGATTTAGCATCCGATTTCTTAGACCGGACTACGACCTACGTCGTTCCGAGTAACATCGTGGCGACGGCCCACAGCGAGTCACACCGGAAGTGGTTGGACACCCCAGGTAAGCAAGGGCAACCGCATAAAGACAGCGCGGTCCGTCGATTCTTACTTAACTACTCGAAGATATGCGGTCTTGAACATCCGGCATACGGTCCGGGCTGGATAGAAAAGTACCGCGAATCCTGGCATCTTCTCGGATCACCAACGCCTGCGGAAAGTGAGGAGGAACCGACCTCAGAAGAATAATTATCGCTGCCAGATTTCAAGTGCTCAGCAGGCGCCGAGTAGGCGCATGGAGTCGTGCTACGATGTGTTCATGGCGAACACACGGAGTGCAACGCTCAGCATCCGGCTGAAGCCCGAAATCAAACGGCGTCTGGCAAAGCTGGCGGCAGCATCTGGTCGAAGCTCCAACTTCCTCATCTCCGATGCGGTCGAGTCCTACGTTGCTGACCAGGAAAGAATGCTTGCGGAAATTCGCCAGGCAGATCGCCAGCTAGAGTCAGGGCACTACATCAAGCACGACGATATGAAGGCTTGGCTACTCTCCTGGGGCACGGACCGCGAGCTCCCGCCTCCAAGATGCGCCTGCGGTAAGAATCACGATGACGAGGAGCTGTGCCGCTAGAGATTGTCTGGTCTCCATTGGCGAGAGCACGGCTCCAGGAAATTCGCGCCTACGTGGCCCTGGACAAGCCTGGTACCGCGGATCGCCTGGCCATGCGGATCGTCGCCGTCGTCGAAACTCTGAGGAATCACCCTTATCTGGGCCGCGCTGGCGCCCAACCCGGAATTCGCGATTTAGTCATCGGTGGTTCGCCTTATACCGTCCTCTATCGTGTGCGCGGCACGCGAATCGTGATTGGCACGATCTGGCATGCAGCTCAAACCAAGTGAGCAGTTCCGCGCGCAAATTTAAGAAACCGCGGGCTGCCTCAGGTGCCGCTTTTGCACCTGTGTCCTCTAACCGCCTACTTGGTTGCAGAAACACAACTCATTTCGCTACTCTCCTCGATTGCGCTAACCCCTTTACACTAAAAACGTAGAGAGTGAATTGTTGAGTACGAATCCCAATTGCCCTCTTGGCGTCGTCCGTCCACTGTGGTCTCCTATAGATGACACCATGAGACGCGCCCTTCACCCCCGCTTTGTTCTTTTTCTCATTACTTCGCTACTTCCTTGCTTCTTTGCTTCATTCTCTGCCGCCCAGGACCAGCAACCCGCTATCCGCTTCGTGCGCCATCCCGATCCCGCCCCCGACTTCAAGCTCACCGGCCTCAACGGCAAGCCCGTCGCACTCGCCGATTCCAAAGGCAAAGTTGTCCTTGTGAATTTCTGGGCCACCTGGTGCGGACCGTGCCGGGCGGAGATTTACGACCTCATCGGTCTCCAGGCCAAATACAAAGACCGCTTCCAGATTCTCAGCCTCATCGTCGACGATGACGATCCCGCCGCCATCCAAGCTGTCGCGGAAAAATACGGTATCAACTATCCGGTGGCGCTCGCCCCAACTGAAATCCGCATGCAATACGGCGGCATCGCGGCTCTTCCCACCTCCTTCGTGCTCGACACGGAAGGCCGCATCGTTCAGAAGCACGAAGGCCTCCGCGATCCGCTTCTCTACGAAACCGAAATCCGCGCGCTTCTCGGCCTGCCCATCGGCAACGTCAAAGTAGAAACTTTCGACGACACCGGCCAGATCTTCATCAAGAACGCCGTCCGTGCCACCGAGCTCCCCGGCGTAGATCTTTCCAAACTCGCGCCGGAACAGAAAATCGTCGCGCTACACAAATTCAACGCCGAAGGTTGCACTTGCGGCTGCAATTACACTCTCGCGCAGTGCCGCATCTACGACCGCAACTGCCAAATCAGCCAAACCGCCACCGAGAAAATCATCGCCGCCCTCACGCATTCCACGCCCGCCAAGTCCGAACCCGGCTCTCCTGCGCCACAGCCTGCCCTTTCGGCACCCCCTCCCACGTCGGATAAGCCGCATAAATAGGCAGCCACTCATATACTCTCGGACGTTCGGCTTCGGGCCTGATATTCTTTTCCCGATCGATGCCCACTCTCGCGAAGATTCTCTTTGCTCTTGGTTTCGTCCTTTCCTTCACGGGATTGTTCTCACCACCAATCGCACTCACCCTGGGAATTCTCTTCGGTCTCAGTTTCTCGCATCCCTACATCAACGAAAGCCGGGGAATTGCGCGAACTCTGCTGCAGAGTTCCGTCGTGGCCCTCGGTTTCGGCATGAATCTGCACGAAGTTCTGAAGGCGGGCCGCAGCGGATTTATCTACACCGCGCTGGGGATTTCCTTCGCGCTTCTGGCGGGTTTGGCGCTCGGCAAGCTCTTGCAGGTCCGCGGTAATTCGTCAATTCTGATCACCGCGGGCACGGCGATTTGCGGCGGCAGCGCCATCGCCGCGATTGGCCCCCTTCTTCAAGCCAATGAAGAGGAAATGGCGGTGTGCCTCGGCACGATTTTTATTTTGAATTCGATCGCCCTGCTGATTTTTCCGCCCATCGGGAACGCGCTTCATCTTTCGCAATCGCAATTCGGACTCTGGGCAGCGCTGGCGATCCACGACACCAGCTCCGTCGTCGGCGCCACCACGAAATACGGCCCCCAGGCCTTGGTGATCGGCACCACCGTAAAACTCGCCCGCGCCCTCTGGATCGTTCCGCTCGCTCTCGCCACTGCGGCCATCAAACATAAACGCTCCCGCCTCCAGTTTCCCTGGTTCATTGCGTTCTTTGTTCTCGCCGCCGTTATCAATACCTATCTTTTGGCGCTCACATCTCTCAATAAGTCGCTTTTCACTCTCGGACGTCTCGGACTCACGGCGACATTGTTCCTCATCGGCAGCGGGATCTCCCGCTCCACAGTGAAAGAGGTGGGCTGGCGGCCGCTTCTTCTCGGCGTGCTGCTGTGGGTGGGGGTGGGACTCACTTCGCTGTACTTCATTCGAACGGGGTTTATCGCTTTCTGATTCGAATGAGATCCGAGATGCGATAGAGATGGTTCGTCGCCGGGGCAAGGGAAGATTCGGCGGACGGCTTGCCGAAGGCGAATTTGGGTATTACACTCGCGCGGCGTATCGGGCAGGTCATTCGAATGGAGGCAAAGTATGAATCGTCGCATCAGTTTCCTCGCGGTAGTCTTGGCGGTAGGTGGAATTCTCACCGTACATGGCGCGTTTTCGCAGGTCACGATACAGCCCACGCGGAAAGCGATCAACCTTCCGGATAAGCCCGCACAGCTGCCGTTCAGCGACGCGATCCAGTCCGGGAACACACTCTACCTGGCGGGGCGGCTCGGCCTGGATCCGAAAACCGGAAAAGCGCCGGAGCAGATTGAGGACGAGATCAAGTACTTGCTGGATGGGGAGAAGGCAGTGCTGGCGCAGGCGGGGATGAGCATGGACGACCTGGTTTACGTACAGATCGCGTGTACGGACCTCTCGCTCTTCGATAAATTCAATCCGATTTACAGGAGCTACTTCACGAGCAAAGACTTGCCGGCGCGGGAATTCATCGGAGCGGGATCGCTCCTGCGGGGCGGACATTTCGAATTGCAGGCCATTGCGGTCAAGCGCAGCAATTAGCTACGCAAGATTCCTTCATCGGGTTTTGGAAAGTGGGCGGTCAGGGACCGTAAGTATATCTCACCATTCGTGACCATATATGGTCTCTAATATAGGGACCATATTTGATATATCGCCCATATATTGTCACAATACTTAAGCTCGAACCCTCAGAATTTTATATAAGCCCTTATTTTACTTTTACTTACACATTAACAAATTTTTGCATCGGATGGTGACCGTAATGCATCTACAAGCGACCAACAGGACCAAATCAATGCTAAGAATTACGACCGAAAAGAAGCGTGGAAAGATATTCCTCAGCGTCGAGGGCCGGCTTGCGGGACCGTGGGTGGCGGCACTGGAGCAATGCTGGCGGGAGTTGCACGCGGCGTCGCCGCGCGGGAAGTTCCACGTGAACCTCTGCGGCGTGAGCTTCATCGATGCTGCCGGAAAAGTGCTGCTGATGGAAATTCACCGGCAGGGCGGGCAATTGATCGCGGAAGGCTGCCTGAACCAGGCCATCGTGCAGGAAATCGTGGCACGCGAGAAGCAAGGTGCGAGCAACGGCGCGAAGGAACGTCCCAAGCGCTCGCACATTATTTTTTACACGCTATTTTTCAGTCTGATGCTGGGGCCCGGGATGACGCATGCGCAGGGCACAAACAAGCCGAGCGCCTGGCCTGGAAATGCACCGGCGCAGGTGCTGCGGCTGACGCTGGATCAAGCGGTTGGCCTAGCGCTGAAACAAAACACCACGGCGCAGATCGCGATTTTGCAAGCCGCGCAAAGCGAACAAGACAAGAACATTGCGCGAGCCGATCTGTTGCCGCAAGTGAAGGCGCAGATCTCCGACGAAGCGCAGAAAGTAAACCTGCTGGCCCAGTTTGGAGGCCGGACTCCGTTTCCCGGATTTCCCAAGACGCTTGGGCCATATCAAGTATTTTCCGCGGGTCCGAGCTTCGGCACTCCGGTTTTCGACCTGACGCTGTGGCGGAGATATCAGGCAGCGCAGAATACGGTGGACTCGAGCAAAGCGAGCAGCCTCTCGACACGAGAGCAAGTGATTCTGCTGGTGGTTTCGCAGTACATCGGGACGCTGCGCGGCATGGCGAATGTGCAGGCGTCGCAATCGCGAGTGGATCTGGCGCAGGCGTTGTATGACCAGGCGGCGGACTTGCAGAAAGAGGGAGTTGGCACGGGAATCGATACGCTGCGAGCCAACGTGGAGCTACAAAACGAAAAGCAGCGATTGATTCAGGCCCAAACGGACCGTGAGACATCGTTGTTCGCCTTGAGCCGCTTATTGAATCTCGATCCGCGGCAGGCTATCGAGCTGGAAGATTCGCTGAGTTTCTTCGATACACCGCAGCCCGAGGTCGAGCCGAGCATCGAACTCGCGCTGGCGGAGCGCCAGGAGTGGAAGGCGCTGGAATCGCAAATCAAGGCTGCGGAATATCAGAAGAAGGCGTCGCAGGATTCGCGGCTTCCATCGCTGCGGTTCGACGGGAATTTCGCGTACGTGGGAACTTCGGGAAACACGGCGTTGCCGACGTACACGTACCAAGGGAGCGTCAATTTGCCGCTGTTTACCGGTGGACGGATTCACGCGGAGATCGTTCGCGCGGACCTGGAGATCAGGAAATTCGATCAACAAAAAGATGATCTCCGGAACCAGATCGCGCTGGATGTGAAGACGGCGCTGCTGAACCTGCAATCGGCGCGGAATGAAGTGCAGGTGGCGAACCTGGGCGTGCAGCTATCGAAGGAAGAAGTGGATCAGGCGCGGGACCGCTTCAAAGCAGGAGTGGCGAACAACATCGAAGTAATTCAGGCGCAGGATTCGCTGGCTCGCGCGAACGACAACCAGATTGCGGGGCTGTATCGCTTCAACCAGGCGCGCGCGGATCTGGCGCGGTCGATTGGGCAGATGGAAAAAGTTTACGCAAAGTAAGAGTGGGGGGAACGATGAGTGTGGAGATCGAAGTTGGATTGGAAAATGCAGCAAAGGCACCGCGGATCACGGAAGAAGAGCTGCGTCTGGAGGAGACGCCGAAGGGGTTAGCGAACCCGAAGGTGCGGCGGCTGCTCATTGCGGGCGGGACAGTGGTGCTGGCGGCGATCGTCGGATTGTTCCTGTATTTCCATAACCGCGAGACGACGGACGACGCGCAGGTGGACGGGCACATCACACCGATGGCGTCGAAAGTTTACGGGCGTGTGGCGCAAGTTCTGGTGGAAGACAACCAGGCGGTGAAGGCGGGGCAAGTGCTGGTGAAGATCGATGCGCGCGATTACCAGGCGGCATTGGATCAAGCGAAGGCATCGCTGGCGCTGGCGGAGAGCGAAGCGCGTTCCGCGGGAGTGGACGTGCCGCGCACGCGGGAAAACGTGGCGAGCGGAAATTCGAGCGCAGATGCGCAGTTCATGGGCGCGCAGGCGGACCTGGCAAGCGCACAGGCGACCTATGAACAGGCGCAGACGGCGGACCTGGCATATGCGCAAGCCAACGTGGAAAAGAGCCGGGCGAATGCGGAGCTAGCCAAGGCGGACCTGGCGCGCTACTTGCCGCTGATGGAGAAGGGCGAGATTTCGAAACAGCAGTATGACGCGGCGAAGGCTAATGCGGATGCGACCGCAAGCGCGCTACAAGCGGACCTGCAAAAACAGGCCCAGGCGCAGCGCAGCGTGGAAGTAGCCAAGGCGCAACTGGATGCGGCGAAGGCGAGAGTAGGGCAGGCGTTGGCAGGAGTGGCCTCGGCGCACGCGGACGTCAAGCAGGTAAGCATGAAGGCCGCAGATGCGAAGGCGAAGCTCGCCAAGGTGGAACAGGCGCGGGCGCTCCTGGACGCGGCGCAATTGAATTTGAGCTACACGGAAATCACCGCGCCGGTGGATGGCGTGGCGACGCACAAACAAGTGGAGCCGGGACAGATCGTGCAGGCCGGCCAAGGATTGCTGGTGGTGGTGCCGCTGCAGAACGTATGGGTGACCGCGAATTTCAAGGAGACGCAACTGAGAAATATGAAGGCCGGTCAAAAAGCGGAAGTGAAGGTGGACACGTACGGGAAGACGTTTAGCGGGCGCGTGGACTCGATTGCGGGCGCGACGGGATCCGTGCTGAGCCTGCTGCCGCCGGAAAACGCGACCGGCAATTACGTAAAGGTAGTGCAGCGCGTACCGGTGAAGATCGTGCTGGACCCGATTCCGCAGGAGAAGGCGGTGCTGCGGCCGGGAATGAACGTAGACGCGACGGTGATTACGAATTAACCAGGAATTAAGGATACGGAATAACGCGGTAGTACGTAATACAGATTGGGACCGAGATTCGAGCGCGATGAGAAACAGACTCCTAGCAAAGCTGAGGCTGCCGGACGGGACGATCAATCCGTGGGTGATCGCCGTGACGGTGACGCTGGCGACGTTCATGGAGGTGCTGGACACGTCGATTGCGAATGTGGCGTTGCCGCACATCGCGGGGAACCTGTCAGCGGGGCAGGACGAATCGACGTGGGTGCTGACGTCGTACCTGGTTTCGAACGCGATCGTGCTGCCTCTTTCGGGATGGTTTTCCGGCCTGATCGGGCGGAAAAGGTTTTACATGTCTTGCGTGGCGTTGTTTACCGTGAGCTCTTTTTTGTGCGGGCTGGCGCCGAGCCTGGGCGTGCTGGTGATTTTCCGGATTTTGCAGGGCGTGGGCGGCGGAGGCTTGCAGCCGAGCGAGCAGGCGATTTTGAACGATACGTTCCCATTGGCGAAACGCGGCATGGCATTTGCGGTTTATGGGCTCGCGGTGGTGGTGGCGCCGACGATTGGGCCGTGGCTGGGCGGTTGGATCACGGACAATTTCTCATGGAGATGGATTTTTTACATCAACGTGCCGGTAGGAATACTTTCGCTTTTCCTGACCAACTTTTTGGTAAGCGACCCGCCGTACATGAAAAAGGCAAATCTGAAAGCAGGATTCCGAATCGACTACATCGGGATCGGGCTGATCAGCCTGGGTCTGGGGAGCATGCAGATCATTCTAGACAAGGGGCAGCGCGAGGATTGGTTGTCGTCCAATTTTATTCGCGTGTTTTTCGCGCTGATGCTGGTGGGAATTATCGCGGGAATTCTGTGGGAATTGCGAGAGAAAGAACCGGTGGTTGATTTGCGGATGTTGAAAGACCGCAACTTCGCGATTGCGACGACCGCGATGTTTTTCCTGGGATTCGTGTTGTATTCGAGCACGGTGCTGATTCCACAGCTCTTGCAGCAATTGTTGGGATACACGGCGCAATTGGCGGGAATGGCTTGGTCGCGCGGCGGGGCGGTGATCATGTGCATGATGGCGGTAGTGGGAATCCTGGTTTCGAGGGTGGACACGCGGATCGTAATCACGTTTGGGTGCATCGTGTCGGCGTCGGCGTTGTTCGTGATGGCCGGGTGGGACCTCGGGTTGGACTACGGGCACGCGGTGCGGGCGCGCATGCTGCAAAGTTTCGGACTGGCGTTTTTGTTTATTCCGATCAACGTGGCGGCGTTTGCGTACGTGCCGAAAGAGAAAACCAACATGGGCACGGGGATCATCAACCTGGCGCGGAACATCGGGGCTAGCGTGGGAATCGCGACGGTGACGACGATGCTGGACCGGCGCGCGCAATTTCATCAAAAGCGGCTGATGGACCACATCAACGATTTTAGCGCGGCGTATCACAACATGCTGAACGGGACGCAAGAGAAACTGATCGCGGCAGGCTCGACAGCGGCGCACGCCAGCGCGCAAGCGCACGGAATGGTTTACAACACGATTCAGCGGCAGGCGGTGATGCTGTCGTTTATCGACAATTTCAAGATGCTCGGAGTGGTGTTTTTCGCGGTGATTCCAGTTTTGCTGCTGATGCGCAAGCCGCGAGCGCCGGCGGGAGGGGTGCCGGTTCACTGAGGAAGAGGTTTCTGCGCCGAGTGGAGTTGCGACGAGTGGAGTTGCGACGAGTTTTCATACGTTCATTGGGGGGAGCAAAAATGGCAACACAAGTGGCAGTGGGAACAGAACTAAACGCGCAACTGAATACACAACTGACCGAGGAGAAGCTGATCCGTGCTGGACAGCGAGGCGACCACCAAGCGGTGGAGACGCTGTTTCGCCGTTACCAGCGGCCGCTGTTTCAGACCGCATTGCGGGTGCTGGGAAACGCGGAAGACGCCGAAGATGCGCTTCAGGACGGAATGCTTTCGGCCTACCGCAATTTGCGGCGCTTCGAGGGCCGATCGCAGTTTTCGACCTGGTTGACGCGGATCGTAATCAACGCGGCGCTCATGCGGCGGCGGAGCGCGAAGTCGCGCCCGGCGCTTTCGCTGGATGAAACGCCGCGCGAGGACGAGCTGCCCGCGGCGGAGCGATTCGCCGATGACGGACCGAATCCGGAACAGGTTTTCGCGAGCACGGAGATTCGCGAGATGATCAGCGAAAACCTCGACGAGCTTTCGCCGCTTCTGCGAACGGCTTTTGTGCTGCGCGAAGTGCAGGGCTATTCGACCGGCGAAGCCGCCAAGAAACTCGGCGTCACGGAAAACACGCTGAAGGCGCGGTTGTGGCGCGCACGGCACCAACTGGCGGAGCGGCTTGGGCGGCGTCTGCGCCGGATGAAGGACGGGATGACTGGCGGGATGGGCGATCCCGAGTGCAGCTATTGCTGAGGAATGAGGCAAAGGAAGTACAGGAAGTTCAGGACGCAAAGGACAAAAGGTCGGCGAGGTTGCCGGCCTTTTTGTTTTGGGGAGAGCCTAAGAAAGCCCCGAGATCAGCGAGAGGCAGCGACATAGCGGCCGAGGACGCGGAGTTCGCTGGTGGCCCTGCGGACTTCCGCTAGGGCTTGGTCCAGCCGGGCAACGTCACCAGCTTCTACATCGATGAAGAACTGGTATTCCCAGGGGCGGCCGTGGATGGGGCGGCTTTCGATCTTGAGCAGATTCACTTCGTGTTTCGCGAAAGGCTCAAGCGAGGCCAGCAGCGCGCCGGGGCGGTGAGCAAGGCGCATGGCAAGGGATACCTTGCGGGCGTCGGGAGAGAGCCACGCGGCAGCTTCATTTTCCGGAAGCAGCAACACGAAGCGCGTGAAATTCTCGGCATTGTCCTGAATGCTTTCTGCGAGAATCACGCCGCGGTAATGCTCGGCGGCGCGGCGTCCGGCGATCGCGGCGCAGGATTTGTCTCCGCGGGAAAGAACCTCGCGGACACTGCCGGCGGTGTCTTCGGCGGGAACGCGCTTCCAATGTGGATGTGCGGCAAATAGCCGCTCGCACTGCGCGAGCGCCATGGGGTGTGACGCGACGGAGCGGATATCGCCGAGCGAGGCGCCGGGAGAGGCGATCAACTGCATCTTGATGGGCAGAATCGTTTCCGCAACAATGGCGAGCCGGCTTTCCAGAAGCAGGTCAAACACGCGCACGACGGAACCCGCGAGAGAATTCTCCACGGGAGCAAGGAGAGCGTCGGCGGCACCCTCACCGATGGCGCGAAAGGAGGCTTCAAACGTAGCGCGCGGTACGGTGGTAATGGCCCCGCCGAGAAGCTGGATGGCGGCGGCTTCGCTGAAGGCGCCCGGTTCGCCCTGAAACGCCACGCGCATGGTCTTGCGATCGGGTGTGCTCATAGGCTCGCGCTATCTTGCAATAACGCACGCAAAACAAAAAGCAGAGTTTCGTCCATGAGCAGGAAAAATCTCGTGTCACGCCTTGAGCACAGCTCTACGGCTTTCCGCCGCCTGTTGCAAACATTCGTGTTCGAATATTAGAGAGTATAGGCGAAGCGCGCGCGCGAGAGGAGAGCGAAGGCTCTCTTTCTGTGGCACCGAGTACCAATGTCCAACACCATGAAGATTCCCATAGTGGCAAGAATCCTGCTGACGGCCGCCATCTGCGGCGGGGCAATCTTCCTGGTGACGAACGTGTACTTCGCCGGTACGGCGATGCCTTTTGTCTTTTTTGCGCTCACGCTGGCCAGCGTGATTCTCGTTCTCGTCCGTGTGGGACGTTCCTGGTTGGACTTGCTCTTCATGGCCGTTACGGCCGCACTCCTGGCGGTAATCAGCGTCTGGCATTTTCACTATCAACCGAATTGGGAGAGCTGGGTTTCTTTTCTGGGACTAGCGAGTCTGGTGGTGTTGGGTCTCCGAGCGACGTGGTCCGAGGGGGAAAAGCAGAAGCTTCTGGCGCTGGCTTTTGCGCCTTCCTTTCTGTTCGCGGCATTCATGGTCTTCGCCGGGGGGGTGCTGGAGCGCACGCAGCTCTGGCATCCCAAGGTGCTGGACCTGTATCTTTTTTCGTTCGATGCCAGTCTTCACGTGCAGTTGGCCTTCCTTGTGGGCCAGACCTATTCGATGTGGCCGTGGTTCAGGGCGATTGGCGTGGCTCTCTACGTTGGACTGCCGATTCCCATGGCCATGGTGTATGCGGGCCAACTGATACGTGACCGCAAACAAGCGTATCCGGCGATGGTGGCGTTTCTTATTACGGGACCCATTGGCATTTCGTTTTACAATCTGTTCCCCGCGCTTGGCCCTGCGCACATTTTTATGCAGGATTTTCCGTGGCATCCGATGACCACGATTCAGGCCTCCCATCTGCTTTGCGAACCGATCACCGTAAAGGGTGTTCAAAACGCGATCCCTTCCCTGCACATGGCCTGGGTACTGCTGGCCTGGTGGTATTCGCGTGGGCTTTCCGTGTGGGAGCGCGGCATCGCGCTGATGTTTGTGACCTTCACCGCGTTTGCGACGCTGGGGACTGGCGAGCACTACTTCATTGACCTGGTCGTGGCCTACCCTTTCAGCGTGATGATTCAGTCGCTGTGCGCGTTTCGTTTGCGCTGGACGGCGCGGGAACGTGTGACCAGCGTGGCGTACGGGCTGCTGGTGACGCTGGCCTGGCTGGTGGCGCTTGGCCATGCCACGAGGCTTTTCTGGCTTTCTCCAGTGATTCCCTGGACGTGCTGCCTGCTGACGGTTGGGTTCGCCATTGTGCTGCACCAGAAATTGGACGCGGCTGCGGAAATTGCCGTCAAGCGGCAAAGTGAATCGGCGGCCGAAATGGCTGCTGCTCTCTCCTGAGGCAGAAATCAAACATTTTCGACAAGCGGGACTTAACGCGATGTCCGCCCGGCTTCGAACTGCACTGAAGCTCCCGGCGGCGGTATAATCCTGTATCCACAGGAGAGGACCTACCATGAAGAGGCCCGAAGCGACCGAATATGCGGATTACTATGCGAATTACATCGCGAAAGTGCCGGGG
>WNFJ01236234.1_pt3 | contig 14094 bp, 18 predicted proteins | sample 5400461 | NCBI WGS metagenome assembly WNFJ01 (sample SAMN13153349, study PRJNA577476) | soil metagenome | isolation source: 115 cm saprolite on Douglas fir-dominated hillslope | place: USA:California | collected 2013-09-17 | reverse complement strand
CTATGTCGGGGTGATGTTCTTCTTCCTCAGCCACCTCAGCGACCCTGTCCACAAAATCGATCGCATCGACAAAATCATCGAATTCGAAAGTGCGCTCGACCTGGTTTTTCTCCAATTCCCATTCGGGGATCTTTTTCATGCGATCCTTGAGCTCGCTCTGTTTGATCAAGTCAGCCATAACGGGACAACGAGTATCACCCGAAAATCGTTTTGCAACGGCAAATCGAGCGCCTAAAGATCGAGTATGCGGCGAAGATTTCTGACCGAGTCGAAGACCTCTACTGCGCACCGACGCGCTTGCTTCGACAGCCGCGACCAATCATACAGCACCTCGCGAACAGCGGCCTCCGCCTCGGCGGCAGATCGGACGAAACGGAATCCGCTTTCAGTGGGGAGATAACGTTTTGCACCGGTATCTTCTGTAATCACCGGACGACCCAACGCCAAAAAAGCAGCAGCGCGATCGCTGACCCAGCCGGTGCGCCACGCCACGTCAACGCCCTTAATCGCCGTGAACTCCGCAAGCGCGCTGGCGAGGTAGCGGCGATAAACACGCGGGGTGCGCGCCATCCGGTGCGGATCGACGACTTTCCAGCCGAGCCGGCGTAGTCGTTCTCTTTCGGGATCCTCCGTAGCGATGTTCATCGCTAGCTCAAACCGCGCCTCGGGCATGCGCGCTGGAAGACTTAAATAAGGTTCAAAGGCAAATCTTTTGGACAGATCCGGAAATTCGCCCGCCACCTCCACCGCGCCACCCCAATACCATTGCCCGACGGTTGTGAATTTCGGTGAGCGTGGCCGCGGTTGTGGCCGGAACAATTTCGTCTCCACGAGCGGATAAAATGTTTTCCAGTTAAGTTTTTGCGGAGGCAGGCGCGTCGCCTGCGCAGCGGGCACGGGTGCCACCATAGATTTCGGCAGCTGACAATCGTCTCCGTGAACGTTGAGGCCGATAGTCCAGAACTCGTGATGGTACGACTGCCCCACTTCCATCTTCGTCATCCAATAAAAAATTTCGCTCGGGTCGAGATCGCAGAAAATGCGTCGCTCAAATTTCAGCAACAGCGGCGGATGAATCGAATATGCGAGATTGAGCAGGACATTGGGTCCGCCGAGGCGCTCGAGCAGCTCGCGTTTGGAAATTCCGACGCACCGCAGCGAGTCCAGGTCATGCGTATCCGCGGTGGGCTTTTGGTAAAGCAAACAATACCGGCCGGCCAATCCATGCGCCTGCAATTGCCTCTGAAAATTCCTGATCTTTGACTGGTCAGTCAGGACATTGTCCGTGCCCGGTAAGAGTTCCAGCCAGATCGCATCGAGCTTCAGTCGCCGCAGCCCGAGTATCCATTGCAGCGGAACCGAAAAATTTCCGCCGCCTTCACGATACTTCGCCGCAAACGCGCAACCGAGAAAGATTGTCACGCGAGCAGAATGGTCATTCTGCTCGCGTGCTCAAGCTGCAAGATTTTCTCAGTTTTACCAGATGCGGCCGCGCGCCGGCATGTTCGCTGTTCCAGTGAACACCTGACCCTGCTCAGTGTGGTTATCGCAGAGGTCAGCGTTCGGCACCGGGATCACTGATCCGAGGAAGCGCGGCTCCCTCCGTACTTGGATCCGCTGCTCCAAGTCGTAAGCAAAGCCAATCAATTTTGGTTCACGCAGGAAGGTGCTGTACATCAGCATTCCCACGGGCTTACCGCTGGGCGGACGGATTCCTACGGGAAGCGACAAGTTCGGATAACCCGCTACGGCGGGGCCGGTCGAGTTCGTAAGGTGCGGTGCGACGATTGCATCCAGATTGTGGTCGGCGAGCGCATTGTCGATGCCCCTGCGCGCTAGAAACTGGGCGCATTCGCGCGTGAACATAAAGGGGATTGGTGGGATAACCATTCGTCTGTTCTGCCGCTTCAAAGACGTCCTGACCGTAGTAAACCAGCTCCCGCCGGCAATGTACCGTGTTGAAATTGATCAGGTCGGCCAACGTTCGCATGTTTGTGTTCGTGAGCGTTGCGAGGTACTGCGCGATTTGCGCTTTAAATTCATACAACAGCGCGGTGAACTCGTCGTCAGTATATTGGAATACGTCACCTGTATCACAGTCGACGATGGTTGCGCCCAGGTCTTTCATCACGTCCAACGCGTGCTCTGCAAACCCTACCGACGAGAAATCGCCCGGAATGCCGCTCCCGTAGTAATTGTAATCGAAGTAGCGAACGTCGCGTCCGATCCGCGCGCCTTGCAGTGCGCCGCGTCGCAGGAACCGCGTATAGTCATCGGGTAAGGGCTGACCAACTACGCGACCGAACGGCGATTTCAATACGTTGAGAAGAATTGCAACATCACTGACGCTGCGTCCCATTGGCCCAGCGGTGTCCTGTTGATGGGAAATAGGAATAATTCCCGCTTGCGAAACCAGGCCAAGAGTCGGTTTCAAACCCACGATGTTCTCGACGGCGGATGGCCCAGTGATTGATCCATCTGTCTCAGTGCCGACTGCGACCGAGCACAAATTCGCCGCGACGCCATTTGCGGAACCGGCACTGGAACCCCATGACGTGTAACTCAAGTTGTACGGGTTAATTGTGTTTCCGCCACGCGCACTCCAGCCGACGGCGAGAGGGTACGCGGTGTCGCTGCCGCGGAAGTTTGCCCATTCGCCCAGGTTTGTTTTGCCAAGGATCACTGCGCCGGCATTGCGCAGTTGGCGAATGATGACTGCGTCGCCCGGCACACCGCTATTAACCAGGGCCAGCGAACCGGCAGTCGTTTGCATCATCTGCTCATTTCCGTTACAAACTTCACTTTCCGTTGCGATGTTGTCCTTGACCAAAACAGGAATTCCATGGAGCGGACCACGAACTTGCCCGTTACGCCGCTCTTCATCGAGCTGCTGGGCGATGCATACAGCAACTGGATTTGTTTGGATTACTGAATGGAGCAACGGATTGAGCGAGTAAATGCGATCCAGGTAGCTCCTCACCAAGTGTGCGCTGGTCAACTGACCCGAAGCCATTGCGTCCTGAAGCTCGGGAATTGTCGCCTCAACAAACTGGAAATCCCCCGCAGCTGAAACAGATCGCGAAACGAGCGAAGTTAATCCTCCGCCTAACAATGCCGCGCCACTGAGCGCGGCTGTGCCGATAAATTTTCGGCGAGTTACCATGTGGTCGAGGTCAAGACGATTCGAGCTTTGATTGGTCATAATGGGTTTCTCCTGTTGCGCTGTTTCGCCAAGAAACAGACGTGATTTGATTTTGGTGACCTGGCTCCGGAAGACTCCGGTTTGGTCAGTTTGAACTGCAGGACGGATGCTGTTCGCGATACCTCCATAACCCCTGCGTCACCTGAATCGATCCTAATCTTTAAAGCGGTCGTATTTTTTTTCCAGCATGATTTGACCGTTTAGTCGTTGCTCCGCAAATTAACCGACTCTCTCGGGCGCCCGTAGCTCAACTGGATAGAGCATCTGACTACGGATCGACACAAAACGTTTTGCGTAGTTTTGCAAAGCGTGCTTTTCATAGGGAGATTCGTTAGGCAATCTCGCAAACGTCTAGCGTGGTTTTGCATCATTTTTCAGCGAAATCGTGCTCAGCCGTAGAAAAGCAACCGTAGAAACGGCGTGTGCCGTCCGATCAGGCAAGCGATTGCATTTCGCGAGCTGTGCCAGCCTTTTACATCAATAGATGATAACGAAAATTTTACTTTTATTGCTTGATAACCACCACTGAAAAGGGCGAGCAGATACCTACAAGGTGGAAATTTTTTCAGCTGGGAACCGACTCAGAATCAGATGTTTTTTCAGATGTTTTCTTAGCTGGAAACGACTTAGAATCAGGTGCGCTATCCCCTCGTTCCAGCGAGGCAAATTCCCTTCCGGACGCCGCTGATTCTACGGTTCGATTCTACGGTGACGTCCTAAAACGGCCTTTAATCGCGTGTCCGGGCATCCAGACACCTTCCCGCTTGCATCGTTACCGGATCGCTTGCATCGATTGCCACCAGTGGACCTAAACGCGTTTTGACTTCGCGGGAGTAGTCGTGTTAGAAGCAGCCCACGACCAAGACCGAAATGAAATCTTTAATTAAGCAGTTATGAGAGCGGTGATTCTGGTCGTTCTGGCCGCGCTCGTCTTTAGAGCTGAAGCGCGGATCGGGGAGACGGAAGAGCAATGCGTTGGCCGATACGGAAAAGTAATTCGACGCGAACATAAGGAGAAGCCACCAGCCGAGGTCACGTCGTTCTTCTGCTGCGATGTCATTCAAGATCTTTTCTTTGAACCACTGCGGGCGATCACGCAGTAATTCTTCCAAGTGCGAGCGCTGAGCGTCCGTGAGCTTCACATGAGCGTTTTGAGTTGTTCGACGTACTTCTTTGTTTCCTCTGAGACAACCAGTCGTTCCCCCGCTGCGCGGCTTCCAGGGCTGGCTTGATTGAGGGTGAGACACTCGGCCACAGGTTGCTGCGGTAGGTTTGAGCCTGAGTGATGCCCTCCAGGCTGTTTATCTCAATAGTCTCGACGGCTTTCGCCGCTTTCAGGGCAAGGGCTTTCGCGGTCCTGGCTTCGGCTTCGAGAGCCGCGAGTTTACAATCGTGCACGAGCGCCTGTATTTCAGCCAGGCGCGGATCGTCTGAGAGTGCGATCTGATTATTATCCAGCGTCTGACCCTTCAATGCGTTCGCGCGACCATTTCTCGCGGGCGGAGCGAGCGGCGACGGAACCCTTTGGGACGCCGAAACGTTTGGCTAGTTTCCCAAGGCTCCAGCCGCCGACGAAAAGCCGTCTCAGTTCAGCCCACGTCTGTTTGTTCAATCATCGTGGCACGGTGTACGTTTATCCTATCGCCATGGCCCTTCGGTTGGGCCTATTCGGTGGATCATGTTCACCTGAACGTTTAACGTCATTTCGAGCAAAACGCGAAACGCAAGTCGTGACAATCATCGAAATCAGACCATTCCGAAACGGCTGGCAGGGGTATGAGAGTGTCGTTATGCAGTCGGTGTTCTTAGATCAAGAGCAGGCAATTGATTGCGCGAAGGGCCGTGCGTGCTTCGGCTCTGGCGAGATTCGCATTCTGGATTGAGATCGTCAGGAACTTCACCGCAGACTTTCCGTAGAAAGGTTAAAGGGAGGGGAGACAGTCGTGGATAGCGGGAGAGAGAGACTCGATTTTGGTCAATCTTGCTCCCTCGTTCTGCCTTTTCACCTGAGCATTCCGATGAACAGCATTTCTGTTTCCTTCCATCTGCAAAAGGAGCCGGTTGTGTGTCCGCAATGTGGATCGACAGCCCGCGTCGCTCGCGACCTTTGTCTGAGGTGTATGCTTTTGCTAGGCATTGCTGCCTGTGGCGACACCAATGAGATGCTGAATGACGCGATTAGCGAGATCGATGTTCAGGACGCCGAGCACTTTGTCGGCGGAACTTAGTCCGACATTTCCCGTATAACACAGTGACAGATGAAAGCCCCCCAGCGGGCGCGGCGAAGCACCGCGTGCCTGGCTACAACGACAACTAAGAAGAGACCAAAGCCACCGAAAAGAAAGAAATGCGGACGCTTTGAAACGTTGGTCCGCCGCTACTATTCCGGGGTCTATAGCTTCGCTTCTCGGTTGACCGATGACCCTGTCGAAGCAGTTGGGCTAACGCACGGCGCATTCATTAGCACGCGAAAGCAACTGCAGAGTGGTCGCAACGAGGTCGAAATTGTGACAATGCTCTTAACCGCTATGATTCGAGCCGCGGGCATAGTAAAACTAGAAGGACCGAATCAGACAGCGCGACTTCATGCAGATGAGCCCATAACGGCATCGAACCGAGCAGACCGTCAAGCATGTTCGCGACGTTGTCCGATATGTTTAGAACCTACCGCGGTGGAGTCGGACCGCCGCGTCAGGGCGTGGACACATAATAGATGACGTCTGTCAGCGATGCGGGGCCGGTGAACACAAACGTCCCCTGCCCGTGGATTCCCGCCAACGGGCCGGTGCCGTTGCCCACCGTCATTACGTGGCTCTGCCAACTGCCCCCGGTGAGGGTGCCTCTGGATTATGCGACCGTGACGTTCGCGGCTTGCAGTCCCTTCGGACCTTCGATCACATCGAACTCCACCTGCGCGCCTTCCGACAGAGACCTGAAGCCGCGGAACTGAATCGCGCTGGAGTGGACGAACACATCCTCGCCCCCGTCAGTCGTGATGAAGCCAAAGCCTTTCGGATCGTTGAACCACTTGACGGTTCCGGTTTGACGAGCCATTTGCGGAATTCTCGTAAAGGGCCTGATAACCCGTCAACAGGAAAACTTTTCCGAGAAACCGAATGGCAGCGCATCGGAGATTAGATCGATGCCGCGGCGGTCCTCGCGCGGGCGGATTTTGTAAGCGAGCATAGAACGGTCATCGATTGGTTAGGTCTTTGGCGGCGCGTCGATCAGCGCCATGACCCGCGCGAACTTCCATGAACCATCGCTTTGTTTTTTGAGCACTCTGAGCATCTTGCCCTTGAGCGTCTTCTCGTTGCCGTGCTCCGACTCTCGGAATCGAACTTCAAATGTCCCCCACTCGAACGCCCAGTCGTTGACGATTTGCAGATCTTTTACCTCGGGTTTGTAAGATAGAGTGCGCCCACCGTGGAGATTCGCCTGCCATCGTTTGTCGTTGGCATAGATGGTCGCCTTGCCGATTTCGGCTGGCGAACCCGGTTGCAACCGAACCGCCTCCTCAACCCATAACTTTGCCAACTGGTCGGCATCGTCCGTTAACGTCGCTGCGATATCCTGCTCGTGCAGTCGCTCGATTGCTCTACGGTCTTGGTCGTTATCCGGTGAGGCCGGATCGGCCTGGAGGTTATTGGCCGCAAGAACAATGAAGGTTCCAACGATTTTTTCTGCTGTCCGCAATGTGCCCATTACGTATCTCCGGTTGTTTCTTCCAACGTGAATACAGACCTAACGAAAAAGAGATAAACCACGGCAGGGTGTCGTGGTAAACGCTTTGACCTTTAGGTCGAAGCCGCAGGCCCCTTTGGGGGGTTAGGCTCTGCACTGCCACGCGGCTGAGAAAAAAGAATTTCTTTTTGCGGCGGGCACGCACCGTTTCCCCTGGTCATGCCGTCGCTGGGAAAGCGATCACGTCGGCTTGCTTTGTTGCGACCGGCGCGAAGCTCACGCGTTGCGCCTGGGCAATGCTGTGCTCGCGTCGCAAGTGCCCGTAGGTTTTCATTGCGAGCGCACCGCCGTCTTTGTGGCCTAACCATCTGCTGACGGTCGGAATATCGACACCGCTTTCGATGCATCGCGTCGCGAAAAGGTGTCGCAAGTCGTGATGCGTGATGCGATCCGCGCCGATCTTCTTGCACGCTCGATCAAGAGACTTCTGACATTCGCCGACACGAAACACTTTTGCGTCCATCGGTTCCCCGGGGCGTTCGCTCCGCATTCGCTGAAACAACACGCGAGCATCTGGAATGAGCGGAACACGGCGCACCGCCCAATTCTTCGTGCCCGTCTCAGGGTCGCCGCGCACAACGATTCCGCCAGCTTCAAAATCGACATCCCGCCATTCGAGCGCGTTCGCCTCGCCCTTGCGCATCCCCGTAACGGCCAAGCCGAGCGCGAAGTCCGCGCAGTTTAGCGAATCGCGACCGTGGCCCGCTCGCATCTCCGCAATAAGTGCGTTGAAATTGTCGGTGCTCGGCAGTGCAATTTCTTTCCCGCGAATGGCGGCGCGTTTCAAAACCGCTGCGGGATTCCGAGTGTGTTGTTGTAGTTAGTGGGCGACGCCGTTTTGGAGTAGGTGCTCGCCCACTTTTTGCAGTCGGCTTGCGTGATCTTGCGAATCTCCGTTTCACTCAGGCCGGGCCAGCTTTTGATGAGTGCGGCAAGGCGTTGTAGCCAATAATCGCGCGTCCGCGGTTTGATGCGCACATTGTCATCAAGATTGCGGAGATGAATCGCAGCGGCCTCGCCAAACGGCATCTTGGCGGAGACCTCGCCATTGCCATTGCGGATTCGCTGGCGGTGTTCTTTGAGAAATTCCGCCAGTCTCGCTTGCGCTACGCTGAAATGTGATGTCTTAAGCGACTTCCAAACTTCTTTGCCGCCCGCGAAAGCTCTGGCATAGTAGCGCCCGGACTTATGGCGAACGAGATTTTTGAGCCGCGTTTTTTCCCATGTTTTCGTCGGTTTGCACTGTTTCACAAGGCTGACCGAATAGCACCGTGAAAAGCGCAATCAAAATCTTTCCGGCCTGTGCTGGTTTACCTAGTAAATGCGCCCGTAGCTCAACTGGATAGAGCATCTGACTACGGATCAGAAGGTTAGTGGTTCGAATCCTCTCGGGCGCGCTTTTCGCGTACCTGCTGCTGCTCTTGCTCGTGATCTTAATTCAAACCGGTCACTGAAAATACGGCCGGATCTGCGCGTATTTCTTTTCGCCAATGCCGCTCACTCGCTTCAGATCATCAGCGCTTCGAAACGGTCGCGCTGCGATAATGCGCGCCGCCGTCACGTGCCCGATTCCGGGCACGGTTGTTAGCTCTTTTTCTGTCGCAGTGTTGATTTCGATGTTCCCGAGCGGAACCTTTTCCTTCGCGTGCGATCCAATCCTCTCGACTGGCCTGCTGCGCGTAATGGACGCGCTGGCAGGCGAGTCCGCTGGTGCCAAGCGTGACCGAGTCTTTCCATCGGCAACAAAGGAACTGAAAGCCGATGGCGTTTGTGCCGGCACATTCAGTCGCCCGACGTTCGCGCCCCATGCGCCAATTTTCTCTTGTTTCGCTTCGTCCTCGAATTGCTGAAGTTTTTCGACTTCGATTCGCGAACTCGTTAATCCCGGCGGGGCGGCTTTGAAGCCGTAACATCGAGCCAGCCCATTGCGAACCAGTTGCTCGCCCAAATCACCTTCTTTGGTCTCAACGAATGCGTAAAAACGTTCCAATCTGCTCTGACCCATCGCATCGGACATATGCGTGAATACCGTGAACGGTCGGGACAGCTTCTCCCGCGTAAAATCCTTCGCGGCCCGACCTACTTCGATGGCCTGCGGCACCGTGATGCTAAAATATTTCGCCTGGTCAATGAGCCTTCGCGGGGTCATTTCGTCCGTTTCGGGCGCGTCCACGAGATAAAGACGAAAGAGGTATTCCCTCTGGCCGGCGCTCACATGAAAGCTGTCGCCGTCATTCGCCGGATTCGGGATGAGTCGGCAATCTTTCAAGACGATCCAATCCTTTGATTGATCTCGTGCGCTAACATCGGCAGTCGCAATCGAAAGAACAACAACCGCAATGAGGGCGCTTATGCCGACGCGCGAGAAAATCGAAGAGGGAAGAATCAAACGCCCACCTTGCCTCACACTTTGAAGAAGTAGCAACGTTCTCTCAAGGCATTTTGAGCCGTGCCAAATGTGTCGCGTACATGGAGACCAGTGCGCCTAACACGCTGCCGGCAATCACGTCGCTGACAAAGTGATAATTCATCGCCACGAGGCTAACGAGCATCGGTGCAAAAAGAACGATCGCTACGACGCGACTGCCTGGCATGGCCATCATCCATACACCCGCGAATCCGAAGATTCTGCAGGCGTGACCTGATGGAAAGCTGCCTACGTCGTCGCCGCGTTGAAACGGATGGAAACCGTACGTGCCGGTTCCAATGAGCGATGGATTGTCATGTGTCCAGGTCTCCGGCCAGTAACGGCCGAAAACATCGCCTAACGAGATCCGGAAATCGTCGGCAACGATCAAGCTGACGCAAGCGACTAAGAGCACCTTCTGCCAACGGAGAAATGGTCCCCACGCCCGTCGAACAATCAAGATCGTCAGCACCAGAGCTGACCAGTTCTGCACTTCCGGCGGCGGGTACGTGAGCCAGCGAAAGAGTTCGATCTTGTTGATGTGATGGTCGTAAACAAAAAACGCGACGCTGCGATCAACCCAGAAGTAACAGATGACAACCGCAAGAATACACGAACACGTTACGATCAAGCTACGGCGTAGCAGATTGCGATACTCCTCGTTCGTCGTCATTCTGGCGGCACTTCGAATTGGCTCATCAGTTTGAACGTCTCGTAGCGCTTTGCGATTTCCTCCATCGAGAGATTGCGCAAACGTTCCAGACTGAATGCTTCCACACAGAAACTGGCCAGGACACTTCCGTAGATCATTGCCTTACGCAGATCGTTGAAGTGCACCGTTTTTACTGTGCCCGCGAGATAGCCGGCCATGCCGCCGGCGAACGTGTCTCCTGCTCCGGTCGGATCGTGGATGTCTTCGAGTGGGTACGCGCCGCAACTGAAGAAGCGATCGCCTTCGCCAAAGAGCAGTGCGCCGTGCTCGCCTTTTTTAATGGCAACCTGGGATGGCCCCATTTTCTGAATACGACGTCCGGCCTTGATGAGACTCGTTTCCTTGGTCATTTCGCGCGCTTCGCTGTCGTTCAGGATTAAAAGATCAACGCGCCGAAGCAGCGCATCGAGATCCGACCTTGCTGTCTCGATCCAAAGATCCATCGTGTCGGCGACAACGAAACGCGGACGCTCCATTTGCTCGAGCACATGCGTTTGCAGCGACGGCGCGATATTGGCCAACAGAACGAAATCGGTCTGCCGATAGGTCTCCGGTAACTCCGGCTTAAAATCTTTGAACACATTGAGATCGATGGAGCGCGTCTGGCGCGTGTTTAAGTCCCACGAATATTCGCCTGACCAGCGGAATGTTTTTCCATTCACTCGCTGCACGCCTTCAGTATCGATCTTGCGCGTTCTCCAAAAATCGAATTCCGATTTCGGAAAATCATTGCCGACGATGCCGACGAGCCGAACCGGCGAAAAGAAACTTGCCGCAAGTGCGGCGTACGAAGCCGAGCCGCCTAACAATTCCGAGTGTTCCTCCACCGGCGTCTTAACGGTGTCGATTGCAATGGATCCAACAATGAGGACAGACATCGGAAGAAGGTTAAATCGTTAAAAAGGTTACAAGGTTACAATGTGCGCTCACGCCAGCATATCTGTGGCGCAGCGCGCGTAATCAACAATGTTGTGCGCCTTGAGTAACGCTGAAACCATGACAACGCGCTTTGCACCGGCGTCAATTACGCTCTGAAGATTGTCGATATTGATGCCGCCTATGCAGAAAATCGGCAGATTCACTTCTGCGTGAACGCGGCTGATGTCTTCAATACCTATCGGCGCGTAATCAGGTTTTGTCGGAGTCGCGAAGATCGGGCCGAATCCGATGTAGTCCGCACCTTCGCGCAGCGCGGCGCGCGCTTGCGCCTGGCTGTGCGTCGATTTTCCGATCAAAATGTCACGAGCCGCTTTCTGTCGCGCGATTTCGATGGGGTCATCATGCTGGCCGACGTGCACTCCTTCGACCGGCACGCGCGCCGCGATTTCAGCGTGATCGTTCACGATCAGTGGCGTGGAAGATTTTGCTGCCAATTCATGTAACTCAGCTGACAGCTCCACGAGTTCACCGATCGATTTGGTTTTTCCGCGTAGCTGAATCAGATCGACGCCGCCCTCGATCATTTGCTCCACAATGCGAGCGGCATCGCGTCGTTCCACGTAGCCGAGATCAATAATCCCGTAGAGACGACAATCATTTAGTGGCCTCATCAAAGTTGTAGTGTTCGTTGTCCTCAGCGGATTGCAGCCCCGCTAAACCCAATGCGCTGAGGACAGCGCACGCCACAGCACGCGGCGTCTCATTCATGCAAACGCAGGGGCCGTGTGTTCAAGTTGAGCTTGCCCGCTGACATGAGGCGGTCGATCAAACCAGTGTCGTAATTTCCGTCGCGAAAATCGCCGTTCCGCATCATAGCGGCATGAAACGGCACCGTCGTTTTGATTCCGGTGATGTAGTACTCGTCCAGAGCGCGTCGCATTCGATCGATCGCATTGATCCGTGTGGAACCAATCGTAATAATTTTCGCGATTAGCGAATCGTAATATGGCGGCACGATGTAGCCGGTATAAACGTGCGAGTCGATGCGAACACCGCGGCCACCTGGCGCATAATAAAAATCGATGCGGCCCGGCGTTGCCTGGAAGTTGTTGGCCGCATCTTCGGCATTGATACGGCATTCGATCGCATGCAACCGCGGTACCGCGCGCGCTACATGCGGCGAAAGCGGCTGGCCCGCAGCGATCCGTATCTGCTCCTTGACGAGGTCACATCCATAAACTTCCTCCGTGACGGTGTGCTCCACCTGGATGCGTGTGTTCATTTCCATGAAGTAAAAATGCCTGTCCTGATCGACCAGAAATTCAATTGTTCCGGCGTTTTCGTATCCGACTGACTTAGCCAATTTCACGGCAGCATTTCCCATTTTCTTACGAAGGCTCGGCGTCATTATCGCCGACGGGCATTCTTCGATCACTTTTTGGTTACGCCGTTGAATTGAGCAATCGCGTTCGCCAAGGTGGACGATGTGACCATGGCTATCAGCCATGATTTGAAATTCAATGTGGCGCGGATTGAGGATGAGCTTTTCCAGGTACACCTGATCGTTTCCAAATGCTTTCTGCGCCTCATGACGCGCACTATGGAAAGCGGATTTAAGGCTTGGCTCATTATGCGCAGCGCGCATCCCGCGGCCGCCGCCGCCGCCGGCCGCCTTGATCATCACCGGGTAGCCGAGCTTTTTTGCGATTTTCATCGCCTCATCCTCTGTCTCAATGATTCCATCGCTGCCGGGCGTTACCGGCACGCCGACTTTGCGCGCAGCCGCACGAGCAGCGTTTTTGTCGCCCATCGATTGCATCGCACGCGAGGAAGGGCCGATGAACTTGATGTTGCAGCTTTCGCAGACCTCCACGAAATGCGGATTCTCAGCGAGGAATCCGTACCCGGGATGAATCGCGTCAACATCGCCGATCTCAGCCGCGCTCATGATCCGATCGATTTTTAAATAACTCTCAAGGCTGGGGGCCGCACCGATGCAGATCGCTTCATCGGCGAGCTGGACGTGCAGCGAATCGACGTCTGCTTCCGAATAGACTGCGAGCGTGCGAATGCCGAGTTCGTTGCAGGCGCGAATTACCCGTAGCGCGATCTCGCCGCGGTTCGCAATGAGAACTTTCTGGAACATGTGGGACGCGCGATTCGGCGCGCCCGGCGGTCGCGCCCTCCTGTGTTTCTGTCAACGCACTCTGAAGAGCGCCTGGCCAAATTGGACCGGCTTACCGTTATCAGCGAGCACTTCGGCGATAACGCCGCTGGTTTCGGCCTTAATCTCGTTCATCACTTTCATGGCTTCGATGATACAAACGACGGTGTCTTCGGTGACCGGTTTCCCGACTTCAACAAAAGCAGGCGCGTCGGCCGATGCAGCGCGGTAGAATGTACCCACCATCGGCGAAACGATCTCTTTCATCGGAACGCTTTCGATCGTTTTCGCAGCAGGCGGCGGTTCGGCTCCCGAGACCGCGGCCTTGGTCGGACCGCCAGCTGCAGCCGGTGCCGCTATCGTCGGCTGTGAAGCAGAAGCGCCTCTCTGCAGCTTCAGACGGAAGCCCTCCTTTTCGATCTCGAACACGGAGAGATCGTGCTTTTTCATCAGATCGATGATCGTTTTTATTTCTTTGATATCTTTGGGATCCAAGGCCAGCTCCTGGTTAAGGCTGAGGCGTTTTAGGTAAAGCAGTTTTGTTAGCCAGGTCAAGCACGGGAATCGAGTGTTCGATCACCGATTGATCGAGTAATAGACTTTGAACTGGCGCACATTCCCTTCTCCATTATTGCATTACTTCACTCCTCCACTTCGAAATCGTAGATGAGACTGACGACTACGTTGTCGTTAATAAGCCGCCGTTTCTTCTCATTCATCCCACCAAGCCAAACGGCACACCTACGTTGTGGAAGCAATTACGCGAGCTGCTCGCATTCGAGATCGCAAGCGGCGGACAGGTTTCAATCGTCAACAGACTCGATCGCGAGACCAGCGGCCTCGTGCTGGTTGCAAAAACCGCGAGAGCAGCACGCGACTTTGGGCTCTTGATGCAACGACACTCATTGCGCAAAGAATATCTCGCAATCGTTTGGGGCTGGCCTGACTGGGAACACAAACTCATCGACGCTCCGTTAGATCGTCAG
>WNFJ01581453.1_pt2 | contig 14096 bp, 11 predicted proteins | sample 5400461 | NCBI WGS metagenome assembly WNFJ01 (sample SAMN13153349, study PRJNA577476) | soil metagenome | isolation source: 115 cm saprolite on Douglas fir-dominated hillslope | place: USA:California | collected 2013-09-17 | reverse complement strand
GCCCGCCAGCACGTAGCGGAAGGGTCCGAGCGTCCAATTGAGATTGGCATGCACGAAGGCCGAATGCGCGATGGTGAATGGCCCGAGGAAGATAAACACGTTCGGCGAAATCACCTCCAGCAGCAACACGACATCGGTGGCGACGCTGCCGAGGAAGATATTGACCGGGTGAAAGCGCGCTGCCGAGAGCCAGTCGAGATCTTCCGACGAATGATGCACCGCATGGTAGTTCCACAGGGTCGAACCATGGAAAGCGCGATGAATCCAGTAGTTCATGAAATCCGAGCCGGCGAGAAAAAGCACCGCTTGCACCGCCAGCGGCAATTGCGCGAGTGGGCCATGACCATTGTCGTAGAACTCGACGAGACCCTCCGCGCTGGTGATGCCGAAGAGGAGCGCTGCACCGATCACCAACAACCCGATCCGCAGGTAGCGCGCGAACAACGGGATGACGATCCAATAGCATATATCGGTTACAAGCTGGCGCTTCCGCCACCAGGGACGGCCCGGATTGCAGGCCCAGAAGAATGACAGAACCGCGAACACCACGCCGAGAGCGATCGTTACCGGCACGAGCTTGAAGAGGGTCACGCCGATGCTTTGGATGAGCGCGATGAATTCCTCGGACATGAAAATGACCTGAACGCTGACATGACGCGTGTATCCATCCCGAATATCGCGGCCGGCTTAAAATGGGATGAATGCAATTAATTATAATCGCGCCAAATAGACAAGCTGTTAACTACCCCGGTTCAATAACAGGAAACCTACGAATTTAGTGGCGGCGTTAACCCCGCCGCAAGGCTAACGGCGATAGGGGTCGTCTGCCGCGCCCGGATCAGCCAGAACACAGGCGGCTCCGGATTGACGCTCAGACGGCCACGTGTGGACCCATGGAGCTTCCTATGACGAACCTCATAAAGCGTTTTGCCAAAGATCAATCGGGAGCGACCGCCATCGAATACGGCCTCATCGCCGCCGGGATCTCGGTCTCGATTATCGCGGTCGTGCAAGGCCTTGGAACGAATTTGAAGGCGACTTTCACTACCGTCTCGATCGCTCTCAAGTAAGAGGATCTGTTCCAATCGCCAGCGGTAAGGGCTCCGGTCTGATCGTCGGAGCCTTTTTGCTTGGGTCGCGCGGCAGGCGGTGGTGCCCTGCCGAATCTGGTCAAAGCGCACCGACGCACTGCAGGCAATTGAGAAAAATTAGACGCGCAATCGCGACAAAGTCGAGCGTTCAACCATATCTTCTCTTCAAACCCGTTACGTCGGCCGGATTTCGGCGGGGGCGGCGTTCGTCCGCTGAATGCTAACCGATCCGCAATGACCGCCGCGCTAAATTGATCGGCGTCAGCAGCCGCTCCCGGCTGTCGGCTTCGTCTTGATGGGACTGATCATGGTCATCGATGTGGTCCGATTGACTCTGTTTCCGGCGATCATGGCATTCGCGGCCGCGAGCGACCTCCTCACCATGACGATATCCAACCGGGTGTCGATCGTCCTGGTGAGCGGCTTCTTTGCGCTCGCATTGACGGGTGGGATGGCCACCGCGGAGGTTCTCTCCCATGCCGGCGCGGCAGCCGTCGTCCTCGCCGTCTCGTTCGGCTTCTTTACGCGCGGCTGGATCGGCGGGGGCGACGCCAAACTCGCCGCCGCCACCGCCATGTGGTTCGGGTTCGACGACCTTCTGAACTATCTGGTCTATGCGTCCTTGCTCGGCGGTGCGCTGACCCTCTTGCTGATCGGATTTCGCCTGCTGCCGCTGCCGGGATTGCTCGCCGGCCAGTTCTGGGCGGAGCGGCTGCACCGGCAGGACGCCGGTGTCCCCTATGGCATTGCGCTCGCGGGGGCTGCGCTCCTGGTCTATCCCGAGACGCCATGGATGCAGGCCATCGGAATGTGATGGCAGCTGCCCGGCCTTCGCTGCAGCAACAAAACGTCAACCCTGACAAGTGGTTAACCCTGCAGATCGCGGCCTTGCCTTCACCGCGCTGGGGCGCCGTGCTAGCTCCCATCCATGCCTGATTTTTCGATTCCCGCCGTCTTCGTCACTCTCGGCAGCGCGACCAGAACGGTGCCGGTGACATTCGTCACCGCCGCGACCTGGAGCAAAACCCGCGACCGCCTCGATCCGAGGAGCCGTGCCTTTGCGGATGGCGTCGGCTTCGAGCCGCAAGCGGGCCGGCACCTCTTGCTGCCCGGAGCGGACGGCATGCTCGCGGGGGTGTTGTTCGGCCTCGAAGACGCGGACGATACGTCCAAGGATTTGCTGCGGCCCGGCGCCTTGCCGGCCTTGCTGCCCGGGGGCACCTATCGGTTCGCCAATGCGCCGCACGATGCGCGCCTGGCGGCGCTCTCCTTTGCGCTCGGCTGCTATCGCTTCGTGCGCTATCGCAAGGCCGAGGACAAGGAGATCCGGCTCGAATTGCCGGCCGGCGTCGACGGTGCCGATCTCACCCGCATCGCCGAGGGGGTCGGGCTTGCCCGCGACCTGATCAATACGCCGGCCAACGACATGGGACCGGCCGAGCTCGAAAGTGCCGCCCGCGTCTTGGCGACGCGGCACCGGGCGAGCTTCCGCGCCATCGTCGGGGGCGATCTCCTCACCGAGAATTTCCCGCTCATCCATGCGGTCGGCCGCGCCGCCGACCGCGCGCCGCGCCTCATCGACATGGGCTGGGGCGATCCGGCCCATCCGAAAATCACGCTGATTGGCAAGGGCGTGTGCTTCGACACCGGCGGGCTCGACATCAAGACCGAAAGCGGCATGCTGAACATGAAGAAGGACATGGGCGGTGCCGCGACCGTGCTGGCGCTCGCCCATATGCTGATGGACCGCGGCGCCAAGGTGAAGCTGCGCGTCCTCCTGCCGGTGGTCGAGAACGCGATTTCCGGCGCCGCCTTCCGTCCCCGCGACATCTACCGCTCGCGCAAGGGCGTGAGCGTCGAGATCGGCAACACCGATGCCGAGGGTCGGCTGATCCTGGCCGACGCGCTGGCGCTTGCGGACGAGGAATCACCCGAGCTCGTCATCGACATGGCGACGCTGACCGGCGCCGCCCGCGTGGCGCTCGGACCCGAGGTGGTACCCTTCTATACGGACGATGACGCGCTCGCCGCCGAGCTTGCGCGCAGCGCCGAGGCCGAGCGCGATCCGCTCTGGCGGCTGCCGCTCTGGCAGCCCTACGAGGCGATGCTCGATTCCAAGGTGGCCGACGTCAACAATGTCTCGGCCGGAGGTTTTGCCGGCTCGATCACGGCGGCGCTGTTCCTGCGCCGCTTCGTCTCCGCCGCCAAGGCCTGGCTGCATTGCGACATCTATGCCTGGAACCCGGCCACCAAGCCGGGGCGGCCGGAGGGCGCCGAATGCCAGGGCGCCCGCGCGCTCTATCACCTGCTCGCGGCGCGCTATGGCTGACGCGCCGCAACGCGCCGATCTGCGCGAAGTCATCGAGGCGCAGGCGCCCGTGCGCCGCAGCCCTTCGCCCGACGCAAGCCTCGACACGCAGGCGCTCAAGGGCGAGCGCGTCACCGTCGCGGAGACCACCCCGGAGGGTTGGTGCCGCGGCACGCTGGAAGCCGACGGTTATGCGGGCTGGCTGCCGGCCAATGCGCTCGCCGCGCCCGGGCCGGCCGCCACACATAAGGTCGCGGTGCCGCGCACCCTGGTGTTCCCGGGCCCTTCGATCAAGCTTCCGCCGATCGAAGGGCTCTCGCTCGGCTGCCGGCTCGCCATCGCGCGCCTCGAGGAGCCGTTCGCGGTCACGCATTCCGGTGGCTACGTTGCGGCCCGGCATTTGGCGCGACTCGACGCGGTCGCGCCCGACATGGTGGCGGTCGCCGAGCAATTTCTGCACGTGCCTTATCTGTGGGGCGGCAAGACCTCGCTCGGGCTCGACTGCTCGGGGCTGGTGCAGATCGCGCTCACCGCCTGCGGCGTATCCTGCCCGCGCGACAGCAACATGCAGGAACAGGCGCTCGGCGCGCCGCTCGCATTCACGCCTGCGTTGGCGGGCCACCTTTCCGATTTGCGCCGCGGCGATCTTCTGTTCTGGAAGGGCCATGTCGCCATCGTGCGCGACCCCGACACGCTGATCCACGCCAACGCCTTCCACATGGCGGTCGTGATCGAGCCGATCGCGGAAGCAGTGGCGCGCATCGCCGCGGCCGGCAGCGAATTGACCAGCGTGCGGCGGCTCGCGGCCGATAGCCGGCTCCGCATCTAGTGTGCCGTCTCTGACACTTGCTGCGATTGCTGAGTGGTGCGGCTTCCCTCGCCCCGCTTGCGGGGAGAGGGCAGCACGCGCCGAGCGAAAACCGGATTTCGGCCGGGTGAGGGGGCGCTTCCACAAGCTCAGACTCGCCGAAACGCCCCCTTATCCCGACCTTCTCCCCGCACGCGGGGAGAAGGAGACCGCACTGCGCCCGGGACACGTTGTGAAGCAAGCGTCAGACTCACAACACTAAAAATCCGGCTTGTCGGCGATGGGAACAGGGAACAAACCCTGGCTGAAATAATCGAAATTGTTCTCGGCACAGACGGTCTCGATCATTCGGCCTTTTGCCTTGAACCAACGCTGCATCATCGCGAGCGGCGCGTTGAAGGCGTCGGGATCTTCGACCTTCGCGATCGCGGTCAGATGCCCCCCGTCCGGATCGAGCGTGAAGCGTTCCACCACATGCAGATTTTCCGTATGCGGCGTATGGAAATTGTCGATGTAGCTGTCCTTGGTGGAGAGTCCGATCGTGTCCACCACCAGCGAGTCGCCGCCCTCGTAGCGGCCGATGGATTCGCCGAACCACGCGGGTTTCAAGTTCTCGGAATGCTTGTCGGTCATGAAGACGCGCCGCACCATGTGGTCGCGCTGCCAAATCATGTAGACGAGCTTCGGCGTCTGGATGAAATAAAGCGGCTCGAATGGAAACAGCAATTGGCCCGGTACGCTGCCGGGATAACAGCGTGCTTGGGCCGCGAAGGGAATTTTCTCGACGCTGGACAGCGCTTCATCGTTCGACGCTTTCATCGCGGCCGCCGCCCACGGCTTGAGAACCGGGTCCTTGTAGTCGCCGATGCGTTTCGTCGGCTGCGTGCTGGTTCTTGCGCCTTCGGCATTGCTGGTAAAGGGATGATCGGGATCGGGCTTGATCGGTCCATGGCCGTGTCCCGGCGGCGGCTCTTGCCAATCCGCCACGTTGGACTGCCAGCCGAAATCAGCCGAAGTCAGGTTGGGAATTCTGTCGTTCGGCGCCGCCAGCGCCGTGGTGGCGATGGCGGCCACGAATCCAGCCAAGACGCCGCTCGCCCGCACAAACCGCCGCGGCGCGGACGCGTTCGAAATGGCCCCGGACATCGTGATCCCCCTCGTTCCTGTGATGACCAGCCGCTTCCTTTTGTGACGTTTGCCCGCACTGCGCAAGCGGCAATCCCCCGGCATGTGCGGTGTGGAAGCCGTGACCTCCGGGCGGTGAGGCTGGGTCGTGGTCTGCGACAACGGTGGATAGCTCATCGCGTTGCGCCGGCTTGCTTGCCTCTCACAATCTCCCCCAGCCGGCCGCGGTTGAGCGCGAGCCAGTGCAGCGCCATCAGGAGCAGGCCGTTGCGCATGGTGCCGCCGGGGAGCGCGGCGAGCGCGGCGTCGATCGAGATGCGCAGCGGCCGGGTCTCCTCGCGCTCGGCCGCAGCCCCCGCCCGATCAGGCACTTGCGCGGCGTCGACGATGCCGAGAAACATGGTGATCTGCTCGTCGGAGGCGCCCGGCGTCGGCAGATAGGTGAACAGCTCGGCGAGCGCTGACGGCGCGACCCCGATCTCCTCGCTGCATTCGCGGTGCGCGGCGTCCACCAACTGCTCGTGCGCCTCCACATGGCCGGCCACGATCTCGACCATGTCGCCTTGGCCGTCGGCGAGCTGAGCCGGCAGGCGGAACTGACGGATCAGGACGAGCTCGTCGCGGGTAACGTCGACCGGCAGCAGGAGGTCGTGGGTCCGCGTGTCGCGCTTGGGGTCGTCGCCCGGCAGCGTGTAGCGGTAGCGCCAGTACTCGCGAAAGCCCTTGCCGAGCAGCTCGGAGCCGGAGACGCAGACGTCGACCGGAAGATCCTCAAGCGGCGCGTCCGTGGGCGAGCGGGCTTCCGACACCGATTTACACCAACGGGACCAAGTGATGACTCTCCGCTGTTATCGTCCGCGCAAGCGGACGACCCAGAACCCACCGACTTCTCAGTACAAAACTGGCGTTTGCGACTACTGGATGCTCCGCCTTCGCGGAGCATGACAGGTCAGAGATCGTCGCCATGACTGTGAATCCTATTCGGCGACGACGCCTTCCGGCGCCGTCTCGAGATTGAAGGCGGCGGCAAACAGCGCGCGCGTGTAATCGCTCTTGGGCTGGGCGAACAGGTCGGCGGCGGCGCCTTCCTCGATCACCTTGCCGTTGCGCATGACCACGAGGCGGCTCGCCAGCGCCGCCACCACGCGCAGGTCATGGGAGATGAACAGATAGGTGAGATTGCGCCGCTTCTGCAGCGCCCGCAGCAGGTCGACCATCTGCGACTGGATCAGCATGTCGAGCGCGCTGGTGGGCTCGTCGAGCACCACGAAGGTCGGCTCCAGCACGATCGCGCGCGCGAGCGCGATGCGCTGCCGCTGGCCGCCGGAGAATTCGTGCGGATAGCGAAAGCGGGTATCGGTATCGAGGCCGACGTCGCCGAGCGCCCGCATCACGCGCTGGTCGCGCTCCGCCTTGGTGAGCTTCGGGGAATGCACCCAAAGCCCCTCCTCGATGATGTCGGACACCGACATGCGCGGGCTGAGCGAGCCATACGGGTCCTGGAACACGATCTGCATGTCGCGGCGAAACGGCAGCATGGCGCGGAATTTCAAGCCCGTGATCGGCTGGCCGAGGAACACGATGCGGCCTTGCGAGGAAATGAGCCGCAGGATGGCGAGGCCGAGCGTGGTCTTGCCCGAGCCGGATTCGCCGACGATGCCGAGCGTCTCGCCCTGGCGCACCGCGATGCTCACGCCGTCGACCGCCTTGATGTGGCCGACCACCCGGCGCAGGAAGCCGCGCTTGATCGGAAACCAGACCTTGAGGTCGTCGGTCTCGATCACGATCGGGGAATCGGGCCGCACCGGCGCAGGATCGGGACGCGGCTCGGCCAGAAGAAGCGCCCGCGTATAGGGATGCCCGGGCGCGCTGAACACCCGCTCGATCTGGCCCTGCTCGACGATCTTTCCCTCCTTCATCACGCAGACCCGCTCCGCCAGCTTGCGCACGATGCCGAGGTCATGGGTGATGAACAGCATGGCCATGCCGAGCCGGGCCTGCAGCTCCTTCAGGAGCTTGAGGATTTGCGCCTGCACGGTCACGTCGAGCGCGGTGGTCGGCTCGTCGGCGATCAGGAGGTCGGGCTCGTTGGCCAGCGCCATGGCCATCATGACGCGCTGGCGCTGTCCGCCCGACAGCTGGTGCGGATAGCTCGCAAGCCGCGTCTGCGGCTCCGGAATCCCGACCTCGGCCAGCAGCGCCACGATGCGCCGGCGCGCCGCCGCGCCGACGAGACCGGCGTGCAGCAGCAGGATTTCAGCGATCTGCTGCTCGATCGTATGGAGCGGATTGAGCGAGGTCATCGGCTCCTGGAAGATGATGGAAATGTTCTTGCCCCGCACTTGGCGCATCTCGCGCGCTGGCAATTGCAGGAGATCGCGGCCCATGAAATGGATCGCGCCGGAAGGATGGTAGGCGGACGGATAGGGCAGAAGCTTCATCACCGACAGCGCGGTCACCGATTTTCCGGAGCCCGATTCGCCCACCAGCGCCACCGTCTCGCCGCGGCGGATGCCGAACGAGACTCGATCGACCGCGAGCGTCTCGCGGCCGCCCTGGCGGAAGGCGACGGAAAGATCCTTGATCTCGAGCAGCGATTGCGGTGCGGCATCCATCACAGTGTGTCCATGGCGGTCACCGGAAGGTCTTGCGCGGATCGAAGGCGTCGCGCACGGCTTCGCCGATGAAGATCAGGAGCGACAGCATGGTGGCGACCGTCAGAAAGGCGGTCATGCCGAGCCAGGGCGCCTGGATATTGTCCTTGCCTTGCTTGAGCATCTCGCCGAGCGAGGCCGAGCCGGGCGGCAGGCCGAAACCGAGGAAGTCCAGCGCGGTGAGCGTCATCACCGACGACGACAAAATGAACGGAAGGAACGTCATGGTGGCCACCATGGCATTGGGCAGCAGGTGGCGGAACATGATGACCAGATTGGAAACGCCGAGCGCGCGCGCCGCCTGGATATATTCGAAATTGCGTCCGCGCAGGAATTCGGCCCGCACCAAGCCGACCAGCGACACCCAGGAAAACAGCAGCAAGATGCCGAGCAGCACGAAGAAGCCCGGCACCAGCACGGATGATATGATCAAGAGGAGATAGAGCTCCGGCACCGACGTCCAGATTTCGATGAAGCGCTGGAACAGGAGATCGGTCCAGCCGCCGAAATAGCCCTGCACCGCGCCGGCGGCGACCCCGATGATCGAGGACACGATGGTCAGGATGAGCCCGAACAGCACCGAGACGCGAAAACCGTAGATCATCCGCGCGACCACGTCGAAGCCCTGGTCGTCGGTGCCGAGCCAGTTGTATTCGAGATCGCGGCAGCCGGTGAGGCCCTTGCGCTCCACCACCGGGCGGCATTCCGCCTCGGTCAGCATCCAGGTCGGCTTGGAAGGCGCCGGCGTCGGCAGATCGAGATTGTGGGTGTCGTAGGAATAGTGAATGGGCGGCCATACGATGGTGCCGCCCTTGTCGGCGATGAGCTTCTGCAGATAGGGGTCGCGGTAGTCGGGCGAGCTCTCGGCGAGCTCGTCCTCGACCCCGAAGGTCGCCTGCGTATAGTTGAACAGGCTGGGGAAATAATAATGCCCGTCATACTCGATCAGGAACGGCTTGTCGTTGGCGATGCATTCGGCGAACAGCGACAGGACAAAGAGCACGAGGAAAATCCACAGCGCCCAATAACCGCGCCGGTTGGCCTTGAAGTTCTGCCAACGCCGCCGGTTGATGGGCGAAGGCGCCAGCAGGCCAGCGATCGGCGGGGCGATAATACCCGGCAGCGGCAGCGGGGCCGGCTCGGGTGCCTGGAGGGCGATGCGCTCGTCCACCTCAGACCTCCCGGGTCTCGAAGTCGATGCGCGGATCGACCCAGGTATAGGTGAGGTCGGAGATCAGGTTCACCAGCAGCCCGACCAGGGAGAAGATATAGAGCGTCGCAAACACCACCGGGTAGTCGCGATTGAGCACGCTCTCGAACCCGAGCAGGCCGAGACCGTCGAGCGAAAAGATCGTCTCGATCAGGAGCGCGCCGGTGAAGAAGGCGCGAATGAACGCGCCCGGAAAGCCGGCGATGACGATCAGCATGGCGTTGCGGAAGATGTGTCCGTAGAGCACCTGGCGGTCGGTGCAGCCTTTGGCGCGCGCGGTCAGCACATATTGCTTGCGGATCTCGTCGAGAAACGAGTTCTTGGTCAAGAGCGTCATGGTGGCGAACGCGCTCAATCCCATCGAGATGATCGGCAAGGTGAGGTGCCAGAAATAATCGAGCACCTTCTGCCACCAGGGGAATTGCGCCCAATTCTCCGATGTCAGCCCGCGCAGCGGAAACCAATCGAAGAACGAGCCGCCGGCGAACAGAATGATGAGCAGGATGGCGAACAGAAAGCCCGGGATCGAATAGCCCACGATGATGACGCCCGACGTCCACACGTCGAACAGCGACCCGTCATGGACCGCCTTGCGGATGCCGAGCGGGATCGAGATCAGATAGGTCAGCAACGTCAACCAGAGGCCGAGCGAGATCGAGACCGGCATCTTCTCCTTGACCAGGGTGAGAACGCTCACGTCGCGGAAATAGCTCCTGCCGAAATCGAAACGGCTGTAGTTCCACAGCATCAGGGCGAAGCGCTCATAGGCCGGCTTGTCGAAGCCGAATTGCTTTTCGAGGCTGGCGATGAATTCGGGATCGAGTCCCTGAGCGCCGCGGTATTTGGAGCTCGCCGCATCCGCCGGACCGCTGCGGATCTGCCCGCGCGCGCCGAAGTCGCTCGACGGGCCGGAGACGCGCGAGGTTCCCCCGGTATCGGCGCCGCTGAGCTGCGCGATGATGCGCTCGATCGGTCCGCCGGGCGCGAATTGCACCACGGAAAACGAGATCAGCATGATGCCGAACAAGGTCGGGATCATCAACAACAGGCGTCGGAGGATATAGGCGGTCATTTGGGATCAGCTTGCCTCGGCGTTCGCTTTCTTACCTTCTCCCTGAAAGGTCCAGCGCGTGCACACATCTTCCAGGACCGATCGCCCGCATGACCGCGTTAGGGACGCACGGTCTCTCACTCCTTCTCCCCGCGGGCGGGGAGAAGGTGGGATGAGGGGACCTTTCCGCGAGTCTGAGCCTGCGGAAACGCCCCCTCACCGAGCCGAGATTGGGTTTTCCGAAGTGCCGTGTCGCCCTCTCCCCGCAAGCGGGGCGAGGAAAGCCGTGTCGACCCCAATCATGGCATAGCCTTCCCGGCAACAAGAGATGTGTGCACACTCTGCCGGTGAGACGGGGAGGTGAAGAAGAAGATCCGTTGCCCATCACTTGCTCACATTACCTAACCGGCCCGTTCGGTCTTCGCCGCCTTGTCGCGGTCATACCACCAGGTTTCGGGAATGCCGCGGGCATAGCGCGGTTTTGTCGCGGGATGACCGAACACATCCCAATAAGCGATCCGGTGCGCCGGATTGTACCATTGCGGAATCCAGTAGCGGCCGGCGCGGAAGAGGCGATCGAGCGCCCGGCAGGCGATGACGAGCGCTTCGCGCGTCGGGGCCGCGATGACCTGCTCGGTCAGCGCATCCATGACCGGGTCGGCGATCCCGGCGAGATTCTGCGTGCCCTTGGTGGCCGCCGCCTGCGCGGTGAAGTAGGTCCGCAATCCGTCGCCGGGGGTGGACGAGAAGCTGAAGCGATCGATCGCAATATCGAAATCGAAGCCGTCGACCCGGGCGTGATATTGCACCGCATCGACTATGCGCACGCTCGCCTCGATGCCGAGCGTGGCAAGATTCTTTATGAACGGCAGATGGTGGGGCTGGAAGCTCTGCTCGTCGATCAGGAATTCGATGATGATGCGCTCGCCTTTCGGCGTCACGCGCTTGCCGTCCTTGAGCCCGATGCCGGCCGACTGCAGCAGGCCTGCGGCCTTGCGCAGCATGGCGCGGTCCTGCCCCGACCCGTCGGAGACCGGCGGCACGAACGGCTCGCCGAACACCTCGTCGGGCACCTGGCCGCGAAACGGCTCGAGCAGCGCAAGCTCGCCCGCGCTGGGCATGCCTTGCGCCATCATGTCCGAATTCTGGAACACCGAGACGGTGCGCTTGTAGGCCCCGTACATGATGTTCTTGTTGGTCCATTCGAAATCGAAGGCATAGATCAAGGCTTCCCGCAGGCGACGGTCATTGAACTTTTCGCGCCGGGTGTTGATGAACCAGCCCTGCGCGCCGGAGGGCGTGTCGTCCGGCAGCTGTTCGCGCCGCACGCGGCCGTCGCGGATGGCGGGAAAATCGTAGCGCGTCGCCCACAGCCGTGAGGTGAATTCCTCGCGGAACAGATAGCTCTTGCCGGTGAAACCCTCGAAGGCCACGTCCCGATCGCGGTAGAACTCGAACCGCACGACGTCGAAATTGTGCAAGCCGCGCGCGACCGGCAGAGCGGCGCCCCACCAGTCCTTGACCCGCTCGTATTCGATGTAGCGGCCGGCCTCGAAACGCCCGACCTTGTAGGCGCCCGAGCCGAGCGGCACGTCGAGGCTCGTTTCGTCGAATGATTTGGTCGCGTAATAGGCGCGCGAGAAGATCGGCAGCTGCGCGATGAACAACGGCACGTCGCGCCCGCGTTTGGGCGCGAAGCGCACGACCACGGTCGCATCGTCGGCCGCTTCCGCGCTGATCATGTCGCGCGTGAGCTGGTGGATGATCGGGTGGCCCTTCTCCTTCAACAGGCCGAGCGAGAAGGCCACGTCCGGCGCGGTGATGCGGCTGCCGTCGTGAAACTTCGCCTGCGGCCGCAGCAGGAATCGATAGGTCAGGCCGTCCGCCGCGACGATCACGGCACGCGCGGCGAGCCCATACATGCCGTCGGGCTCGTCGGCGGCAGCCGCCATGAGGGTGGCGAAGGTCAGCTCCATGCCCTGGGCCGCGTCGCCCTTGAGAATGTAGCTGTTGAGCGAATTGAAGGTGAGGAAGTTCTGATTGTACTGCTGGTTCGGTCCGATCTGCGAGAACAGGCCGCCCTTGGGGGCGTCCGGATTGACGTAGTCGAAATGCTTGAAGCCGGCCGGATATTTGAGGTCGCCGAAGGCCGAGATGCCGTGGCGCTCGGCCTCCTCCTGGGCGCGGGCGGGCGGCACCATGGGGGACGGCCCGATGACGGTCGCGGCCGCGCCGGCGCCCAGCGCGAGCGCCTGGCGGCGATTGAGCCGGATCGCGGTTTCGATCGCGGTCGGCGGCCGGAACCTCACTGGCGGAAACCCGTCACTGGCGCGAACCCGCTTTGGCCGCTTTCGCCTGGTCCCACCACCAGATCGTCGGGAACGAATCCCGGCCGTATTTCGGCATCATGTCGGGATGGCGGAAGCGATCCCAGCGCGCGGTGCGGACTTTGCCGTAGGTCCACTGCGGCACCACGTAATGGTTCCACAACAGCACCCGGTCGAGCGCCTTGGTGGCGGCGACGAGATCGGCGCGGTTTTTCGTGAAGATCACGCGATCGATCAGCGCATCGACCGCCGGGTTCTTGATGCCGGCGTAGTTTTGCGAGCCCGCCATGTCGGCGGCGGCCGATCCCCAGTAGTCGCGTTGCTCGTTGCCGGGCGACAGCGACTCCCCCCAGCTTTGGATGACGATGTCGTAGTCCCACTGCCGCAGCCGGTTCTCGTATTGCGCCTCCTCGACGGTGCGCACCGTGACCGCGATGCCGAGGCGCTCGAGCTGCGGCTTGTAGAACAGGACGACGCGCTCGAAGGTGGGTTCGTTGAGCAGAACCTCCACGCTCAAAGGCTCGCCGCTCTTGACGTTGATCAGCTTGCGGTCGCGGATCTGGTAGCCGGCTTCCTTCAGGAGCCGCGTCGCCTCGATGAGGTTGGCCCGCACCTTTTCCGGACTGCCGACGCTGGGATTGGTGTAGGGCGTCGTGAACACTTCGGGCGGCACCTTGTCACGCACGGCGTTGAGAATTTCGAGCTCGATGCCCTCCGGCAGGCCCGATGAGGCAAGCTCGGTCCCGTCGAAATAGCTCGTGATGCGATGATACTGCCCGAAGAAGAGCTGCTTGTTCATCTCGTCGAAATCGAAGGCGAAATTGAAGGCGCGGCGCAGCCGAGGATCGGCGAATTTGGCACGCCTCGTGTTGAAGACGAACGCCTGCATGATGCCGAGATCGGCGATCGGAAATTCCTCGAGCACGACGCGCTTGTCCCTGACCGCCGGAAAATCGTAGGCGGTGGCCCAGTTCTTGGCCACGTTCTCGATCCGCCAATCGGCCTGGTCGCCCTTGAAGGCTTCCAGCGCGACCGTCGAATCGCGGAAATACTCGTAGCGGATCTCGTCGAAATTGTTCTGCCCGATCGCCACGTTGAGGTCCTTGCCCCAATAGTCCTTCGCGCGCTCGTAAACGATGCTGCGGCCGGCCACGAATTCCTTGATCCGATAGGGGCCGCTGCCGAGCGGGGGCTCGAGCGTGGTCGAGCCGATGTCGCGCTTCTTGCCGGACGCGTCCGTTCCTTCCCACCAGTGCTTGGGGAACACCCGCAGCTGGCCGACGATCTGCGGCAATTCCCGGTTGCCGGGACTGTCGAACGTGAAGGTGACCTCGCGCTCGCCGGTCTTCTCCGCCTTCACGACGTGGCGGTAATAGGCGCCGAGCTGCGGATTGTACTTCTTCTCGGCGTCGAACGAGAAAATCACGTCCTCGGCGGTCACCGGCTTGCCGTCGTGCCATCTTGCCTGCGGGCGCAGCCGATAGATCACGAAGGAAAAGTCTCGCGGGTGCGCCACCGCCTC
>WNFJ01451399.1_pt2 | contig 14098 bp, 15 predicted proteins | sample 5400461 | NCBI WGS metagenome assembly WNFJ01 (sample SAMN13153349, study PRJNA577476) | soil metagenome | isolation source: 115 cm saprolite on Douglas fir-dominated hillslope | place: USA:California | collected 2013-09-17 | reverse complement strand
ACAACGTCGCCTACGGTCTGCGCGTCAAAAAAACTCCCGCCATAGAGATCGGCGGCCGCGTCGAGGAAGCTCTGCGCATGGTGAAGATGCAGGAATACGCCGATTCCCGCCCCTCCAAACTAAGCGGTGGGCAGCAGCAACGCGTCGCACTTGCGCGAGCGCTCGTAAACCGGCCGCAACTTCTCTTGCTCGACGATCCTCTTTCCGCGCTCGACGCCAATCTTCGCAAAGAGATGCAGGGCGAATTGAAGACCTTGCAGCGCGAGCTAGGCATCACTTTTCTTTTTGTCACCCACGATCAGGAAGAAGCCATGGCGCTTTCCGACCGGATCGCGCTGTTGCGCGACGGAGCGCTGGAGCAAGTCGCTTCCGCCCGCGAGATCTATGCGCATCCCGCCACTGTATACACAGCGCAGTTCATCGGCCAGACCAATCTGCTTCGCGGTGAAGTTCGCGGTGGGTCGGCGACCTGCGGAGCGATTCGCATCTTCCCCGTTGTTGGCCCCGACGGCCCCGCGACTTTTTCGGTGCGGCCGGAGTGCATCAAACACTGCATGAACGCAGCGACGCAAGAACCGTATGTGAGATTCAAGGGGACTATCCGCCAACAGACCTACACGGGCGCCACCGAGTTGCTGGAAGTGGATTGTGGCAACGGCCAAGCGCTGCGCGTGCGTATTTCCGCGCGAGGGCCGATGTCCGGCGAGCACGAATTTGTTTTCTTAAGCGAGGATGCTATCCGCCTCCACGAGTAATCGCGTTCGTCATAGCTCATGTACTCTCGCGCCTACAAGACGATTGTCTCCCTTCCGCCGATCCTGTGGGTGAGTGTATTCCTAATGCTTCCCTACGGGCTGATGCTCGCAAACAGCTTCTGGGCCGTGCGCGAAGGATTTGTAGTCCACGACTGGAACCTGCGCAATTACCACACGCTCTTTTCGAATCCCGTTTACGCGGGAGTTCTTTTTCGCACCATGCGCATCGCCGCATCGGTGACACTTTGCTCGCTGCTCTTGGGCTATCCGCTGGCCTACTACCTCTCCTTCCACGCCGGTGCGCGCAAAGAATTGCTCTACCAGCTCGTCATCGTGCCGCTGTGGGTGAGCTACCTTGTCCGCGGCTACGCGTGGAAGACCATTCTCGGTAGCGAGGGCGTCCTGAATGGCTTCTTGCAATATCTGCATCTCACCCGTGAGCCCGTCGCGTTCCTTCTTTACAGCCCGTTTGCCGTTGTGCTCATGCTCACCCACATCTACACACCATTTGTTTTTCTGCCCATCTACGCGGCGCTCGAACACATCCCTCGCCCGCTCGTCGAAGCCTCGCAGGACCTTGGCGCCAGCTCGGCTCAAACATTTCTGCGCGTCATTCTGCCTCTTTCGATTCCCGGCCTGCTCGCCGGCGCAACCTTTGCCTTTGTTCTTTCTCTTGGGGATTTCCTCGCGCCGCTCCTTGTCGGCGGCGCTTCCGGCACGATGATCGCCAACGTGGTGCAGAGCCTCTTCGGCGCGGCCTATGATTGGCCGCTCGGGGCCGCGATTTCCGTGTGCATCCTGATCATCACCATCTCGTTGCTCTTCCTCAGCGAGCGTTTGGAAAGACGGTGGTCCTTCAAATGAGCAGCCGTACTTCAACTCGCCGTTCGCCGCTGCTCGCTATTTATGCAGCGCTCGTCTTTGTCTTTATCTATCTGCCGATCGTCGTCCTCATCCTCTATTCCTTCAATCGCGACGGCGTCGGCGGTTTCCCGCCCGGCCATCTTACGCTCGATTGGTACCGCCAGCTTTTCGCCGATGGGCCTGTCTGGGATGCTGTTCTTAACAGCCTGCTGGTCGCCACTGGGAGCGTGGCTCTGTCTCTGACTCTTGGCCTTCTAGCCGCCCTGGCGCTCGATCGCGCCACCTTCCCCGGAAAAACGCTCTTTCGCCGCCTTGTCCTCTTGCCGCTGATTCTCCCCGGCATCATCACCGGTCTATCCTTGTTAATGTTCGCGGTTCTTCTGAAAAGACAACTCAGCTTGTTCACCGTTTTTCTTGGCCACGGCACGGCTCTCATTTCCGTCGCTACGACTGAGATCTTCGCCGGCCTTCAAAAAATGGACCGCGCGCAGGAAGAAGCTTCGCTTGATCTCGGCGCAACGCCCTGGCAGACCTTCTGGCGTGTTACCTTACCGAATCTCAAATTGTCCTTGATCGCCGCTGGCCTTCTCATCTTCACCCTCTCCATGGACGAGATCGCCGTCACTTTCTTCCTCATCGGCCGGGACAATACTCTGCCTCTCGAAATCTGGGGCCGCCTCCGCCGCGGTATAACGCCGGAGATCAACGCCGTCTCCACTCTGATTTTCGCCGTCTCCGTCGCCCTCATCATCATCTGGTATCGCTTGCGAACGCGCGACCTCGGCGCCAATGCTCAAGAGCTTCTCGAAACACCCTAGGAGGTTGTATGGTCTACCGCAGGGATCCGATGACGAACGATAAGCTTCAGTGCTGGAAGTCCGTGTTCTTGTCCATGCTCTTGCTCGTCGGCGTTATCCCTCTCCAGTCTCGGGAACCGGCGCCGCCTTTCGATATCGTCATCACCAATGGGCACATTATCGACGGCACCGGCTCGCCCTGGTATTCGGGCGATATCGCAATTCGCGATGGCAAGATCGCCTCTCTTGGCAATCTGAGCGATGCAGCGCGCAATCGCACTATCGATGCGCGCGGCATGGTCGTTGCTCCCGGTTTCATCGACATGCTCGGGCAATCAGAGGTCACCATCCTGGTGGAGCCTCGCCTCCCCTCGAAGATCTTCCAGGGAATCACCACGGAAATCACCGGCGAGGGCGAATCGATCGCTCCGGTGAACGACGCCATACTCCGCGCCGATCAAGAACAGTTCGAGCACTATCGCATTCACCCTGATTGGCGCACGTTTCGCGACTATTTTTCCCGGCTCGAAAAACAGCGCATGGGGATCAATCTGGCCAGCTACGTGGGCGCCACGCGCGTCAGGCGCATGGTGCTCGGTGATAACGACGTTCAGCCGACGCCCGCGCAGCTTGACCAAATGCGAGAGCTCGTTCGTCAGGCCATGCGCGACGGCGCCGTCGGCGTCTCCACTTCTCTGGAATACGCCCCCGCTCCCTACGCCAAGACCGAAGAGTTGATTGCTCTCGCCGCCGAAGCTTCCAAGTTCGGCGGCATCTACGCAACGCACATGCGCAATGAAGGTACCGGCATTTTGGCGGCCCTCGACGAGGCCGTGCGCATCGGCCGTGAAGCCCATATTCCGGTCGAGATTTGGCATTTCAAGGTTGGCGGGAAACCAAGCTGGGGACACATGCCGGAAGCCATCGCAAAGGTTAACACTGCCAGGACACAGGGACTCGACATCTCCGCCGACACCTACGCCTACACCGCATGGTTCAACGACTTCTCCGCTTTCATTCCTGCCTGGGCGCATGACGGCGGCAACGCCAAGCTGATCGAGCGCTTGAAGGATCCGGCAACGCGCGAGCGCATCCGCAAAGATATGCTCACGCCTTCAGACCAGTGGGACAACGAATGGCAGGAAATTCCTGGACCCGAAGCGGTTCTCGTCGGCGTCGTACACAATCCCCAGTTGCTTCCGCTGCAAGGTAAGACTCTTGCCCAGATCGCGAAACTCTGGAACAAGGACTCCATGGACACTCTCTTCGACCTTCTCATCGAAGATCATGCGCTTACTTCCGTCGCCGTCTTTGGCATGTCTGAGCCGGACGTTTCCCTCGCGCTCCAGCAGCCCTGGGTTTCTGTCGATAACGATTCCTCCGGCACTTCGCCCGACGGCATCCTCGGACAGGAACATCCACATCCGCGCGCCTACGGGACGTTCCCTCGCATTCTGCGTAAGTATGTTCGCGAAGAACACAAGCTCACCCTTGAGGACGCCATTCGCAAATTCACCGCATTGCCTGCTCAACGCATGCGCCTGACGGATCGTGGCGTCCTGAAGGCCGGCATGTGCGCCGACATCGTCGTCTTCGATCCGTCAAGGATTCACGACGTTGCAACATTCGAGAAACCCAACCAATTGTCGCAGGGCATGGAATACGTTCTCGTGAATGGTGTGCCCGTAATCGACCAGGCTAAAATGACTGGCGCCCTTCCCGGAAAAGTCCTCCGCGGCCCGGGTTACGTGCCTTGACACGTTCGTTGACACGTTCCTTGACCCGTGCCCCGAACTCCCTAAGCGCGTTCCCTATGAGCCGGCAAATCGTTCATAATAGCGAGCCACGGTCGTCGACCTTGACGACCTGCCTTTTCCCGTGGGGAACTCATGGCTGATCGGCTGGAAGATTTTCAGAAATTTCGTGCTGACCTCAACGAAGAAATCCTCGGCTGCGGCCACCTCGGCATCAAGCGCTTCTTCGCTCTCGACCACCAGGCTTACGAGCCCGGCCCTCTCGGCACCAAGCAGAAAGAATTGCTCGGGCTGGTCGCCTCCGCCGTGCTGCGCTGCGATGACTGCATCACCTATCACCTGGTTCGTTGCGGCGAGGAAGGCTGGAAACGCGAAGAAGTGATCGACGCCCTGAACGTCGCGTTGATCGTCGGCGGCTCCATCACCATTCCTCATGTGCGGCGCGCCTTTGCACGTATGCGCGAAATCGGCGGTCTGCAACCATGAGCGCTCAACCTTGAAAGATGGATCATGAAAGATCAATCATGACATATCTCATGACATATCAAAGATGAACGCGACCTCCACTCCCGGTCTTGCCCAGCCAGAGAGTTTCGGTAAGAAGCTACGCCACCTCGCGGTCGGAGCCCTATTCGCCCTAGTGTTGCTTATACCCAAGATGTTACATCTGCGCCGCAACCCGCGCTCTTGGATGCTCTTTCGCCTTTTCCTGGCGGTTGCCGGCGCCGCGCTGGTCATCTTTCCTCTCGGCGCCTGGAGCAGCTACGTTCCGGCCATCGTCGGTTTGGCTATGTTCGTCAGTGCTATGCTCCTGCCTCCTGCCAAATCCTTTACCAGCTCCAGCGGCAAGATCCGCGAACGCTTCAAGCTCGGCGACGCACCGTCATTTGCCGCGCAACTTTTCCTCGGGGCCGATCATGTTAGGGTACTCGACGCGAGTCTCCAATCGCTTCTCGCGATCCCCGTCGGCGAAATCACCTCAGCGCGCGCCGAAGAATCTCATGGCCGTTGGTTTCTGCGCATCAACTGGGCAAACAAAACCGCCGCTTTTCTCTATCGTGGCGTTTTCGCGGAGCATCTCGCGCGCGTCGCCGAATCCACCATCCAGAGCGTGATGCGCCCCGCTCTTCCTGTTCTCCCGCAGCGCCGCGCCGCCGGCGCCTGATTTCGCTTTCGCAATTTTTCCAATGGAATCACTTACGCTCTGCCCAAACTGTGTCACACTCTAGGCATGGCACGCGGCTGGGAAAGCAAGGACGTCGAAGCACGGGTCGAAGCTGTCGAAGCACCGAAGCAGAAGCCGGGTTCGGGACCCAAAACTCCCGAGCAGCTCATGCGCGAACAAGAACGCAAGGATTTGCAACTCTCGCGCACCCGCATCGCCAACGACCTCGCTTCCGCCACTCATCCCAACCATCGCAAGTCGCTCGAGGCGGCTCTCGCCCACCTCGACAAAAAAATCGCTGATTTGAGTTAGCCGCTATCCCATAATTGGTTTTTGTGGGTCGGAGCTTCAGCTCCGACATCACGAAGGTTCTAGAAATGGGGCTTTAGCCCTTGAGGACAAGAAGTGCAATCTGCCAGACTATTTATGAGATGGCTTGGCTTCTAGTCTCCCAGGAGAGTTTGCCGACTCTAGTCGAACTGCGGGCATTCGAATGCGGAGCGTTACTCCCGCAACGCGCGGGCTGGATCGGTCCGCGTGGCGCGCCATGCAGGCAAAAAGCAAGCTGCCACCGATGCAACGGTCATGACCACTAATGCCGATCCGAACGCCAGCGGGTCGCGTGGGCTGACCTTATATAAAAGGTTCCCGAGTAGCCTCGTCAATCCAAGTGCCACCGCGGCGCCAAGCGCGACACCGCTGGCTGTCAACACCAGGCCGCGCGACAACACCAGCTGCAACAGTTTGGACGCACCCGCGCCAAGCGCCATGCGCAGCCCCAGTTCGCGAGTGCTCTGCGATACCGCGTAAGACATCACGCCGTACAATCCGATGGCAGCCAGCAGCAGCGCCAATCCACCCAAGATCCCCACCAAAGTTACCGCCACCATTTGTGGTGATGTGGAGCGGTCCACTTGCTCCTGCAGCGTGATCACTTCAAAGAGGGCAAGATTCCCGTCGATCGCGTGCACCTCGCGGGTCAGCGCCGTCGCCATCGTCTCTGGGCTCAGCGGGGTTCGGATATACAAGCCCGCGCTGCGCGAGAAATTCTGGCGCAGCGGCACATAGAAAAAGGGTTTCGGCGCCTCCCGAATGCTCTCGTACTTGGAATCTTTTGCCACACCGACTACCTGCATCCATCGCCCTTTCACTTGAAGGCGCTGGCCGATCGGAGTCCTGCCGCGCCAGTATTGTGCAACCATGGTTTCGTTCACCACCGCCACCGGCACAGCCTTTTCATCGTCCGCTCGCGTGAATTCGCGGCCGGACACCAATGGGATTCCCATCGTCCCGAAATACTCCGGACCCACTTCGTTGTATTGCACGATGGGCTGCTCCTCAGGCAGCGGCTGATAGCCATCTACGCCAATCGTCGTCGATGAAAAACTCGCATAGCCCAACGGCGTCAGTCGTGCGAACGCCGCGGACTCCACCCCGGGCATCGCCTTCACGCGCTCCAGCAGCTCGTCCTGGAAACTCTGGGCCCGCTGCGCATCGTATCCTGCGGCCGTTAGATTGACGGCAGTCTCCAGCACTCCGTGGGTGGAAAATCCCGGGCTCGAATTTCGAATTCGCTGCAGGCTCTGCAGCAGCAGCCCCGCTCCCACCAGTAAAACGAAACTCAGCGAAACTTGCAGCACCACCAGCCCCGAGCGGAGCCATGCTCTTCCTCGGCCCCCAACGACTCCCGCCGAATCGGATTTCAGCGCGCAGGCAAGATCGATCTTGCCGCTCTGCATCGCGGGGACCAGCCCGAGCACGAGCGTCGCAATCAGGCAAACTCCAGCGCTCAGCGCCAGCACGCGCCAATCGATTTCCCCCGGCAGATGCATCGCCACGCCACCCCGTGCCGGAAAGAGCAGCACGAGCGCGTGGCGGCACCAGTGCGCCACCAGGAGTCCTCCCGCTGCGCCAAAAGCCGCCAGAATCAGGCCCTCTGTGAAAAGCTGCTTTAGCAATCGTCCGCGCCCCGCGCCGATGGCCAGCCGCACTGTCATCTCATGCCGCCGTGCGAACGACCTGACTAGCAGCAGATTGCCGACGTTCGCGCACGCGATCACCAGCACAAAAACGACCACCGCAAGCATAATTTCGAGAGTCGGGAGCAGCGTGTTCGCATTGTTGAACGGCGTTTGCCACAATGGCCACAGCTTGATGCCACGCCCTCGGTTCGTCTCCGGATAATCGACCTCCAACCGCTTTGCTACCGCCGATATCTCTTGCTGCGCCTGCGCGTGAGTCACACCAGGCTTTAGCCGCACGTAAGCTTCAATCCAGCGCGCCCCGCGATCCTCGAGTTTGTAGCCCCCCGCTTCAAACGTTTCCTCCATTGACGCCGGGACCCAGAACTGCATCGCCCAGCCCACGAAGGTCCCATAAAAGCCCTCTGGTGCAACGCCAACAATGGTATGCAGCACATTATTGAGCCGCTGCGTTTTCCCGATGATTTGCGGATCACCTTTGAATCGGCCTTGCCATAGCTGGTAGCTGATCACCGTCACGGGATGGGCGTTGCGTCCCGAGTCCTCGCCCGGCTCGAATCCGCGTCCTAGAATGGGATGGACTCCGATGGCATCAAAATAATTCGCTGATACGATACTCCCTGTCGTGACCTCGGCCCGGTCTCCGATACTGAGTGTCGTCCCCATAATCTTGGTCACGATGAATGAGTCAAACAGCCTGCAACTCCTCTGCAAATCAAGAAGATCCGGCCAGGAAAGATCGGTAGGGTCGGATTCTCCGCGCGCCGTCCCAGTGATGGCCAGCAGTTGCTCCTGATGAGTTACGGCAGGGTACGGACGAAATAAAATTCCCTCGACCCAACTGAACACCGCCGCATTGGCGCCGATGCCCAGAGTCAAGCAAAGGATCGCCAAGATCGAAAAACCCGGGCTGCGCCGAAGCATCCGAAAACCGAAGCGCAGGTCTTGCAGCGTCGTCTCGATCATGGGCAGTCCTCTCTGCTCGCGGTAATTTTCCTTGGTTTGCTCGACGCCGCCGAAGCTTTTCATCGCCTCGCGGCGCGCGTCTTCAGGGCCCATGCCTTTGCCCAGGTTCAGTTCCACCGCCATCTCCAGGTGCGACCGAAGTTCCTCGTTCAGATCCTCTTCGAGACGACGGCGCCGGAATAAGGCGGCGAGGCGGCGGATAAACATGCGGAGAAGTTCGCTCATGGCCTAGCCCGTCCTCAATACGCGGTTGATCATCGCGGACATGCGTCCCCAGCTCTCAGCTTCCTCCTCGAGTTGCTTGCGTCCGGCGCGCGTCAAGGAGTAGTACTTCGCCTTGCGGTTGTTTTCCGAAACGCCCCACTTGGAAGCGATCCAGCCGCGTTGCTCCAGCCGCAGTACCGCGGGATAAAGCGTTCCCTGGTTCAACCGCAGCAGGTCTTCGGAGACCTGTTGGATGCGCATGGCGATTCCGAAACCGTGCATCGGCCCCATGGAGTCGAGCGTCTTCAGCACCAGCAAGTCGAGAGTTCCCTGCAGGACTTCGCTCTTGGAAGTTGGCATATGCTTCTTTAGACGGTCAACAGGAGAAAATGTGAGCTTATCATGCTCTTTTGGCCGTCAACAGGAGTTTTTGGAGAGGGACCCGGGTTTCTCGACACAAATTCTCAGGCCTTCGGGCAGGTGCTCGGTACTTGAACAAATGTGCGGTAAAGGTGTCATCGCAAGTCGCTCGAAGCGGCTCTCGCCCACCTCGACAAAAAAATCGCCGATTTGAATTAGCCTCCGGGAAAAGGCTGCTGGTTCTCATCGAACATCGCGGCGCGCACAGCGCGCCAGTAATTCAGTTTGGCCTGAGCTTCCGGTAAGCTCAATTCCCCGCCAAATAGTTGCGACGATGAATTCCGATTGCTCAACGACTCGCTCACAAGCTCTTCTTTTGCTTCCCACAATTCCTCTTGTGGATCCATCGGCGCACGCTGGACTGCCAGGCTTCGTTTGCGTTATCTTCTTCGAAGACAGTTTTCCCAATCGGAGGTAGCCCGATGGCTCCGATTATCAACTCCTGCCGAGACTGCAGTCGCAGAGACATCTTGAAAGCTGGTGCTTTGGCCGTAATTCCGCTTGCAGTTCCCTCCGCACTTTATGCGTTGCATGACCAACAGCCGATGACCGCGAACGGCGGCACCGATCCTTGCCCAATTCCGTGGCTAGACAAAAATGGCAGTCACAATCAGCCAGCGGGCCCGAGTCTGGAACCGTCACACATTTATCATTTCAAAGGACGGTTAGCCCGCTGCAGCACCTTTGCTGGCATGGGCACCGATAACCAGGGGAATCGAATCGCATTTGGCAGTCCGACAACCGATTATGGTGTCATGCTGGGCGAGTACTGGGCCGCCAGGACAACACAGCAAGGTACTTTTACTCACATATGACTCACGCTGTTCCGGGGACAGGCTGTCCCCGCTAACCAGATACACGACTTTCACCCACCCATTGCGCCGTCTGGACTTTACTGGGTCGTTCCTGTTCCGGAGCGTGGTCTGGGTATCAGTCCCGACGGGAACACCTTCACGCTGGAGATGCATAACATCGCAGTGGTCGATCAGCCGCGCTGGCCGGCGCTGGACTCGATCGCCACTCCCGCGCGAATGACCTTCAAGATGGTTTGGAAATCAACCGGAGAACCAGTGAAGTACGAGGACGCCGCCAAACATTTCCGGTTCACGGGCACCCGCGCGACTTGCCAGATGGAGGCGGAGGTTGATGTCCCATCCGTCGGCTTTTCCTGGAAGTCCGATTCGCTTGATACATCGAAGTGCGACTTTGCTATCATCGGTGAAGAAGTTAACGGTCGCTACTATGACGTTTGAGAGTGCAAGAGGAGCGGCAGCCACAGGCGTGTCCACATTTCCAAACCTTCGTTATTGCCCTTCTCTTCAGCGGATGAAATCTCCCGCCAACCCCCAAAAATCATTCACGTAATAATGCGACAGCACGTTTCCGAACAGGTAGCAGATCCCCTGACACGGCGGAATCTCTCCATAGATGCTTTTGCCGCGCGCGAAGATTTTCTTCAGCGAGCTATCCCGCAGCAAGTTACCGGCAACCTTGCGCAGTGGCTCGCAGGGATAAAAAACATCGCCATTCGGATACACCCGGGGAAACATTGTCGGGTAGCACTGAAAATCACCGAAACGCAGCAGCGTCTCGATGGTCCGCGGCGTGCCGTTGATCGGCTGCGCGCCTTTGCGCCGCCGGTCGATGATTTTGTCCACCAGCGCCTGATACTTGGGGTTTTGCAGCAGCGCCAGGTTCGGCATCTTCTCCATCTGCGCGGACTGCGCCGCAAACACGAATCCTTGCTCCCCGCACCAATCCAGCAGTCGCTCCACTTCACCAATATTCCATTGCTCGATCACCGTGCTGATGGTGATGCGCCGCGGGCTGCCCAAGAGCTCCTTCGCGAGCTCCAGGTTTTCCAGCACTTTCGGCAGCGCCGCTGGTTTCGAAAGCGGATTCGTCGGATCGGCCGCCAGCGCATCCAGGCTCACCACCAGTCCCGTCACTGCCCGCAGAATCCGTGGCTTGCGGTCCAACAGCGTCCCGTTGGTGATCAGCAGCAGCGAGCGGTATTTGCATTCGAACCGCGCCGCTTCCACCAGCTCCTCGATATCCGCCCGCAGCGTCGGCTCCCCGCCCGTTATCACGATCGAGTCCGTCTCTTTTCGTATGCGCCTCAGGAGTCGGATGGTCTCTCCCGTCGCCAACTCCTCGCTGAAAACGTCCGGTTCTTTTTGCGTGCAGTAACTGCACGCCAGATTACACTTGTGCGTCACGTAAAACGTGACCGCGTACGGCGCCACCACCTTCGTCCGCAAAACATGCCGCCGCCAGGCGTTTCGAAAATACAGCTGAAAATTCTTCGCCACAAACGGCGCCTGCCGCACCAACCCGCGCAAGAGTTCACGTCTTGTGGGTACCCGTTTGTCCAGCGCGCTAACCGGAACGAAATTCGCCTTCTTCTCAGTCATAGGCAATCATCTCAGCCTACAGCAGCGCCTCGGGCATGCCAAGAATACAATAGGGGCGCCCCGATCGGATCGGGGTGCCCCAGTTAGGAAATCAGTTGATCTTGAGATTTCAATCTAGTCCGTGAAAACCACCCCCACCGCACTGTGCCCTTTTTCCGCTCCGGCATCGATGCGCACCACGTAACCCCGCAGCTTCATCGTTTGCAGGCCATCCGCTCCCGGCGCTTCCATGGTGACTTGCAGCTCCGATTGCAGCCGCGGCAGATGCTTCAGCGAAATCAGCGCGCCCTGCAGCGAAATGTCTCGCACCATGGTCTCTTCCTCGAAATCCTTGCCGCCTTCCGTTACTCCGCAGACTTTCGCGTGGAATTGTGCTTCGCGCCGCAGCGCCGTTCGCGTTCCCGGCATGTGCGCTTGGACGCGGTCTCCCGGCGCTCCCAGCGTTACCACCATGCCTTCGCTCGCCGCGAACACGGAATCAAACTCTTCTCGCGCCTGTCGCAGGATCGCATCCACCATGCGGTCGGTCGAATCCGGGTCGTGATGAAAAAGCACCAGCGTCTTCGCACCGGCCTGTCGCGCCACTTTCGCCCCTTCCAGCCACGAGGAATGCCCCCAGCCCTTTCGTGTTGTCTCGAGCTGCTCGGGTGTAAATTGCGCATCGTTGATGAAGATATCCGCGCTTGCGGCCAGCTCGCGCAAGTTCTCGTCCAATTTCGCGTCGCCCGGCTCGTTGTCCGTGGCATAAGCCACGATGCCAGCGGGCGTCTCGATTCGAAAGCCCAGGCATCCTTGCGGATGATTCAGCCACCGCGCTGTAATCTTGTTTTCTCCAACCTTGAACGAATCGCCGCCATCCACTTCCTTGAACTTCCTCTTGGCGCTCATCGCCGACATATCCACGGGAAAATATGGCATGGCCATCTGCGCTTCGAAGACTTGTTTCAGGCTGTCTCGCCCCAGGAATTTTGAGCGGAAACTGTAGAAATGAAATTCGTTGTTTTCCACATAGAGCGGCGAGAAGAACGGGATCCCCTGGATATGATCCCAATGATAGTGCGTCACCAGGATGTGCGTCTCCGCCGCCTTTCCGCCATTTGGCGCGGCCCAGCGGCTCCCCAGCATCCGCAGCCCCGTGCCGCAATCCAGAATGAATTGCGTGCCGTCTGGCGCAATCAGCTCCAGGCAAGGCGTGTTTCCGCCGTAGCGCCACGTCGCCGGATCCACCGTCGGCGTTGATCCGCGCACTCCCCAGAAGCTCAATTTAGCGATGGGAACCGTCATTACTCTGGGCGCAAAACCCCTGTGCGAAGGCTCGCTCCGCGCCAACACGTGCGGAACACTAAGCTCGTTTCATGGTCGCAGCCGTCGCACGGAGCGTCAATCTATTACCAGAGACGGAGTGTCATACTGCCTAATAAGCACTGGAAAGGGCTGCGCGCCCTTCGTCGAGTGGGTAGAATAGTGCGGATGGCCGCTCATTCCCATTCCCATGAACACAGCCACGCCGGTCACTGTCATCCTACCCTGCGCCCCTCGGTACTTGGTTGGGCCATAGCTGCCACTCTTGGTTTGGTTTTAGCGGAGATTTTTGGCGGCATCCTCGGCCGCAGCGTCGCTTTGCTAAACGATGCCGTTCACAACCTCTCCGACGTCCCTGCGCTCGGCATCTCTTACCTCGCCATCCGCTGGGCTGAGCGCCCTGCCGATAGCGAAAAGACCTACGGTTATCATCGCGCTGGCACTCTGGCTGCCTTCACCAACGCCTTTGTTCTCGTGCTGCTTTCGCTCTGGCTCGGCTACGAAGCTTTCGAACGCTTTCGCTCACCCGTGGATGTGATCGAGAGCTGGATGATCTGGACTTCCATCGGTGCGCTCGCCGTGAATGGCGGCATCACTCTCGCCCTTGTCCGCGGGCGCGGAGACCTCAACCTCCGCAGCATCCTCGTTCACAATTTTGGTGACGCCCTCTCGAATATCGCCATTATCGCGGGCGCAGTCGTCATACATGCCACCGGTGCTCGCTGGATTGATCCGCTTCTCGGCCTGGCCATCGGCTTGCTCGTGTTGTGGTCCAGCATCGGCATCTTGCGCGAATCGTCACACATTCTGCTCGAAGGCCGCCCGCTCGATTTGCGCGTGGAAGACGTTGCTCGAGCTATCCTTAAAATCGAAGGCATCCAGGAAGTGCACGACGTCCATCTCTGGTCTCTCGGTGGCGGCCACCATGCGCTCAGCCTTCACGCGCGCGTCCCGGACATGCACCTCGACGAATGCGAGCGCCTGCTCGCTTCTATTAAACAAGTAGCCATGAAGGAATTTAGTGTTGAGCACACTACAGTGCAGTTGGAGCGCGCCGGACTTCCCGCGCAGTCCGGCTATGTCATGCCGGAACCCGTGAAAAAATAATTTCAGGCCGGCGACTGGAAATTCAATCCGCGTTGTTCGTTGAACTGTTGCGTCGCGCTCATATCCAGCGCATCTTGCTTAACCGTGCGGCGCAAACCCTGGCTGGTGACGTACCGTAGCGTGCCGTTCTCCCAGGAGTACGCCACCGCGAAAAATACTGTTCCATCCCGCCGCACAAAAACAAATTCATCGTTGCTAGGGAGCGCCGAACTGGCTGTTTCGGTTGCCGGAACTGGCGCGGGCGCGGCTTGAGAAACTCGCGTTCGCCGGCGGTTCTCTCTGGTCTCCGTATCAGTTTCTTCCGGTTGTGCAGTCTCTGGTGCCGCAGTTTCTTCCGTGGTCACCGCGGAACCCGGCATGAAAAACCC
>WNFJ01206646.1_pt3 | contig 14099 bp, 15 predicted proteins | sample 5400461 | NCBI WGS metagenome assembly WNFJ01 (sample SAMN13153349, study PRJNA577476) | soil metagenome | isolation source: 115 cm saprolite on Douglas fir-dominated hillslope | place: USA:California | collected 2013-09-17 | reverse complement strand
GTTCATAATCAGGATGGATTTCCCAGTGTCTCCCGGTTTGGGAAAGGCATACAGATCAGTGAAGTCCAGTCGGGCGTCCCCTTGGGGAAAGCGGAAGTCTGGGCCAGAATAATGATGCGACATAGATTAGTCCTCCTCTTGCGACCAGCTTGATCCATCGGCCCACGCACCGTGAACAATGACAATGTTTCTAACCCCGTGAGGGGAGTTCGCCTGAGCGACCAGTCCCGTGTGAAACACCGCTGTCAGTAGGAATCCTGCAATTGCAATCAAAGCAGTTCGGGATGTTTGCGAGAGTGTCATATTTTTCTCCTTCGTTGCATCAAGATTGAAGTCATAGTTCGTCACGCTCTTGTCGCAATCACAGCCCGCGAGAGCCGACGCAGTCCTTGTAAAACGGTCTGCTACAGGTCCGGTTTGCGAAATGACCGCCGTCGAGAATGTGAACTTGAGCGTTTGGAACGTCCTTGCGGTATCAAAACAGAGGTGCGAAGGCGAAACAATTAGACGAAGGTATCGTCGATACCTTCGTATTAGTCGACGTCTTCGGCGAATGACCGATCATGCCGTAGTGATTGCCACGGAGTGCGCCAACCAGCCCGTCGGTCGTTTGTTGCGTGTTAGTCTTTTATTGCGCGTTAACCCAGGTGTCTGAACCCGTCAGCTTAACGGCCACATCTGAAAAGAAAATCCGCAGCGGCTTGCCGTCGCCTTTCCCGCGATGGTCCAAGGAGACAAACAGAGGACCGACCTTCTTGTAATCCAGCCACTTCGCGATAACGATTTTAACGATACTCGGCTCCCCGGGGCCCCGGCGCCAGAGAAGTTGCTGGATCCGGTTGTCAGGGCCGACGTACATTTCCCAGGTGTCGCCTGGAGTATAGCCGCCGCCCTCGGGCGGGTATGTCATAACGACACGCCTGGCGGAACCCCCGCCCATCGGCAGTTTGTGCATGCCAGTATCTTCCACTTTAGCGGCGGTGTCCCAGCAGGCATGAAAGGGAAGGAACAGCCAATACTGATTGTTGTTGAAACTCGGATCGATTTCTTTCTTCACGCTGTCAGGCTGGCTGCTGAGCTGTGAACGGACGTAGGTAACCTTCACCGGATTGCCTGCCTTGTCCTTTCCCTCATAGGTGACCCGGTCGGCTTTGGGCTCCCAGATCCAGCTCTGAGAGATTTTGAGTCCGGGAAAATCTATGTTGAAGGTGGAGCGAATCGCATCAATTTGCTCGAACGAATCGAGACCGTACGCCTTGGCGAGCCCTTCCGCGGCTGGCGGGCACTGCTGCGCCCAAGAAGCTGAAGCCACAAGCAGCACACCGAAAATCAGATTTGTCATGAAAAAGTCCCTCCTCGAAAGTGGCACGCACGAATCTATTGGACGATGGTATTAACTAGAGTAGGGGTTCGTTGAGCCGCCGGCTTACGCTCCGCCGGTTGCGGTGCGGAGTGTCAGCCTTTCGGCCATCTTCACCAACTCAGCGAGGGAGTCGGCCTTCATCTTCTGCATCACTTTGCCACGGTGTGCCTTCACCGTGATCTCGCTTATGCTGAGCTCCCCACCGACCTGTTTATTCAACAGACCGGAAACCACCAGCGCCATGACTTGCCGTTCGCGGCGGGTGAGCGACGAGTAGCAGCCCCGAAGCGCCCGCATCTCCGCCTCATGACCCAGAGCAATGCGGCTACGTTCGATGGCTTGCCGGATGGCGCTCAATAGCACGTCGTCACTGAATGGTTTGGTCAAGAATTCGACCGCTCCCGCCTTCATGGCTTGCACCGTCGTGGGCACATCGCCGTGGCCGGTGATGAAGATGATCGGCATGTCAGTCCGCTCAACCGCGACGCGCTTCTGCAGGTCGAGGCCATTGAGGCCTGGAAGAGAAACGTCAAGTACGAGGCAACTCGGGACAAGGGTTGGTGGGCGGATAAGGAATTCTTGTGCGGACGCGAACGTCTCTGGCTGCCAGCCCTCGCTGCGGATCAACAAGTCCAGCGATTCGCGCACCGAGACGTCGTCGTCCACAACGAACACGACTGGTGTTACCTGCGACATGGGTGCCAACTCCAATTCATGGGCCAAGGCGCGTGCTGGATTCATCGAATATCGCTCCAGGCCATAAAAAAGTAGCGAATCGCTCAGCTCCCTCGAAGTGCGGCATTGAGTGCCTCAAGCAGAGCAGTGTCGCTGAATGGCTTGAACAGGCACTCCACCGCCCCCTCTTCGAGCACTCGTGGACGAACAGTCTTATCTCGGTGGGCGGTAATGAAGACGATCGGAATGTCTTGCCGGCGAAGCTTCAATTCCCGTTGCAGATCAGGTCCGGTCATGCCCGGCATGGCGATGTCGAGGATCAGACATCTGGTCTGGCCGACGCAATCGGACGCGAGGAACTCTTCCGCCGACGAGAACGCGCGGGAAGCAAAGCCGAGCTCCCCCAACAGGTCGGGTAGTGACTCGCGCACGGACTTGTCATCATCGACCACCGATACAAGGGAACGTCTGATCATCATTGATTCCTCATGCGACATCCGTTGCGCACACTGTCGGTGCCCGCCGCACTCTCGGTCCGCGAGGAAGAGAGAATGAAAATGTCGCTCCCGGACCATCATTCAGTGTGGCCCATAGACGGCCATGATGACTCTCGATAATGGAACGACTGACGGATAGCCCGATTCCCATACCGTCATTTTTCGTTGTGTAGAATGCGTCGAAGAGTCTGTCCGCAGCTTGAGGCTCGAAGCCGACTCCCGCATCTTGCACGGTCAGGCGCACGCGATCGCCTTCGTCTCGTTCGGTTCTGATCAGCAACTGCCTCGGACGATCGTCGACGGTGCTCATCGCCTCTGAGGCGTTCCGCAGTAGGTTCAGGATGACCTGCTGGAGCTGCACACGATCGCCTGTGACAAGCGGGAGGTCTTCAGCAAGTTCAGGCCGCAGAACCACTCTGTTTCTCTGAAGTTCACTCAACGACAGAGCAATCACCTCTCGAGTAGCCTCATTCAGGTCCACCGATTCCGTGTTGGCGTCCTTCTTGGCAAAGAGCGCGCGCAATCGCGTAACCACATCAGACGCACGGTGGCCATCGCGAATTGTGCGCCGTGCGGTCTCGCGCGCGCCATCGACGTTTGGAGGATCGGCGGCTAGCATCCGTAGACAGGTGCCGGCGTTGGTGATGATGCCCGCCAACGGCTGGTTGACTTCGTGGGCGATCGACGCCGTCAACACTCCAAGGCTCGTGACCCTGGCTACTTGTGCGAGCTCTGATTGTGCCTTCCTAAGTGCCTCTTCCGACAGTCTGCGTTGTGTTACATCCTGAACCGCGCCGATGTACTCGAGGTGGCCATCCTTGTCTCGAGCCCCGTGAGCGATCAGGTGCAGGTACTTGACGGAGTGGTTAGGCATCAGCAGCCGGTGCTCGTATTCAAAGTCGCTGACGCCGCCTCGCGCCCGTTCGATCATGTCATCCATCATCGGGATGTCTTCCGGATGGACTCGAGTGCCGATCAGTTCGAGAGTCACGGGCACACGATGGTCGAACTCGAACATGCGATAGAGCTGCTCTGAGCAGACGAGTTCGTCTGTCGCCACACGCCAGGAAAAGCTGCCGATTCGAGCAAGATATTGAGCTTGTGCGAGAAATGCCTCGCTGCGCCGCAACTTCTCCTCCGCCTCTTTGCGGTCCGTGATGTCGCGCAGGTAGCCAGTGAAGGAAGGTGGCCCGTCCAGCGGGATACGGGTAATTGCGATCTCGACGGGAAATTCGCTCCCATTGGCACGAACCGCCGTCATCTCGAAGCGCTGGCAAGGTAGCGGGCGAACCCCCGCCGGTGCCTCTCTCGGAGTGACGCGGGGATAATGACGTCGGCTAGAAGCTTCCCCACGACCTCGTCCCGACGGTACCCGAAGGTGCTCTCCCCAGCCGGATTGAACTCGGTGATACAGCCTTTGTGATCGATTGTCACAATACAGTCGAGTGCCGAGTCGAGGATGGCCGCCTTTCTCACCTCAATGCGCTTCAGCTCTCTTTGCTCTTGACGGACCCTCTCTTCCGCCAGCCTGCGTTCGCCAATTTCGTTTCTCAGCTCTTCATTGGCTTTGGCGAGTTCTCCAGTTCGCTGCGCGACCCGTTGATCGAGTTCGCTGGCGACCCGCTTCTGTTCCCTTAGGAGCCGTGCCTCTTGTAGCCCGATCAACGCCTGATTCGCCGCTGCGCTCAGAATAAGCCTCTCGGTCTGTCCTGGAAAATCCGCTCGCTGAGACCCTGCTACGATTACGCCGATTTCACCCCGCAGCCCCAGTCGCAAGGGCACGATCGAAATGTCTCCATCTCCAATATGGTTCCGTACCAGCGGAGGCCATTTCAGTGGGTCATCTCCCAACCGGTGGTTGAGCATCTCGCAGATCTCTTGCGGTCGGGGCATCAGTTTTCGTGATTCATCGACCCTGACCATCTCGATGTGCGCCTCGCCGACTGGGTCTTTCAACCACCCGTAGACGATATCCAGGTGGAGCGTACACAGCAGCGCGTCGAGCAAGGTATGAAGAATCTGGGATGGCTCGCCGCCACTCCAGATGGAAGGAAGGGCTAGGATCCTGACAAGATCGTTAATGCAGCGCTGAAGGCGCTTAGTCTCCTCGGCGGGATGTTCGAGTTGCACTTCCACGTTAGGCCGCCGTCGAGGGTGACCTAGTCCGCCTGGCCCGCCGGTCCCGAACTTCACGCAGGAACTCCTCCGGGGGTACAAAGAACGGATTCTGCCAAAGAATGCCGCGGATGATGACCATCGGATGCGTCTGCATGATGTCCATCACCGTGTCTCCTCCAAATTTCGTAAGATGATACGTGCAGATGACCGCATCATCGTGGCGACTCCACACATCATTCACACGCGATTCAAACTCAACGACATTCTCGACGTGCGATTCACCTTCAACCGCCCAGTCCATGCGGCAGACAATGCGACTGAGCGGAAATCCTCCCTTGGCGTTGCCGCTGGCCAACTGCTCGAACACCTCTAGCATCCGAGCCGGATCGAAATGGCCGTCCCGAAGGTACGTTTCGGTGTTGGTCCGAAGCTCGAATTGCCCACTCTGCTGAGCAGCCGTCGGGTCGATCCCCACAGCTGCCAACCGTTGCAAATGGTCGCGTCGTTGACCCGGATTAACGATGTGAACCGCCTTGTCGCCACACTCGAACCCGTCCTTAATGAACGGAAGCAACACGCGATACTCCTCATCGTCGCTGTTAAAAAACGCACAGACATGACGTGCTTCGTCGAGCTGGGAGCCAGCAAGGGAAATGGGTACCGCGACCCTCCTCATGGCTTATGCCCAGACCTCTCGCAGCGCTGGTCGTTACATCGCCGTGGTCTCCTGGGTGGTTCGAACGGTTGATCCTCTTGCCCGCAGCCTTGACGACGCGAGCGACCTCTTTTGGGATCTCGTGGGCGACTCCGAGCGTTCGCGCGTCGGGCGCCAATACCAAGGTGTAATAGATTTTTTGCGCTGGTTACGCATGCTCCAGCAGTCGGGTAAGCGAGATCCACTATGAGCGACCAGTGCCAGTCTGTTTACGTGGTCGACGACGATGCGTCGGTGCGCGAATCGGTTGAGGGCCTGATCCGCACGGCGGGCCTCAGAGTGGAAAGTTTTGCGTCGCCGCAGGAATTCCTCAACCGATGCTGCAGCAAGCTCCCAAGCTGTCTCGTGCTGGATATGAAGCTGCCCGGGATCAGCGGTCTCGAGGTGCAAGGGGAGCTCGCAAAGGCTGACGTCCACGTTCCGATCATCTTCCTTACCGGCCATGGCAACATCGAGATGTCGGTGCAAGCGATGAAGTCGGGCGCCTTAGACTTCTTCACGAAGCCCCTCGACAGCGAGGCGCTCCTGGTCGCCATCCGAGACGCGATCGACCACTATGCACGTCATTCTCGTCAAAGGACGAATCGTGCTCGAGGGGCCCAGCTAGGATCTTCAGACGCAGCCAGAACTGTTGCAGCGCTACCTGGGTATCTGAATCACTTAAGCAGGCCTCGAATTTCGCCGCCGGGGTGCGCTGCGGTGTGAATGTTGACGTAGGTATTCCCGGCTCGGATCTGGGCAATCAGGTCGTCCAGGGTTTTGACGGCCGGATCTGTCTGCGGCTTGATGTCCGCCTCGGCGAACGAACCAGAGATCGTAACCGAGCCGTTGGCGCCGTTTTTGATCGCGGTCGGGGGAAAAGGCACGACCACCGGTCCGGCGGCGGTGGTTGGGCCGAGGTGGATGTGCGCAGCAGTCGCGTTACCCGACAACCCAGACGCGGTAATTTTATACGCCACCGAGGTGCCCGAAACAGTCAGTGTCGCAGTCCCAGTCGCTTTGGTGTCGACAGGTGGAGTTTCGCTGGCCCCGTTGAGTTTCGCTCCGAACTTGCCCTTGCCACCTGCACCGTTGGCGGCCAGCGCCGTCGCCAAAACAAGTGCTGCGGTGACAACCATCGGAAATCTGCTTCTATCCATGTTCGACCTCCTCCGGCGGCGGAGGTTGGCTATCGAGGTCGCCATTTGTCAAACACAGAATTCAGCTCGTTCGTAGGTATCGTCCTCCGTACCCAAGTAAAAGAGCCTTTCTCCGCCATTTCCCGCGCGCCCTCCATGAAGGCACCGAGCGCGAGCCGCGACAGCGCACCACCGACGCTGATGCGTTTGACACCGGCATCCGCCAGCTGTTCTGCGGTGATCGACGGATCCGCCATGCTCATCACCACATTGATCGGCTTTCCCACAGAGCCGACCACCGCGCGGATGGTGCGGAGATCTCGAAGCCCCGGCGCATACAGCACATCGGCACCGGCCTTCTCGAACGCTTGCAGCCGTCGGATGGTATCGTCGAGATCGTTGCGCCCTCGCAGCAGGTTCTCCGCGCGAGCGGTCAGCATCACCGGCACCGCCAGTGAGTGCGCCGCCTCAACCGCCGCTTGCACCCGCTCGAGCGCGTGTTGGAAGTCGTAGATGCCGCGCTGCGGGTCGCCCGTGAAATCCTCGATTGACGCGCCCACTGCGCCGGCTTTGGCGGCGCGTCGGATGGTTTCGGCGACGCGCTCGGGCGCATCCGCGTAACCGTTCTCGAGATCGGCGTTCACCGGCAGGTCGGTGGCCTCCGAGATCGTTCGAACGTTCTCGATGACTTCATCGAGCCCCACGGCGCTGATTCCGTCGGCCCGGCCAAGCGTGTTCGCAAGTCCGAGACTGGTGGTGGCAAGCGCTTCAAACCCAAGGGAAGCCAACAGGCGCGCAGTACCGGCGTCCCACGGGTTGGGGATGATGAATGCACCCGGCCGATCGTGCAGGGCGCGAAAGGCAGCGGCCTTCTGTGCTTGCGTGCGCATTTTAAGTCTCCGTTCGTCGGGACCGATTATCACCGACTGGGGAGGGCAGGAACGCCGAGCGTGCCTGGGACCGCTTCGACGAAGGTGCGCTCCTCCCGAAGGATGAACCTGCCTTCTTGCGCGGCGGCAAAGTTCTGCCTTCCTTCCGCATCGGCCCGCGCTCGCGCCCGGTAGGCTTCGTAGGAGGCCAGGCTGTCGTCCAGGATCACTCCCCAAGCCACGTTGTTCGTTCCCTCGTGCGGCAGGAAGTAGCCCAGTAGCTGCGCGCCGCATCGCGGGATGACTCGACCCCAGGTCTCCGCGTACTTCGCGAACGCCTCGCGCTGGCATGCCGCAGGCAGGCGAAGCTTTCCAGCAGATAGTCACGACCCATCCGCGGCCGAGCGGCGACCGGTTGTCAACGGAGCTGCTGGCCAGTAGCGGAAGGCAAGATGCCCGCGCGCTCTCGGAGCGCGCTCCGGCTTGATCATTCGTGGTGTTCATTGCAACGTGTTTTGCCGCGGAGGGAATCGAGCGACGATGACGGGAGCGCGCGGCAGGCAATCTCGGCTTCCATTCGGGCTGGCCGCGCGACGTTCGATCTTGTTGCTGGCGGGCATCTCCTTGGCCGTCCTCGTCCTGGTGCTTCTTCGGAGCCGGGCGGCCAGCGTCACCACGGCGCCGTTACCCCGAACGCCGAAGGCATCGCGCCTGGAATCGCCGGTGCCGTTGCCCGCAGCTCGGCCCGCGTCGATCACCGGCCGGATCGTCGATCCGGGTGGACGGGGCCACGCCGGGGCGGTGGTGGCGCTCGTCCGGTCGGGTAACCCCGGCGACGACGACGAGCCCCTCTTGGCGCGAGCTGGCGAGGGCGGCGGCTTCCAGTTCGACGCGCCGGGACCGGGGACGTATGGCCTCACCGCCACCGCGGTCGGCCTCGGCGCAGCGGTGATCGAGGGGCTGGTGCTGCTCCCGGGTCAAGCGTTGGAGACGGTGGAACTCGTCCTGTCCTCGGCCGACTCGCGAGTCTTCGGTACCGTCCGCGACTCGGGCAGCGGGGTGATCGAGGGCGCCGCCGTCTTGGCCTCCAAGCCGGGGGGCGGCTCCTCTGCCGTCTTCGCCACCTTGTCTGACCGACGCGGCGGGTTTTCTCTGAGCCTCACCGCGGGCACGTATCTGATGGCCGCGCACGGGGATGGGTACGCGTCGGATGAGAAGTCGGTGGCCCTCTCTACGGACCGAGAGGTCGACTTCGTGCTCAACCCGGCGGCTTCAATCTCGGGCCGCGTGGTGCGGGATGTCGACTCACAGCCGGTGGCGGACGCGGTTGTCTCCGCCTACCAGCGACCGCCGCAACACGCCCTGTGGCTGCGAAAGCAACGGCGGGCGCGAACCGGCGTCGACGGCGCTTTCGAGGTCAGGAATCTCGACCCCGGTGAGTATCGCGTCTTCGCCGCTCGCGGGAATCTGGCCGGACGCCTCGAGGGTCAGGTGAGCCTTGGCCTCGCCGAGCGAAAAACCGTGGTCGTGCGAGTCGGCAACAGGCCGCAAATCTCCGGCCGGGTGAGCGATTCGGAAGGTCAGCCCGTGGTGGGCGCCGAGGTTGGGCTGCGGCTCGTCGAGCCCCAGGCCTCAAGCGGGTTGACCGCGTCCACGGACGCGAGCGGCGGCTTCCTATTCGAGGCTGTCCTGCCGGGATCGTACGGCCTGGTCGCCCGTTCACGCGAGCACGCTCCTGCCCGGCGCATCCTCCAGGTAGCCGAGGAGGACCTCAGGGTGGATCTTGTGCTGGAGAGCGGGGCTCAGCTGGAAGGCAAAGCGATCTCGTCCACCGGAGAGGCCGTGGAAGGCGCCGCGGTACAGGCACAGGTGGTGGCTGCGAACAGGCTCGGGGGGGAGGTTGTCGACTTTACCACCAGCTCGAACGAGGGCGCGTTCCGCCTGAGCCGTATCCCCGCCGACGAGGTGCGGGTAATCGCGAGCCACCCGGACTTCGGACAGGCCTGGTCGGAGCCCATGTGGCTGGAGCAGGGCAGCCGCCACCAAATAGTGCTCACTTTCCAGGATTCGGCGACCGTCTCCGGCACCGTCCGCCGCTCCGATGGGCGGCCGGCGGCGCGCGCGGCCGTCTCCGCGCTTCCCCTCGCCCAGGAGAGAGGCTCCGAGAGAATCGAAACGGTCACCGGCGCCGATGGACGCTACCGGGTGGGCCCGCTGGGCAAGGGCAAGGTTGCGCTGCACGCGATGTCCGAAGTGGTGGCGGCGAGTGGGAACACTGTGCTGAAGGCGACTCAGGTGATCGAGCTGGAGAACGGTGAACAGCGGAGTGGCGTGGACTTCGTTCTTCCCGAAACCCATCGCATCCAGGGTGTGGTGGTCGACCCGAACGGCGACCCTGTCTTGGGAGCCATAGTGGACGTAGCGAAATCGCTAAGAGATCCTCGGCAAGGCTCTTTCACCGATGGCGAGGGGCGCTTTGCGGTGGAAGATCTCCCGAAAGATGTGTTTACGGTTTCAGCCTGGCATCCCGACTTTCCGGTGGCCCGAGCCGACCGCGTCCCGGTGGACACAGACGTCCGGCTGCAGTTTCGCCGGGCCTCGGCGATCTCGGGGACGGCGATCGATGGGAGTGGAGCGAGGGTGGCTGACTACGCCGTGGGCCTGAGGGCGCGGTCGAGCTCGGTGGTGGACGACCTTCTGCAACGAAGCCCGTTTGGACCGCTGCAGGCCCGCGCCGTGGACGGAGCGTTCCAACTGGCCAACGTGCGCCAACGTGCCGGCGGGAACCTACGAGCTGCTGCTCATCACCTCGGATGGGCGCGCGGGAAGGATCGACGAACTGCATCTCGAGGAGGGGCAGCAGCTCTCCGTGGGAGCCGTTCGCTTGGCGGCCGGGGCGTCGATCCGAGGTACTGTCGTCGAGGCCGGAACGGCGACGCCCATCTCCAGCGCATGGGTGGGAGTGCTGGGTTTGCCCGAGCCGAGGGCTGTGGGCACCGAGGGAAGCGGGAAATTCGAGCTGCAGGGGCTGCCGGGCGGCGTGTCGCTCCAGCTCATCGTGTACGATCGGGAGCGAAGGTACGAGTCTCGCGAGGTCCCGGTCACCGCGCCCGGGGGCGGCGAGGTCGCGGATCTCGGCGCGATAGAAATGCATCGCGTGCCTCGATGAGCATGCACCACGGAGGAGGGCAATGACGACAAAGAACACTCACCGCCTAAAGACCCGTGCTCGCGCAGTAGCGGGCCCCGCTATTCAGTAAGGGCCTGGGCGGATACTGGTCGCTCACTCCGCCCCAGACGATCATCTCGGTACCGGTCCAAACGGCTGTGTGATTGAAGCGACCTTGCGGGGCGAGTGCTGTCGACGTGGCTCTCCAGCTGTCAGCGGCTGGATCGTACCGGCTGCCCGTATTCTCAGGGGGAGCGCCGTCGGCCCAAACCCCGCCCCAGACGATCATCTCCGTACCCGTCCACACCGCGGTGTGGTTAACACGGTTGCTGGGGCGCCCAGCGGAGCTGGCTCTTCTCCAAGAGTCTGAAACGGGATTGTAGACATTCGCTGGGCCTTGCGCGCAGACAATCATTTCCGCACCGGTCCAGACGATTGACCCTCCATTGGTTGGGGCACCTTTGGTGTTCATGACCGTCCAAGTATCGCTTCCGGGATCGTAGCGCCCACCAGCGGAGTGGCTGGGCTTGTCCATCATTTCGGTATCGCCCCAGACCGCTCCGCGTCCGCCATTCGGCGCATTCACAGTGCTCACAGGCGTCCAAGTGTCGGTTGCTGGATCGTAGCGCCCGCCGCCGAGTCGGTAGCCGCCCCAGATGATCATCTCCGTGCCGGTCCAGACCGCCCCAGTATACGCGATCGGTACTGGAGCGTTGACTGCACTTATTGGCGCCCAGGTGTCGGTCGCCGGATCGTAGCGAGCTCCGGTGTCGAGATACTCTCCCGACTGCCCGACTCCACCCCAGATGATCATTTCGGTACCGGTCCAGATCGCCGCATGATGCTCCCGAGCGGTTGGCGCTCCGTCCGTACTGATCGCTGTCCAGGTGTTGTCCGGACACTCGCTGGTTTCTCGACCAGGCCCCTCCGCCCGGGCGCTCAGCGCGCCGGTTGGCCAGTTCATGTGATACAGGGGCAAGCCAGAGCTCCAGCACTCCGTCGGTTTGTGGGAGCTCTTTGCCGGAGGGGGATATGCGATCAACCGTTTTAGGCTTTTGCCTTGGATCCGTACTCTTTTGCGCTCCGCCCGCTTTAGCGAAGCTGGCCCGCAGCCTGGGTGTTGGCCGTAGGGCTCCACTCCCTCCGGAGTGAGCAATCCGCGCTCCCCGCGCACCCATTTCTGTTTCGCGGACAGGACGAAGTCCTCGTAACCTCGGGACGAGCCGGCGTCTACAAGAGTCTTGATGGCGGCCAGAGCTGGGTGCGCGGGGAGCGCGGATTGCTCACTCCGGAGGGAGTGGAGCCCTACGCGCTGGGATTTTGCCAGTCGCGTTCGGCGCCGGACATCGCTTATCTGATCACGATACAAGATGGTATCTCCCGAACGGCGGATTTTGGCGAAAGCTTTGAGCCACTTGTTCTCCTGCCAAATGCCAACCTCTCGAACTGCGCAGTAGACCCGGCAGACCCCGCCGTGGTCTACACGGTAGCGGGCTTCGATGCGCTCCAGACGGGAGTGCTGTTCAAATCAACCGATGCCGGACGCACATTTTCCAGGGTGGGCGCGGGACTGGAGACGGTGGAGGGCGCCTATCAGATGTCAGTCGCACCGACGAATCCGCAGGTGGTTTACGTTTCAGACGGATACACCGGCGACTTGTATGTGTCTTCTGATGGCGGACTCAATTTTCGTCTGCTCCCCAACGCACCGGCAGTTTCGCTCGGCGTTTATGCACACCCGACGGACGATGGCACCCTGTTCGTCGTTGCGTTTAACGACGGCCTGTTTCGCTCGACGGATGGGGGAGACTCCTTCGCAAGGGCCGGCGCGGGACTTCCGGCTGGGGCGGGATTCGGTCTCGCCTTCCACCCAAGCGACTCCGCTGTACTCTACGTGCCAGCTGGGGCTCAGGGCCTGTTCCGGTCCACTGACGGAGGTCTCACCTTCGAGCGGGTCAACGGCCTCGGTGAGGCTGAGCTACTTGGCGCAGGCGTGACGACTGTCGGGGTCAGCCCTGCCGACAATGAGAACCCGCCGGTCGTTTACGCCGGTACCTCGCTCGGACCGTTTCGCTCCGAGGATGCCGGCGCCACGTTTGTCCCAATCCACACCGGCTATCGGGGCGTGCAAGTCGAGGACTTCGCCATCGATGCTGCGGGCAGGCTTTTGGTCGCGGCGATCAATTCCGTCGGAGTGTTTCGAGCCATCGATTCGCCCGGGAGTTATCAAATCATCGGCGATACGCTGCCTCGAGCAGCGCTTACCCAGCTGCAGGCAGTGGCGGCGGCGCCGGACAACCCTGACCTGTACCTGGTAGCCGTCAACCTATTTCCCGGCGGAGACGGCGCCATCTTCAGGACCGACGATGGCGGCCGCTCCTGGTCGCGAGCGGCGGTTAGCCTGCCGCCCTACTTTTCATTTTTCACACGCATCGCATTCGCTCCATCCGACTCGCGCCGGGTCTATGTCTCGTCGGGGGTCGGAGGTCTCTTGCGCTCTGAAGATGGCGGCGAGTCATTCCAGCAATTGCAGTTTTTCCCGCTCGGTTCTATCGCGGTCGATCCAGGCGACCCGAACCTCTTGTACGTCGGTTCCCGGACGGGCAACCGCGGCCTCTTCAAATCGGCTGACGGCGGTCGCACTCTGCAGCAACTCAGCGTGAGGGTGGATATCAAGACGATCGCCCTCGACCCGAAGCGGCCACAGGTTCTCTACGCAGGTTTGCAGATGGGCACGGTGATCCGCTCGCTTGATGGAGGCCAGACATTCGCGCTTGCAGACAGGGGTCTCAGTGGTGATCGCCTGCTGGGCCTGGGTGCGGATCCTAGAAACCCGATGCGCCTCCTCGCCTGGATGCACGCGGGTGGACTGTTCCGAACCGAGGACGGAGCGGACTCGTGGAGCGCGGTCGACACCGGCGAGACGCTGCGCCGCTCGACGGCTCAGGCAGGTGGCACGTCGCTTATCATCGACCGCGCCGATCCGACGAGCGTTTACGTCGGAAACGGCAGCATCCTGCAGTTCGTAAGTCCGTAGCTTCAGGTGGCCCACGAAAATCATCTTGCCACCCGTCGGTGAGTCCAAGGGACTATCGAGTTGACGTCTCGCTGCAGACTTCATCCGTGTCTCCAGTATGTCTCCAAAATCCTGGTCGATTGATGGACCTTCATGAGCATTCATGTAGACAGGCCGATTCGATCCAAACCCCCGTCCAGCAAAGCGAAACAGCAAAAAGGCGTGCGCTGTCGCATGTTTAATTTAATTGCCGAAATAGGGTTCGAATCCCGTCGGGGACAAGCTCTCGCGCACCCAGAAACACTGGGAAGTCATGTGGCTCTGAGTTGACGCGCGCGGGCTATAGTAAAGCTCCGTCGCTAGGATTCGAACCTAGCCGCTCAAGTCCGCTGCGATACGTTGAGTACCGCTGCAGTGACAGCTTCAGACTCGCTACTGCACGAAGTACGGGCTTACGACGGATTCGACCGTGACTCGCAGCCGCGACCCGGAGACGCCGCCCGCCATGTCGATCTCGTTGTAGCGGGCGATGGTCAACGACTGGTTGTTGTTCGGTGGG
>WNFJ01648905.1_pt1 | contig 14100 bp, 13 predicted proteins | sample 5400461 | NCBI WGS metagenome assembly WNFJ01 (sample SAMN13153349, study PRJNA577476) | soil metagenome | isolation source: 115 cm saprolite on Douglas fir-dominated hillslope | place: USA:California | collected 2013-09-17 | reverse complement strand
CTACCTGGGCGCCGCGCTGCTCGTGAATTCCGCATGGCCGCTCGCCCTGTTTCCGGTCGCGATCATGCTGGTCGAGCGCTGGGTGATCGCGCGCGAGGAAGCCTATCTCGAGCGCGTGTTTGGCGACGGGTACCGCGCCTACAAAGCGCGCGTGCGGCGTTGGCTGTGAACCGGGGTAGGGGAGGCAGTCGTTGCCCGCCCGCCCGGGCAGCGGCGTGACCGCCTCGGCTCCGTCTGACGCGTCCGCCCGCGCCTTCCGGCTCGAGCAGTTCCGCGACTACTTGGCGCTCGAGGCTGGCAGCAGCGCCCACACCGTGACGAACTACCTGCGGGACGTGCGCCGCCTAGTCGGGTACGCCGCTCGGGCCGGGGCCGAGGGACCGGAGGACGTGACCGGCGCCCAGCTGCGCGAGTTCGTGTACGCGCTCAAGGATCTGGGCCTCGCGCCCGCCACGATCCGCCGTCAAATCTCCGCCGTTCGCACCTACTACCGGTTCCTCGTCGGCGAGGGCCGCGCCACGCGCGATCCGAGCGAGCGGCTCGAGTCCCCGCGCCAGTGGCGCCGCCTGCCCGCCGTGCTCACGGTCGCCGAGGTCGAGCGGCTGCTCGCCGCGCCGAACACCGACGAGCCGCTCGCGATCCGGGATCGCGCGCTGCTCGAGTTTGGCTACGCCACGGGGGCGCGCGTCTCCGAGCTCGTGGGGCTCACGCTCCAGGACGTCCGCTATGAAGACGGCGTCGCCCGGATTTTCGGAAAGGGGTCGAAAGAGCGCGTGGTACCCGTGGGGCGTCGCGCCTTGGGCGCCGTGGCCCTGTACGTGCGCGAGATCCGGCCCCGGTTCGACCAGGGCGAGGGGCGCGGCATCGTGTTTCTCAATGCCCGCGGCACGCCCCTCTCGCGCGTCGGGGCGTGGGCGATCATCAAGCGGGCGGCGCTCGTCGCGGGGCTCACGAAGCGGGTGTCGCCGCACACGTTGCGCCATACCTTCGCGACGCACCTGCTCGAGGGAGGGGCGGACCTGCGGGCCGTCCAGGAGATGCTCGGCCATGTCGATCTCGGGACCACGCAGCTCTATACCCACGTGGATCGGGACTACCTGCGGACCGTTCACAAGACGTATCATCCCCGGGGGTGAGGTCCGCCACATGTCGCGAGCGTTCGTCAAGGAAGACGCCGGGAACGACGGCGCGCCGCGGCGCACCTACGGGCTCCCCCCCAGGGACGACCCCGGTTTCGCCGCCGCCGCCGCGGCCGCGCTGCTCGAGGGCGCGCGCGCCGGCGAGACGGCGAGCGCCGAGCAGGCGACGGGCTACTACTGGGGCGAGCCGAAGCTGCACGCGGCGGTCCGGGCGATCCTCGAGCGCGCCCGCGCCGCCGGGGACGAGCGGCTCGTCGAGCTGGCGGAGCGGTTCCTGAGCTGAGGTCGGTTCGTTCCGGATGCCCGAGCTGCCCGACATCGCGACCTATCTGTCCGCCCTCGAGCCACGCGTCGTCGGAGCGCGGCTCGAGCAGGTGCGGATTGTCAGCCCGTTCGTGCTGCGCTCCGCCGACCCTCCCGTCGCCGCGCTAAGGGGCCAGCGCGTCGTCGCCCTCCGGCGGCTCGGCAAGCGCATTGTGTTCGCCTTCGAGGACGACTATTTCGCCGTGCTGCACCTGATGATCGCCGGCCGCCTGCACTGGAAGCCGCCCGCCGCGCCCATCCCGGGCCGCCTGGGGCTCGCCGCGTTCGATTTCCCGGGCGGCACGCTGCTCCTCACCGAAGCGGGTACGAAGCACCGGGCTTCGCTCTACGTGGTGCGTGGGGCGGCGGCGCTGGCCGCGCACGACCCCGGCGGGCAGGACGTCCTCACCGCGACGCTCGAACAGTTCCGCGCGGCGCTGGGGCGTGAGGCGCACACGCTCAAGCGGGCGCTTACCGACCCGCACATCTTCGACGGGATCGGCAACGCCTATTCGGACGAGATCCTGCATCGGGCCCGCTTGTCGCCGCTCCGGCTCACGACGCAGCTCACGCCCGAGGAGTCCGAGCGGCTGTTTCGGGCCACCCGGGAGACGCTGCACGCGTGGATCGAGCGGCTGCGCAGCGAGACCGGCGCCGGGTTCCCGGAGACGGTCACGGCGTTCCGGGAGGGCATGGCGGTGCACGGCCGGTTCCGCAGGCCGTGTCCGGTGTGCGGCTCGCCGGTGCAGCGGATCCGCTACGCCGCGAACGAGGTGAACTACTGCGCCACCTGCCAGACCGGTGGCCGACTCCTCGCCGACCGCGCGCTGTCGCGGCTCCTGAGGGAAGACTGGCCGCGCTCGCTCGACGAGTGGGCGGAGCGGGCCGGACGCTAGCGGGCGGGCTCACATGAGCGGCGACTCAGCGCCCAACACCACACCCCAGCCGGCCCGGTTCGAGCGGGTGTTTGCGGTCGAGCCCAGCGACATCGATGCTCAGGGGCACGTCAACAACGTGGTCTACGTGCGCTGGGTTCAAGACGTCGCCGCGGCGCATTGGGAGTCGGCCACGAGTCCCGCGGAGCGCGCGGACATCGCGTGGGTCGTGCTGCGGCACGAGATCGACTACAAGCATCCGGCGCGGCCGGGCGACCAGGTGATCGCGCGGACGTGGGTTGGGCCCCCGGACGCCGCCCGCTACGAGCGGCATACCGAGATCCGGCGCGCGGGCGACGAGCGCCTGCTCGCGCAGGCCCGCTCGCTCTGGTGCCCCGTGCATGCCGCCACCGGTCGGCTGCGGCGCCTCGACCCGGCCTTGCACGATCGGTTCTACGGGTCCTGACGGGGCCGGACCGCGTGCCATGCGGACCGGGACGTCGCCCGCTAGGTTTCCCCCCATGCTGTTCGTCCTCGACAACTACGACTCGTTCACCTACAACCTCGTGCAACTGTTCGGCGAGCTTGGGGCCGAGCCGGTCGTCTATCGCAACGACGCCCTGACGGTGGCCCAGGTGCTGGCGCTCAAGCCCACGGCGGCCGTGCTGTCGCCCGGACCGTGTACGCCGAGCGAAGCGGGCATCCTGGTCCCGCTGGTGCAGGCGCTCGCCGGGAAGGTGCCGATGCTGGGCGTGTGCCTCGGCCACCAAGCGATCGGCGCCGCGTTCGGCGGTCGCGTGGTCCGGGCGGACCGCGTGATGCACGGCAAGACCTGCCCGGTGCTGCACGAAGCCGATGAGCTGTTCGCGGGCATCCCGAGCCCCGTGACGGGCATGCGCTACCACTCGCTGGTGCTCGAGCCCCGGTCCTTGCCCACCGATCTCGTGATCACCGCCTGGAGCGGCGATCGCCCCAAGGATGCCGAGATCATGGCTATGAAGCATCGCCACTATCCGATCTACGGCGTGCAGTTTCACCCCGAGTCGATCGGCACCGAGCACGGCAAGCGGCTGCTCGCGAACTTCCTTGAGGTGGCGCACACGCCGTCCTAGGGGTCCGCCGGGCGTCCGCTAAGGTCTAGTTGTCGCGCCGCTTAGCACACACCGTGCCGCCGTTTCTCGCCCTGGGCTAGACGCCACGGCACGGATTTTGTATGTTCCCCCGTGCCCGTCCTTGGCGTGATCCCGGCGCGGCTCGGTTCGAGCCGTCTTCCCCGCAAGCCCCTGCTGTCCTTAGCCGGCGAGCCTCTCATCCTCTGGGTCGTCCGGCGCGTTGCCGAGGCTGGCGTGTGTGAGCGCCTGGTCGTCGCGACCGATGCGCGCGAGATCGCCCACGTGGTGCAGGCGGCGGGCTACGAGGCCGTGCTCACCTCCCCCGCGCACCAATCCGGCACCGAGCGCGTATCGGAAGTCATTGCCAATAAATCGTTTAGTGAGTTTGACGTTGTCTTGAACGTGCAGGGCGACGAGCCCCTCGTGGCGCGCGAAGCGCTCACGGGCGCCGTGGCGCGCGTGCACGGGGGCGATCCGATCGGGACGGCGGCCGGGGCACTCGATGCGGCGCTCGCCCACGACCCGGCGCGGGTGAAGGTCGTCGTCGATGGTCGGGGGCACGCGCTCTACTTCTCGCGCGCCCCGATTCCGTTCGACCGCGACGCCACGGGGGACGTGGTGTATCGCCAGCACGTGGGCGTGTACGCCTACACCCGGGACGCGCTCGAGCGCTGGGTGCGCCTGCCGCCCGTGCCCGAGGAGCGGTGGGAGCGGCTCGAGCAGTTGCGGCCGCTCGTGCACGGGCTGCCGATCGGCGTGGCGCTGTTTGCCGCGGCCGCGGCCCCCGGCGTGGACACGGCGGACGATCTCCGAACCGCGGCAGCGCAGTTAACCCGCCAGCTGAAGGAGGTGAGTTCCTCGCTCGGCAAGGGTATCGCGGCCGCTTCGCTCGGCCGCCTCCTGGTGGAGCGGGGGCTGCGGGTGACGATTCAGAAGTTCGATCCCTACATCAACGTCGATCCCGGCACGATGTCGCCGTTTCAACACGGCGAGGTGTACGTGACCGACGATGGTGCCGAAACCGACCTCGATCTCGGCCACTACGAGCGCTTCATCGACCGCTCGTTGTCGCAGGTGAACAACGTGACCACGGGGCGGATCTATCTCGCCGTGATCACCAAGGAGCGGCGCGGCGAGTACCTCGGCTCGACGGTCCAAGTGATCCCCCATATCACGGACGAGATCAAGGGGGCAATCCGCCGGCTCGCGCCCGACCACGACGTGGTGATCACCGAGATTGGCGGCACCGTGGGCGACATCGAGTCGCTGCCGTTCCTCGAGGCGATTCGTCAGTTCCGCCAGGAGGTCGGCCGCGATAATACGTTGTTCATCCACCTCACCCTCGTTCCCTTCATCGCCGCAACCGCCGAGCTCAAGACCAAGCCGACCCAACACTCCGTTCGCGAGCTGATGCAGATCGGGATCCAACCCGACGTGCTGATCTGCCGCACCGAGCGTCCGCTCTCGGAGGAGACGAAGCGCAAGATCGCCTTGTTCTGCAACGTGGACTTCGGGTGCGTGGTCGAGAGCCCCGATGTCAAGTCGATCTACCAGATCCCGCTCAAGCTCCACGAGCAGGGACTCGACCGCGAGGTCTGCGCGCGGCTGCGCCTCGAGACCAAGGAGCCCGACCTGCGCGGCTGGGCGCAGATGGTGGAGAAGATCCTTCATCCGACCGAGCGGGTTCGGATCGCGGTGGTGGGGAAGTACACCGAGCTCGCCGATAGCTACAAGAGTATCCACGAAGCGCTGGTGCACGGCGGCATCGCGCACGAGTGCGGCGTGCAGATCGACTGGATCTCGTCCGACCGTTTCACCGACCAGGCGACGGCGGCCGAGCTGCTCAAGAGCTACGACGGGCTGCTCGTGCCCGGAGGATTCGGGGTCCGCGGGGTCGACGGCATGCTGGAAGCGATCCGCTGGGCGCGCGAGCACAAGCTGCCGCTGTTGGGGATCTGCCTCGGCCTCCAGGCCGCGATCATCGAGTTCGCGCGCAACGTGGTCCGGCTCCCCGATACCAACTCGAGCGAGTTCGCCCCCGAGTGCGAGAATCCCGTGATCGCCTTGATGCGATCGCAGGAAGGGATCCAGGAGATGGGCGGGACGATGCGGCTCGGGGCCTATCCCTGCAAGCTGCGCCCCGGCTCGCGGGTCGCCCAGGCGTACGGCGCGCTCGAGGTGAATGAGCGGCACCGCCACCGCTACGAGGTCTCGAACGCCTACCGTGACGTGCTGGCCGAGTATGGCATGCGTTGCTCCGGCCTCTCGCCCGACGGCTCGCTCGTGGAGATGATCGAGCTCCCGGATCACCCCTGGTTCATCGGCTGCCAGTTCCACCCGGAGCTCAGGTCCCGGCCCACGCGCCCGCATCCCCTGTTCGCCGGGTTCATCGGCGCGGCGCGCCAGCAGCAGCGCGCGCGCGCCGGCACGGGCGCCCCGGCGGCTGACGGCATCCGGTCATCCGAGCTCGCTGGCTTACACGACTGATGACGCAGCACTTCGGGGCCGCTCCGTTCCTCATCGCGGGGCCGTGCGTCGTCGAATCCGACGACTTGAACCTGCGGGTCGCCGAGGCGCTGGCCGAGCTTGGGGCGAAACTCGGGCTGCACGTCATCTACAAGGCATCGTACGACAAGGCCAACCGCTCCCGCATGCAGGGACCGCGGGGCCCCGGCCTGGAGCGCGGCCTCCAGCTGCTCGCCACGGTGCGGGCCGCGAGCGGCCTCCCCATCCTCACCGACGTCCATGAGGCTGCCCAGGTGCCCGCGGCCGCGCAGGTGGCGGACGTGCTCCAGATCCCGGCGTTCCTATGCCGGCAGACAGATCTGCTCGTCGCGGCCGGGCGCGGCGGGCGCGCGGTGAACGTGAAGAAGGGGCAATGGATGTCGGCGGACGGGATGGTGGGGGCGGTGGAGAAAGTGCGGGCGGGGGGCGCGCCCGAAATCGCCGTGACCGAGCGCGGCACGTTCTTCGGCTACGGCGACCTGGTGGTCGACATGCGCAACTTCGGGCGGTTGCGCGCCGCCTGCGGCGTGCCGGTCGTGTACGACGCGACGCACTCGGTGCAGCAGCCGGGCCAGGGACCCGAGGGCGCAAGTGGTGGCTTACGCGAGTTCATCGCGCCGCTCCTGTACGCCGCCGCCGCCGCCGGGGCGGACGGCTTCTTCCTCGAAACCCACCCCGATCCCGCGCACGCGCCCTCGGACGGGCCCAACATGGTGCCGCTCGACCAGCTGCCCGGGATCGTCGCTGTGGCGCTCGAGGTATGGCAGCGCGCGCGGGAGGCGGTCCGTGCGTAACGGCGGGCGGGGGCGCGCGGCAGCCGGGGGGGCTGGGGGGTCGCGTCGAGCGGCGCCCGCGGCGCTCGATCGGGCCCTCGTCCGCGGCCTGAAGCTCGTGGGCCTCGATGTCGACGGCGTGCTGACCGACAACGGCGTCTACCTCGGCCTGGTGGGCGATCACCCGGTCGAGTTCAAGCGGTTTCACATCCAGGACGGCCTGGGCGTGCGCATGCTCCGCGCCGCGGGGCTCGTCGTCCTCTGGCTCTCGGGACGTGAATCCGCGGCCACCGCGCTGCGCGCGCGCGAGCTGGCCGTCGACGAGCTCATCCAGGATCCCACGGCGCGCAAGTTCCCGGCGTTCGAGGCCGTGTTGGCGCGGCGCGGCCTCAGCTGGGCCGAGTGCGCGTTCGTCGGCGACGATCTCGCCGATTTGCCGGTGCTGACCCGCGTGGGCTTGCCCGTGGCGGTCGCGAACGCCGTGCCTGAGGTGAAGGCGGCGGCGCGCGTGGTGACGCGCGTGCCGGGGGGGCAGGGGGCGGTCCGCGAAGTGGCCGAGCTCATCCTGCGGGCGCGGGGGGAATGGCAGCCGTTGCTCACGAAGTACTTTCTCGAGCGTGGCGATGTCCCGTATGGGGCCGAGCGAGCTCGTTGAGCGCGGGCGCCGCGTGCTGGTCCTCGAAGCCGATGCGATCCGACGCATCGCCGAGCGGCTGGGACCGGGCTTCGCCGCCGCCGTGCGCCTGCTCGCGGACGCCCGCGGCCGGCTGATCGTCTCGGGTATTGGGAAATCCGGTCTCGTCGCCCGCAAGATCGCCGCCACCTTCACCTCCACCGGCAGTCCCGCATCGTTCTTGCACCCCGTCGACTCGCTCCACGGCGACCTAGGCATCGTGGGTCGCGACGACGTGGCGATCCTCTTGTCGAAGAGCGGGGCCTCGGACGAGCTGTTCGGCCTGCTCAGCCACTTGAAGCGGCTGGGGGTGCCTGTCATCGTGCTCACCGGTGACCCCGCGTCGCCACTGGCGCGCCAGGGGGACGTCGTGCTCGACGCGAGCGTCGCAGACGAGGCGTGCCCCGAGACCCTGGCACCCACGGCGAGCACCACGGCGGCGCTGGCGCTCGGGGACGCCCTCGCCGTCACCCTGCTCGAGGTGAAGGGGTTCCGACGCGAGGACTTCGCCGCGCTGCATCCGGGCGGGGCGCTCGGCCGGAACCTGCTGCTGCGCGTGGCGGACGTGATGATCGCGGGTGAGCTCCCCGCCCTCGCGCCCGACCGGCCGATGCGCGAGTGCGTGGTACTCTTGGCGGAGAAGCGCGGCACGGTCGCGGTGGTCGATCGTGCCGGCAGTCTCGTCGGGGTCGTCACCGCGGGGGACCTGACCCGGTTGATGGAGAATACCGATCACTTCCTCGATATCCCGGTCTCGGAGGTGATGACGCGGACCCCGAAGAGCACGACGCCGGAGGAGCTCGCCGGCGCCGCCGTGCGGCTGATGGAGCAGCACGGGATCATGGCGCTCCCGGTCCTGGACGGGGGCCGCAAGGTGGTGGGGATGGTGCACCTGCACGATCTGATGCGCGCGGGGGCGGTGTGACGCCCCGGGTGGCGAGCGCCGATCAGAGGGACGGGCGTGGCGCGCCGCGGGCGCCGGCGCTCGTCGGGGTCGGGACGCTCAGCGCCCTCGCCGCGCTCGTCGCCCTGGCCCCGACGGCCTGCGAGACCGGCGTCAAGCCGACCGCCACGATCGCCGCCGCCGACTCGGCCGACCAGGTGCTCCTCGGCATGTCGCACTTTGTGACCGACAACGGCATCCAGCGTTCCCACGTCCGCGCCGACACGGCGTACTTCTACTCGGCCTCGCAGACGGCGGAGCTCCGTAACGTGCACATCACGTTCTACGACCCCCGCGGGGCTCAGACGTCCACCCTCACCGCGCGAGAGGGCACCTACCGCTGGCGCACCGGTGACATGGAAGCGCGCGGCAACGTGGTGGTGGTGCGGACCGACGGCGCAACGCTCCGGACCGAGGTGCTGCGCTACAGCCAGATCCGAAACCAAGTGAGCTCCGACCGGCCGTTCGTGTTCGACGAGCCGACGCGGCACATCAAGGGTGACGGCTTCACTTCTGACCCGGACTTCAAGGTCGTGACGGCGACGCACCCCACCGGGGTCGGTGGCAAGTTCACGCTACCGAATCAATGATGGCCGCCATGCTCTTCTTCGCCGTCGTGCGCCAGCAGCAGCCCGCGATCCCCGTCACCGCCGACACGGCCGGGGGGCGGCCCTGCAAGATCGTCATCGACTCCGTGGGACGACAGGCGCAGCAGGTCGAAGTGCGGCCGGGCGAGACCAACGTGTTTGCGGGCGGTGGCGTCCTGGCCCATTGTGAGGGCACGGGCAGCACGCTCGCCGCCGACACCGTGGCCTGGTTCGCCGGGGTTCGGCGCTTCGACATGATCGGCCAGCGCAACGTGGTCCACATCCGGGACACGGTCATGACGCTCGACGCCACCACGGCTTCCTACTTCCTCGGCCAGGAGCGCCTCGAGGCGCACAAGAACGTCGTCGCCGTGAACCGCAGCACCGGGTCCGTGCTCCGGGGACCGAACCTGATGTACTACCGCGCCGCGAAAGGCGTGCGCGACACGCTCGAGATGTATGCGTCGAGTCGTCCGACCATTGACTATCGCGCGACGGCCGATTCGGCGGAGCCCTACGTCATCGTCGCCGACCGGGTGCGTTTCAAAGGCAACGACCGCATGTGGGGTGGGGGACGGGTCACGATCGACCGGAGCGACGTCGCCGCGCGAGGGGATTCGATGCACCTCGACCAGGCGGTCGGGTTCGCGGTGCTCGTCGGCGGGCCGCCTCACGTCGAGGGGAAGGGCCCCCAGGCCTATACCTTGACCGGAACGCGCATCGAGCTGGGCTTGCGTGGCCATGACATCCAACGCGTCAAGGCCCTCGGCAATGGAGTGGCGACGGATGCCGACTGGCGCATGACCGCCGATACGATTCACCTGCACCTCGACAAGAAGCTCCTGCAGCGGGCCTTCGCCTGGGGTCCGAAGGACTCGGTGCGGGCGCACGCCGTCTCGACGCTCACGGCGATTCGGGCAGACTCGCTCGCCCTCGATCTGCCGGACCAAGTGCTGACCGAAGCGCGCGCCTTCGGGCACGCGCTCTCGACCATGAAGCGGGATTCCACGGCGAAGAAGCACTCCGCCGCACGGAAGGACTCGGTCGCGAGAAAGGACCCGGTCGCGAAGCAGGACTCCGTCGCCACCGATGTGGACTGGATCGCCGGCGACTCGCTCATCGCGCGCTGGATCCAGGTGGCCGATTCGGGCGGGGTAAAGAAGACGAAGCTGCGCCGGATCATCGCCCGCGGGTCGGCGCGCGAGTTCACGCATCTCTACGGTGAGCACGACACCACGGGGCCATCCCTCAACTACTCGCGGGGGAAGGTGATCGACATCCTGCTCGGGGGGGACAAGGTCGAGAACGTCGTCGTGACCGGCGGGGCCGACGGGATCCAGCTCGAGCCCAAACCCCCGGCGCCCGACACGACCAAGCAGACGCGTACGCCGCCGGACACGACGAAAAAGAAGCGCACGCCGGCGGACACGCCGCAGAAGAAGCCCCGCCCATGACGACCCCCATCATGTCCCGACCGCTGGCCGACGTGATGGCGGCGCGCGACTCGTCACTCCCCCTCGCTGCGGCGGCGTTGGCCCGCGTGGCGGACGGCCAGGGCCAGGCGGCGTTCCTGGACTTGGCAGTGGCCTACCGCGAGGAGTTCCTCAAGCTCCGCGCCCACGCCCTGACCGCGGATCTCCCCGAGCTCGGGGCATTGTCGATCGAGGAGTTCCGCGCGAGCCTCGGGGCGTCGGTGTTGCCCCGCCTGGCCCTGGGTAAGGTCGTCACCTATGACGTCGCCGCCCTGGACGATCGGGCTCCGGTCGCCTTCACGCCCGAGGCCTGGGCCGAGCTCGCATCCGACCGCGCCGGGGTCGCCGATCGGCTGCTCGGCGCGGCGGAACGTACCCTGGCGCGCGCCGAGTCCGCGAGCGGCCCACACGCCGCCGTCTCGGACGCCAGCCGGCTCGAGGCGCGGGGCCTCGTCAAGATCTACAAGGGCCGCCGCGTGGTGAACGACGTGAGCGTGCAGCTCGAGCAGGGCGAGATCGTCGGGCTCCTGGGACCCAACGGGGCGGGGAAGACTACCAGCTTCTACATGATCACCGGCCTGATTCGCCCCGATGGCGGGCAGATTGTGCTCGACCAGCGGGACATCACCGCCGAGCCGATGTATCGGCGCGCCCGCATGGGGATCGGCTACCTGGCACAGGAGCCGTCGGTGTTCCGCAAGCTCACCGTCGAGGAGAACGTGCGCGCCATCCTCGAGACGTTGCCGCTCGGCGCGCCCGAGCAGGCCGAGCGACTCGAGCGCCTGCTCGACGAGCTGCAGATCAAGCATCTGCGCCGCCAGAAGGCGTTTCAGCTCTCGGGCGGCGAGCGGCGGCGGCTCGAGATCACCCGCGCCCTCGTCACCGAGCCCAAGTTCATGCTGCTCGACGAGCCGTTCGCCGGCGTGGATCCGATCGCGGTGCATGACATCCAGACCATCGTGGCCGGCCTGCGGCACCGGGGGATCGGCGTGCTGATCACGGACCACAATGTCGAGCAGACGCTCGATATCGTGGACCGCGCCTACATCATGTTCGAGGGCAAGGTCAAAGTCGCGGGCACGGTCCGCGAGCTAGTGTTCGACGACCGCGTGGCGAATCTGTACCTCGGACCCACCCTCACGGCGCGCCTGCGGGCGCGTCTCGGGCAGCTCCAGGCGGTATGAAGACGGGCCTGCAACAGCACGCCAACCTGTCGCAGCAGCTGCGCATCAATCCGCGGCTGTACCAGGCGATGGATCTGTTGTACATGCCACTGCTCGACTTGCAGCAGCACTTGAAGCAGGAGCTCTTGGGCAACCCCTTCCTCGAGCTGGTCGAGCCCGAAGACGAGACCGAGGTACCGCTCGCCGAGGAGGCCAAGGAGGACACCAAGGAGGCCGAGGCCAACGACGAGCCCGACTGGGAGCGCATCCTGCTCGACGATGGCGCGGATTCGGGCCCGCCGCCCCGCGACATGAGCGAGGCGCGGGAGTACGTCGAGCCCGTGCCGGTCGAGAGCAAGGACCTGTCCGACTACCTGCGCGACCAGATGCGCCTCCTCGACCTGTCGCCGCGTCAGCAGCTCTTGGCCGAGGAGTTCATCGGCAACATCGCCGAGGATGGCTACCTGGGCGCCACGCTCGAGGACATCGTCCACGGCGTGAACCAAGTGCTGCAGGCGCACGCCGATGAATCGGAGCAGGAAGTGACGCCCCAGCTCTACACGCTGGCCGAGGCGGAGGAGATGCTGCGCATCATCCAGAAGCTCGATCCGCCGGGGGTCGGGGCCCGCGACCTGCGCGAGTCGCTGCTGTTACAGCTCGAGGCACGCGGCGAGACCGACACGCTCGTCTACCGGCTCGTCCGGGAGGCGTTCGAGGATCTCAAGGCGCACCGCTGGAGCGACCTCGGCAAGCGCTTCGGGCTCGACGCCGCCGCGGTCCAGCAGGTCGCCGACGACCTCGCCAAGCTCGATCCCAAGCCGGGGCTGCAGCATTCCTCCGCCAACGACGCGTACATCATCCCCGACCTGGTGGTCGAGAAGATCGACGGGGAGTACAAGGTGTTCCTGAACGACTCCGGGCTGCCGCGCCTGCGGATCTCCAAGATCTACCAGGACATCGCGCGCGACAAGAAGAAATTCCAGGGCGAGAACAAGGATTTCATCAACCAGCGCATGAACAGTGCGCACTGGATGATCCAGGCGATCGAGCAGCGCCGCCAGACGATGCTCAAGGTGATGAACTTCATCGTGGACCGCCAGAAGGAGTTCCTTGAGAAGGGGGTCGAGTACCTGCGACCGCTTACGTTGCGCGAGGTGGCCGACGTGATCAGCATGCACGAGAGCACCGTCAGCCGTGTGACGAACGAGAAGTACGTGCAAACGCCGCGCGGGCTGTTGCCGCTCAAGTTCTTCTTCTCGAGCGGTCTCGCGACCACCACCGGCGAAGATGCCAGCGCCCGCTCCATCCGGGCCCAGATCGAGAAGATGGTGGCGGACGAGGACCCCAAGAACCCCCTGACCGACCAGCAAATCGTGGAGATGTTCGCCCAGCGGGGCGTCAGGATCGCGCGGCGCACGGTGGCCAAGTATCGCGACCAGTTGAGCATCCTCCCCGCGCGCATGCGCAAGCGGCTGTGAGCCTCGCCACCGGCGCCTCCCCGCCGGACGTGAGCGTGCTCGTCCCCGCCAAGGACGAGGCGGAGAACCTCCCGGAATTCGTGCGCCAGGCCCGCGAGGCCCTGCTGGGGCTCCCCTACACCTGCGAGATCGTCGTGATCGACGACGGCAGCCGCGACGGCACGGCCGACGTGCTCCGCGAGCTCGTGGGGAAGCATGCCTTCGTGCGCGCCGTCACCCACCGCAGCCAGCGCGGCATCGCCGACGCCCTCGCGTCGGGCGCCGAGGCGGCGCGCGGCCGCATCCTGGTCTTCTACCCGGCGGACCTCCAGTACCGCCCCAGCGACATCCCGACCCTGGTGCAGCCCATTCTCGACGACGCGGCCGACGTCGTGACCGGCACGAAGCAGGGGTACTACGACAAGCGCTTCGTGTCGTGGGTGTACAACGGGTTGTGCCGCTGGTTATTCGGGGTGCGCGTCACGGATCTCAACTCGGTCAAGGCGTTCCGGCGCGAGGTGATGGACGGCCTGACGACGCGGCCCGACTGGCATCGCTTCATGGTCGTGATGGCCGCGGCGGAAGGCTTTCGACTGGCCGAGCGGCCGGTGCCGCTGTTGCCGCGCCGCGCGGGGAAGTCGAAGTTCGGCCTCGGGCGCATTCCCGTCGGCGTGCTAGATCTCGTCTCGGTGTGGTTCCAGCTCCGCTTCGGCCGCAAGCCGATGTTGTTCTTCGGCCTGTCCGGCGCGGTGCTCATCCTCTTCGGCGCGCTGGTGGGGATCTACGCGCTCATCGAGCGCTACGCGTTCCAGCAGGGCAACCGGGCGTTTCTCTACCTCGTGCTGTTGCTCGTGCTCGCGGGTCTCATGCTCTTCGGGTTCGGGTTCGTGGGCGAGATGCTGGCCGGGATGCGCGAGGAAGTGCGGATGCTGCGGGGCGAACTGGACCGCGCGCGCGAGCGGCGCACGTCCGACACCTGAGCCCGCAGGCTCGACACCCAGCTCACCCGCTGGCGGGCCACAGCCAGGCCGCCCCACGGACGCCGCTCGTGTCACCGTGGGCGGCACGCGCGATACGGGTGGCAACAGGCTCCGAGCT
>WNFJ01156065.1_pt2 | contig 14103 bp, 8 predicted proteins | sample 5400461 | NCBI WGS metagenome assembly WNFJ01 (sample SAMN13153349, study PRJNA577476) | soil metagenome | isolation source: 115 cm saprolite on Douglas fir-dominated hillslope | place: USA:California | collected 2013-09-17 | reverse complement strand
CGCCGAGCCGAAAACGCTGTACCCGGATCCTGCACGCCACTGGGAAGCTGGTCCGCGGCGGCCGCCGACGTCGGCTGATAATCCCCGTTACCTGGCCCTGAGCACAGGCCCTAGCCACCGCTTGGGCCGGATCACCGCCCTGCCACAGGCACCCCTGACCAGCGCAAAACCACTCCACGAGACGGAAGGAGTAACACCGGGGCCTGTAGAACCCCGGCCACCGACCCGCCAGCCGGGCCACCGTCACACCTCGACCGTAAATCAGGAATTGCTCAGCGGTTCAGCCGCCGCACCGGGCCAGTCACCTGTCCGCGTGAATCATCAGGGCTAACGTGGCATTCGAGGCGGTTCTTCACGTCGCTGCGGTGCTTGAAGCGATTTAGCCTGGTGACCATTCGTCGGTCGTCTCAATTAGGGAAGAAGCCGAGGTCTGGTGCATCGAAGGTTCCAATTACCAATCCGCGGTCCAGGAAGCGATTGAACTCTTCGCAGCTAGTCTCCGGCAGCAGCGCGCAACCATGGCAAGCAGCCAGATTACAGGAGTCGGGACCCTGGCCTGCCTGACCCACCTCCATACAGACGGGGTCGGTTGAACACCAGCGCGCGTTGCTGAGTGCTCCGGAAAAGACTGCCAGAAGGTTGGCGGGCCGGGCCATCCGCACGAGCCCGCCCATTGTGCCTTCGGAGTCGCCGGCCGCGGTGTAGATGAGTACTCCAGCCATACTCTTGTGAGTGTCCTCAGACACGTAGAGACGCTCGCGAAGCGATGCCGAGCTGTATCCACAGGTGAAGACGAGCTCGTTAATGAGCAGATGGGCCAGCGTATGTAGCATTACGAACCGGGGACCGAGGCTCCGATGTTCGAGACCTCGTTTGTCAGCAGCGGCTGCGTAGCGTTGGGCGATGAGGTCAGCGCGATCCTTGACCGCCTGACGGATCTCCCAGGTGCGCAAAGCCGCCGCACTCAGCTCGAGGTAGATGCCTTCGCCTTTCACGACGTAGGCGGGAAGCCAGTCGTGTTGGGGAGGAAGAGCCCTGCGCCGCAATAGCACTTTGCCGTCACTAAGCCGCAAGCTGCTATCACGCACTCGGGTGAAGCCGCGCAGCGCGCGCGTTTCCCGGACGACGTCGACCCGGCGGACGCGATCAAGGAGATCGGCCAGATCGGGAGCGATGCCTGGGTCGCTGGCGGTGAGGTAATCGTCCTGCGGTGTCTCACGTAGCAGCTTGTATTCGGGATGCCTCCATTCTTCGTTGGCCGTGAGCACTTCTTTGTGCTCGTCGTCGATGGCAGCTGGCGGTTCTTCGCCGACGCCGAAGAGTTCGCGGTAGGCCGCCGTGAGCTGGTCGTCCGTGATCGGGGCGAACAGGTCGTAGGGCAAGGCGTCGCGTAGCTGCGCGACGGTGACCCCGTCGCCAAAGGCGGTCCGCAGCACTTTCAGGACGGGCCCGACGTCCTGGCGACGCATCAGTTCGTGTAGCTCGGCGCTGATCGCGCCTTCGTGGCGGGGCAAGTAGATCGATGATTCGATCTTCGGGAAGTAGACGTTGCCAGCGGCCCGTAGCGCACCGCGAATTGCCTCCCCCGGTTGAGCGCCACGGCATTCGTACTTCTCGCCTGTCGCGAGCCGTTCGGTCAGCGTCGTCGTCTCGTCACCACCGGCCGGCCGACTGGCATCGAGAATGCCGCCGAGGGAACGTTCCTGCTTGCAGCCATCGCCCTCGCAGACGACGTATTGGCCGGTAAGCGCGCCACCGCCGCGCGAGACGAGGCGGAGCGGTCCGCGGCATGACGGAGATAGCGAGTGATGTACCCACTTGTCGAATGGGAAGTCGTCCAGGTGCCCTCGTGGACAGATCGTCACGAAGGGCACCTGCGACATGCGTGACTTGTACGGGCGCGCGGCGCAGATCGGATCCGGGCAGTACTCGGCCTGCCGCATGGTGAGCGTGCTCAGCTTGAGCCGCTTGCAGTACATGCAGAAGCACCAGCGGGGGAAGCGAAGGACCGGGACGGTCAGCCGGAGATTGCGGTTATCGCTTGAGCCGCTGCTGAAGCGGTAGTCGGGCGGCAGGCGGAACTCCCGCACGGCGAGCCGTTCTTCGAGCCGCCAGTCGTGTTCGGCGTACTCCTCCATGGCGAGACTGGTGCGTTGCTCGGGCTTGTACCAGTGGTCCAGGCCGGCGGTGATGACCGAGGTGCCGTTTACGAGGATGCTCATGGCGCCCACCCCAAAAGGACTGACGAGCTGCGCGCGGCGCATGGCGCCGGTACTCACGAGTCCGCCTCTGCGTCGAGTGCGTCCTGCTGGTTGTAGGCCAGACTGATCTCGAGCCGGCATTCCGCATCGACGTTACGCATGCTGGTAGGGACGTCCCACATGTAAACGCGGCTGGAAAGTTCAGGGAGGGTGCCCGCGAAGCGCATAAGGCCTTGCTGCGGGTCGCCGTCGAGAGCGTTGCCGCTCCACTGCGTCCGGTCCCAGTTCCGCCACTCCAGGGCCCGCTGTCGCTGTATCCGTTCGAGGGCTGGTATCTCCTCGCTGTCGGCGAGCTTGGCGCGACGGCGCAGCAGGTTGATCGCGACGTTGTACTCATTCTCGGGAAAGGGGTAGGGCTCCAGATCGGGACCGTTTTGCCGAATGTGGGCAATGGCTGCCGCGTGCATCGCACGGCGGAGGACCGGCACTGCGAACGGCGTCACCGAGGTCGGTTCGACCTGGGCATAGAGGCGCTGGTGGTAGCTGCGGAAACGCTCGTAGTGGCTGCGGTCGCGCGGCTTGGCGGCGCCATAGACAGTGACGACCAGGCCCGGGCTGACATCTGGCCTACGGCCAATCCGGCCACTGACCTGGATGTACTGGGCCGTGGTCTTCGGCTGCCCGACGATCGTCATCAGGCCAAGGCGGTCAATATCTACACCGACCTCGATGATGTTAGATGCCAAACAGATGTCGACGCAGCCAGGCTTGCCGTAGGAGAGCTGTAGCTGCTCTATGGCCTTGGGTATCTCGTCGCTGCGGCGGCGGCTGGTGAGCTCAAGCGGTGTCCGGGGCCAGCGTGGATCGGTTCCCAATTGCTCGCGGCGGCGCAGGCCCGTCAGGTAGTCAGGGATGTCGGACTGCAACAGCGAAACGGTGTTGCCAAGCTCCCGCAAGCTGTTGAGGAAGTTGAGGTTTGTCCAGTAACCGTCGCGGTCCCCTTCGGGAATCTCCATCCCGGCCTGCAGGGTGGCGGCGGCTACGCGGACCTGCACCGTCTGTATGGAGCCGAGAGAGGCGCTCATGACTCCGAGGTAGCGCCGACCCGGTGCGGGGGTTCCGTCGTCAAGTGTGGCTGGCTCGGCGAAGAAGGAGTGCCCTTCCTCCAGCCCGCGTGGCGGGAACAGTGCCACATGGTCACGTCCGAACAGGCAACGGATCTGATCCTCGAAGCGTCGGATGGTAGCCGTCGATGCGATGATCTTGGGGCGTATTGCTGTCCCGAATCTGGTGTCGGTGCAAAGGTCCTCGATGACCGGTTCGTAGAGACCGACCATGGAGCCGAGCGGTCCTGAGATCAAATGCAGTTCATCCTGGATGATGAGCCCAGGTGGTGAGACCTCGCGATTGCCATCCTCGCCAAGTCCGAAGAGACGGCGTGCCAGCGGGCGCCAGGCCATCATGGCGAACTTGTCCACAGTGCCGATAACCAAAGATGGACGCGTGGCATAGATGTCGTCGTCCACGACGTGGACCGGCAGTGTTTCCCGGCCGCCAAAGCGACAGCCGGTATCCGCACACCGGAAGACAACCTTCTTGCCAGCCTGCTCGTAGCCGATGACTTCTTGCCCGCTGCGGCCTTTCGGTATCGGTCCCATCTGCGCGCCGCACCACGGGCAGCGCAGTAGCAAGAACATGTTCTGGGCATCGTTCTTCCGGCGCAGCGCTCCGAGGGCCTCGATGGCCTGCTTCCAGGTGTTCGGTGTTGACGCTCCGCCGAGCCAGATGCCGATTCCGAAAGGAGCCCGGCCGAGATCTGGCTGTTTCGAGCGGATGTCTTCGAGTACACAGATCAGGGCCGCGGCCCGGAGGAACTGCTGCGCCGTAAGTAGCCGCAGGGTGTAACGCATCAGGATATCCGTGCCGACGTCTGACGGGTCGCGCAGGCGACGGGCGACTAGGCTGACGGCGGAGGCACCGAGGTAGGCCTCGGTCTTGCCGCCGCCCGCCGGGAAGAAGATGAGATCGACCAGCTCGCGGTGGGGAGCAGCGCGGTCGATGAGCTCCGGCAGGCTGGCCAGGATGAAGGCTATCTGGAACGGGCGCCAGAGGCCGGCGCGGGCGCCAGGCTCAGCGACCGGGTGGGCACCGATGACTCGATTGGTGCCGTTGCTTTGGTGCTCGACTGGGCGCAAATCCAGGCGCGATCTGACCTGCTGGTAGAGCATCGCTTCATTGGCGAGGTGGAAGGCACGAGCCGCGCGCGGATTATCGGCGATCAGCTGCCAGCCAGCCCGCATCCGGGCAAGGGCGTCGCGACAGAGCGCCATGTGGCGGGTTGCCGCGGGGCGGAACCGCTCGATCAGCGAATCGATTTCTCCATCTGTCGTACAACGACAGTACCGTCTCGACCTGTGCCCGCCCCTCCGCGGTGTCGTCGGCGAGCGCCCGCATACTTACGAGCACGGGCAGGCGGTTCCCGTCTGACCCGGTGATGTAGATGTTGGGCGTCAGGCTCGGCACCTCATAAGCTGGCATAGGCACGGCCCGTACGGCCTGAGTCGCGTCCGCGACGGGATCTGACCAGTCTGCAGCGCACCCGTGGCCGATGGCGAAGGTGCGCTTGTTTCGGTAGAGCAGATCGATTGACTGCTCCTCCTCATCGCCATCTGGTTGCTCGACATCGGGGTACGACACGATCGTCACGCCATCCTGCGGCCGCACCTCGAAGCCCATCTGGAACACCGCGGCGCTAGGTCCGCTATTAGGCGCCGTGTTGATCACCACGACCGTTACGAGCCGAAGTTGGGGATCCGACTCGCCGGGAACTGGCCGACTAAACACCTGTGCCTTCGGCTTTACGCGCAGAGTAACTTCAGACTCAGTCGGAATCTCCAGAAGCGTCCGGGTCCGGTTTTTGATTAGATCGCCAGGCACCACGCCGCGAAGGATGAACGGGCGACGGACCCACCATTCCCATGGTTTCGAGTAACCGCCGACGTGGACAGCCAGGCGGTCGTAATAGGCGCCGGTGATCGTGAGTGACAACGAGCCGGGCTGGGCGATCCGGCACTTGAACGACACCGCCATAGCGCGTGGCTTAAAGGCATTGGCGTCGGTGAGATCAAAGTCGTCTGAGTCGGGTTCATCCTGGCGAAGCGCGGCCGGAGCCGGGGTGACGGGAGCATCCGAAGTCTCGTCGCTGTCCGGCAAGCCCGGCACCCAAGTCAGGTCACCGGCATCAGCCGCACCGTTGTAGAGGACGCCGATGCCGTAGCGCCGCAGCGGATCAGATTCTGTCAAGACTTCCTGGCCGGTCTCGCTGTCGTGCCACAGCCCCCTGGCGGCCTCCTTTGAGTCGAACCGGGCCGAGTTACCGCCACACGTCAGCGGCTTACCGCGGGGCATCTCGTCGACTGGGCCGAATAGTTCGCGGCGTACCGCCGCCTCCATGATGGCGCGACCCTCAAGTCCGGTCATGCGGTCCCCCTAGAGCCGTTCGGAGCGTCTTGGACTCGACTACGGCGATCAGGCGATCGGTGGCCCTGGTCATGCCGATGTAGAACAGCGAATCAAACGTCGGTGCCCATTGATCATCGAGGTCGGTCAGGATAACGGCCGGCGCCTCCAGGCCCTTGAACGCGTGGATAGTGCTAAATCGCAGGCGGCCTCGCCGTGGGAGCTGACCGTCTTCTGGACTCAGGATCTGCCGCAGCCATGGATCGGCTGTTGACTCTGCGGTCGAGCCTGTGCGACGCGGACTCAGGACGACGATCTCCTCAAGCTGGTAGCCGTCCGCCTTCAGCTCACGGACTGCTTGAGCTACCAGCGCTGATTGGCCGCTGTCGTCCTTATAGGTAACGAAGGCCGGGTCGATGCCGTCGTCCTGGCGGCGGAAGCGGCGGTAACCGGGGATCATATTGCTGAGTGTCTGCACGACGGTGCCGATCCTGGGCCGGTTGCGGCAGTTTACGCTAAGACTGTTCATCGCCAGGTTCGGTACGCGATCGCGGAGCGCCTGACGGCCATCACCGACATCGAAGATCGCCTGTCGCTCGAAGTCGCCAAACAACAGCAGCCGCCCATGGGCTAGGCCGCCTCGCACGAGGAGGTCCAGCACGTCGAGATACTCGTCCCGGGCCAGATCTTGTAGTTCATCGATGATCAGGAAGTCGTCAGCCTCATCGTTGTCGAGGAGTCGTTCCAACGCTCGGTCGACGAGCTCACGGTCCCAGAAGCCAGCGGTCGGGTGCGGTGGCGCAGCGATCCCGGCGATGCGCAATAGTTCCTGGTGGAAGGTCGCGAAGCGCAATCCATGGATATCCGCGGTTTGCTCTTTGAGCCGACGGCCCAGCAGCCGGTTGAAGCAGAGCAGCCGTCCGGTGCCGCCAGCAGCGACCTCGCGCCGGGCGGCCTCCACCGCGAGCAAGGTCTTGCCAGAACCAGCCGGGCCGGTGAAGAGAACGGCCCGATTGTCGGCCATCGCATCAAGAGCGTCGTACTGCTCATCCAGAAAGCTCTGCAATTGACTCTCGCGGTCGCGGCGCATATCAGCTGGGACCGTGGCGACCTCAAACCGCGGGCGAAGAACCGCGGCGATGCCGCGCGACGTTGCCACGTCTGGACCGCCGGTGTCATAACGCGGTGCGGGCAGACGTCCGGCCAGGTGGATCCGGCCCGCTGTGAGTACACGAAGGATGGCGCCGGCCGAATCCGTGACCAGATCCTCCCGGTCGAGGAGCTGCCAGTCATGCCACTCCGGCGTAGCCGGAATACCAGCGCGTGCTCGGACATGGGTGAACCAGACAGCACTGACCAGCGGTATCTGGTACAGATCGACCCGCCCTGTCAGGTAGTGACGGATGCTGTGCATAGCGTCAGAGGCCTGCTGGAATGGGCTGCGCGACGTGGGTGGGTGACTGCCGAGCTTCCAGCGGCCGTCGGCGAGACGATCTACGCTGAGATGCGACTTCACCTCGACGACAACGATGCCATGGCCCGGGACGATGACCACGAAGTCGGCCTCACCTTGCACCTGGCGAACGTGTGAGGCGATGCACAACGAGTGCAGGACAATCCAGTCAGTGGTGGCCGGGTCCGATGCGAGGACATCAAACAGCGCGCGTTCGCCAGGCGGCGCGGAGTCAGGGCAGTACGGTGGCATCATTCGAGCCACTGCGCGCTCCGATCCGCAGTGGGTACGCGCACGTCGTGACGAGTGATCAGTTCGGCATGTGGTGAGATCGCAAGCACACGCGACGCGATGATGCCCCGGAATCCGGGTATATCAAGATCGAGGCTTAGATGCCCACGCTCTTCGAGCATGGTGATATTGGCGGCTGATAGCGCGTTTTCCAGTGATTCACGGACGTCCGCGCTCGCTTGTAGCCGGAGGCGGCGTAGTTCGGTGGCGAATTCGAACGTGGGATGCAGTGGCACGTCAAGCCACGCCAAGAGACGGACGAAGTCCTGGTCATTTTGCGGTCGTGCCAGCGTCTCTTCCGTCCAGGCAGTCGCCCGATCGATCCGTTGAACGCCAGCCTCAGCCAACGCGCGCCCGACTTCTCGGCGCCCAGCCTGCCGCAGCTTCGCCTTGAGCGCTTCCTTCCATCGCCGTTGCGATGCCCTGGCCTGTGGTCCCCGATCGCCGAGCAGCGCGATCGCGCGGTCGTAGAGGGCTTGCCGTTCAGTCTGCCCTTCCCGCAGCACGAGGTAAGTCCCGGGACCGACCAGCTGGACATCGATGTGGGTCACCCGCTCGGCCGCTGGTTGGGTTGGATCGAGTGACCGGATATGTTCGCCATCGCGGTCGAGATAGATGGACAGTGCACCGCTCAGCAATATTTTGTGGGCGACCACCTCGTCGACGCCTGGTTCTCGATCTGGCTTCTGGTGCGCCGTCCAGGCGGGCTGGGGTACCAGATCGTCGGCGACGTCCGGCATCGGGCGCACCAGCACTGGCTCGTCACCCTCCGTGAAGGTACGACTGTGGGGCCTGATCGCACCCTCGGCCTGGGTGGATAGCGCCGTTCGAGGGATGGACCGGTTGATCTCCCAGGACGGAAAGACAAACATCACGGCGTTGGCTGTCGGTGAGGTGACCGTCGAGGGCGGGAAGATGCGTGGCGGGCCGACAGCATAGGCCTGCTCGACGATACTGTCGCCGCGGCGATCAATGCCACCGACGACTATCGCGCCCAGACCAATGTCATCGAACCAGTGGCTGAGCCCGGCCGCCGATCGGTTCCCCGCCGCCAACACGAGACACGATTCTGCGCCGACCTCCTGGATACAGCGCACGAGCACTGGCCCTATAGCTGGGTCGCTATGCTCAGCATCAATAGCGGCGGCTTCAAGCTGCCGAAGCGCCGTCCGCGCGTCGTCCCCTACAGCGGCATGAAGACGCTCCGCCTGCGAGTTGACTGCGCGGGCTATCTCTTGGAGCCGCGGATTCAGCTCGATCGGCTGGGGCTCCGTGGCGAGTCGCCAACGCAGCTGGCGCGCCGACCCGAGAAGGTCCGCCCAGAGCTCGGGGCCATCGGTACGAGCCAGCACGATGAGTTCTTTGATGGCGGCGTTGAGGTGCGCGCCTACAGAGTCGCCGACCGCCAACATCTCGATGCCGTGAGCGGCGACCGACGCGGCAGCGGCATAGCGCTGGTTGAGCCGTTCGAAACGGGTCACAGCGCCACCCGGAAGGCCAGTGCTTCGATTCCGGCTGGCGGCTGCCAGCCCAGCGAGCCGAGCGACACCAAATCACTCCGCGCCCGGACCTGCATGACCATCTCCGACGCAGTCTCGTCGGTCACCTGTCGATCGATTATGGCAACTACGACGGGACTCTCCACTACCGGAAGCCAGCGGATCGCACTGGCCCCGTCGAGGACAATGAGTGACAAGTCGGACGGCACATTGAGCTCCTGGATGAGTTGCGCGGGATAGATGCGCGTCGCCCATGTCGGTGACATGTCAGTGTCCGGCAGCAAGATAGCGCTGATCTCGTCGGCCAACCCGGCCGACCCCCAGCCGATGCAGGCCGTCATGTCGTCGCTCAGCCACGACTTGGTGCCCAGAATCGCGAGGTCGCGTCGTGGGTCGCATTGACGCGCGGCCCACGACGCCGATTGTCCGGTCTTGCCCACGAGGGTGCCGGGCAGCGCGATGTCCCGCTTGCCGTAGCGGTGCTCGCTGAGATCTGGAACGGCCGCGAGGCCGCGGACATGCTTGAGCTCCCAAGTGCCATACGCGCGGATGCGGGGACCGGTCGGACCATCCTGGATACCGTAGAACGGTCCGCCGACCACGTAATGGTCTGTCACCATGCGAACGGGTGTGCCATAAGCCAGTGTGGCCGCAACGTCGGCCGGGATACCCAACTCCTTAGCCGGGCGGGTTAGCGTCCAGCCGCAGGCCACCAGGACGGCTGCCAGGTCGCGAGTCAGCGCGACGACGATCTGGCCATCGCTGAGTGACGGTATCTGTCGCGCCAGACGTGCTCCAAGCGCAATCAGGGACCCCGCCCACGGTGCGGCGACAAGCGGACCAAGGGGGTGATCGCCGAGGGCAATGCCCGTCGGCTGAGGCTCCCGCTGGCACGTGACAGGTGTGGCGGGAGCGCTGTCCATCGGCAGTCGCCGGATGGTCATGTTGCCTGCCCGACTTACCGCGCGTCGAGGTGAATGAGGACATCCGTACTGAGGCGCTGCCCTCTCATGCGCTGCGAGCCCAGTTCTTTAATCCAGTCGTCCAGAGAGAGCCAGTCGCGAGTGTTCGCCTTCCGCAAGTTCGGCCAGTTGCGGCGGGCGTTGACGAGGGCTTCCTCCTGGGATACAACCGCTAGCCGGTCGCGGATCTGTTGCTTGCAGCCAGTCATCACGGCGAAGGGAGTCGTCCGCGCCTCAAAGGCGGGGCGGACGCCTCTGATTCTGAAACGAGGGAGCAGCCGTATCGCTGCAGCGAGGATCATCTCTTTGACGCTGTGCATGACCTGAACCACCCAAGCATCTGTCCTGTCGCCGCGGACCACCTCGACCTTTTCGGCAAGCTCGACGGCGGCATCTTCACATCCCTGCTAGACGATTCGACTTGTCGATGAGATCCGCTCACACGGCCACTCAGGTCAGTGTGATACAGCTTCGGACGGTCTCCTCATGCGCTACCGCGCTTCGGCTGTCAGTGGTACGTGACTTCTTATCCATGGCCAGCGCGCAGGTAGCTCCAACTCGGTACCCTTATAGCCATGACGTCAGGGGCCTCGCTAACGCCGACTTCCGTGCAGGAACTCCTAAGGCCCGCACGTGCGATTCAAGTGCGCACAATCGTCTACGATACGCCTCTCAAGTAACCTCGAACGGTCTCGGTAGCGTTTGAATATATGTGTTCGTGCTGTTCACCGGTAAGTCTCTGAGGACAGCGTGCTGACCGCGAGCGAACCTGGGATGCTTGCAGGTGCGGAATAATATGGTGACCTTGAGTCGCCAGGCGGTGGCAGAGCGGGGCGTGGAATGGATGTCTTCCGGGTTCGTGACCGGCTGATCGACGACTACCGGGAGTTCACCGGCAGTTTCGTGGACATCCACGACAAGAACATCCGAGAGCATGTCGCCGAGCGCATGGCTCGCGGGTACCAGTGGCCGGACCCCTGGTTGTCACTCAACCCGAACTTTGCCTCCGGCGGGACGATCACCGACCTGATAGCCGGAGGGCTGCTTCACCCCGAGTGCGAGAGGATCTTCCGGCTCAAGGACGATAACCCCGACGGCCCGGTGCTCCGGCTGCACCAGCATCAGCGCGAAGCGGTCGAGGCGGCGCGCACCGGGAGCAGCTACGTGCTGACCACCGGAACAGGGTCCGGCAAGAGCCTTGCGTACATCATCCCGATCGTTGACCGGGTCCTGGCGGCCAAGGCGGCTGGAACATACCGGCCGGGGATCAAGGCGATCGTCGTCTACCCGATGAACGCCCTGGCTAACAGCCAGCTGAGGGAGCTGCAGAAGTTCCTGACAATCGGCTATCCCGAGGGCCCGCCGGTGACTTTCGATCGTTATACCGGGCAGGAGTCGGCGGAGGACCGGGCCAGGATCATCGCGGATCCGCCCGACATCTTGCTGACCAACTACGTGATGCTGGAACTGGTCCTGACCCGGCCCCGGGACCGGGGCCTGATCGAGGCGGCCCGGGGCCTGTGGTTCCTGGTCCTGGACGAGCTGCACACCTACCGCGGCCGCCAGGGCGCCGACGTGGCTTTCCTTGTCCGCAGGCTCCGGGACACCTGCGACGCAGCGGCTATTCAATGCATCGGCACCTCGGCCACGATGACCACGGAGGGGGACGCCAGCGATCAGCGGCGGGCGGTCGCCGAGGTGGCGACCACCTTGTTCGGAGTGCCGGTCCAGCCCGGCCATGTCATCGGGGAGACGCTGGAGCGGATCACCGATCCGGCTGCTATCGCCCCTGACACGCTACGCCGGCGTCTCAGTAATCCCCCGCCGCCGGAAGAGTTCGCGGCCTTCACCACTGACCCGCTGGCGACCTGGATCGAGGAGGTCTTCGGCTTCGAGCCCGGTTCTCCGGCCGCTAGCCCGCAACGGCGCCGCCGCCCGCCGACTCTCCCCGAAGCAGCGCGCCAGCTTGCTGAGCAGACCGGTACGGGACAGGCCGCGTGCGCGGCAGCGATCAAGGACGCGCTGCAGGCCGGGTCGCGGATCATCAATCCCGCGACGGGCCGCCCGGTGTTCGCGTTCCGGCTGCATCAGTTCTTGTCCAAGGGCGACAACGTGTACGTGACGCTGGAGCCTCCGGCGACCCGGCACGTCACCAGCACTTATCAGGTCGCGGCGCCGGGCGCGGACAGCGACCCGGGTGCGCCGCAGCGGATCTTGGTGCCGACCGCGTTCTGCCGCGAGTGCGGCCAGGACTACCTGGCCGTGACCCGCAGCGATACCGAAGGCGGACGCCGGTATGCGGCCCGCCGGGATAACGATGCCAGCGGCGGAGACGAGGCGAGCGGCTACCTGTTCATCAGCGATGACCAGCCGTGGCCGTCGTCGCTGGAGCAGGTGCTGGTCGAGGGTCGGCTGCCGTATTCGTGGCTGACGTATGACCCGGTGGCCGGGCAGACGGTAGATCCTGCCCGGGTGAAACTGCTGCCCGAGCCGGTGCAGGTGGACGTCACGGGCCGGGAGGCAGGGCCCGGGGAAGGCACCTACGCGGCCTATGTGCCGAGCCCGTTCCGGTTCTGCCTGCGCTGCCGCACGTCCTATGAGCAGGCCCGCGGCAACGACTTCGCGAAGCTGGCTAAGCTGTCCGCGGAGGGCCGCAGCTCGGCCATGTCGCTGATCACTGCGAGTATCGTCCGGACGCTGCGTACCTGGGAAGGCGACCTCGACGAGAGAGCCCGCAAGCTGCTCGCGTTCGTCGACAACCGCCAGGACGCCTCGCTGCAGGCCGGGCATTTCAACGATTTCGTGCAGGTCACTCAGCTGCGCGGGGCGCTGTACCGGGCGCTGGACAAGGCTCCGGAGGGCTTGACCGATGAGATCGTGGCCCAGCGGGTCACCGAGGAACTGGGCTTGGCCATGGCTGACTTCGCGCGCAACCCCGGCGCGAAATACAGGCAGCGCGACGAAGCGTGGCGGGCGTTGCGGGAGGTGACCGGGTACCGGCTCTACCTGGACCTGGAACGGGGCTGGCGGGTCACCATGCCTAACCTGGAGCAGACCGGGCTGCTCCGCATCCGGTACCGGGACCTGCCCGAGGTCGCCGCGGATACGGAGGCCTGGCGGGATAGCCATGTCGCGTTGCGCGATGACGACCCGGTGCATCGGGAGGAGATCGCTGCCGCGCTGCTGGATGAGTTGCGCCGGAACCTGGCCATCGACGTGGAGTACCTCAGCGACGACGGGTTCGACCTGGTCCGGCGGCTGTCTGCGCAGCACCTGATGGAGCCGTGGTCGCTGCCTGAGCGTGAGCTCCCGCCGATGGCGGGGGTGGCTTTCCCCGGGCCCGGTCAGCGCGGTCAGCGGCGCAGCAATGTGTATCTGTCCGGCCGCGGCCAGTTCGGGCGGTTCCTGATCCGCGAGTACGCCAGCCGGCGGATCACGCTGAAGATCGCCGATGCCCAGGAGATCATCACCGACCTGTTCAGCACGCTGCACGAGGCTGGGCTGCTGATGGTGGCGGTGCCTCCGGGCGAGCACGACGTTCCGGGTTACCGGCTGCGCGCGGCGGTGATCCACTGGCAGGCCGGGAGCGGGCTGTCCGGTGCCGAAGACCGGGTGCGGCGGACCCTGGATAACGAGGAAGGCCCGCGGGTCAACCCGTTCTTCCGCGAGCTGTACCGGGCCGTCGCCGCGACCCTGGCCGGGCTGCGCGCTAAGGAGCACACCGCGCAGGTCCCGCCCGCCGAGCGGCAGGAACGTGAGCGGGAGTTCAGCGAGGCTGCGCTGCCGGTCCTGTACTGCTCGCCGACGATGGAACTCGGGGTGGACATCAACGCGCTGAGCGCCGTCGGGCTGCGCAACGTGCCGCCGACCCCGGCCAATTACGCCCAGCGGGCCGGCCGCGCGGGACGGTCCGGGCAGCCCGCGCTGGTGGTGACGTACTGCGCGACCGGCAACGCCCATGACCAGTACTACTTCCGGCGGCCGACCGATATGGTCGGCGGGTCGGTCGCTCCGCCTCGGCTGGACCTGGCGAATGAGGACCTGGTCCGGTCGCACGTCCAGGCGGTCTGGCTCGCCGAAACCGGCCAGGACCTGCGCGGGTCGCTCACCGACGTGCTGGATGTCGGCGGCGCCAGCCCCGGCCTGGAGCTCCTGCCCAACGTCCGCGAGCGGCTTGCCAGCCCGGCTGCGGCGCAGCGCGCCGCTGTCAGGGTCAGGGCCGTGCTCGCCGGGATGAC